>Ga0335082_10006577_pt1 | contig 12675 bp, 10 predicted proteins | sample Lox_Sample_41_FD_206718 | JGI IMG/M metagenome (GOLD analysis project Ga0335082, IMG submission 206718) | Soil microbial communities from Loxahatchee National Wildlife Refuge, Florida, United States - Lox_Sample_4.1 | ecosystem: Environmental > Terrestrial > Soil > Wetlands | place: USA... | reverse complement strand
TCCCGTCCAGCTTTTCTTTGCGTTCGATCGCGTGAAGGCGATGGCGCCGCTGCATCCGGAATGGAAGAACAAGCAGCCTTTCAAGGCGGTGCTGGACGGCGACATGAAGGCGCTGGCCGCATCCGGTGAACGCGGAATCATGGAAGTGATCATGACTACCCATGCTGGCATGACAACCGACGAGTTCGCAAAGATCGTCACCGATTGGTTTGCCACCGCGCGTCATCCAAAATTCAAGCGGCCCTATACCGAGCTCGCCTACCAGCCAATGCTGGAATTGCTTGCCTATCTTCGTGCCAACGGATTCAAAACTTTCGTTGTGTCGGGCGGCGGCATCGAGTTCATGCGGCCATGGATGGAGAGAGTCTATGGAATTCCGCCTGAGCAGGTGGTGGGCTCCTCAATCAAGACGAAATTCGAGATGCGCGACGGGAAACCGGTCATGGAGCGGCTGCCGGAACTTAATTTCATGGACGACAAGGCCGGCAAGCCAGTGGGTATCCACCAACATATCGGCCGTCGGCCGATTGCCGCGTTTGGCAACTCCGATGGTGATTTCGAGATGCTCGAGTGGGCCACGTTGGCCGGCGGCGGCCGCCGCTTTGGTCTGATCGTCCATCACAACGATGCGGAGCGTGAATACGCTTACGACCGGAAGTCGTCTCTTGCCCGCCTGGACAAGGCTCTGGATGCCGCGGCGGCCAATAAATGGACGGTAGTGAGCATGAAGACCGACTGGAAGCGCGTTTTTGCAATTCAATAGCGTTGGGAACGTTCCCGACCTGCCAGACAGGAGAAGAATGCCATGCAAGCAACGTCCGTTCTGCTATCCGACCGCCCGGTACTGCACGCACTCGCAAAGAATTGGTGGTTGCTGCTGTTGCGCGGCCTTGCCGCCATCCTTTTCGGGGTCCTTGCTCTTGGCTGGCCGGGATTGACGCTTCTCACGCTGATTCTCTTATACGGTGCCTATGCACTGACCGACGGCGTAGTTGCGATCTTCGCCGCCATCACGGGTGCAGCGCCCGGAGGCCGTTGGTGGCTGGCAATTGCCGGCTTGCTCGGTGTCGCGGTCGGGGCGTTGACCTTCATGGTGCCCGGCATGACGGCGCTGGTTTTGTTGTTCACCATAGGTGGCTGGGCCGTCGCAATCGGCGTTCTTCAAATCATTGGTGCGATCCGGCTGCGCAAGGAAATCGATAACGAGTGGTTCTTGATCCTCGGCGGCGCCATCTCGGTGCTTTTCGGTCTGGGCATTGTGGCTAATCCCGGCGGTGGCGCGCTCGCCATTGTCTGGGTGATCGGCACATACGCCATTATCGCCGGTGTTCTCAATATCGGCCTGGCATTCCGGCTCAAGCAACACGCGTGAAGTAAGATTGATTGCAATCAATCTCAGCAGTTTAATTCGGAGGCGTCGATGAAAGCATTGTTCCTGGCGAGCGTCGCTATCGTCGGGCTGTTCGGCGCCTCCGCTCTTGCATCCAACCTGCCAACCAAAGCTCCGGTTAAGAGAGCGCCAATCGCGGCGCCGTCCTACAATTGGTCCGGGTTCTATATAGGCGCCAACTTCGGTGGCGGATGGACCAGCGGCAGCCTGAACATTCCCGGCAACAATATTTATGGCGGCATGACCGAGTTCATCGGCGGCGTCCAGGCCGGCTATAATTACCAGGCCGGACAACTTCTCTTTGGCATCGAAGGCGACGTCGATTGGGCGACCTTCAATCACCCGACACTTCCCGCTGCGACATTGGGTTCTGTAAGCAACCATTGGATAAGCACAGTGGGCGCTCGCGTCGGCATCGTGAATGACCGCTGGCTCGTATTTGCCAAGCTGGGCGGCGGTTGGGTCGGAAGCGACGCGATCGTGAGCCTCCCTGGCTCGCCAAGCTGGAGCGGGTCGAGCACCATCGGTGGCTGGCTGGTTGGCGGCGGCATCGAATACGGCCTCGCGTCGCACTGGACCGTTAAGCTCGAGTACGACTATCTCGCGTTGTCAAATTGGTCGTCGGCCACAGTCCCCGCGGTGTCGTTGAACCACGACCTCCAGACGATCAAGGCCGGCATCAACTACAAATTCGAAGGCGGCGTGTCGGCCGCATCTGCGGCGGCGCAAGCCGGCGGCCATGGCGCGAGCACGGAAGAACTGGCAAAGGCGGCACAGAACCCCGTCGCGGCGATGATCAGCGTGCCGTTCCAGAGCAACACCAATTTCAACGCAGGGCCGTTCAATCGCACGCAGGAAGTATTCAACATTCAACCGGTCGTACCGTTGAAACTGAACGAGGACTGGAACGTCATCTCGCGCACCATCATTCCGCTGATCAGCCAGCCCGATCCGCGACTGAACGGCAGCACCAACGGCATTGGCGACATTACCCAGTCGTTGTTCTTGTCGCCCTCACACCCAGGCGAGTTCATTTGGGGTCTCGGCCCGGTCTTCACGATTCCGTCAGCGAGCGATCCCATTCTTGGGTCCGGCAAGGTTCTGTTCGGTCCCACTGCCGTCTTGCTGACCATGCCCGGACATTGGGTGATCGGTGCGTTGCTCAACAACCAGTGGTCGGTCGGTGGCAATCCGCTACGGCCGAACGTTAACGCCGGCCTCGCCCAGATATTCGTCAACTACAACATGGCGCATGGCTGGTACTTGACCACGCAACCCATCATCACCGTGAACTGGCTCGCGGGATCCGGTGAGCAGTGGACTGTACCGGTTGGTGGCGGCTTCGGTCGCGTGTTCAAAGTGGGTGGTCAGGCGATGAACGCGCAGATTGCCGGCTATTACAACGCGATCCGTCCGACCGGCGTATCGGATTGGCAATTGCGAACCATGATCGTGTTCATGTTCCCGGAAAAGTAATGACGCTTGAACCGGTCGGACTGCCCGCTTTTGCGCCGCGCTTGATGCGCGTCAAGTCGCGGCGTGACGGGTTCTGTTATGTGACCGCACTCATTCCTCCGGGAATGGGCCGGCGACGTGGGGGTAACGGCCATGAGACTCTTCGCTTTCGACAATTCGTGTAGGCGCCGCCTGGTCAGGGCGCTTGCCGCGGGATTATGGCTGCTTGTCGCCGCCTTTTCGACCTCTGCAAAGGCGCAAGTGCCTGCGCCGAACTACTCCGGCGACTTTTTGACCCGTTCGACCCTCACGGGCGACTGGGGAGGTGTGCGCAACGACTTGGCCAACAAAGGAATCACATTCGACATCTACATGACTCAGATTCTGCAAGGGGTGGTCAGTGGCGGCAAATCGAACGTCTGGGAATACGGCGGCCGCAGCCAGGTGACGATGACGGTCGACACCGGCAAACTGGGGTTGTGGAAGGGCGGTTTCCTGACCATCGAAGGCGAAGGGAATTGGGGCAGCGGGGTCAATGCGAACACCGGCAGCCTCATGCCGGTGAACACCAGCCAACTTTTCCCCGTGCCAGGCAGCGACGCAATCGGCGTTCCAGCTTTCAACTACACTCAATTTTTGTCGCCAAATTTCGCGGTGATGGTCGGCAAAGTGGATCCCTTTTCGTCCGATGACAACGAATTCGCCCACGGCAAATATGCCAAAGGCGATACTCAGTTCATGAACACGGCTTTCAACGTCAATCCGCTCACCCTCTTCACCGTACCCTATACGCCGCTCGGAGTCGGTGCGGTTATCCTGCCGACCGGAAATCCTGGCGACGCCACCATTAAATTTATGGTGCTCACCACAAGCGGCACGGCTGACACCGTGGGCTTTAATAACGTGAGATCTGACGATTTGACCTTTTTCGGCGAGGGCCGGGTACGAACCGATTTTTTCGGAATGACAGGTCACCAGTTGATTGGTGGTCTCGTTTCCACCAAGGAATACACTTCAATAACTCAGCAACTGTCTCTCGATGCCGGAACCACTCTTGCCAAGAAGAAGGGGTCGTGGGTCGTCTTCTACAACTTCGACCAATATTTTTACGAGCCAGTTAAAGGCTCAGGCAATGGGGTCGGCGTGTTCGGCCGGGTCGGTGTCGCGGATGGCGACCCCAATTTTTTGCAGTACTTCTACAGCTTCGGTATTGGCGGCAAAGGCATCTTTGCCACCCGGCCGAATGATCGGTTTGGTGTCGGCTGGTACTACATCAATATCAACAACCCCACATTGGATACGCCATTCGGTAGCTTTCAGTTCCTAAGGGACGAACAAGGCATCGAAGCTTTCTACAGCTTTGCGCTGACGCCATGGGCCCACCTGACACCAAACATTCAGTTTATTCGTGGAGCTCAGAAACAGACTCTTGCGCTTTCGCCGACTGATCGCAGGGATATTCAAACTTCCACGACTATAGGCCTGAGACTGGGGCTGGCTTTATGATTGAGCGAACTCAGCTGCGCGCGCGATGGCTCAATTGTGCCGTCAGGCGGAGGAATGTTCAGCAAATGTGCGGCACTTCATCGTATTTGTTTCAAGGGTCGCAATTACGATGAAACGGGCACCTTTAGTACTGGCGATATTGGTTGTTGCCGTGCCTTTGGTAGGCTGTGCCACCAGACCGGAGAGCGGCTTTCTAGGCCCTGTGGCAGAGAACGCGATAGGCGCCACCGATCATACGTTGCTCATTGCAACAACGCGAGAACGAGATCCGCGGCCTGGCACGTTTTTTAATGGCGAGAGAGGAAGATCAGTTCACTACGCCACGCTAACGGTCGCCATCCCGCCAACGCATATCCCCGGCAAAATTGAATGGGCGTCAACACCGCCCGGCAATCCAGCCGCCAACTTCGTTGTGCGCGACGAAGCGTCTCTCGATGACGACAAGGCCTTTGTCAAGGCGCTGAACGCCCAACTCGCGACGCGCCCGAAGGGAAGCCGCAAGGTGTTTGTGTTCATTCACGGTTATAATACGCTCTTCGCTGAAGGGGTCTATCGCTTCGCCCAGATCGTTCACGATTCAAAGGCGACGGGGGTCCCCGTGCTCTTTACCTGGGCCTCGCGCGGAAAGCTCGCGGACTATATCTACGACAACAACAGTGCGACGGCCGCGCGCGACGATCTAGAACACACGCTCCGTCTTCTCTTGGCGAGCAACGCAGATCAGGTCAACATCCTTGCGCATTCGATGGGAAATTGGGTCACGGTTGAGGCGATGCGCCAGCTCAAGATCTCCGGCAACCTCAAGTACCCGAGTAAATTTGGAGATATCTTCCTTGCGGCGCCCGATATTGATGTTGATGTCTTCAAATCGCAGATGCGCGCCTTTGGAAAGCCTCGCAAGCCGTTCTATATCGTCCTTTCAAAAGACGATAAGGCGCTGGGGTTTTCAAAATTCATTGCCGGCGGAGAGAGCCGAGTAGGCGCTGACGGCAATATAGCAGAACTGGAGGCGCTGGGCGCCACGGTGATCGATTTGACGGATGTCAAAGGTGACGATCCGACCAACCATGACAAATTTGTTCAACTGGCTACGATTGCGCCAGAATTGCGCGCTGTGCTGGAGCAGGGCTTAGGCTCGAAGGGTGACGCTGCGACGGCGGACGAATTGGCCTTGTCTTTGCCGAGCTCGCTGCTAGGCGGGCCAGTCAGAATTTCCCCGGGTCAATAGTTTCATCGACGGCGGGTCAGAGGAAATCGCAGAGCGAGGGTGTTATGGACTCGGCTTATATCTCGGCATTCGCCGCCTTGGCGGGGGCTATCATCGGCGGGCTGACATCATTTGCAACCTCTTGGCTCACGCAGAGGGCGCAGCTTCGAAACGCGAATCGCGAAGCGAAGAGGGTCAAGCTGGAGGCGCTGTACAACGATTTCATCGCCGAAGCCTCGCGCATCTTCGTAGACGCCCTTACCCAACAGACGGAAGATCCAGCCCATATGGTGCCTCTCTACGCGTTGGTGGGCCGCATGCGCTTGGTATCTTCTCGAGCAGTGATCGACGCGGCTGTGCGCATCGAACAGCATATCCTCGAAACTTACCTAGGGCCGAACCGCACTCTTCATGAAATGCGGGACCTTGCCCGCCAGGGCGGGATAAACATTCTGACAGAATTCAGCGAAGCGTCCAGAGCGGACCTGACCGTTAGCGTGCGTTGACCACTAAAAGATTCCGTATTTCCGCTAAGTGGAGTGGAGCCCGCTGATGGGTGATTCCATGTCAATGCGGGGTCGCTTCACAAAGCGTGGACCACCGGGCGGTTCCAATATTGTTGGATGGCGCCAGCATTTTTCGCTCCTGCGCTTTCACTTGTTCCTGCGCAGCAGAGCCATCACCAGCAGCACAATGGCGGAGTACTACCGGGCACACCTCGGTGTGGCGGCCGACATTTTTTCCAGAATTATTTGTGCTTGTTGTATTTAACTCGTCAGCGCGAGACCGGCCGATACTCGTGGCTAGTGTCAAGCTTCGAAAAGGAGCCTTCGGCAAATAAAGGGTACGAATTCGTTCCGACAAACCGAAAAATTGATTTAGAATCAATCTGGGTGGAAACCCAGATTTGTCGGAATGAGCTTTGAAATCATTACATTATCCGCCGACTCTTATTCAGCGGGTCCCAGGTTCGAGCCCTGGTGCGCCCACCAACAACTTCCTGACAAATCAGCGAAATTAAAGAATGATGGCGGGAAACCGCGGGCGCATTGCCGAGACTTGGGAGGCTTCTGGGAAGTTCGGTGGAAAACTCGACGGCAGTTGCGGCGAGAATCGGTCTATATTTACAGCTAGTGGCACTGCGGGCGCCGCCCTTCTTAAGTGCTGGTCCGACCGTTGCCTGAGGAGCCGGCGTCGGCTCTATGGCGCGGATGACAAAATCGGTGCCCGGCCAGCGCGTGGTGAAGTCGAACCTCCCACCATAAACCTTGCCATCACGACACGGCCAAATTGCACCGATCTCGAGCCCGACACCTTTGCGCGCTCTTCTTCCTGAGTATTCCGGCGTAAAACGTGATGCATCGAGCGCTTAGCGTGAGGTATCGCCACCTGAAGGCTTATTCCCCTCGCAACAAAAAACTTATGAGGATGAAATCCGCGGCGAAAGACTTGGAAACGAGGCAAGAGACGATTTGTGCTAGAGGAGTCCTGCTGACTTTAGAAAAAGATCGGTTCACAAATCATGGACACACCAGAAGCTTTGCTGAAGCAGATTTACCTCCAAAGGACCGCGACGATTGGCGTCATTGGAATGGGTTACGTAGGAATGCCGCTAGCCTTAGCTGCCGCGGCAGCAGGCTTCCGAACAGTCGGATTTGATATAGATCCCGAAAAAGTCGCAAGCATCAACGCTGGCAAAAGTTATATAAAGCATATCCCTAGCGAAGAAATTGCCGCCGCAGTGAGGGATGGTCGATTACACTCGACTGATCAATTCGGGCAATTGCATGCAGTTGACGCAATTATCATTTGTGTGCCAACGCCTCTCACTGCGTACCGGGAGCCTAACCTCACGTACATTAGGAGTACAACTGAAGCAATCGCACTCCGGCTACGCAAAGGTCATTTGATTGTTCTTGAGTCGACCACATGGCCAGGCACCACCACCGAAGTGGTTAAGCCAATTTTAGAGCGTTGCGGGCTAAGATCCGGAAAAGAGTTTTTTCTCGCATTCTCGCCAGAACGCGAAGATCCAGGCAATGCGGACTTTTCTACTAGACAAATTCCCAAGGTCGTTGGGGGTGATGACCCCGTCGCTTTGGCACTTGCGCAAACGCTATACGATGCTTTGGTGCCAAAGACAGTCGCGGTTTCGTCCACTAAAACCGCGGAAGCCGTAAAATTGACCGAAAATATTTTCCGAGCAGTCAATATTGCTCTCGCGAATGAGTTAAAAATTGTTTTTGACGCGATGGATATTGACGTCTGGGAAGTCATCGAAGCGGCAAAAACCAAGCCGTTCGGCTATATGCCGTTCTATCCCGGCCCGGGGCTTGGCGGGCACTGTATCCCAATCGATCCGTTTTATCTCACATGGAAGGCGCGAGAGTTTGAAATATCGACCCGATTTATTGAACTTGCTGGTGAAATCAATACCTCAATGCCGCACTATGTGGTTAGCCGTCTCGCGCTCGAAATGGACAAACGCACGGGAAGGGGCCTCCGCGAAGCGATAATTCTCATTGTAGGTGTGGCATACAAGAAAAACGTGGATGATGTACGCGAAAGCCCCGCGTTCAAATTGATGGATCTCATTGAACGTCGTGGTGCAACGATCAAGTTTTACGATCCCTATGTGGCATGTATCCCCAATCTTCGGGAGTACCCGCAATACTCTGGTACAAAAGGCCTGGCGTCTTTGAACCGCGAGGAACTCCGCAAATTCGACGCCGTGGTGATCTCAACCGATCATGATAGTGTTGACTATGCGACCTTGTGCGCGAATTCGAAATTAGTCATCGATACACGAAACGTTTGCGCGCGAGTTGGCATTAATTCAGATAGAATCGTAAAGGCTTAAGCAGGCCCCGACTGGAAAAGAGCGAATGTTATTCTTCGGATCTCGGCTAAAGTCGCCAAATGCTATTGCGGTACAATTGTGAAATCTATGGTTTCAAGCGAGTCTAGCAGAGATAATCCAATGCCACTGATCTCGCATCCGGCAATGGTCAAAGTGCGGGGATTTACCCGTCGGCTTGGTCTCAATAACTTTCTTGGAAAACTGCTTGGGGTCGCCGGATATGAGGTGTTGCTTCAAAATGAAATGCGGCGAGCAATCAATGAAGGTGACTGCGTTTGGGATGTCGGAGCTAATATCGGTTGGTATACGCTTCAATTTGCTAAGTGGGTAGGAAAGGGTGGGCACGTCATCGCATTCGAACCCGACGCGGAAAATGCAAAAGTCTTACATAGGGCGGTTTATGGTTTGGAAAATGTCTGTGTCGAGGTAATTGCGCTTTCCAATGTAGGCGGTTATGCGAAGTTCTTGCGTGGGAGAGATCAACTTGGTGCCACTTCAATGATAGTGCGAGAAACCGGCGCGGAATCTCAAACAGTCATTATCGAAAGTGGCGATACGGTTCTCGCGAGGAATCGCACATATTTTCCAAATTTAGTGAAAATAGATGTCGAGGGTCATGAACTGGAAGTCCTGGAGGGGATGGCGACCACTTTGAAGCAGGCCAATTTGCGGCATCTTTTTATCGAAGTTCACTTTGCGACACTTGAAATGCAGGGACGACGTTGGGTGCCATTGGCCATCGAGAATTTGTTAGTGTCAAATGGATTCAAACTCAAATGGATTGATCCTTCCCACCTACATGCAGCTCGTTGAAGGAATCGCCGCTCTCCCGGAGGATACGACCCATGATGTTTGCGTCGTGGGAAGTGGCCCAGTTGGGCTTTGCCTGGCGCTCGACTTATGCCGCCGTGGCATCACGGTCATACTGCTTGAATCAGGGCTACGAAAGCCAAATAAGACGCATGAGGCCTTGTCGCTTGCAAATATCATCTCGGAGCGAGCTCACGCGCCAATGCCCCTTGCGGTATGTCGCGCCTTGGGCGGCACCTCGTGGCTGTGGGGAGGGCGCTGTCTTCCTTTAGACCCAATCGATTTTCAAAAGAGAAAACATGTCCCCGACAGTATGTGGCCGATCGCCGAAGCTGATCTAAGGCCGTATTACGCCACCGCGGCGCAAATGCTTGGTTGCGGACCACCGGAGTTTTCCGAAGATAGCGGAGGTCCCGGGCGAGATGAAGATTCTTCAATTCTGGTCACTCGGCTTGAGCGGTGGACCAATGAAACAAATACTGCCAAACGCCTATTGAAGGGTGCCGAACACAAAAATCTGACGATTGTACTCGACGCCACCGTTACAGATCTTGAATTCATTGATGGGGAAGAGTGCGTCGTTGGAGCGGTGGTGACATCGCGCGCAATTCGTAGGACCTACAGAGGTGCTAGGACGTACGTCATTGCTTGCGGGGGTGTTGAGACGGCACGTTTGCTACTCAACGTTCAAACACGCTTTCCTCGTCTTTTTGGAGGAGCACAAGGAGTACTCGGCCGCTATTATATGGGGCACTTGTCGGGCAAAATTGCAAATATACATTTTTCTAGTCCCGCAGGGGCAAGAGTGTTTGATTATCGCGCCGACAATGATTCGGTAAAAAGGAGATTGTTGACGCTCCCCAGCGCTGTACAACTTGAAGCTGGTATTCCGAATATTTCCTTCTACCCGGAAAATCCGCGACTGGCCGATCCCGGCCATGCAAGCGGGATACTGTCTGCCGCATTTATCATGCTTTCTATTCCCATATTTGGTCGTCGCTTTGTCGCTGAGGCCATCAGACGCTCGCAAGCCGGAACCAACGCGCGATATCTTCCTCATATTCGTAATATTGCTCTCGATTTTCCGGCAACAGCGTTGATGTGTTGCAAGTTCGCTTATCAACGTCTTACGAGAAAAAAGGGTAGGCCATTTTTCTTTCTACCTTCGCGCGATGGAATGCATCCGCTTCACTTTCATGCCGAACATTTCCCAAACCGCGACAGCTGCGTAAGTCTTGTCAATGAAGCTGATGCATTTGGGATGCGGCGGGTTTCGGTCGATCTACGATTTTCGAGGTACGACGCGGAAGGAATAAGTCGCGCACACGAAGTTCTCGACAATAATCTTCGGGCCGCAAAAATGGGAATACTTGTATTCGATGATGCTGTTAGCAACAGGACGGTCAATATTTTGCAGCAGGCGACCGATGGGTTTCATCAAATTGGGCTCACTCGTATGGGGTTTAATTCTCAAGATGGTGTTGTCGACGAAAACTGCCGAGTCTATGGGGTCAAAAATCTTTTTCTTGCCGGTTCTTCGGTATTTAGGACGTCGGGTCAGGCCAATCCGACATTTTCTGCGACTGCGTTGGCGCTTCGCCTATCAGCGCACCTTGTCGGCCTCATCAAAAACTCAACCCTAATGGTAGCGTCGTGAGCCCGGAGCGGTTTTCCCGATCTTCGCGTATTGGATTTGGATGCGCGTCACTTGGCTCACGCGTCGGCGCAAAAGTAGGACTTGCAGCGCTAAATCGAGCGTTCGATTCCGGAATTAATTGGTTTGATTTGGCCCCTTCCTACGGGGATGGACTTGCGGAGAGCATTTTCTCTAATTTTTCGCGAGACCGTCGCCCAGATATCTATATTTCGACAAAATTCGGTATCTCACCTCCACAAATCAACGTCGTAACATCGGCACTCAAACCTATCACACGGGGAATTATAAAATACACGCCGTCGTTGCGCGACGCTGTGGCCAAGGTTAGGCCACGCGCGATCAAGAATCACTTCACGTCGGACTCTATCATGGAGGGTATTGAGCAGAGTCTGAGGCGCCTCCATACCGATTATGTCGATGTATTGGCGCTCCACGATCCAAGCCCTCAAGACCTCGAGAGAGATGACTTGCGCATTGCGCTTAAGAATATTTTAGCAAGTGGCAAAGCAAGGGCAATTGGAATTGCTGGGTCGCTTGAGGCAGCGACAAGTGCATTGCGTCTTGATCTCCCTATTGACTATGTTCAAGTCGCAAACAACCCGCTTGCGCCCCAAGTCGATCCCTTGGCGGCGTCCATGACGGCAATAGGTAAAAAATGTCACGTCATCACGCATTCTAGTTTCGACGGTATTCAGCACATCGCGCGCTTTATTGAATTGGATCCTGAGGTTAAGGCATTGATGCTTCGCCACTACAACCTACCATTCGAGCATTCAATCCGAGCCGCGCTCGTGGACTACTCGCTTCTGACAAATCATTCAGGAATAGTGCTGTTTTCAATGTTCTCACAAAAAAATCTTGAATTTAATCTTCGACGGCTAAACTCAACGCCACGTCTGGACATCAAATCGGCGTTTGAAATTTGGCGTGCGAAAATTGCAATTGGGCGAGATTCGGCTAGGCGGTAGGTTCTATAATATGTTGGCGCTGAGATTCGCCTTACGGCGGAACGCCAGTATCGAGGACTTAAATGCCAGGTAGAGAATCCTCCGCTGCAGTAGAGAATATGTAAATTCGTGAGCGTCAATGACGTCATCCGGTGGCTCAATAAAGCCTCGGATTATGAATTTGGCTTATCGGAAGAAGGGATATCGGTTTTGGTCTTCGAGCCCTTGCAATTGTTGGCTGCAACTGTGCGCAAAAAGTTTCTGAGAGCTACTCATGAGCAAAACTCAGGCCAATAAATCAACTAGGCCTATTGTTCCGCTCGCCATAGTGATGCTGACGCTCAATGAGGCGCACAATATGGAAGCTGTGCTCCAAAATATCTCCGGTTGGGCTCAAGAGATTTTTATAGTCGATAGCTACTCGACAGATGCAACAATCGATATTGCCTTGAAATATGGAGTGCATGTCGTCCAACGTGCGTTCAGTGGTTTTGGAAATCAATGGAATTTTGCCCTAGAGGGGTTACCAATTAACGCGCCCTGGACGATGAAGCTTGACCCCGACGAGCGTCTAACGCCCGAGTTGAAAGTGGCGATCGATACCGCGATCGTGGGAGATGCAGCTGACGCCCTTATCGTAAACCGCCGGCTATGGTTTATGGGGCGTCCTTTGCCGGTTCGGCAGAAACTGGTCAGGATTTGGCGCACTGGTGCCTGTAAGTTTTCCGACGTGCTGGTGAATGAACACCCGCTTGTAGAGGGCCGTTTTGCGCTAGTCCCCGGAGATCTTGAGCATCGCGACAGCCCCAATCTACAGAATTGGTGGGATAAACAAAACCGCTA
>Ga0335082_10006575_pt1 | contig 12675 bp, 11 predicted proteins | sample Lox_Sample_41_FD_206718 | JGI IMG/M metagenome (GOLD analysis project Ga0335082, IMG submission 206718) | Soil microbial communities from Loxahatchee National Wildlife Refuge, Florida, United States - Lox_Sample_4.1 | ecosystem: Environmental > Terrestrial > Soil > Wetlands | place: USA... | reverse complement strand
CGACCGCTACTCCGGCCGTGTTTCCGATTCCGGCGAGGGCCGTTGGACTATACTCGCCGCGATCGAATCCACCACCCCCGCCCCCGTTCTCTCCGCCGCCCTCTACCAGCGCTTCACTTCCCGGGGTGAAGATGATTTTGCGGCCAAGCTGCTTTCCGCAATGCGTTTCCAGTTTGGCGGACACGTCGAAAAGAAATCCGGCCACTGAAACCGTTCATGGTTGCTCTGGCTCTTAAGGAAATCGCATGACCTCGATACTCAGTGAAGCTGCCACCTCCGCCGGGCCGTGCGTCATGGTGATCTTCGGAGCCACCGGAGACCTGACCAAGCGCAAGCTCATCCCCGCGCTTCTGAATCTCGCGCAAGAGAAGATCCTGTCTCCGCAGTTCGCGATCATCGGCGTTGCCGTCAACGATTTCGACACAGAGTCTTTCCGCAAGAGCCTCGGCGAAGAGATGCCCAAATTCGCGTCGGACCCTATCGACCTGAAGATGTGGGAGTGGCTGTCTCCGCGGGTCTACTACATCAAGGGTGATTTTGCCGACAAGGACCTTTATCAGCGCCTGAAGGCGCAAATCGCGGAAGTCGACAAGACGCACGACACCTGCGGCAACAAGTTCTTTTACCTGGCTGTCGCGCCACGCTTTTTCGCGCCGATCGTCGATCAACTCGGCGCCGCCGGCCTCACAACCGAGGACAATGGCCACTGGACTCGGGTGATCGTCGAAAAACCTTTTGGCCACGACCTCGAATCCGCCAAGCAACTGAACGCCGATCTCAAGAAAACCCTTGTGGAGAAGCAGATCTACCGCATCGACCACTACCTCGGCAAAGAGACGGTCCAGAACGTGATGGTATTCCGCTTCACTAACAACATCATCGAGCCACTTTGGAACCGGAATTACGTCGACCACGTGCAGATCACCGCCTCCGAAACCGTCGGGGTCGAACATCGCGGCGGCTTCTACGAAACGGCCGGCGCGCTCCGCGACATGGTCCCGAACCACCTGTTCCAGCTCCTGACCATGAGCGCCATGGAGCCACCCATCTCCTTCGACGCCGACGAGGTCCGCAACAAGCAGGCCGAAGTGCTGCATGCGATCCAGCCGCTCTCCCCGGAAGAGGTGCTCACCAACATGGTCCGCGGGCAGTATGGCGAAGGGGTGATTGACGGCAATCGGGTCAACGGCTATCGCATTGAGCCCGACGTCTCGCCCACCTCGAACACGGAGACCTTCGTCGCCCTTAAACTCCAGATCGACAACTGGCGCTGGGCGGGTGTTCCGTTCTATCTGCGCACCGGCAAAAGCTTGGCCATGCGCGCCACAGAAATCGTCATCCAATTCCGGCGGACGCCTTTCGTGCTTTTCCGAAATACCGGGGTGCGGAACGTGGAAACCAACCGCCTTGTGATTCACATCCAGCCCGACGAAGGCATCTCGCTGAGTTTCGGCGCCAAAGTTCCGGGTGCGGTTATGCGCCTAGGCCTCGTCAACATGGACTTCGACTACAAGACGTACTTCGGCGTCGAGCACGGCACCGGCTATGAGCGCCTCCTGCGCGATTGCATGGCAGGAGACGCCACCCTCTTCCAACGCGCCGACATGGTTGAGGCCGGCTGGAACGTTATCCAACCTATCCTCGACGTCTGGCACGCGCTGCCCCCGCGCGGCTTCCCCAACTACGCTGCCGGCTCGTGGGGCCCGGTCGAAGCAGAAGAACTTCTGGAGCGCGACGGTCGCGCGTGGCGCCGCATTGGCGAAGAGGATCTCGACGAACGCGGCCGGATCGCCGCTCCCGGCGCCGTGAGCAAGGCAGGATCGTTCCTATGAGCCCGGCGACGCCAGCGGCGCAACGCGGCGAAGTCGCTCTGTTCCCCGACGGCGCCGCCATCGCTCGGCGCGCCGCCGAGGAGTTCCTTCAAGCCGCCAACGAGGCTGTCGCCCAGCGCGGAGCGTTCACCGTAGCCCTTGCCGGCGGTTCCACCCCCAAGGCGCTCTACTCTCTTCTCGCCTCCGATGCCGCTTTCCGCGACAAACTCCCCTGGGACCGCATTCAGTTCTTCTTCGGCGACGAGCGCCATGTGCCCCCTGACAACGACCAGAGCAACTACGGGATGGCCAACGAATCGCTGTTCAGCAAGGCGCCGATCCAGCCGGCGCAAATCACACGTGTCCGTGCTGAATACCCCGACGCCGAAAAAGCCGCACTGGAATATGAGCAGGCTCTTCGCGCATACTTTAAGATGAAGGAAGGCGAGTACCCTCGCTTCGATTTGGTGCTCCTGGGCATGGGGGACGAAGGCCACACCCTCTCGCTCTTTCCCGGCACCAAAGCGTTACACGCCGCCTCCAATCGCTTCGTGGTTCGCAATTGGGTAGGCAAGTTGTTCACCGATCGCATCACCCTTACGGCCCCTGCGGCCAACCAGGCGAATCGCGTGATTTTTATGGTCACCCGCTCCGACAAGGCTCCGGCCTTGAAAGCGGTTTTGGAAGGTCCCTACGAGCCGGATCAACTTCCGTCTCAACTGATCCAACCGGCCAGCGGCAAACTGCTCTGGCTGGTGGACCAGGCCGCCGGCTCCATGCTGGCAACAGCAACTCGCAAATAACTTAGGAGAAGAAAATGGCAACCGCAGCAACCAGTGCAATCGAACAATATCTAGGCGCCAAGGCGGAATCCCTCCTCGGCTTCAAGAATCCCAAGATCGCGAAGGAGCGCCTGCACATTCCCGGACCCGATTTCATCGATCGCGTCTACGCCGCGTCGGACCGCAATCTGCGCGTCCTGAATAATCTCCACCGCTTGTTCTTCACCGGCCGCCTCTCCGGCACCGGCTATCTCTCGATCCTCCCGGTCGATCAGGGCATCGAGCATTCCGGCGGCGCCAGCTTCGCGAAGAATCCCGATTATTTTGACGGGGAAAATATCGTCAAGCTAGCCATCGAGGGCGGCTGCAATGCGGTGGCTTCCACCTTTGGCGTTCTGGGCTCGGTGGCCCGCAAGTACGCCCACAGAATACCGTTCATCGTGAAGATCAATCACAATGAACTGCTCACCTACCCCAACCAGTTCAGCCAGATTCTTTTTGGAACCGTCCGCGAAGCCTACGATATGGGCGCCGCGGCCGTTGGTGCCACGATCTACTTTGGCTCCGCGAACAGCGACCGGCAGATCATCGAAATCAGCCAGGCTTTCGCCGAAGCGCACGAGCTCGGCATGGCCACCGTTCTGTGGTGCTACCTTCGCAATTCCGCCTTCAAGAAGGACAAGGACTATCACGTCTCCGCCGATCTCACCGGGCAGGCCAACCACCTGGGCGTCACCATCCAGGCCGACATCATCAAACAGAAGCTGCCGGAGAATAACGGCGGCTATCAGGCATTGAACATGGGCGACTCCAGCTACGGCAAGTTCGACAAGCGTATCTATACCGACCTGTGCTCCGACCACCCCATCGACCTCACCCGCTACCAGGTTGCCAACTGCTACATGGGCCGCGCGGGCTTGATCAATTCCGGCGGCGCATCCGGTGCGAACGACTTCGAGGAAGCCGTGGCCACCGCCGTCATCAACAAGCGCGCGGGGGGGACCGGCCTTATCAGCGGACGCAAAGCTTTCCAACGCCCGATGGGCGAAGGCGCCAAGCTCCTGAACACCATTCAGGACGTCTACCTGGCGAAGGAAATCGCCATCGCGTAGTTTCTCCTGATCTTCGTTCTTCGACAGCCCGCTGCATCCTGGCGGGCTGTTCGCTTTCAGGCCTACCTCTCTTCGCTCGTTCGTCCAGTCGCCGCGCCGGGACGTGTCCTGCCGGACAGCACGCCGGGCAAGCTGGGTGAAACTCAACGCACCGAATCCACGTCTCACGTGTCAGGAGAGCCCTGATGAAACCACTCCTTGCTGTTTCCATTCTCCTTCTGCTCTGCCGTTTCGCTTACGCACAGGACTCCGCCACGCAAGCCGCTCAGCAAGCGCAACAGGCGGCACAACTGGCAACGCAGCAAGCGCAAGACGCCGCCCGCCAGGCGCGACAAGACGCCACGGAGGCCAATCGGCAAGCGTCGGAAGCCAACCACAAAGCCATGGACGACGCAACCCGCACGCAGTCCACGGTTCATTCCCCGGAATATATTTACGCGCTCCCGCCGAAGTTTTCGGTGAAATCCGGGCACTACCCTGGCCCGATCACGGTTCGAATCACCACCCCCCAGCGCGACGCCGTCATCTACTACACGACCGACGGCTGGAAGCCGACCACCGCGTCCCCGCGCTATCGCGGCCCGATCTCCATCAATCAGACCACGACGCTCAATGCTGTTGTTGTCTTGCCGGAGTCGACCCGTACGATTCAGGCTTCCGCGCAATACGTCATCGCCGGAACCACCGCCGCGCCTGCACCTGATCTGCCCCTGAATCTCGTCGAGCTTCCGAGGCGCAACGGTGTGCCTTTTCTCCCCGAGGGAATCTCCATTTCGCTGAGTTTTGTCGAGGGAGCGACTTCCCAAAAGGCCGCGGTGGGCGATCGCCTGGCCCTTTCCCTAACGCGGGATTTGCTGGTCGGCAACGTACTGGTAGCGGCAAAGGGCTCCGCGGCCACGGGCACGATCATTCAGGTGAATCGCTCGGGCATGGGCGGCGCGCCCGGGACTCTCGTCGTTGAACTGGACGCCCTAGTAACCGACTTCGGTCCCGTCCCGTTGAACGGCAGCGTCATCAAAGAAGGCGATGCCAAGCTCCCCAACGCCGCGTTCCTGATTCCTGTCGTGGGAGAAACGCAGATCTTTCGTCACGGGGCCGAGGCCGTCATTTCTCCGGGGGCTTTCCTGGTTGCATCGGTGGCCAAGGATACTCCGCTCCAGCCAAAACGTGACTAGGCCCGCTTGGTGCGGATTCCGCGAACTACGCCGCAAGCCCGCAGATCGAGAGCTATTCGGTCTTCGCGGGCACCGAGGTGAAAATATCGACCGCAATCGTGTTGGGCGCCGCTTCGTTTGCCAATTTCTTCGCGTCGAACATGTCGCGCGAGCCCTGCGTCGAATCCCGAGTATCGGCCGCTACCACGACCATGTCCTGATCGCTCGCGCTCAACTCGCAGGTTAAGGTGACCGTGCCCTGGCCGGAATTGGCGCAGCGCGCGTCCTCCATTGTTTTAGCCACCTGCTCTTGGGTCTTAAGCGCCCCCGCTGCCGAGCGGGGCACTACCGTCAGCCAAATCCTCTTCGGAGCAGCGACCATGAGGCGCACGACCAGCGGCCCCCGGAAAGAACTTCTCGTTGCTTCGGCTCTGCCGGGCAGCAGCACCAATCGCTCCGAACCGGTGGGGACAAATCCCGTTGCGCCTCGCGCTGCCGTCGCGTCCCTCGGCGCCGGCGACCGGTCCGCATCGTTCGTCTCCGCCTCCAGGGCGCGCTGCCGGGCTTTTCTCGTTGATTCCATTCCCACCACGAAGAGCAATGTCAATACCAAGACGGCCGCAATCAGAACGGCCATCGTCTTTCCGGATTTCATCGGACGATCCTCCGTCGACGTGCTTCCGTCCATCCTAGCCGATTGCGCCTCTGCCAACTTCCGAATGCCGCTGAAGAGTACAGAGCGAGTCTTCAAGGTTCGTCCCATCGAAATCATGGTTGCAAGTCATCGATTCTTTGGGCCGTACCTTACAAGGCAACTATTACAAAATTGAAATGGAAGTGTTGTTCACCCGTGTTTCTACAATGAAAGGAGCAGTCTTGAAGGAGAAAAGCATGTCGAAAGCGAAGATCACACCGTCCGAAACCACGAAGAAGCCGCGTAAATCCGCGAAGAGCGCGCCGACGCACGACGATATCGCCGCCCGGGCTTACCAGATTTATCGGGAGCGTGGCTACGCCCCGGGTGACCCGATGCAAGACTGGCTGCAGGCCGAGAGCGAGCTTTCCGCCGCCAAGGCGAAGAAAACCGGCCGCAAGACCAAGGTCGTTTCCATCGCAGCGTGACCGCGGCCAAGCCGCCTCGTTCTCTCTGCCTCGCTCCGCAGACCTTCCCCCTGTTCGTCCGTCCAACACCATGATGTCTGCCGGGATTTTCCTTATACTAGGAAGCAGCCTTTCCAGAGGAACTTCCGATGACTCGTAGCAATGAATTGAACAGCGCTCGGCTGCTTCTGATCGCCTTGATCCTTATCCTGGGCGCGTTTTGGGTAGGCGCCCGCTACGGGCCGCGCCAGGCGAAACAGGTGGAGGCGCGGCGCGGCGGCGAACCCGCCGCATCCGGTGGGCTACTCACCATTTCGACTCCGGCGTCGCAGAAGGCCTCGCTGACCGATGAGGAGTCCATCAACGTCCGGATCTACAAGCAGGCTTCGCCTGCGGTCGCCAACATCCTCACCAAGGCCACCGAGTACAACTTCTTCATGGATCCCGTGCCGGTTGAAGGCGCCGGTTCCGGCTTCGTCATCGATCCTCGCGGTTACATCCTCACCAACTTCCACGTTGTCGCCGGGGCGCAGTCCATCGAAGTCATCCTGGGCGACAAGACCCGCTTCCCTGCGAAGTTCATCGGCGCGGACCAACGCAACGACGTTGCGCTAATCAAAATCGACCCCAAAGGCAAGCAGCTCGCGGTGCTTCCGCTCGGCGATTCTTCGCAGCTACAGGTTGGACAGAAAGTGCTGGCCATCGGCGATCCGTTCGGCTTCCAGTCCACCCTCACCACCGGAGTGGTCAGTGCGCTCGGCCGCACTGTGCAGACCAGCGAGACCACTTTCATTGATGAGGCGATCCAGACGGATGCCTCAATTAATCGCGGAAATTCCGGTGGCCCGCTTATTGACACTCACGGCGAAGTGATCGGCATCAACTCCGCGATCTACACGCCTTCCGGAACGACCGCCGGCATCGGGTTCGCAATTCCCATTAACACCGCGAAGCTCATTGCCAACGACCTGATGACCGAAGGCAAGGTGCGTCGCGCTTATCTGGGTGTCCAGACCATCCCCGTCGGGGGATGGCTGGCGGAAGCCCTCGACCTCCCCGTGCAGGAAGGCCTGCTCGTGGAAACCACGCCGAAGGGAAGCCCCGCAGCCGTGGCAGGCATTCGAGGCGGCGACCGCGCGGCGCAAGCGGGTATGCGCCGGATCATGTTGGGCGGCGATGTCATCGTCGGCATCGACGGACAGAAAGTGGCGAATCAGTTCGATATCAACGTGATTCTGAACCGCAAGCGGCCGGGCGATTCCATCACGCTGACGATTTACCGCGGAGCGAAAAAGTTGGACGTTCCGGTGAAACTGGGCGAGCGCGACGGTAACTGACGGCCGCGATACGCAATGACTCGGGTTATGCAGAAATATCTGTGACATCCTGAGGGCAGCGATAGGACTCAACCCATCGAGCTGTGCGATCGCTCCCGCCGAGTTTTCCGTCACTGTTTCAAGTAATGAAGCGCGATACATCCTGATTTCAAGATCTTCGACTCAAGTAGTTTCAGTTGCAATTTCTCCGGCAGGCTGACCCCTTCGAACAACCGTGTCCCTTTCCCTGCGATGATAGGCTGGACCACAAAACGATATTCATCCACCAGGCCGAGCTCGACCAGTTGCGAAGGAAGGCTCACGCCACCGGCCCAAATGCTGGCCCCTGGCTCTTGTTTCAATCTCACGATTTCGTCCCGCAGATTCGTACGGACGATTCTGGCATTTTTGGCTCCAGCGCTCTGCAATGTCCGCGAAAAAACAACTTTGTCGACGGAGTCGAAGGCTTGAGCAAACTCGTTCATTGCTTTTGGGCCTGAAAGGTTTCTTGCCACATCAGGCCAGAAAGGAACCATCAATTCATAGGTCTTACGCCCAAAGACCATCAGGTCAACACCTTGCATCAGCCGGGCGTAGTGCTCGTGTATTTCTTCATCAGCCATCAGTTTGGTGTGATCACAGCAGCCATCCACCGTCAGGTTGATTGCGTAAATCAGAGTCCTCATTGGATTGCGACCTCATGCGCCAAGCCTCGTGAAGGGCGGCCGTGCTCACACACTGTCCCAGCGTTCCGCGGTCTGGTCAACTCCGCGCGCAAGTTGCTGCCCTTTTCATGCCGCCCTCGTCTAACCCCTCACGACGGAACTGACCCCATAGAGCGACAGGAGCCCACTTGCGGATCTTCGCTTTAATCATCGCGATGCTGCTTCCGTTCGTACTTGCCGCTACGCCGCAGAAAAAATTCGCGACGGAACACTACGACCTCGTCAAGGTCGCTGACGGCGTGTACTCCTTTATCGCGCCGGAGTCCGACAGCGGATTGGTTCTCGGCAACTGCACGGTGATTATCGGGCAAGAGTCGGTTCTGGTGTTCGATACCGGGCAGTTTCCCACGCTAGCCAGAAGCATGGTTGCCGACATCCGGAAGCTCACTCCCAAACCGGTTCGCTACATCGTCAATTCCCACTGGCACTTCGATCACGTGTGGGGCAACGCGGCCTTCCGGGTGGCTTATCCGGAAGTCGTTATCATCAGCACGGAATTTACCCGGCAAATGGTGGAATCCGAAGGGCCGAAGACGATCGGCAAGCAGCCGGGCGTCAACGCGCAGGAGGCGGCCGAGCTGCGTAAGATGATCGCGGACGGCAAGCTTTCGGACGGGCGACCAGTCACGCCGGAGCGCAAGCAGGAGCTCGAGCACATCGTCAACACGTATGAACGGATGAACACCGAGTTGACGCTAACGGTCCACACCCCTCCCACCGTCGGTTTCGAAAGAGAGCTCACCATCAATCTTGGCGGGCGCGAAGTGAAAATCCTTTGGCTGGGCCGCGCGAATACGGCCGGCGACGCTGTTGCCTGGTTGCCCGATGAAAAGCTGCTGCTTACGGGAGACGCAGTGGTGCATCCGGCGCCGTTCGCGTTTGGTTCTTACATCTCCGAATGGCCCGCCGTGCTGCAAAAAATGATCGATTTGCACCCGTCGATGATCATCCCCGGCCATGGCGGCTCCGTGATGCATGACACGACCTATCTCGCGCTGCTCATCGAGACATTCCAGGCCCTTTTCTCGCAAGTAAAAGCCGCGGCAGCGGGAGGAGCGTCCCTGGACGACGTGCGCAAGAAGGTCACGCTCGAGGAATTCAAACCTCGATTCATCAAGCTGGCCGCCACCGAGGGCAGGGGCACCAGCGGATTCGCCATGTTCCTTTCGGGCGGCGTCGACCGCGCCTATCAGGAAGCAACCGGCACATTGAAACCAGAAGGAACGGAGTGAGACGCTGTCCTGGAGTGCGGCGATTCATTGCAGTTTTTGCGGAACGCCGGCTTTGATGGCGACGCCCGTCCCATTTGCGGCCACTCGTGTGCGCAGCCCGCGCGAAGCGGCTACTATAGGAATGATGGCAAGCGTCGAACAGGACCACGCACAAACGGACACAGAGAAGGTCAGCGCGCACTATGATGTGCGCCTCCCCAAGCTGCCCTGGCATCGCCGCATTCAGATTCCCATCATCGCCACCGTCGTCTATAGCGTCATTCGCACCCTGGGCCCCACCCTCAGATATGAAACGCTCGGCAAGGCCGCCGTGGAGAAACTCTGGGCGCAGAAGCAGCCTCTCATCTGGTCCTTCTGGCACCGCTGCATCATTCCCATTGCCTGGTACGGCCGCAATCGCGGCATCGTTATCATGAATACCACCGCCTTCGATGGCCAGTGGACCCGCAAGGTGATTGAGTGGCTGGGATTCGGCACCGCGCAGGGTAGCTCCTCGCGGGGAGGCTTGCGCGGCCTTCACGTGATGGCCGAGAGAATCAGGGAGGGGCTCGACTGCGGTTTCACCATCGACGGCCCGCGCGGCCCGCGCTATATCGCCAAAGTCGGCCCCGTCCTGCTCGCGCGCATGACCGGTGCGCCGATTATCGTCTTCCATGTGGGTGTCGATCGCGGCACGACCATCGAGAAAACCTGGGACCATTTTTGCGTCCCCCATCTTTTTGCACGCGCGGTTCTCGTCGGTGCGCCTCCGATTCATGTCCCGCAGGACGCAGACTCGGGCATGATCAAGGCCAAGCACGAAGAAATGCAAAGAGAGTTGGAGCGCGTCCGCGATATTGCCGAAGCTTGGTTCACCATGACCGAAGAGGAGCGCAACCGGCTTCGCGCCGAGTTTGGACCCTAGGCGGGGCGAGCGAGCCGATGTTTTTACCGGGCTTTTGCATGATTTCGATCTTCGGATAGTATAGAAGGGTTGCAGTCCCCCCGGCAGTTGAAGGAGTCGTCCGGCTTGACCCAATCCCGCACACGTTCGGTCCACTGGCGGAGAAGTGCCTCCATTTTGGCGGGGGTTGCGTTGTGCCTTGCGTGCGCCGGGGCGGCGTGGGCCGACAACCCGCCCTCGCCGGACACGGTCGGGGCCATAGTGGGCGATTCGATCTCGGTGCAAGGACCGATGAGCGTGGACTTCACGAACGGACAGTCGCGAACGATCCTCCGAAGCGGGAGTGAGGTCCAGGTAAAGTCCGGGCAGGCGCATATCGACCTCGTGGAGGGCGGCAACATCACCATCTGCGGCCCGGCGCGGTTCTCGCTGCTGAAATCGGGCGGGGCGCTGACGATTGCCCTGGACAGCGGCACGATCCACGCGCGCGTGGAGGGCCAGCTGACGCTCAACATCTACACGGCGCAGATTCAGGCGCACCCGATCCCCATCAGCGGCGGGGCGCAGGATGCGCTGGTGGGGCTGGATACGGCAGGCATGATGTGCGTTCGCGCCAACCGGGGAGCGGTGCGCATCGAACAGCAACTAACCGGACAGAGCCTGCTGATTCCACAAGCCGGAGACGTCTCCATCGCCAACGGCCAGTTGGAAACGTTACAGACCACCGCAGGCCGCTGTGCCTGCGAACTGCAGATCACCGCAAAGCCCCCTGCCACGATTTCAACCGAAGTGAGCCAGCTTGCGTCGACCGAAGACTTGAAGAAGCGCCCGCCCGCGTCGGCAAAACCTGCCGACCCGCCGACCACAGAGAAGTCGGAGCCGATCTACGAAGTGATCATGCCGCCGCTGCAATACGACCCGAAAGCGAAGGTGGAGCAGCAATACGATCCCAAGATGATCGTGCTAGTGCGCAGAGCCCGTGTGCGGCCGGCGCTGATTTTCCAGGGCAAGGTGGAAGGCGAAGCGATTGTGGCGCAGGCAACCCCGCCGCCCGGTCCTCCGAAGTCGGACGAAATGAAGAAAACAGAAGAGCCGACCACGTGGAGCCGCGTGCGAACATTCTTCCACAAACTGTGGTCGCCGAGCTCGTGAGAAACGCAGCGCTTGAAACCCTGCAAAATTACATGCCTTCGTAGTTGGGACCGCCGCCACCTTCCGGTACCGTCCAGTCAATAATCTGGTACGGGTCAGCGATGTCGCACGTCTTGCAGTGCACGCAATTCGCAAAATTGATTTTCAGCTTTTGTGTTGCGCCTTCGGCCGCCATCTCGTAGACCGCCGCGGGGCAGAAATATTGGCACGGATTTCCATACTCCTCCGTGCAACGCTCCACGCAGATATTCGGCTCGAGTACCTTCAAGTGGCACGGCTGATCCTCGTCATGGCGCGTGCCGGAATGATAGACGTCGGTCAGCCGGTCGAAAGTCAGTTTGCCGTCGCCAATGGAGCGCGGCGGCGCGGGCCGGCCGTGAACCCTGTTGTAGTTCTCATGGCCCGGATGAGTGCGCATGGGATCGATCAGGCCGCGGCCGCCGGTGAGTTGCTGCAGGCCAGCGTGGAAGAATCCGTCGAGCAGCCCGTTGTGGAATCCCTGGTGGAAGTTTCGCACCTGCCACAGCTCCTTCCTGATGTAGCTGGCGTCGATGTTATCTTTGTACTGCTTGAGGGTTCTGGCGCTGGTGTCGCCGTCAACAAGCGCTTCGAAAATCGTCTCCGCGGCGAGCATGCCGCTCTTCATGGCCAGGTGGACGCCCTTGAGGCGCTGGGCATCGAGGAAACTGCCGGAATCACCCACGATGAGAGCACCATCGAGATAGTTACGAGGCATCGCGTACCAGCCGCCATAGGGCAGCGACTTCGCGCCGTATCGCACCAGCTTGCCGCCTTCGAGAAGATTCTTCACGAACGGGTGAGTCTTCCAGGTCTGAAAGGCAGCGTGCGGATCGAAGCGCGGGTCCTTGTATTCGAGCGCGACGACAAGGCCGAGAGAGACGCGATTGTTGCTGAGGCCGTAGATCCAGCCGCCGCCGTAGGTTTTCGTATCCAGGGGCCAGCCGAGAGTATGCGCGACATAGCCGGGTTTGATTTTGCCGGGCTGCACTTCCCAAAGTTCCTTGAGGCCGATGCCATAGGTCTGCGGATTGAGATTGTGGAGTGAATTTCGGGCGACGAGTTTTTTCGTGAGCGAACCGCGCGGTCCTTCCGCGAGGACGGTCACTTTCGCGCGCAACTCATAACCCGGCGTGTAGTTGGCTTTCGGCTTGCCGTTTTTGTCGACACCTTTGTCTTCCGTAATGACGCCTGCCACGCCGTCGCCGTCGTAAATCAGTTCCGCGCCGGCAAATTCCTTGAAGATATTGACGCCGGCAGCTTCGACCAAGCCGCCCAGCCATTTCACCAGCTTGCTAAGCGAGATGACGTAGTTGCCGGAATTGTCGAAAGGAGGAGGGGTGATTGGGGCGCGATAAGAACTGCTCCTTGTGAAGAGAAGCGCGGCCG
>Ga0335082_10006574_pt1 | contig 12676 bp, 12 predicted proteins | sample Lox_Sample_41_FD_206718 | JGI IMG/M metagenome (GOLD analysis project Ga0335082, IMG submission 206718) | Soil microbial communities from Loxahatchee National Wildlife Refuge, Florida, United States - Lox_Sample_4.1 | ecosystem: Environmental > Terrestrial > Soil > Wetlands | place: USA... | reverse complement strand
ACTCCTTGCACGGGGTGCCGCCGAAGAGATCGGCGAGCACGAGGACGCCCTCGCCGTGGTCCGCCTCCTTCACCGCGTTCCGCATCTGCGCGCGGATCGTCTCCGGAGGTGTCCCCGGCTCGATGCTCACCGAGGTCACCTCGGGCAGACTTCCCATGATCTGTTCAGCAGTCGCCACCAGCTCCTGCGCCAGACGACCATGGGCTGCGACCACGAGCCCGACCATGTGACACCTCTCTCCAGTCCTCCGCGGCGGCTCCCTACTCCCAGGCTGCCTAGGGCTGCAACCTTTGGACACACGCCGCGCACCGGATCTTCACGGTGCGGAGGAACAATAAGACGGAGATCCGGGGTGGGCCAGCCGGCGTCGAGGTAGACCCGTGGGTTGGAGCGACCCTCGCCGGCGCTTCTGGAGCCCAGTAACAGCTCTGGAGCATCGCGCCCCGGAGGAGCGGCGAGCTTGCTCGCCTACTCCTTCTCGATGTCGCGGTGCTGGATCTGGACCGAGGTCTGGGCGGCGGCTCCGAGCCGGGCGGCGAACGCGTCGGCGACGGCGACGCTCCGGTGCTTTCCCCCGGTGCAGCCCAGGGCCACCGTCAGGTACGCCTTCCCCTCGCGCTGGTACCTGGGGAACAGAAAGCGGGCCAGGTCCACGATCCGGTTCAGGAACTCCTCGGTATCGGGGCGGTCCAGGACGTAGCGGGCGACCCGGGGGTCCTCGCCGGTGAGCGGCTTCAGCTCGGGGACGAAGTACGGGTTGGGCAGGAAGCGGAGATCGAGGACCAGATCGGCCTGGGGTGGAATGCCGTACCGGTACCCGAAGGAGATGACGGTGAGGCTGGGGACCGCCGCCCCGGCGTCCGCGAAGCGGGCGGTGACCAGCCGCTTCAGGTCGTGGACGTTGAGCTGGGAGGTGTCGATGACCTGGTCCGCGAGGTCCCGGAGGTCGGCCAGCAGCCCCCGCTCCCGGGCGATGCCCGCCGGGACGCTGTCCTCGGGCGCGAGCGGATGCCGCCGCCGCGTCTCGGAGAAGCGGCGCATCAGGCTCTCGTCGGAGGCGTCGAAGAACACCAGCTCCACGTGGTGCCCCTCCGACCGGAGCCTCGCCAGGATGCTCGGGGCCTGGCGGAGCATCTCCCCCTCCCGGGCGTCGACGACCAGGGCCAGGCGTGTCTCGGGTCGCGCCAGCTCGGCCAGCCCGGTGAGCTGGGGGAGCAGGACCACCGGGAGGTTGTCGATGCAGAAGTAGCCGGCGTCCTCCAGGGCGCGCACCGCGGTGGACTTCCCGGACCCCGACATCCCGGTGACGATGACGATCCGCCGGCGTTCGGTCGCCGGGACGTCCATCACTCCACCTCCTCCCCCAGGGTCCTCCGCATCGCGCCCTCGGCGATGGCGCGGTTGAGCTGCTCGGCGAACTCCTTGGCGCTGTGGTGCCCCTGCAGCTTGAGGAGGTGGTTGCGCGCCGCCACCTCGACCAGGGTGGTGATGTTCCGGCCCGGCCGGACGGGGATGGTGGAGAGCGGCAGGTCCACCCCGACCACGTTGAAGAAGCGCTCCTCGACGCCGAGCCGGTCGTACTCGCGATGCGGATCCCACTCCACCAGCTCGATCACCAGCTCGATCTTCTTCCGGTCCCGGACCGCGGCCACGCCGAAGAGGTCCTTGATGTTGATGATCCCCAGCCCCCGGATCTCCATGTGGTGCTTGATGATCGGGTTGCCCGATCCGTACACCGTGTCCTGCTTGCGGCGGGTGACCTCGACGATGTCGTCGGCCACCAGCCGGTGACCTCTGGTCACCAGGTCGAGCGCGATCTCGCTCTTCCCGATCCCCGACTTGCCGAGGAGGAGGATGCCCACCCCGATGACGTCCATCAGCACCCCGTGCAGGCTGGCGGACTCGGTCAGCGCGTCCTCGAGGAAGGCCGTGACCTGCTGGATGAAGGTCGAGCTGAGCAGCGGCGTCTTCATCAGCGCCAGCTGGGCCGAGCTGCAGGCGTCCACCAGCGAGCGGGGAATGGGGAGGTCCTTGGTCACCACGACGCAGGCCAGGTTCGAGTCGCTGAGCTTCTTCAGCGCCTCGCGCTGGGTGGCCTGATCCAGGGTGTCGAGGTAGCTGATCTCGGTGTTGCCGAAGACCTGCACCCGCTCCGGGTGGAGGTGCTCGGTGTAGCCGGCGAGCGCCAGCCCCGGCTTCTGGATCCGCGAGCTGGTGATGACGCGGCCGAGCCCCTCGGCCCCGGTCACCAGCGTCAGCTGGAGCCCGTAGTCCCGGTCCTCCAGCAGCCGCGCGATCTTGATCGAGCTCATGGACGGATCGCAGCTGATGTATCACGGGGCTCCCCCACGTGCCGCCCGACGCTCCCACCGACACCGCCGACGACGTGGCGCTCGCACGGTGGCTTCTGCTCGCGGCGCTCGCCGCCGGGGCGGCGCTGCGCGGCTGGCTGGCCCTCGCCGATCAGGGCATCGCCTGGCCCGACGAGATCTACCAGTCGCTCGAGCCGGCGCACCGGCTGGTGTGGGGACGGGGATGGGTGGCGCTGGAGTTCCGCGACGGGCTGCGGAGCTGGGCGCTTCCCGGGCTGGTCGCGGCCATGCTGGAGGTCTTCCGGGCGCTGGGGCTCTCCCGCCCGGGGCTGTACGTGCCCGCGGCGAAGGTCGTCTTCGCCGGGGTGGGCGTCGCCACGACCTGGGCCACCGCCCGGCTCGCCAGGAGGATGGGCGCCGCTCCGCTCGAGGCGGCCGCGGCCGGGGCGCTGTGGGCGCTCGCCGCTCCGGCCATCTACTTCGCTCCGCGGGGACTCTCCGAACCGCTCTCGGCGCTCCCGGCCACGCTCGGCTTGGCCTGGGCGCTGCCGGCCGCGGCGAGCCGGCGGGAGCGGCTGCTCGGGGCCTCGCTCCTCGGCTTCTCGGTGCTGCTGCGGCTCCAGGACGCGCTGCTCTGCGCGGGCCTCGTCGGGGTCTGGGTGGCCCGGCGGCGATGGCGGCAGACGCTGGAGGTGGCGCTCGTCCTCCTCGGCTGGGCGCTGGCGCTGGGGCTGCTCGACCGGCTGACCTGGGGAAGCTGGTTCCACTCGGCGCTGGCCTACTGGCACTACAACTGGGTCCAGGGACGCGGGGCGCTCTTCGGCACCTCGCCCCCGGGCGACTACCTGCGCGTCCTCTGGACCTCGATGCCGACCGTCGCGGTGATCCTCCTTCCGGCGGTGCTGCTCGGATGGCTCCGGGCGCCGGCGCTCGGCGCGGTGGTGCTGCTCTTCCTCGCGGTGCACAGCGCGATCCCGCACAAGGAGCTGCGCTTCATCCTTCCCGCGCTGCCGGCGGCCATGGCGCTCGGGGGCGTGGGGCTGGCGGTGGCGGCGGAGCGGGTCGGCCGGCGGCTTCCCGTGGGCCTGGCGCTCGCCGGCGCGGTGGTCTCCGCCGCGCGCTTCCACACGCTGACCTTCGGTCAGCTCGGCGCCTACGAGGGCCAGCGCGACGCGGTGAGCGCCTACGACGACTTCGCCCCGGTGAACCGGCTGCTGCTCGTGGCCAGCGAGCTGCCCGGGCTGTGCGGCCTGAAGGTCGAGGCGACGCACATCGCCTGGGCCGGCGGGTACACCTACTTCCATCGGGACGCCCCGATGTACTCGCACCTCGGTCCGCCCCGGAGCGCGCGCCACTACGACGTGGTGCTCACCCCGGCGTTCGCGGTGCCGCCCCAGGCGGTGGTGGCCCGCGACGGCCCGCTGGTGCTGGCGAAGCTCTTCGACGGGCCGTGCGTCCCGGACGCGTCGTACCGCTCCGACCTGCCCTAGGGCGATCCCGCGCCGGGACGGTGTTCAGGGCGAGGCCGGCAGCAGCTTGAGATCGAAGGTCACCGTCACCGCATCGCCGACCTTGATCTCCGCGAACAGCACCCTGGTCGGCTTGACCACCACCCCGAAGTCTCCGAGCACCACCGTGGAGCGCCCCCGGACGTGCAGCCCTGCGCCATCGCGGACCGCACGGACCAGCTCACGCTGCTGCCGGGCCACGCCGTGGACCGTCCACCGCGCCTGGAGCTCCACCCGGACGGGCTTGCCGGCGTCGAGCAGCGCCACGTCGTCGAGCGGGCGCGCCTCCACCAGCTCCACCCGGATTTCCGGGAAGGCGATCGCGTCCGGTCCACTCGCCGGGAGCCGGTTCTGGTCGTCGCAGACGTGCTCGGCGGGGAACCGGCCTGCCGCCTTCTCGTCGATTCCCAGCGCCTCGCGCATGTGGCAGTCACGGGTCCCGCCGTCGCCGCGCAGCGAGGCGATCGGCACCACCACCGTCCCGCTCGCCGCGGCCAAGGTCGCAGGGTCCAGCCTCACCTCCCCGTGCACCTCACCCGCGGTCTGGGTGTGCGAGCCGAGGCTGTACACGACGATGGCCTCGGCCTTGCTCCCCTCCGCGACGGAGGCGACCCGGTAGGTCCGGGGCTCGGCCGCGGCCAGCCCCGGCAGCAGGGCGAGCACCGGCACCATGCCCCGAACGACCCTCGGAGCCGCCCACCGGGCTGGCCGAGCGCGCTCACCGCGCAGAGCGCGACGGTCCCCTGGCCTGCTCCAGCTCGTGCCGACAGGTCGAGGTCGTGCGTTCATCCCTCCTCCAGGGCCCGCGGGCGTCCGGGGAGGACCGCGGCACGGCGAGCATCGCGCATCCGAGCCGCCGTGTCGGGTCGCGCTCCGCCCCATGTCCCTCGCCCGGACGCGGACGATGGCGCGGTGAGTTACGAGCGAACGCGCTTCCGTCACCCTCGCAGCCTGGTGCATAGAGTCGGCCCATGTCCGACTGCGTGTTTTGCAAGATCCGGGACGGGCTGATCCCCGCCAGGCTCGTGATGCGTGATGACCGGTGCATCGCCTTCGAGGACATCAACCCGCAGGCGCCGGTGCACCTGCTCTTCGTCCCCCTCCAGCACATCGCCTCCAACGACGCCGTCACCCCCGAGGACCGCGAGCTGGTCGGGCACCTGGTCCTCGCCGCATCCCGGGTGGCGGCGGAGCGCGGGATCGCCCACTCCGGCTACCGGCTGGTCATGAACAACGGACCGGACGCCGGCCAGGCGGTCTTCCACCTCCACCTCCACCTGCTCGGAGGAAAGCCGCTCCGGAAGATGGGCTGAGGGACGGCCCCCTCAGTTGTCATTCGCTTGCATCAGCCGCTGGTGGATTCTTGAATTCCGCCGGCCGGCGGACCTCCAACCCAGCGAGTTTCCAGGACCTGACATTGGCCATCGGCTTGCTATTCGGCCCGGGGAGGACGGAGGGTTCGCCATGGTTCCCCACAACGCCGACGGCGCTTCGACTTGGACGAACGGAGACCCTGGCGCGCCCGGACGCCCGGGGGACGCCCGGCGGGCCCTGCGCGAGGCGGGTCTCCGGGTGACCGAGCAGCGGCTGCGGGTATACGAGGCGCTGCAGAAGGCCGCCCGTCCGATGAGCCACCCGGAGATGGTGGCCCTCCTCCCCCAGGACGGGATGGACCGGACCACGGTCTACCGGATCCTGATGGACCTCACCGAGCGCGGCCTCGCCCATCGACGCGATCTCGGCGACCACGTCTGGCGTTTCGACCTGCGAGGGACGGACAGCCGGCGGCACGAGCAGAGGCACCCTCACTTCAGCTGCACCGAGTGCGGCGCGCTGGAGTGCCTCCCGGCGGACTCGGTGGTGATGTCCTCCGCGCTGGCCTCGAGCGCGGTCGGCCGCTCGGCGGAGATCCATCTCCGCGGCCGCTGCCAGCGCTGCGCGAGCTAGGACTCCTCGGTCGGCGCCATCAGCGGGCCCCCGGTCGACCCCAGCGCCCGGCGCTTGATCCGCTGCGCGCCGGTGCGCGTCAGGACCCCGTACGGATAGCCGGGACGGTCGGGGTCGACCACCGGGAGCGCATCCAGGTCCGCGGCGTCCATCCGGGCCAGCGCCTCCGCCAGGCTCGTGCGGGCCAGGACCGGCGGGGCCGCGCGCATCAGGTCCACGGCCACGAGGACCGGGTCCAGATCGGCGTCGTTCCAGACCTCGCGGAGGTCCTCGACCTGCACCACCCCTGCCGGGTTCCCGTGCTCGTCGAGCACCGGGAGCGCTCCGGCCTCGGACGACACCAGCTGGTCGAACAGCGCCCGCAGCCGGGTGCCCGCCGGCACCGCAGGGCAGCGCACCATCGCCTCCGCCACCGGCGTGCGCCGCAGCACGTCCGCCTCGGTGAGCGCCCGGGGGGCGCGACGCTCCACCAGCGCGTGGCACAGCGCCGAGGCCAGCGTGCAGGTCACCATCAACGGGAGGATCGCCGAGGTGTTCCCCGCCAGCTCGTACATGATGATCAGCCCGGTGAGCGGCCCGCGGGTGAAGCCGGCCACGCACCCGCCCATTCCCGCGAGCGCGTAGGCGCCGGAGTGGATCATCGTCCCGGGGAAGAGGAGCCGGAGCAGCTCGCCGAAGGCGCCCCCGCCCATGCCCCCGATGACCACTGCGGGGAAGAACGTCCCTCCCGAGCCGCCGCTCCCCAGGGTGAGGGTGGTCGCGACCAGCTTCAGCGCGCAGGCGAGGACCAGGTAGCCGAGGGTGAGCTTCTCCGCGGTCGCCAGGTTGAGCGACTCGTGGCCCACGCCCCACACCGTCGGGCTGAGCAGCGCGAGGAGCCCCACCGCGAGGCCACCCAGCCCCGCCCTCGCCGGCAGCCGCCGCCGGCCGAGCCAGGCCGAGAGCGCACCCGGCTCCCTGCCGTCGAAGAACGCCTCGCTCCGGTGCAGCAGCCGGACGAACGCGTACGCCAGCAGTCCGGTGACGAGCCCCAGCCCGGCATAGGCGAGGATCTCCCAGCCGCTCTCCAGCTGATACGGAACCGGGGAGAGCATCGCCGCCCCGCCCATCACTCCGCGGCCGACCAGCGTCGCGCTGACGCTGGCGAGGAAGATCGGGCTGAACACCTTCAGCTCGAACTCCCGGAGGATGATCTCCAGGGCGAAGATGGCGCCGCCGATCGGCGTGTTGAAGGAGGCGGCGATGCCCGCCCCGGCGCCGGCCGCGAGGAGCACCGAGAGCTCCCGCCGGGTGAAGCCGAGCGTGCGCCCCACCGCGCTTCCGAAGGCGGCGCCCCCGTAGACGATCGGGCCCTCCCGCCCCGCGGACCCTCCCGTCCCGATGGTCAGCGCCGAGGCGAGCAGCTTCCGCAGGCCGAGGCGCGCGGTGAGCGCCTCGGGATTGCGCTGGACCGCGTCGACGACCTCCGGCACGCCATGGCCCCGGGTCCCGGGATGCGCCTCGAGCAGCCGGCCGACCACCACACCCCCGAGCGCGGGCACCACCACCCGGGCCCAGGTGGGCAAGGTGTGCAGGACGTCGAGCAGGTCACCGCCGTGGCCGAGGACCGAGTTGACCGCGGCCATCGCCACCAGCGGGTAGTAGAGGGCGAGCGCGCCGAGCACGAGCAGGCCCAGGACCCGCAGCCGCTTGCGGACCACGTCCCGGGCGCCCCCGGGGCGGATGAGCTCGGTGAGACCCAGCGCGGCGAGGGCGAGGGGAACGCCGATGACCAGGTACTCGGGGTGCCAGTGCGCGCGGGCGAGGGCGGCCTCGAGCGCGGCGCGGGTCTCGGACGCACGCCGGCCCACCTCCAGGACCCGCGGCCAGCCGAACACCACCCCGCCGACGACGCCGATGAGGTTGGCGAACACGCCCGCCGCCAGTCCCCCGTAGAGGCCGACCACCGCGCCCGCCACCGGAAGGACGGTGGGCCCGGGCAGGCGCAGCCGGTCGATGGCCCGGGGGGAGCGCTCGAGCACCGAGCGCACCGCCCGGCTGAGCAACGGCATGCCCCGGCCCTCGACGCCGGTCATCCGGCCCTCGCACTTCGAAGGTGGTCAACCGACCCGGGACCGGCTAGGAGAGCCGGGCGGGAACTGCTCCGGAGCCACTGCACAGGATGGGTATGATGCACCGTGGGATCTTGGTGTGCGCCGTCATCGTCGCGGGATGTGACCAGTACAAGGAACCTCCGGCTCCGCGGGACGTCCATCCGGTGACCACTCGCTCCGCGGAGCTGGCCACCTCGGGCATCGACATGGCAGGCACCGGCGAGGGCCGGACGCAGCGGAGCGGCATGTCGGGAACGAACTCCGACACCAACGATCAGCAGGGCGGGGAGACGCCGGACATCGACGTCGAGGGCGCCGCTCGGGTGACCAGCGTCTTCGGGTCCGTCGCTCCGGCGCCGGACGCGCCGGTGGGCCGCGGCTCCACCGACCCGCAGTCGGACCTGGACACGCCGGAGATGCGCAACGCCCAGCGCGGCGGCCGGGTGTTCCGACCCAGCGACCACTACTACGTGAACGGCGAGGACCTCGGGCCGAGCTGGGACGCGGCGCCGGGCTCGGGCGGCCCCCAGAAGCTGAAGCAGACCCAGCCCTAGCTCAGCCGCGCGTCGGAAACCGGACCTCGACGGTGTAGCAGCCGGGCGCCGGGGGGAGCGGGACGGCGCCGGGCACGACGCAGTCCCGTGCGGCGCGATCCAGCAGGTCCGAGCCGGTCGTGCCCAGCAGGCCCACGTCGCGGGGCCGCCCCGCCGAGTCGAGGCAGAAGTGCAGGGGAACCCCGGGCACCCCGTGCCGGGTGCGCCGGACCGGGGCGGGGGGAGCGCACCGCTCGGCCGACCAGGCGAGACGCCGGGAGAGGAGCTCCAGGACGGACGCGCCGCTCGAGCCTCCGGTCCCGGACCCCGCTCCGGGGCCAGGGAACCCGGCGGCGCGCCCGGCGGAGCCCGGAGCGCCGCTGGAGGGCTCGCCCTGCTCCATCCCGGTGCGCTCCGGGGAGGTCGACGGCCCCGGCGAGATGCGGGTCCCGGGCAGCAGCCACACGTCGTCCTGGACGGGGGTGAGACGCGAGAGCGCCGGGGGCTCGCCGGGACCGGGCTCCGGCGCCGGGGAGGCTGCGGCGCTCCGGCGCCATGCGCGCCTCGGCCCGCCGGGCGAGGGCGGGACCGGCTGCCGGTGCGCGGCGGTTGGCGCCGGACCGGAGGGAGCCGGCTCCGGAACCTCGCGGGGTCCGGGCGCCGCTCCGCCCGGAACCTCCGCGAGGAAGACCCGGAGCGGCGCCGGGCCCCGGGGCGGACCGGCCCAGAGCGCGACCGCTGCCAGCGCGAGCAGGTGAACGGCCGCCGAGACCGCGAGGGCACGTGGCAGGGGCGGGCGGTTCACCGGGCACTCCTGGGCGCGAAGAGCCGGTGCCCGTCCTCGGTCCGCGCCTCGGCGAGCCCGACGCCGTAGAGGCGTCCGAGGCGATCGGCGTCGAGCAGCTCGGACGAGGGCCCCTGTCCGAGCACCCGCCCGTCCCGGAGCAGCAGCACCTGGTCGGCGAATGCCGCCGCGAGGTTGGGGTCGTGGAGCACGGCGATGCAGGCCAGCCCGTCGCGCGACCGGGCCCGCATCCGCTCGAGCACCGCGGCCTGGTGCTGCAGGTCGAGGAAGGCGGTGGGCTCGTCGAGCAGCAGCAGCTCGGGCTCCTGCGCCAGCGCCCGGGCGACCAGGAGGAGGCGCCGCTCGCCTCCCGAGAGCCTGGAGACGACGCGCGCCGCGAGGTGGGCGATGCCCAGCTCGGCCAGCGCCGACCGGGCCACGGCCAGGTCCCTCGGACCGGGGAGCCCCCATCCCCCCTGGTGGGGCGTCCGGCCCATGAGCACCAGCTCCAGCCCGGTGAAGCCTCCGTCGGCGTCGAAGGTCTGGGGAACCCACGCCACCCGGCGGGCGAGCGTCGGCCGCCTCCAGCCGTCCAGCTCCGTCCCGAGCAGCGAGACCGTCCCGGCCAGCGGCGGGAGCAGGCCGAGCACCGTCCGGAGCAGGGTGCTCTTCCCGGAGCCGTTCGGCCCGAGCACCGCCCAGAGCTCGCCGGGCGCCACCCGCAGCGACACGCCGGACAGCACCGGAGAGGCCCCGTGGCCCACCGACAGCCCCTCGGTCTCGAGCGCCAGGATCAAGCGAGCTGCTCCCGGCGATTGAGCAGCCACACGAAGAGCGGCCCGCCGAGGACCGCGGTCACCACGCCCACCGGCGGCTCGGCGTGGAAGGCGGGGAAGAGGAGGCGGGTGGTGGCGTCCGCCAGCACGAGGAAGGCCGCTCCGCCCAGCGCGCTGGCGGGGAGGAGCAGCCGCTGGTCGGGGCCCAGCCAGAGCCGGAGCAGGTGCGGAACGATGAGCCCGACGAAGCCCACCAGCCCGGCCAGCGCCACCGCGCCGGCGACGCTCAGGGAGGCGGCGACGAGCACCACCGCCCGCGTGCGGCGGACCGGCACCCCGAGCGACGCAGCCTCCTCGTCCCCGAGCGAGAGGAGGTTCAGCCTCGCCGACTCGAGCCAGAGCACGCCCAGGGCGACGAGCTGCAGGCCGCCGCCGAGGAGCAGCGTCCGGGGTTGCTCGTACCCCACGCTGCCCGCCAGCCAGTAGAGCACCTCGCCCAGGCGGTCCGGGGTGAGGAGCGTCTTGACGCAGGTGATGACTGCCGCGGCGAAGGCGTTGAAGACGACGCCGGTGAGCAGCGCGGCGTGGGGCGAGCTGCGAGACCGGCCAGCGGCGAGGACCAGCGCCATCGCCGCCAGGGCCCCGAGGAAGGCGAACAGGGACGGCCCGGCCAGCACCTGAAGCCCCAGGGCGAGCGCCAGGGTGGCTCCCAGCGCCGCACCGCCCGACACGCCGAGCACGTAGGGGTCGGCCAGCGGGTTGCGGAGCAACGCCTGCAGCGCGCTCCCGCTCGCCGCCAGCGCCGCGCCCACCAGCGCCCCCAGGACTGCCCGGGGGATGCGCAGCCCGAGGAGCACCCGCGCATCCGCCGACCCCGGCTCGCCGAGCGCCCGGGAGAGCTGGAGCGGGAACTCGCCCACCAGCACCGAGGCGGCCAGCGCTCCGGCGGTCAGCGCGCCGAGGCCGCCGAGGATGGCCGCGGCGCGTCCGGGGGTGAAGCGCACCGCGCGCGCCCCGGCAGATGCCTCGTGCACCGCCACCGCGGTCACCGGACCGTCTCCGGGTGCAGCAGCCCGAAGAGCTGCTCGAGCGCCTTGCCCAGCGCCGGTCCTGGGTGCAGGAGCGCGTGGTCGGGAACCTCGGCCCAGCGGGCCTCCCGCAGGCCCGGAAGGGCGCGGAGCCGGTCCCTGCCGGCCGGCACGTCGGCGGCGTCGAGGACGACCTCCGGCCTGCTCTCCACCGCCCGCTCGACGGAGTAGACCGGGTAGGGCCCCGCCGCGTCGCGGGCGACGTTCAGGGCACCGGCGTCGGCGAGCAGCTCGTCGGCAAAGCCGCCCGGGCCGGCGACGACCAGCGGGTCGAAGCCGTAGACCAGCAGCACCCGCACCGGGCGCTCCGCCCGGGCCCGCGCGCGGACCTGCGCCCGGGTTCGCTCCAGGTCTCGCGCCAGACCCTCCCCCTGCTCGGTGCGGCCCAGCGCCCGGCCCACCGCGCGCTCCGCGGCGAGGACGTCCCCCACCGTCCCCAGGGGCAGCAGCAGGACGGGGGCGCCGAGCTCGGCGAGGGTCTCCACGGCGCGCCGGTTCCCCGGGCCTGGCTGGGCGAGCACCAGATCGGGATGCAGCGCGAGCACCGCCTCGACGCTGGGGTCCACGAAGCCGCCGACTCGGGGCAGCCTCGACACCTCGGGGCGCTCGTCGAAGCGCGACACCCCCACCAGCCGGTCGCCGGCGCCGACGGCCAGCACCACGTCGGTGAGCGAGGGAGCGAGGGTCACCACCCGCCGGACCACTCCCGCCGGCGCGGGCCCGAGCATCCGCAGCGGACCCGGGTCCGCGCCGGAGACGAGCAGGGCCGCCGAGAGGAGCGCGGCGAGGGTCACGGCACCACGGGCACGACGCCGATGTCGTTGATGTACGTGGGACAGAGCTGGGCCGGCGTTCCCCCGTCGACGTACCCCACCCGCTCGACCAGGCTGCTCGACCCGATGTCCACCACGTAGAGCCGGGCCGAGGTCTCGTCCGCGACGTAGACGCTGGTGTTGAACGGCACGGCTCTGCCGACGCTCGGCGGGTTCGCGCTCGGGCCGTTGCTCGGGACCCAGGACGCGACCTGCTGGTCGGCGGGGTTGAACAGCGCCAGCTGGGTGTTCTGCACGCTCTGGACGTTGAACGACGCGTCGTAGGTCCGGGCGCCGGCGCAGCTCACCAGCATGGCGGTGCTGGCGGTCCCCGAGGGGATGCTCGCCACGAACTCGACGTTCTGGCAGGTGCCGGCATCACCGCTGAATCCCTTCACCGCCGAGAGCGCGGCGCCGCCGGTCTTCGACGGATCGATCCGGGCGACCAGCGGCGGGCCGTAGTCGGGATTGATGTCGGGGTACGGGTGGAACCGGATCACGTTCGCCGCCACGTAGACCATCCCGTTCCGGGCAATCGCCCCGGTGGGCGAGGGCTGGAAGGAGCCGCCGTCTGCCGCCTTTCCGCCTCCGGGAAGCGCGTCCACCAGCGGCTGGAGGCTCCAGGTCTCCTTCACCACCGCGTTGGCGGGGTCGCTCACGTCGACGCGCACCACCTCCCCGGTCGCGTTCAGGGGCACGAAGAGGTCGTTGCCGATCTTGGCGAAGGGATCGGGGAAGCTTCCCTGCGCGAACGCGGCGCCGCCGGTCGTCGCCAGACCGAGCGCGCCCGAGCCGCCGCTGAGGAGCGTTCCGGCGTCGATCG
>Ga0335082_10006573_pt1 | contig 12676 bp, 12 predicted proteins | sample Lox_Sample_41_FD_206718 | JGI IMG/M metagenome (GOLD analysis project Ga0335082, IMG submission 206718) | Soil microbial communities from Loxahatchee National Wildlife Refuge, Florida, United States - Lox_Sample_4.1 | ecosystem: Environmental > Terrestrial > Soil > Wetlands | place: USA... | reverse complement strand
CTTACGGTGCGCGACGCGCCGACGCGCAATGAGCTGATCGTCTTGCCGGTATTGGCTACCACGACCAGCGGAGGAGTGATCGTGGGATCGAAACTGTTCGACGTAGTCGGGAAATCGGCCGAGTTGCTTTGGCCTGCGGCGTAGATGTTTCCTTGAGAATCTGTTGCGATCAAGTTTGCCGAACTCGATCCGCTCTGGCCGTACGTTTTGAGGTAGCTCAGTACCGGATCGATGGTCAGCGGAGATCGATGATCGTGCTTGCCCAGCCGGATAGCCACTTCGTTCGCGCCGAGCAGCACATAGCGTGCGGATATTTCGCGGTTCCGTTGGAAAACGCGGGGCCGCATCTGCTGAAGCACGCCCGACCCGGTCTCGATCGCCAGGTTCCCCTGATCATCGAGCCGGATATTACGTGCTCCATCCAACGAAATCCGTATCCGGTCGCGGGAAACGCCGCTCGCGATTTTGAGATCGTACTCCAAGTTTTCTCCGCTACCGTAGAAGACCGCGTCGACCCCGGGATACAGGTTGTGGATCGCGAGTTTCGGAAACTGGGGGAACGTGCGGGAGAAACCCGCACGAAGGTAAGTACTCGGAGCTGCCTGGCCGAGCCCTTCCAGCCGAGCAGCCTGTGCGGCCCCCGGAAAGCGCAGCGTTACATCCGCTAGGACGACACGATCCGGCTGAAGTACGGCCGAGCGGTTCGCAAATCGAGCGAGAAAATGCCTCGAGTCTCTTTGCTCGAAGGAAATCGGAACCGAGAAACATCGCGCGGCGAGAAAAAGGGTAAGAAATGAAAACCTGGAAATACGCATAGAGCTCCGGCGGATAGAAGCGCGGGAACTTTTATCTTGTCACGAACCTGACCACCGAAGTCTTGTATTAAAACAGCATTGTAATTATGTAACATGCAAGCGCGACTGACGGCACAGAGTCCGGATTCTTGGAGCTGGATGCGATTGGACACCGCGGATGTTTCAGCGCCGATAGAATCTGAGATAATGTCTGTGATAAGTGTTAAGCGACAGGCTACAGTCTTGCTGTGAGAATACGAAGCTTCGTTCACAAAGGCCTGAAGCGGCTCTACTCGGGCGAAAACGCGAAAGGCGTAGCTCCCGATACGGTGGACAAGCTGCGGAAGATCTTGGTGTACCTCGACAACGTCGATGCCGCCGCGCACGAAATCTTCGACGTGAATTTGGAAGATTACCACTAGCACAGGAACAAAGCCATGCCCATGAAAAACCCTCCACATCCCGGCGATTTCATTCGGACCGAGATCATCGAACCCAGCGGACTCTCGGTGACCGGCGCCGCTAGAGCACTTCGCGTTTCTCGTCCTGCGCTCTCCAGTCTGCTGAACAGCAAGGCCGACCTGTCCGGTGAGATGGCGCTCCGAATCGAGAAGGCCTTCGGCGTGAAGATGGACACTCTCATGCGGATGCAATCGGCTTACGATATCGCGAAGACCCGGAAGCGCGAAAGAGAAATCCGCATCCGGCGAATTCACCGCGCAGCCGATTTGACCGCACGAGCGAGCTGAGGGCGCCTCATCATCCAGCTACAACAACCCTGCCTTTTGCAGGAATTCCTTCGCCACCGCCCCCACCTGCTTGTGCTCGACATCAACCGCGTAGTTCATGGACTGCATTGTCTCGTTTGAGAACTTGCCCGATAATTCGGAGAGCGCCTGCTTGAGACTGGCATTCGCGGTGAGCGCTTCGTTGCGGACCAGGATGCATGCCTGATATGGCGGGAAGGCTTGCTTATCGTCCTTCAGGACCTTGAAATCCTGCTTGGCGAGCGTGCCGTCGGTGGTGCTGCCCGCAATCATGCTGACTTTGTTTTGCAAAAGCGCGGTGTAAAGCAGCCCGAGGTCCATGTCCTTCGGCGCCGCATTCCAGCGGATCCGATATGAGCTATTCAGAGTTGCATAGCCATCCGGACGGGAGGTGAACTCATAGCCTGCCCCCAGAGTAAAACCGTCCGGATCGTTGGCGGCATCGCTCAGCGTTTCCAAATTGCGTTTGCGAGCGTCGTCGCCGCGCACGGTCATCGCGAAAGTGTTCTCGAAGCCGAGCGGATCCAGCCAATCGACCCGGAAACCAGTGGCATATTCAGTGCGGACCCGGTCAAGCACGACTACCGGATCGGTCACGCCGCTCCGTTTGAGGATGTTGGTGAACGCCGTGCCGGTGTATTCGGGATAGAGATCGATGTCCTTGGCGAGCAGCGCCTGATGCGCGAGCATAGTGCCACCCAGGTTCAACTTGCGCTCGATTGGTTGATGGAGCCGGTTCTCCAGGTGCTGCGCGATGATCTCGCCCAGGATCACCTGCTCGGTGAAATTTTTCGAGCCGACGACGATGTGCCGCTTGGACGAACAGGCGGCTAGAAGCAGAATGGCGGTCAGGCAACCGAGAAGCGTTTTTCGATCCAACCGAGTCCTCCATCCGAAAGAAGGGCGAGAGCGGCAGCGGGAACAGCTCCGGCCAGGATCTGCGTGGTGTCCACGGAAGCGATGCCGCGGAAGATGAATACTCCGAGCCCGCCTCCCCCGATGGCTGCGGCGATTGTCGCGGTTCCAATGGTGGTAACAGTCGCGACCCGAACGCCCGCCAGTATCGTTGGCGCGGCCAGGGGCAGCTCAACTTGCCACAGCAACTGTCGCGGCGTCATGCCCATGGCAACTGCCGATTCCCGCACCGCCGGGTCTACACCCAGGATTCCGACAAGTGTATTGCGCAACAACGGCAGCAATGCATAAAGAATAAGCGCGACGATTGCGGTGCGCTTGCCGATGCCGCCGATCAACGGGATCGGGATCAGGAATCCGAATAGCGCCAAGCTCGGGACAGTCTGCATTACGTTTGCGAAACCCAACACCCATCCTTTGAATAACGGTTTGCGGGTAAGCAGTACGCCGAGCGGAAGTCCGATCGCGATGGCGAGGCCCATGGAAATCAGCACCAGCACAAAATGCTCGCCAGTGAGACTGAGGATATCCTGCGCCAAGCCAGGGCGGTTCATTCCGATTCATCCGCGATCGTCTGCGCACCCAAATCGAGCACTGCCAGGAAGGCTCGCGTTTGGGGCTCGCGCGATCTAAGAAACTCTTCCGGAGTCGCCAAGATCTCTAGTCTGCCACGATCGAGCAGCGCAATGCGAGTGCCGAGGCGCAGCGCTTCGCGCACGTCGTGGGTGACGAACAGGGATGTTTTGTGAAGCTGGTTGCGGAGTGCGAGGAACTGGTCCTGTAATTCAACCCGAGTGACCGGATCGAGAGCGCCGAATGGTTCATCGAAGAGCAGCAGCCGCGGATCAGCCGCGAGAGCGCGGGCGACACCCACTCGCTGGCGTTGGCCGCCCGATAACTGTCGTGGACGGCGATCGAGGAACTGCAGCGGATCGAGTCCGACTTGAGCAAGCAACTCCCGGCTGCGATTCCCAACGCGCTCCGGTGGCCAGCCTTCGAGCCGCGGCACCAAGCCGACGTTTTCACCAACGGTGAAGTGCGGAAACAGTCCGACCTCTTGGATCACGTAGCCGATGCTTCGCCGAAGCGCGATTAAGTCCCACGATGTGGTAGCGCGGCCGTCCACAAGGACCTCGCCGCTCGTAGGGAAGACCAGCCCGTTGACCATCTTGAGCGCGGTAGTTTTACCGGAGCCGCTGCGGCCGAGCAGTACCACAGTCTCGCCGGACGTCAGCGCGAGGTTCAAGTTATCAAGAATCTGATGGCTGCCGATGCGAAAACTGACGTTGCGAAATTCAACAGCGGCAGGCGCACTCAATGAGCTATCCAGACACTCTCGACGAAGGGCCAGTCGCGGTCCACCCAATGCGCGTCAATTTTAAAGCCGGTCTCGGAGGCCATCTGGAACAGTTCGGGAAGCTGGAACTTGTGCGACGACTCGGTCCAGATGGTTTCAGCGGCGGTGAAGTGCACGGTGAGATCCGCTTGCGCGACGTCAGCCGTCTGATCGATGCTCGAACGCAGATGCATCTCAATGCGGTGCTGCAATCCATTCCACCGCGCCTCGTGCTTGAAGTTCCGCAGATTGAAGTTGCCGCCGAGTTCGCGGTTAATGCGTCCGAGCAGGTTGAGGTTGAACGCAGCAGTGAGACCTGTGGGATCGTCGTAGGCAAGCAGCATCCGTTCGGTATCCTTCACCAGATCAGCGCCAAGCAGCAGCGCGTCGCCCGGCCGCAAGCTCTGGCGGACCTCGCGCAGGAATTCGGCCGCGCAAGGCCGCTCAAAGTTGCCGATGTTGCTTCCGAGAAACAATACCAGCAAGGTCTCGTCGGGACGCCGTTCCGCCACTGCACCGCATAAACCGTGCAGATACGATTGTTCGAACGGATAGACGGCGGCAAGGTCGGAAAGATCGCGCTGGCATCGCGCGAGAGCGTCGCGCGAAACATCGATGGGAAAGAAGCGGAGCTGCGGATTTGCAGGTTGCAGCGCGCTCAGAACGTAGCGCGTCTTGTGACCCATGCCGCTGCCAAGTTCGATCACGGCCGCAGGCGCCGGAATGAGACCAGCAATATCCCGCGCGTGAGCGCAAAGCAGACGCTCGTCGGCGCGGGTGAGCGGGTATTCCGGCAAGTGCGTAATCGCGTCGAAGAGGGAGCTGCCCAACTCGTCATACAGATATTTTGAATGCAGCTCTTTTTGCGGCTTGCCTAGTCCCTTTCGAACGTCGCAGGCGAATTCGTCCAGATGGTTTTCAGTAGTCACGCTAATCCTCGACGAGGCGGAACGTGGCGTAGACATAGGGATAATTGGGCCGGAACCAGTTCCGGAAGGACCGGCGCAGCATGCACGCGGCGGTGCGAGGAGACCCGCCTTTCAACACGTAATGCTCTTCGTCAAAAAAGTCTTTCGAGTAGCCGGGGTAGAACGGGAACGGCTCGAATCCCGGGAAGGGACCAAACTGCGTTGCAGTCCACTCCCAACCGTTGCCCGTGAGTTGTGAAACGCCGAAGGCGCTCTCGCCTGCAGGATTTGCGTCCACGTCGATCGGGTCCCATTCGTGGAAATCGAAATTGCCGTGTGCTGTTTCGGGCCAGGCAGCGCCCCAGGGGTACCTACGCTCGTCGACGGATGACGTTCCAAACGCCGCACGATGAAACTGCGCCTCGGTGAGCAGCTTCTTCCTCGCCCATTTCGCGTAGGCGGTTGCCTCGGCGTGCGTGACATAGACAGGCGCGTTCAGCGGCAACGGGATTTTCGCGAACATCCCGCGGTAGTGCCATTGTCCGCTCTGCTGAGTCCAGAAGTGCGGCGCCGCTGCGCCAGTGCGGACGAAGTTGAGATACTCGCCGTTCGTGACCTTGTATTTGTCGACGGCGAACGCCGGTACGCTGACCTGGTGCTCGGTGAACTCGTTGTCCCAGCCGAATGCGCCTGGTTCTTGGCCGAGTGTCGAGACTCCTGCCGGGATTTCGATCATCCTGCGTGTAATGTGCTTCGCTGAACCCGGCGAGGATTGATTCATCGGCAGCTTGTCGCGATAGGGCACGCTATGCAACAGGTACGCGAGCGTTTCGGCGTGCATCAATCGATGTTCCAGAGCAACGTGGAAAAATTGCTCGGGCACCTGACCGAGGGCCTCGTCGATGATCGTTCGCGCGCGCTGGTTGTAAGCGCGAACTTCAGCTTCCGACGGCCAATCCGAGGGCTGATCCTGCGGCGCTTGACCAACTGGCGGATCGATGCCGAACTCGAATAGCTTATCGAGCGCCGAATGAAACGCTGGGATATCGAGCGTCCGGCGCGCGATCAGATTCCAATCGAAAGCTTCCAGATGTCCGAGGTAAAAGATGAGCCGATGGCGCTCGGGAATGGGCCTGCTGAAAAGTGCTTCGGGAGAGAGAAGTTCGAATAACCGATCGGTTTGCGCCCTCGCGGAATCCAGTTGTTCTAGGAGCGCCTGACTTAGTGCCGGCGTGGTCGACATGTTTGCCTCCGAACAGCGCTCTTACAGACTAGCACCTGAGAGGCAGAATGGTAAGTTAGGCGAGGGTTACGAAATGGAGCGCGTATTGAAGGAAGGAAGGCCTACCGGTGATTTACTAGGCCTTCCCAGATGTAGCTACGAAACCGGCCGGCTTATTCCTTTGTTCCGCTCTGCGCGCCCGCGGGCGGCGCTTCCCAAGTCGACCGGTTGCGGTTGGTCTTCCAATAGCGATCGCCCCACCAATCGGTCTGCTTGCTGGCGCCCGCGCTTTGCAGGGCTTCCTGCATCGCTACGATGGTTTCGCGAGCCTCGGCGGCCTGGCGCGAGGACATCTCGAATTCAAGAGTTCCACTGCCGCCGGCCGGATCCTTGTACTTGATGGACAGCGTCTGCTTGGCTCTACCAAACGAGGGTACCGGGATCTTGTGGAGAAAATGTTTGGTCTCACCCTGAACAATCTCAGTGCTCGAGATCTGCTCATAAGACAATTTGTAGATCGACTGACCGTAGTTGAAACGCATTTCTTTACCGTCGGCGAAACTGAGAGCGCCGGTGGCGTTAAGCGGGATCGATTTCACCGTGCCTCCGACGTATTCAACCCTGTCGGCGCCGCGAACTACCGCGGGCGGAAGAACCGCGAAAACGATCGCTGAAATCACAATCTGACGGATGGCGGACATGTAGTACCTCCCCTGCACAGTACTATCGGCCGCCTTCATTACAGACTTTAGGGCAACTCGCAACCTACAATGGTGTCAGCATGTCCGTATACGACGATCGCCGGGAAGATCTGGAGAAACAAGAGTTTATGATGGGGGCAGAGCGCGGACGGCTGTCCGTCACCATGGACCTCTTGACGGACGCTTTGGTGCTCGTTGGCCAACACGGCGTCTATTGTCAGAGCGCGCGCCAACCCGGGAAGCCGGCGATGGATATACAGATGATCTCCAAATGCCTGACGGACGCGAAAGAGTTGGTAGCGGATGTGATGGGTCAACTGAAAGCGAAGTCGCAGGTTGGATGAGCTACTTCGCCATGAAGTAGTAAACCCACACGCCGATCAAGGCGGCGAGGGTCAGGCAGAACATGAACAGCTTTCGTCCAAACGACGGCGAATAACCGGGGCCTTTGTCCATAGAGTTCGAAAGTTGGACGAGCCTCTGGCTTGTCCAGGACAGTCCGGAGGATTGTCCTCCACCAGCATAGGATATCGCTACGGTCTGCTGAACGTGCCGTGGATTTCCGGCATCTCCCCTCCGTAATTGCCGCGTCGGTTAGCCCGTGCATACGCGAAGTGCGATTCTGAGCCGCGCGTGAAGCAAGCGGTTCCGCGGACTCTTCAGCGCCTAGGGGTTGTACAATGACTCGCGACCATGCTTTCTTGCCGAGGCGTCCCTTTGAGATCTCGCTCAATCGTCGCAGGTTCATCCTGGCCTGAGCTGTGACTTCGTGCTGTGCGGCGAGATCCGTCAGATAATCACGGACCAAGGTGTTGACCGTTGAGTTCCGTTCAGCTGCATAGCGGCGAACTGCAGCCAGCACGCTCTCATCCACGCTGAAGGTGATCTTCCTCATGAAATCCCGTATGACCGAGGAACCACATATCGGCGCCTCCCCGATCGGCAGCGTCCGTGGCGAGAACAAAGCGCCTTCAAAACTCCCGCGTGGGCGGAGTTTGGTCGCTGCCCACTCGCCCTGCGACGATGTCAGCCTTGAAGTAGTTCTCCGCCCGAATCGGTCCGCCGGCAAGCCGCCGAAGCAGCGTGAGCTGACCGGTGTGAGTCAGCGCATCGGCGATCGGCCCCTGAAAGAGCTTCTCCGGCGGGAAATGGAGTTGTTGATCGGAATTCAGGTACGCTTCGAATGCCTCAAGCGTGGCAAAGAAACGCTTACACTCCTCGTCCCAGGCAAGCGGAGCCGAATCGCGCCATTCGTGCTTGCCCTGCGCGAGCCACAGAGCCCAGTCGAACAGATCGCCCATATGCGCCAGGGTCTCGACAGGAGTGCGACTCTTTTCGGACGCGCGAAAGTTTGCAAATCCCTCCGGTGCGCCACGCAAGGCCTTGCCCGCGCGATAAGCGAGTGTCGCGACCGTATGGCGAAGCATTTGACGTTTCGTATCGGAAGTAGCGGCTTGCGCGTGGCTGTCCATTACCCTAGGGTACGACACGCGTTACCGGATCACTCGTAGCGCAACGCCTTGATCGGATCCACCCGAGCAGCCCGCCGCGCGGGAATCGCGCTAGCAACAAAAGCGATCATTCCGAAAATTGCAACGACGGCAACGAACGTAAGCGGATCAGTCCCGCTCACACCCGCAAGTAGCTGCCCGGTGATCTGTCCAGCGGCGAGAGCAATGCCCACGCCAACGACTAGACCCGCAGCCACCCATAGCAACGATCGACGCAGCACCAGCCGCAACACTTGACTGCGGGGTGCGCCCAGCGCAACGCGAATGCCGATCTCCCGCGTTCGCCGGGCTACCGTGAAGTGCAGCACGCCATAAATCCCGACCGCAGCCAGAAGTAGAGCCATGATCGCGAACGTACCCACCAGCGAAGCGCCCATGTCGTAGATCGAAACTATACGGCTCAGGAATTGCGGCATCGTGCGTACACCGAATACAGGAAGCGCCGGGTCGAGCGCGGCCACTTGCCTGCGGATCGCGGGCAGCAGTGCATCCGGGCCCTGTTTGGCGCGGACCAGCACCGTCACCTGTCCCTGGTAATCCTGCGCCAGCGGTCTGAAATAGTACATCGTTGCGCCTTCGCCGTAGGTCACATATTTGCCGTTCCGCGCCACGCCAACCACTTCGATCAATGGTTGCCCTTTGCCTGCCGCGAACTTCCTTCCGATGGCGCGTTCCGGCGTTTGCCAGTAGCGTCCCGCTAAAGTCTCGTTGACGACCGCGACCGGCGGAGACGTCTCAGTATCGCGCTCATCGATCGCACGGCCAGCGACGATTTTCGTGCCCATGGTTTCGAAATAATTCGGCCCAACCGCAGTGAATCCAGCGACGTTCTGTTCGCGATCGGATCGCGGAACGTAGCCTTCGGGTATCACCGACGTCGAATCGTCGTAAGGCCCGAGAGGCAACGGGAACGCGAAGCTCGCCGCCTCAACGCCAGGGATGGTCCGCAGACGATCGGGCAAGTTCCTTTGGAACGATCGCCCATGCGCGGCGTCATAACCCTGCAGATCGAGATTGACGGAGAACATCGTGATGCCGGTGCGATAGAACCCTGGATCGGCGCCGTTTGCGAATTGCATGCTGCGGAGGAACAGCCCACCCAAAATCAGCAGCACGCAGGAAAGCGCCACCTGCAGCATCACCAGCAGATTGCCGCGGCCGATGCGAAACCGTCCGACGCCAACAGTGACCACTTCTCCCTTCAATGCGGAAACTTGGTCGATCTTCGACGCGCGCAATGCCGGAGCGAGTCCGAAGACCACCGCTGTGACCATCGAGATCAGAATCGTAAACGGAAGCAATCGGAGATCGAAGCGGGTGTCGTAGTCCAAATCGGCGGTCTGAAAGTCGAGCGAAGGGTAAAAGCCTTTCAGTTTCTCGTTGAACCAGAGTGCAAAGAGAATGCCGGCTACTCCGGCTGCGAGCGAGAGCAACACGCTCTCCGTGAGTAACTGCCGCATCAGCCGCAGCCGCCCGGCGCCGACGGCGACTCGAATCGCCATTTCGCGAGCTCGACTTGCGCCGCGGGCGAGCATCAAGTTGGCGACATTCGCGCAAGCCACCAACAACACCAGCAGCACCACCACAGCCATGATTCCTGTAGTCACCGAGATCATTCCGTTTGCAACCATCCAGGGCTGTGTCCTGGCGCCACCGGGAATCACGTGCACCGTCAAGTCCTTGTTCGTTTTCGGATATTCGCGGGCCAGCCGTTGCGCGATGACGTTCAAACTTGCTTCCGCCTGCTTCCGGCTTACTCCCGGCTTCAACTTGCCGCGGAGAGCAATCCAGCGATTGTCGCGGCCCTCCAGGTAGTTACCCGGCGCGATGGCCTGTTGCATCATCACCGGGATCCAAACATCCGGAACAAATTGAAATAGAGTCGTGCCGATGAATCCGCGCGGTGCGACACCGACGATGGTGAATGAGTGGCCGTTGATCTTGATCGTTTTGCCGGCCACGTTCGGATCGGCCTGGAAATGTCGTCGCCAGAAGTTGTAGTTGAGGACGCAAACCGGCTTTTGTCCCGGCGCTCGATCCTCGTCGGGCAAAAAGCCGCGGCCTACAACCGGGTGGATTCCGAGACCCGAGAAGAAATTGCCGGTTACGATTTCGCCCCAGACCATTTCAGGCTTCTCGCCGTCAGTGACGCTCAGCGGAAGTCCCGTGGACCCCATCAGGTCGGAGAACCCCGTGTCCTGCTTTCGATAGTCCAGCAGCTCGGGATACGAGAAGCTCCCAATCCCATTACCCCAGCGTGGAGAGGTAGTGTAGACAGCGACCAGACGATCCGGATCGTCGACGGGCATCGGTCGCAGCAGGAACGAATTGACCAACGAGAAGATCGCAGTGTTTGCCCCGATCCCCAGTGCGAGCGAAAGGATGACGACGATGCTGAAACCTGGCGATTTCAGCAGGACGCGAACAGCGTAGCTGATGTCCTTCCAGAGCGTGGCCATAGAAGGGTTTGCATGCAACTCAATAGCCTCGGTAACTCATAGGCGTCTTTCGAATTGCCGTAACTGGCTTGTCCGCTTCTGGGATACGTTGTCCAGTTTCGAGGCTCCTGTTGTACAAGCCTCCCGGCTTGTTCAGGACAAACCAGAGGTTTTATCCAACGTGCCTTACATCACTTCCCTACGTACTCCCTGCCGTACCGTCGCCGACAGCGTCCCGATGCCATCGATACGCGCCCGCACCCGATCTCCGGCACGAATGCGCGCGCCTTTGGGGCAGCCGGTCGAGATCAGATCGCCCGGTTCGAGTGTCATGTAGTCGCTGTGGTAACGCACCAGCTCGAACGGCAGCGTTCGCATGTTACGGACGAAATCTCGCGAGCAGATCGACTCGTTGTGCTCGGTGATCACTTCGAGCGAATCTACGTCTTTGATCTCGTCGACAGTCACCACGACCGGCCCGAAACTGAAAAATGTATCGATGCTTTTCGCGCGCGTCAAATATCGTGGGTTCTTGCGCAGGACGTCGAGAGCAGTCAGATCGAGTGTCGTAGTGTATCCGAAGATGACATCTTTGACGTGCTCGGCGGCGACAAAACGGCAGCGCCGGCCGATGATGACGCCGAGCTCGCCTTCCGCGTCGACGTCGTCCGAGACTTCATGCGGCGGAAGAACGATCTCACCCTCAGGCGCGAACATGCACGAAGCCGGCTTCATGAAGCTACCGGGCTCTTCCGGCTGCACGGCCTGGATGTCGTCAGCATGAGATCGATAGTTGAGCCCAATGCACCAGATCTTGGGCGGGACCTCGTAGGGAAGAAGCGGAGTGATTTCGGTGAGCGGAATTGGCGGACCGGAATCGGTCAGCTTGGATGCAGAATTGTCCCGAATGACCGCGAGCAGATCGTGACCACCCACCGGGACCACGGCATCGTGCTTCACGATACCGATGCGGATTTCGTTTGCGTGACGGAAGCGAATGAGTTTCATTGGCGAGCGATATCCACCGCGTCGCTGAACAGGCCATAGGCCGTTTGCTCGACGCCCGATTTCCAGACCAGCGTACCAACCGTGCCCATCAAGTCGGTATGTAGCAAAAGCAGATTGGATGTTCCTTCCACCGAAGCGAGCAGGTCGGTTTCATTGATCACCTCGCCTCGGACACGAACGCGAACTCCTTCCGGGGTCAATCGCGCGCGGCTGATCAGGCTTACGGTCTTACGCGTTTTAGCCAGTTCCAGCATTCTCTCGGGAGTCAGACGGCCAATTCCGCGCCGATCGACGTCTTGCGGAGTCATGCGCGCGTCCATGAGCACATTGGCCAGTAGCGCGGATTTCGCCGCCGCGTCCCAGCCGTCGATATCGTAACTGGCGTCGGCTTCGGTAATGCCCAGGCGCCGTGCGGCCTCGATGCCGTCCTGCAATGACTTGCCCTGGCGCATCGCATCGATGACAACCTTGGACGTCGAATTGAGAATTCCCGTGAAACCGAGCAGCTTTACCCCCGGCAGATCGTTGCGCACCATGTTGAACACGGGCGCGCCATCCATCACCGTCGATTCGAAGCGAAACTGGACTCCCTTCTTCTTCGCTTCGTCGCGAAGCGCCATATACGCGTGCGCGACAGGCCCCTTGTTAGCCGTGATCACGTGCCGGCCGCGCGCAAATGCCGCCCGAATGTGCGAGAGCGCCGGCTCGCCAGTAGCTGGATTCAGGGTGGTGATCTCGATCGCGATTTCGCATTTCGCGCGATCGAGAAACTCTTCCACCGAAGCCGCCCGCACTACGAATGCTGGTTCCAGAGGCAGTCCGGCGTCATCGTATGCAGTACCGTGCCGTGCAGTATGGATTCCTACGATGCGAAACGGAAACGCTGCGCGCTTTTGTTTCAGCAAGCGCGCGAATGCCCGGCCTACGTGACCGTATCCAATGAGTGCGATCCGCAAGAGTTCATTTTAGCCACGATGTCGCCCTCGATGATATGCTTATCTGGTTCTTGGAAAAATATGCGGCAGAGGCCGAAAAAAACTCATGCGAATTTGGATTCTCTTGCTGTTGAGCGGCGG
>Ga0335082_10006572_pt1 | contig 12677 bp, 8 predicted proteins | sample Lox_Sample_41_FD_206718 | JGI IMG/M metagenome (GOLD analysis project Ga0335082, IMG submission 206718) | Soil microbial communities from Loxahatchee National Wildlife Refuge, Florida, United States - Lox_Sample_4.1 | ecosystem: Environmental > Terrestrial > Soil > Wetlands | place: USA: Florida... | reverse complement strand
CGCGGCCCATCGGTGTGAAGCCGGTGCCGTCGCTGAAATTGAAGCCGGGAAAGGCATTCACGCCCGGCACGTCGCTCAGGTCGAGTCCCTGCAGGCCGAGCTTGGCCACGGCATCGGCGCCGCCGATGGGGAAGTTCACTTTGATGGCGTAGTAAGTCAAGCCGAAGCGCAGCTCGTTGAGCAGCGTGGGATGAATGGTGTAATTGTGCGACACGACCAGGTTGCGGTTGGTTTCGTGATCGGCGTCGCTGGGCAGGATCGCATTGGCGGCGGTGGTGTCGACGTTCTTCCAGCTCCATCGGCCGAAAAGCTGCTGCTTGCTGCCGATGTTCTGGTCGATGCGCACGTCGTATCCGTTCATGTTGGCCGGCGTGGCCTGCTGGCGGCGGTAGTTGGCATTGGTGTCCACACCGTCGCTGAAATTGGGCAGCGGCAGATAATTCGCGAACAGCGACTGCGCCACCGGGTTCAAGCGATTCGCCGGGATGCGATTTCCCGGAAACGGCGAACCGCTCAGGGGATCGATCGCGGAGTCGCCGGGCAGGTTGGCGAGGTTGCCGGCGCGCATGTCCGCGGTAGGCACGGAGAATTGCTGCGGTGTGGCGAAACGGCGGCGGTTGCCTTCGAAATCGGCGAAGAAGAATGTTTTGTCCTTGCCGCGATAGACGCCGGGAATGGTCAGGGGACCGCTGAAGCTGCCGCCGAAGGTGTTGAATGCCTTGTGGGCCTTGCTGTCGAAGCCGTACACGGTGGCATCGAGGCCGCTGTTTTGCATATATTCGAACGCGCTGCCGTGGAACTGGTTGCCGCCGCTCTTGGTGATGATGGTGACGTCTCCGGCCTGGGAGAACTCGGCGTTGTTGTTGAACTGCGCCACCTTGAATTCGCTGATCAGCTCGGAAGAGGGATTCATGTTGCCGAGCGCGCCGTTTTGGCGGACGTTGACGGTGGAGGAGCCATCGACCGAGTATTGGATCTGTGACGGGGAACCGCCGCCGATGGAGATGTTTCCGTTGCCGTCCTGCTGCACGCCCGGCACGGCGACCAGCGCGGCCAGCGGACTGTCGCTGCCGCCGCGGTAGTTCATGGGAAGCTGCACCACCTGGTTGAATTTCTTGGTGTCGGCGAGCGTACCGTTTTCGGTATTGACCACGGCCGCGGTTTCGCTCACCTCGACGGTAGTACCCGCAGTGGCAATGGAGAGGGTGGCTTCGATGCGCTGCGTCTGGCGCGCGTCAAGTTGAAGGGAAGCGATGGAGTAGACGTTGAAGCCATCGCGCTCGATGGTAATGGAGTACTTGCCGGCTTTGAGATTGAGCAACTCGAACGAGCCGTCGGCCAGCGACAGCGTGGAACGGGTGGAGTTGTCGTCCAGGTTGTGTAACTTGATCGCGGCTCCGGTGACCACCGCCTGTGAGGGGTCCTGCACCGTGCCCACGATATTCCCAAGCGTGGATTGAGCCGGCGCTGCCGGGGCGAGGCACACGGCGAACGCAAGAATGGCGACAGATGTTGTCCTTCTCATAACTCTCCTCTTTGTTCGGGGGAATCAGTTCTACATGGAGGGGGCGTCGGGGCCCGTCAGAATCCGGTCGCGCTGGTCAGGCCAGGCATTTCGACTGAGTATGCACGGAAGTTGATGAAAAAGTCATAAAAGCCATTTCGCGGCTAGAATAGATTCGAAGTGCGATTTCTCCGCTCCGGTTGGCCGGTCTTGCGCGGCGGTATCGTGATTGCGGTCCTCACCGCGGCGTCGTACCGGCTGCACCTCAACTCGGCCGCCGCTGGATTCCTGTATCTGATCGCCGTGGTGCTGAACTGTCTGGATGGAGGATTCCGGGCGGCCGCGATCGTCTCCGTATTTGCGGTGGCTTGCCTGGATTTTTTCTTCATCCAGCCGCTGTTTGCCTTTACGGTGGCCGATCCCGTGGACGCCGCGGCTCTCGCTGCGTTTCTTACCACGTCGCTATTGGTTACGCGGCTGGCCTCGAAAGCGCGCCAGGAGGCCAAAGCCGCCTCGCTCGGACGGAAGCAGGTGGAGCAGCTTTACGAGCTGGCGCAGACGCTTCTGGCGCTGGACCCGCTGCGCGCCGACCCGTCCCAGGTTCTGGAGGCGGTGCGGCGCGTGCTGCACTTGCGTGCGGCCTGCATCTTCGACGGCGCTCAGGCCGAGCTCGCGATGTCCGGGGCTTCGCGCTGCCGCCTGGGCGAGCGAACGCGCGAGGCATACCTCATGGGATGCGATATCGCCGAACCGGCGGCTCACTTGACGGCGCGCTGCCTGCGCGCGGCCGGCAAGCCGGCCGGGGCGCTCGGACTCGAGGGTCTCGACGATCAGAAGCTGATGGCAGGGCCGGTAGCGGCCCTGGTGGCAGCGGAGTTGGAACGCGCGCGGGCCGTGCGAGCGGCCAGCGAAGCCGCGGCCCAGGCGCGATCGGAGACGCTTCGCACCGCGATTCTGGATGCGCTGGCGCACGAGTTCAAAACCCCGCTGGCGACGATTCTCACTGCCGCGGGCGGCCTGGAAGCCGCCGGCCCGCTGGTACCCGGGCAGCGCGAACTCGCCCGGTTGCTGGAGGAAGAGGCCACCCGCCTGAGCGCTCTCAGCACGCGTCTGCTGCGGCTGGCGCGGGCCGACAGCGGGGACGTAACGCCGCGCCTGACGCGGCTCGACATCGGGGGCGTTCTTACATCGCTGATCGAGCGGTACGCGCAGCAGTACCCCGATCGCACCTTTGCGTTCCGAAAAAAGGGAGAGGCGTTGGAAGCGCTCGCCGACCCCGAGTTGTTTGAGCTCGCCGTGGGCCAGTTGTTCGATAACGCCTGCCGGTACGCGCCCGCCGGCGAGCCGGTCGAGGTGACGCTACAGTTTGCGGCCGACAGCGCAGCCGTGACTGTGTGGAATGGCGGCGAAGGCATCGCGCCTGGCGATGCCGGCCACATTTTTGAAAGGTTCTACCGCGGCGCGCGCGGCCGGGACCTGGCTTCGGGGACCGGGCTCGGTTTGTATGTATCCAGGAAGATCGCCGTGGCTCACGGAGGCCGCCTGGAGTTGGATTCCGAGGCGGCCCAACGCGGCGGCGCCGCCTTTCGACTTACCATCCCGGTTTTGAGAGGAGGCTCCGCGCTTGACCAATCCGCGGCAGCGCATCTTGATCGTGGACGATGAAGCGGCGCTCCGCAAGGCGCTGCGAACATCGCTCTCTGCCCTGGGCTTTCGTGTCGAGGAAGCCCGCAGCGGGGAAGAGGCTCTGCACTTGTTCGGCGCCCGTCAGAGCGACCTGGTGCTGCTCGATATCAACATGCCCGGCCTGGGCGGCATCGAGACCTGCCGCCGTCTTCGCGCGCTGGATGCCGAGCTTGGCATCGTGATGGTGACCGTCCGCGACACCGAGGACGACATGGTGCGGGCTCTGGAGGCCGGCGCCGACGATTTCGTTACCAAGCCTTACCGCTTTCGCGAGCTGGTGGCGCGGCTGCGCGCGGTACTGCGGCGGGTGAAGACTCGCGGCGATCCGCAGAGGGTATTGAAGGAAGGCGACCTGGAGCTTGACCTCGACCAGCGCACGCTGAAGAAAGCGGGCGTCGGGGTGCATCTTTCACCCACCGAGTTCGAACTGATCGCCTATTTTTTCCAGCACCGGGGCGGGCCGGTAACCCACGCACAACTGCTGCGCGCCGTCTGGGGTCCGGAGTATGGCGGCGAGCTGGAATATCTTCGGACCTACATGAGGATGTTACGAAAGAAAATTGAAGCCGATCCGGCGCGGCCGGAGTACCTCCTGACCGAACCCTGGATCGGTTACCGTTTTGGGCGAAGCCTGGCGGAAGACGAGCAGGACTAGCCCGGCGCCTTAACGGATTCCTGAGGCTTCTTTTATGACTTCTTCATGCACACATTCTTAGCCTGAGAATGTGAATATCAAACTTGCAGGACCTCGTCTGTCCGCGAGTGCGCTGGTAGTAGCGCTTTCGCTTTACCTTGCAGCACCCGCCGCAGCGGGCGACGAAAAGACTAAATCATCTGAAAGGACTTCCGAGGAGATCATCCTCGACAAGATCGAACAACTACAGGGTCAACTGAACGAGTTGCGCGCGGCACTGGCCGCTCTCAAGGCGGAGCCGCCCCGGCCTGCCGCGGCCCCGGAAGCCAAAGCACCGGAAACCGCGACCGCGGACCAGCAAACGCCGCGGCAACCGAAAGCCGGCCTGCAGCCTTCCGCAGAGCCGGAAAAGCGAGAGGCCGCCGAGCCGTTCGCATTCGCGGATTTTACCTGGCTGACCGGCAATCCGCGAACCAAGGAATCGCCGCTTGAAACGAAGGTCTTCACGGGTGAATTCCGGTCGGACGTCGACTTCGTCCACGATCTGAATCACCCGCAGGATCACACGATCGGCGGGTCGAGCGAAATCTTCCGTGCCAACGAAGTGCAGGTCACGCAGCTCGGTATCGGCGGCGACTTTCATTACAACAACGTCCGCGGCCGGTTGATGACGCAGTTCGGCATGTATGCGCAGACTACTCCACGCAACGATGCCAGCCCGGCTCGCGGCCAGTGGGACCTGGACACCGCCTACCGGTATGTCTCCGAGGCGTATGGCGGCTACCACATCAACAAACTGAACGGAATCAATATCGATGCCGGTATCTTCATGTCCTATGTGGGACTATTCAGTTACTACCAGTTCGATAACTGGGCTTACCAACCGTCTTATGTATCCTCTAACACCCCGTGGTTCTTCAACGGGATGCGGATCCAGGTGTTTCCGAGCGATAAGCTGAAAATCGAACCGTGGATTGTCAACGGCTGGCAATCGTACGGCAAGTTCAACAAGGCTCCGGGATTCGGCGTGCAGATCCTGTGGCGCCCGAACGGCTCACTATCCGTGCTGGGTAACCAATACTACGGCACCGACACGCTGGGCACACCGGATCGCAGGCGATTCCACACCGACGACAGCATTCAGGTGAAATACCTCGATCGGCCGAACCGAGGGCTCAGCAAAGCCGCGTTCACTTTCACCGTTGATGCCGGCTGCGAGACCGGGGGCGGAGTCGTGTGTCACGGCGGCACAGAGGCGACGCCCTCGCAGTACTTCCTGGGCTTCATGGCATACAACCGGCTGTGGTTCCACCGCGATCTGTTTGCCCTGACTGTGGGCGGGGGCGCGATCACGAACCCGGGCCGTTACCTGGTGCTGCTGCCGCCGATCAACGGAGCCAGCGCCATCAGCGGGACGCCGTATTTCACGGAAAATCCCGGCGACAAGTTTCGTGCGTGGGACGCCTCGCTGACCTTCGATTACATGCCGAGCCAGTTCGTCACGTTCCGCTGGGAGTACAACCACCGCGCGGCCAACGTTCCGTACTTTACCGGTCCGGGCGGGATCACGCCCCCCGGCGGCAATACCGGAACTCCCGGGTCGCTTGTTCCCGGGTGGACGCCGGACCTTCGCAAATACGAGAACCGGTTCACGCTGGCGGTACTGGTGAAACTGTAACGCACCAGCCGGCTTTGAATTTGACGTTTGACGTACAGCATAAAGCCGGATAGAATGGACGAGTGATCCGGAGTTTCCGGTGCCGGAAAACCGAACGCCTGTTCGAGCGGGAGAGAGTCAAGGAGTTCGCCGCGATCGCGGTCGCCGCGCGGAAGAGGCTCGTGGCTCTGGATAGCGCGCAGGTTCTCACGGATCTGCTGATTCCTCCGAGCAACCGGCTGGAGGCCCTAACAGGCGATCGGCAAGGCCAATACAGCATGCGGATCAACGATCAGTATCGAATCTGCTTCAACTGGCGGGAGGGAAACGCCGAAAATGTCGAAATCACGAAGCACTATCGATAGGCTGCCGCCCGTCCACCCCGGCGAGATTCTGAAGGAGACCCTGGGGGACCTCGGAATGAGTATGAATCGGCTGGCCCAGGAAATCCACGTGCCTGCAAATCGAATCAGCGCCATCGTAGCCGGAGAGCGATCCATCACCGGTGAAACGGCACTGCGGTTGGCGCGCTACTTCGGAACGACTCCCGGGTACTGGATGAACCTGCAGGCGCGCTACGATCTCGAATCAGCCATGGATGAATGGGAGGCGCGGGTGGCGTCGGAGGTGCAGCCGCGCGACGCGGCGTAGCGGCAATGCGATGGGCCGGGAGCCTGCCCCACTTATGCGGCGGCTTCGGCGGCGCTGAATTTGACGCTGACCAGGCGGCTGACACCGGGCTCCTGCATGGTCACGCCGTAGAGGGCCTGCGCGGCTTCCATGGTGCGCTTGGAGTGCGTGATTACCACGAACTGGGTCTGCTGGCTCATCTCGGCAAGCAGCTTGGTCAGGCGCCCGATGTTGGCCTCGTCGAGCGGAGCGTCGACCTCGTCCATGACGCAGAAGGGGCTGGGCTGGTACCTGAAGATCGCCATCAGCAGCGCGACCGCGGCCAGGGCCTTTTCGCCGCCCGAGAGCAGCAGGACGTTCTGCAAACGCTTTCCAGGGGGGGAACAGATGATGTCGATGCCGCTCTCGGCGAGGTTTTCCTGATCGGTGAGGCGCATCTCGCCGGTGCCGCCGCCGAACAGCGTCTGGAAGGCGACGCGGAAGTTGGCGTTGATGGCTTCGAAGGCTTCGGCGAATTTCTGGCGGCTGACCTGGTCGATCTCCTGGATGGCTTTTTCGGTGTCGCGGATGGAATCGATCAGGTCCTGGCGCTGGGCGCTGAGGAAATCGTGGCGCTGCTGGGCTTCCTGGAATTCCTCCATGGCGGCCGCGTTCACCGGACCGAGGCCTTCGATTCGATTGCGGACTTCATTGGCCTGCTGCTCGGCCTCGGCGATGGCGTCGGCGTCGGGTACCGGGGCGTCGGCGGGCGACAACTCTTCGACGGCGCAATTGAGCTCCTTGCGCGAAGTCTCGTCAAGGTACTTCAATTCCGCCTGCTTGCGCACCAGCTCGACTTCGATCTGCGAGCGCTTTTCATGGGTCTCCTGAACGCTCGTGCGGAGCAGCTTGAGGTCCTCTTCGCCGGCGCGGAGCGACTCGCGCATGGCGGCATCCTGCGCGGCCATCTCGTTGACCTGGGCTTCGAGCGCAGTGATCTGCTCGGATAGCTGAGCGGCCTTCTGATCGAGCTCGATGTTATCGGCCAGCAGGCGGGCGCGCTGCTCGCCGAGGCGCTCGATCTCCGGGGCGATGGCGTTGCACCGCTGCGTGGTTTCGCGGAATTGGCCTTCCAGGCGGCCCATGGCGGTGCGTTCGCCGCGGTGGCGCTCTTCGAGGCCGGCCAGCTCGGCACGGATGGCGGCGTGCTCTTCGGCGATGGTGGCGGCTTGGATCTCGAGCTTCTCCAGTTCGGCGCGTTCGGCCTCCAGCGCATCCTCGCTCTGCGCACGGAGGCGCTCTTTCTCTTCGACCGCGGCGCGGTTGCGCTCGCGCTGCTCGGAGGATTTTTCGCCGTCGCGGCGCAGGCGCTCGAGCTCGAGGCGGGCGACGCTGAGGCGCGAGTTGGCGCGGGCGAGATCGTCGCCGAGCTTGCGCATTTCGTGATCGAGGGCGACGCGGTCCTTCTCGCGCGATTGCTGCAGCCCGCGCAGGCGCTCGAGCTCGGCTTCGTAGCCGATGATGTCCTGGTTGAGCGCGTCAGCCCGGGCGAGCATCTCGTCGAGGGCCGCCTGGCGGGATTGCAGCTTCACGGCCAGCTCGCGCGATTCGCGCTTCATGGCCAGCGGGCCGGCGCCGGTCTTGTTGCCGCCGGTGACGGTATGGCCGTGGTAGCAGACGCCATCGGGAAGCAGGAAGTACAGGTGCGGGTAGGCGGTGGCGAGGCGCTGGGCGGCAGGGCGATCCTCGGCCAGGAAGCAGAGCGAGACGCGCGGCATGAGGTCGATGGCGCGGTCCTTGAACCCGTTGGTGAGGCGGAGCGAATCGCTGAGGCGCGCGGAGATGCCGGTTTCGGGGCCGATGGCCGGCTCGGGGAGATGGAACTTGCCGTTGCCGTTGGGCTCGGGGTGGATGAGGAAGGTGGCGCGGCCGTCGAGTTCGGCGCGCACAAAATCCAGACCCCGCTCGGCCTGCTGCCAGCTTTCCACCACCACGTACTCCAGCTCCTCGTGGAGGAACTCTTCGGCGGGCTTCTCGTATTGCGCATCGACTTCGACGTAGTCGGCGAGCACGCCCAGAGGTTTGAGGTCTTCGGCCTTGCCGGTTTCGAGCGATGCGAAGAGGCGCTTGACACTCTCGGTGGTGTAGGTGCGGTGGGCCAGCACCTGGTCGAGCGATTCCTTGCGGGCGCGAATGCGGCTGACCTCGGTTTTGACGCCGTCGATTTCGCGGCTCAGCTCGCCGGCCAGGCGGCGGCGCTCGGCCAACTCGTCTTCGGTGCGGCGGCGCTCGCCGAGCACGCTTTCGAGCTCGAGTTGGCGCTGGGCGACGGTCTCGGAAAGCTGCTTGCGCGCAGCGTCCAGGCGTTCGATTTCGCCGGCAGCCACCTGCTCCTCGCGATTGGAGCGGGCAGTCTCGCGCTCGATGCCCGCGAGGTACTCGTCGATCTGGGCGAGCTGGTTTTTGAGGGTGGAAGCTTCGCCGAGCAGGCGGAGAATTACCTGGCGTCCACTTTCGATGGCTCGCTCTCGCTCGCGAATCTTCTGCTGCAGGGACTCGCGCTGCTGGTTGGTTTCCATCAAGCGCGCCCGCGATTCGGCGATCTGTGCTTCCAGGGTTTCGACGGTCTTCTGGTGCCCGGCGATTTCGGTGTCCAGCGCTTCGAGGCGCAGGGTGAGCTCCTGCGAATCCTTCTCGCTCTGGGCGATGCGCTGCTCGATAGCGCCGATCTCTTTCACCTGCGATTCCAGGCGTCCGCGCGTGCGCTCGGCTTCCACTTGTTTATCGGCGAGCTGCCGGCGGGCGTCGGTGAGCTGGTGCTCGACTTCGTAGCAGGCGGCCTGCTGGCGCTCGTGGTCCTGCTCTCTTTCGGTGACCTGGTCGCTGAGCGATTTCAGCTCGGCGGCAGCCTGGTTGAGATCGAGGGCGGTCTTGGCCGCGTCGCGCTCCAGCAGCCGGAACTTGCCGGAGAGGACCACCCGGAGGCGGGTCTCGAGCTCGGCCTTGAGCTCGTTGTAGCGGCGCGCCTTCGATGCCTGGCGCTTCAGGGAATTGACCTGGCGGGAGACTTCTTCGAGGATGTCGTAGACACGCGCGAGGTTCTGCTTGGCGCTTTCCAGCTTGGCTTCGGCGAGGCGCTTGCGGGTTTTGAACTTGGTGACGCCGGCGGCTTCCTCGATCACGCTGCGCCGGTCCTGGGGCTTCGAGCTGAGGATCTGGCCGATACGGCCCTGCTCGATGATGGCGTAGCTTTCAGGGCCGAGGCCGGTGCCCATGAAGAGGTCCTGGATGTCGCGGAGGCGGGCGAGGCGGCCGTCGATGAGATACTCGCTTTCGCCGGAGCGGTAGAGGCGCCGGGTGATGGTTACTTCGGCGGGACGGTGCGGCTGGCCGGGTTCGATGGGCTGTGGCTTGTGAGCGACGTTCTCGTTGTAGACTTCGGGATCGACCAGGGTCATCGTGACGTAGGCCATGCCGAGTTGCTTGCGGTCGCGGGTGCCCGCAAAAATCACGTCTTCCATGCGGGTGCCGCGCAGGCTCTTCGCCGACTGTTCGCCGAGTACCCAACTGATGGCATCGCTGATGTTGCTCTTGCCGCAGCCGTTGGGTCCGACGATGGCGGCAATGCCTTCCCCTTGGAAACGCAGCTCGGTTTTGTCGCAGAAGGACTTGAATCCCTGGAGTTCTACGCGCTTTAGTTTCAGCAAAGCTTTAACCTCGCTTGGCTCGGGGGTGGTGTCACTATACTAACCGCGCGCGGCGCAAAAGTAAAGCACCCCGGTAGCTTATTGAGTGGTTGGCCGGACGATACCACAAGATATTGGGTCATGATGGTGGCTCCCTGCGGTCGCCCGCGTCGGGAGGCGGGGGTCGGGGGCCGGGGGAACGGGTCTCGAGGAACGAGCCAATGGCCTGGTGGAACCCGGGACTTTGGAAAACCTCTTCGCGGGCGGCACGGGCGATCTGGCCAGCCTGTTGAGCGGTCCTTCCGCGAGATCGGTGAACGGTCTCCAGGCCTTTGCGGATGGCGACATGGCTGTAAGCGGCGATCTGGCGAGCGACTTCGGCTGCACGGGCGAGCGGGTCGCCGGCGATTTCGTGGACAAGGCCGTACTCGCGGGCTTCGGCAGCGGGGAAGATACGGCCGGTCAAGGAGAGTTCAAGGGTGCGGCGCTCCCCCATGGCGGCGGCGCAGGCCCGGAATACGAGGAAGGGCCAAAGTCCGATGCGGACCTCCGTCAGGCCGAAAGTGGCGTCGGGGGCGGCGACAACTACGTGGCAGTTGGCAACCAGGCCGGTTCCACCTGCCAGGGCGGCGCCGTGGACAGCGGCAACGATCGGCGTGGCGAGCCTGGCGCCGGCGGTGAAGAGGCGCTCGTGGAGGGTGTCGATATCGGATGCATCGGGGGGGGCCGCGGCCTCGGCAAGGTCCATGCCGGCGCAGAAACTCTTTCCGGCGGCTGAGAGGAGGATGGTGTGGATGTCGGGGTCGGCGTCGGCCGATTCGAGGGCTTCGACGAGATCGCGGCAGAGCGCGGAGTCGAGGGCATTGCGTTTCGCGGGACGGTTCAGCGCGAGGTGGAGAATATGCCCGTCGCGGGAGGAATCGAGAAGCGCGCTCATGGATGATTCCGATGAGGTAGGCGGAGAATAATGGCTCGGCGCACGGAGCACGCGCCAGTTGAATTGATTATAGTCCTCGGGAGGTGTGGGAGCAATGGCATCGGCCGGTCTACAATGCCAGAATGTTTCGCCTTCTATGGGCATTCCTGCTGGCCTCGTCGGCGGCAACGGCACAGGACACGCGCGTGATCCTGCTGGGAACCGGCACTCCCAATCCGGAGCCCGACCGCATGGGTCCGGCAGTCGCGGTGGTGAGCGGGGATCGCGTGTACCTGGTGGATTGCGGGCCGGGAGTGGTGCGCCGCGCGGCGCAGGCGGGCATCCGCATGGACCAGTTGACGCGGCTGTTCATCACGCATCTGCACTCCGATCACACCGCCGGGTATCCGGACGTGATTCTGACCCCTCCGAACGACGGCCGGAAGTCGCCGCTGGAAGTCTGGGGGCCGCCGGGCACGCAGGCGATGACGGCCCATATTGTCAAAGCCTGGGGCGAAGACCTGCGCATCCGGCTGCACGGCACACAGCCGGTGGACCCGCACGGTTTTGAGGTCACGGCCCACGACGTCAAGCCCGGCGAGGTATACCGCGACGACGCGATCCGGGTGGTGGCGTTCGCGGTGAGTCACGGCGAGTGGAAGCACGCCTACGGCTATCGCTTCGAGGCCCGCGACCGGACCATCGTGATCAGCGGCGACACCACGTTCAGCGAATCGCTGATCGCCGCGGCCAAGGGGTGCGACATCCTGGTGCACGAAGTGTATTCCCAGAAGGGCTGGGAGCGGCGCACGCCGGAGTGGCGCACATATCACGCGGCGTATCACACCTCCGCGCCGGACGTCGGCCGCGTCGCGGCGCAGGTGCGGCCGCGCAAACTGGTGCTCTATCATCTGCTGCCGATGGGTGAAACGCCGGAAGAGGTGATCGGCGAAGTGCGGCGCAACTGGGACGGCGAAGTGATCTACGGCAAAGATTTGGAAGTGATCAGGTGAACTACGATCCGTGGCACTTCTTGTATTTCTTCCCGCTGCCGCAGGGGCAAGGGTCGTTGCGGCCCACCTTGGCGCCGGCGATCACCTGCTTGGGCGCGCTGGCTTCGCCGCCGACGAACTGGAGCGCCTCCATCTCGCGCTCCTTCTTGCGCTGGATGTTGCGGGTAAAGTCCTCGACGCTGCTCTTGGCGGCCACGCGCTGCTGCTCCGTGGGATCGGGACGCTGCGGCTCGCTGCCGTTCTCTTCGCCATCGTCTTCGTCTTCTTCGGTGGGGAAGGGCATCACCGGGGCGCCGGTGCTCACCTGAAGAAAGTATAGGTAGCGCACCGATTCGTCTTCGATGCGGTCCATCATGGCGGTGAAGAGCGCGTAGGATTCCTTTTTGTACTCGACCAACGGGTCTTTCTGCCCGTAGGCACGGTTGCCGATGCCCTGCTTCAACTCGTCCATCGACAGCAGGTGGTCCTTCCACTGGTTGTCGATGACCTGCAGCATGATGATGCGCTCGGTCTGCCGCATTACGTCGGCGCCGATCAGGTCTTCCTTCTCCTGATACTTCTGCACCAGGCGGTCGTATATGTGATCCGACATCTCCTGGCGGCTCATGCTGGCGATCTCCGCCAGATCGATGCGCGCGCCGAATTGGGTGAGAACGTCATTGCGCAGAGTGGCAAGATCCCACGTGTCGGGGTGCTTGTCGTCGGGGCAGCGCATGTCTACATACTGGTCGACGATGCCCTGCACCATCTCCATCACGCGCTGCTTTTGATCGGCGCCTTCGAGCAACTGGCGGCGCATGCCGTAGACGGTCTGGCGCTGCTTGTTGTTGACGTCGTCGTATTCCAGCAGGTGTTTGCGGGCTTCGAAGTTCTGCGCTTCGACGGCTTCCTGCGCCCTGCGAATGCGCTTGGTGATGAGCTTGCTCTCGATCGGCACGTCTTCTTCCATGCCCAGCTTGAGCATGAGGTTCT
>Ga0335082_10006570_pt1 | contig 12678 bp, 10 predicted proteins | sample Lox_Sample_41_FD_206718 | JGI IMG/M metagenome (GOLD analysis project Ga0335082, IMG submission 206718) | Soil microbial communities from Loxahatchee National Wildlife Refuge, Florida, United States - Lox_Sample_4.1 | ecosystem: Environmental > Terrestrial > Soil > Wetlands | place: USA... | reverse complement strand
GCATTACCGTGCGGGCGCTGGACAGCGCTGACGGTGTCACGCTGGACGTGGAAGACACGGGGAGCGGCATGGCGCCGGAGCACCTGCCGCGGATCTTCGAACGATTCTACCGCGCCGACGCGAGCCGGTCGCGCGCCGAGGGCGGAACGGGCCTCGGCCTCTCCATCGTCAAGCACCTGGTCGAGGGTCATCGCGGACGGGTGTCGGCGACGAGCGCGCTCGGGCGGGGCACCACCATCTCGCTGTTCTTCCCCGGGGAACCCCGCGCGTAGATGCACATCGATCCCGCTCCGTTCCTGATCAAGGAAGGGCAACGCGTGAAGCTTGCCTCCCATGCCACACGAACCCCCCCGTACTACGGATCGAAAGACGACTACAAATCGATACTGGACCATCACGGCGAGCGCCTCAGCGATCTGCAGCAGCGACTCTACTCCACCGATCGCTACGCGCTGCTCGTGATTCTCCAGGGCATGGACGCCTCGGGAAAGGACGGCGCCATCGGACACGTCATGTCCGGCGTCAACCCCCAGGGATGCGAGGTGACAAGCTTCAAGCAACCGAGCCCGCGCGAGCTGGCACACGATTTCCTGTGGCGGGCCGCCGCGCGGCTGCCGGCGCGCGGGCGGATCGGGATCTTCAATCGCTCGTATTACGAAGAAGTGCTCGTCGTTCGTGTCCACCCCGAGCTGCTGCGTCAGGAGTCGGTGGCGGATCGCACGCCGCCGCAGCACGTCTGGACCGGACGGTACCGTTCGATCGTGGGGTTCGAGCACCATCTGCACCGCAATGCCACGCGCCTCGTCAAGATCTTCCTGCACATCTCTCGCGAGGAGCAACGCAAGCGGTTGCTCGCTCGCATCGAGGAGCCGCACAAGAACTGGAAGTTCAATATCGACGACGTCCGCGAGCGACGGCTGTGGTCGCGCTACATGCGGGCGTACGCAGCCTGTCTCCAGGCGACGAGCACTGCCCGTGCACCGTGGTACGTGGTCCCCGGTGACGACAAGCTCAACGCGCGTTTGATCGTGTCGCAGATCATCATCGACGCGCTCGACGGGCTCAATCTGCGGTTCGCCAAAGTCTCGCCCGCCCGGAAACGCGAGCTCAACGCGATGCGCCGCCTGCTCGAACGAAAGTGACGTGACGCACCTCACACCCCCCCTCCCACTCCCCCTCCCCCTTCCCGCTTCCCGCTTCCCGCTTCCCGCTTCCCGCTTCCCGCTTCCCGCTTCCCGCTTCCCCCATCTGTTACCAGTCCTTCACATAGCCGTTATCCACATTTGACGTTGATAATCCATCATTTCTCCATGCGAATTGGGCTCGTGACCGACACGTACGTACCCCAGGTGAATGGGGTGACAACCATCGTGCGACGCAGTGCGCTGGCGCTGTCCGCCGCGGGGCATGATGTGGCCGTGGTAGCGCCACGTTACCCCGGGCCCGCGCCCGGTGGCGGATTGCCCGAACTCCGCGTCCGATCGCTGCCGTTCCCGCCCTATCCAGCGATCCGGCTTTCGCTTCCCCCGCGTGGTGCCGTTCCCCGTTTCCTCGATGACTTTGTCCCCGACGTCGTTCACGTCCACACCGAGGGGACGCTGGGATCCGTGGGTCGCCGCTACGCCCTGAAGCGCGGCATTCCGCTGGTCACGTCGTTTCACACCGACTTTCCCCGCTACACGAGGCACTACGGAGTGGCGCCGCTCGCGCCCGCGGTGTGGAAGTGGCTCACCTGGTTTCACGGTCCGGCGGCCATGACGCTCACGCCGGGAGCGAGTCTGCGAGACGAGCTCGAGCGCCGGTTTGGACACGCGACGCTCTGGGGCCGCTGCATCGACACCCGCGAGTTTCATCCGTCCCGCCGGAACCTGGGATGGCGCCGCTGGTTGGCCGGCGGTGACGACACGACGATCGTGCTCCATGTCGGACGGCTCGCGCCGGAGAAGGGTCTCGACGTCCTGATCGAGAGCTGGAAAATCGCGCACGAGCACCTGGGTCAGCGCGCCACGTTCGTCGTCGCGGGCGAGGGGCCGCTGAGATCGCGCGTCACGCAGCACCTGCCGTTCGTGCGCGAGCTGGGATTCCTGCCGCGCCACCAGCTGGCCACGCTGTACGCGAGCGCCGACCTGTGCGTACTCCCCTCGCATACCGAGACGTGCGGACTCGTCGCGCTCGAGGCAATGGCATCGGGAATCCCGGTCGTCGCCGCCGATGCGGGAGGCCTGCGCGAGAGCGTGACCGAGCGCAACGGAATTCTCGTGACGCCGAACGACGTCTTCGGCTTCGCTATGGCAATCGAAAATCTCGTCCGCGATTCGGCGCGGCGATTTACCCTCGCGGCCGCGGCGCGCGAACGCGCGCTCGAGCGCGACAGCGCTCGCGAAGACGCCGAACTCATCGAGCTCTACACCCGTCTCGCGACAGCCCCTGAAGGAGTCCCTGCATGCGCCGCGTGATCTTTGTCCTGGCCGACGGCCTTCGCCCCGACGCGATCTCTCGAGAGCGGATGCCCGCACTGAGCCAGTTGCGGGACGGCTTCGCCCACGCCCCGCTCGCCAGGACGATCCGTCCCAGCGCGACGGTGGCCGCTCTGGCTTCGCTCGCCACCGGCGTGAGCCCCCGCACCCACCGCCTGATCGAGCCGGGATTGGGATTTCTTCCCGGGCTCCGAAACCTCCGGCCGGTGGCTCGCGAGTTGGCGCGGAACGGCGTGGAGACGGCCATCGCAACGGGTGAGCTCGCGACCGGAGCGCTGCCGGTAGCCTGGGCGCTCGCGTCGACGGCGGGCGTGCGGCGCATCGTGGCGTCCGGAACCACCGCGCGGGAGACCGCGAAAGCGGCCCACCGCCTCTATCTCGAAAGCAGAGAAGGGCTCGTGTTCGTGTATCTCCCGGACTGTGACCGCGCGGGACACGCGCATGGCTGGATGTCGGAGCCCTATCTCGACGCGACCCGCCACGTCGATGCCGCGATTCACACACTGGCGACGCACGCGGGCGACGCGCTGCTGATCATCACGGCAGACCATGGTGGCGGCGGAGTCCGGCACGACGACCACGATGAACCGCATCCCGTAAACGACGCGATTCCGCTCGTCTTCGCGGGCCCGCGCGTGACCCCCCGCTACCGGCTCGCCGAGCCCGTATCGATTCTCGATCTCCCGCCGACCATTCTCTGGTGGTTCGGCTGCGAGGTGCCCGCGTGCTACGAAGGCCAGCCGTTGTACGGCGCGTTCGAATGCGCGGAAGCCGCGGAACCGGTTCCGGCCTGATGCGCTGGATCACGCATCTGGGCGGCGCGCGTTCCACGATCGCGATCGGACTGGCGCTCCTGCCGTTCGGCGGAGCGACGGCCCGGCTGGGCGCGACGATGCTCGTGGCCAACGCGCTCTCCCATGCGGCCGTCCAGGTTCTGAAACGCGCCGTAGTGCGGACTCGCCCCTGCGACGGCACTGGCCAGCCGCTCGCGCTGGTGGATGTGCCCGACCCGTTCTCCTTCCCTTCGGGTCACACGGCCGCCGCGACCGCGCTCGCCGCGTGCGCGATTCTGGCCGAACCGTTGAACGCGATCTTCGCCCTCCCGCTGGCGCTCTGTGTGGGCTACTCCCGGATTCGGCTACGGGTGCATCACTTGAGCGATGTGATCGCCGGAGCACTTCTCGGGTTGGGAGGAGCGCTGGCGGCAACCCGCTTGATCGGCTGAGCCCCAGTAACCCCGCGAGGCACAATCTCCAGCAGTATCAACGTGTTACATAGCTGTTACTATCGCCCCCCCACGGCAAAAGGCTACCTTTAGGCGCCCTTATCCCCAAACCACAGGCTTCCCAGGGCCTAGGATCATGATCACCTCACGCGCTGCTTCAACCGGGACCGAATCGACCGAGACTGTCCCTCCAATCCGTACGGCCGGGTTGCCGCGGCTCGCGGCCGTGGACATCGGGACGAACTCGATCCGGTTGGTCGTGGCCGAGTTGCAACCCGATGGGAGCTATCGCGTCCTCGATGAGGACCGGGAAATGACACGGCTGGGGACGGGGTTGTTCGAGACCGGCGAGTTGCGTCCGGAAACGATGGAGCTTTCGCTGCAGGTGATCGGACGCATGAAGGCCATTGCCGAGGGATTCGGGGTGCAGGACCTTCGGGCGATCGCGACCAGCGCGGTGCGGGAAGCGTCCAACGGCCGTGAGTTCTGCAATGAGGCCTGGAGACGCTGCCGGGTGCGAATCGAGGTCGTATCGCCTGAGGAAGAAGCCAAGCTCGTCTTCAAGAGCGTGGCCCGACACTACCGGCTCGACGACCAGCTGACGGCCATCGTCGACATCGGCGGCGGGTCCACCGAAGTCATCCTCGCGGCCGGAGGCGTGGTCGACCAGCTGCATTCCCTGCCGCTTGGAGCGGTCCGCCTCACCGAGCGATACGTCCGGACCGATCCGCTCAAGAACCGCCACTGGAAGCAGCTGCGCCGGGCCATCGACCAGGAAATCGAGCACGCGATCGGCACGCCGCCGTTCGTTGCCGAGGTCATGATCGGGAGCGGCGGCACGTTCACGAATCTCGTCGAGATGGCCCAAGCGGAGCGCAACGGGCGGGTATCGTCGGTGCGCGACTATACGCTGGGACGCGCCGAAGTCGTGCGCCTGCTCGACCGGCTGCGGGAGACGCCGCTCACGCTGCGGCGGGAGATCCCGGGGCTCAATCCCAAACGCGCCGACATCATCCTGGCGGGCGCCGCCGTGGTATCGCGGCTCACGAAGCGGCTCGGCACGGTGCGGATTCTCGTGAACGACCGAGGAATTCGCGACGGCGTGCTGCTATCGATGATCGAGGACCTGCAGGGCGCCGCGGTGGCCAAGACGCCGGCGCCGGTGGCGACCCGGCTCGAGGCCGCGCGTCGCTTCGCGCGGCAGTGCCGGTCCAATGAGCGTCATTGCGAGCACGTGGCACGGCTCGGGTCGCAGCTGTTCGACGCGCTGCGCGACGCGTTCGCGCTCCCCGAGCCCGCGCGCGACGTGCTGCAGGCGGCGGCCCTGTTGCACGACGTCGGGTATCTGGTGAACCACGAGAAGCATCACAAGCACGCCTACCATCTCATCATGAACGGGGACTTGCGCGGGTTCTCGGCGCGCGAGATCGAGCTGATCGCCAATGTGGCGCGCTACCACCGCCGGGCGTTCCCCAAGCGGCGGCACAAGAACTTCGCCCGCCTGGACCGGGTCGAGCGCCGCCTGGTACGCCGGTTGAGCGGCATTCTGCGCGTGGCCGATGGGCTCGATCGGACCCACTCGCAAGCGGTCACGGGGCTGCGCTGCCGCATGGGCGACGGCTGGGTTCGCGTACTCGTCACCGCGAGCCGGGATCCCGGCATCGAATTGGACGACGCCCAGCGGAAAGCCGATCTGTTCGAGCGGGCGTTCAAGAGCGCGCTCACCTTATCCTGGGTTCAGCCGAAGACAGCGGCGATCCGGCGCGAGGGTCCGCCGGCCCGCCGATCCGCCCATCCGCCGGTCCAGAGCGCCGCGTGACCGACCGCGTGGTTCCCGCATTTCCGGCCGATCACTACATCAATCGCGAGCTGTCGTGGCTCGAGTTCAACGCTCGCGTGCTCGAAGAGGCGGCCGACCCCACGAACCCGTGGCTCGAGCGTCTCAAGTTTCTCTCCATCTTCAGCTCCAATCTCGACGAGTTCTTCGAGATCCGGGTGGCGGGGCTCCAGCAGCAGGCGTACGCCGGAGTCGAGCCTCAGGATTTCGGCGCCGACGGCATGGCGCCCTCCGAGCAGCTCGCCACCATCGAGCGGCGGGTGCACGGCCTCGTTGCCGAGCAGTATCGCGTGCTGCAGTCGGATGTGTTTCCCGGACTCGCGACCCAGGGCATCGAACGCGTGCGCTACGACGGCCTGAGCCAGACCGAACGGCGTGACGTCGATCGCCTGTTCCACTCGAGCATCTTCCCGGTGCTGACGCCGCTCGCGATCGATCCCGGCCATCCATTCCCGCACGTCCACAACCGCAGTCTCAACATCGCGCTCCTCATCGACCGCCGAAACCGTTCGGTGCCGCGGCGCCATTTCGCCGTGGTGCAGGTGCCGTCCGTGCTCGACCGCGTCGTGGTGGTGACGCGCGCGCCGGGACGGGTGCGCTTCATCCTGCTCGAGGACGTCATCGCGAACCATCTGGGCGAGCTGTTCGGCGGGCTCCGGGTGGTCCGGCACACGGTCTTTCGACTGACCCGCAACACCGATCTCACGATCGAAGAGGAAGACGCGGAAGACCTGCTCGAGACCATCGAAGAGAGCTTACGGCAGCGCATGCGCAGCGACCCGGTGCGGCTCGAGGTCTCCGCCGACGCCGACGAGGCGTTCATTGACACGCTGACGGAAGCCCACGACCTCGGCGCGGGGGACGTGTACCGGGTCGATGGACCGGTGGACGTGACCGCCCTGCTCGCGCTGCACCGGCTCGAGGGATTCGACGCGCTGCGTGACGAGCCGCTCGTCCCGCGCGTGCCGCCGGCGTTCGCGCAGGATCGCAACATGTTCGAGGTGATCCGCGGTCAGGACGTGCTCGTGCACCTGCCCTACGAATCCTTCGGCTGCGTCACCGATTTCATCCAGCGCGCCGCCGACGACCCCGACGTGCTCGCCATCAAGCAAACGCTTTACCGGACGAGCGGCGCCAGTCCCGTAGTTTCGGCGCTCGCGCGCGCGGCCTTGAACGGCAAACAGGTCACGGCGCTGGTCGAGCTGAAGGCGCGCGCCGACGAGCGCAACAACATCGCGTGGGCCCGCCAGCTGGAAGAGTCGGGTGTCCACGTGGTCTACGGGGTGGTAGGACTGAAGACCCACTGCAAAGCCTCGCTCGTCGTGCGGCGGGAGGGCGAGGGCCTGCGTCGCTACGTCCACCTGTCGACCGGCAACTACAATCCCACGACGGCGCGCGTCTACACCGATCTCGGCCTGTTTACGAGCGACCAGGATTTCGGCGAGGACACGAGCGCCTTGTTCAACCTGCTGACCGGCTATGCCGAAGGCTACGAGTGGAAGCGATTGGTGGTCGCCCCGCTCGGCATGCGGGAGCGGATTATCGCGATGATCGAGCGGGAAGAGCGCAACGCGAAGGCGGGCCGGCCGGCCCGGATCATCGTGAAGATGAACGCGCTGGTCGAGCCTTCGGTGATCGACGCGCTGTACCGGGCATCGCAGGCCGGGGTTCCGATCGACCTCGTGATCCGCGGGATTTGCTGCCTCAAGCCGGGACTCCCCGGCGTTTCCGAGAACATCCGCGTCACCAGCATCGTCGACAAGTTTCTCGAACACAGCCGCATTTTTTACTTTGAAAACGGCGGCGACTCCCAGATCTACCTGGGCAGCGCGGACTGGATGCCACGCAATTTCTGGCGCCGCATCGAAACCGTATTCCCCATCGAGAACGCGCGGCTCAAAGGCCGGATCGTCAACGTGCTCGAGATCATTCTCGCCGACAACGTCAAAGCCCGTGAGCTCCGGCCGGACGGGATCTACCTCCGCCGCGCGCCGCGTGACGGAGAGCCCGTGACCCGCTGCCAGGTGGCCCTGCAGCACCTGGCGCGCGAGGCCCGGGAACAGCCCGGCAACCGCCCGCCGTTCCAGCCGCTCACCCGACGCACGCCGGTCCTGACGACGGCAGCCGCCGGCGCGCCCGCGGGGGAAACACCGGCGCCTGGCATCGCCCCCGCCTCAGAGCGCGTCGGGACGGGCGACTAGCCCGCCATGCGGTTGCTGGTGATTCGCCACGGGATTGCCGTCGACCGCGAAGAATACGCCCGCTCCCACAACGACGATACGGCGCGCCCACTCACCCCTGAAGGCCGCACCAAGATGGAGCGCGGCGCCGTGGGACTCCGCGCGCTGGTCCCCGAGCTCACGACGATCGCTTCCTCCACGCTCAAGCGCGCGTTCGACACGGCCACGATCCTCGCGCGGACCTACGGGGATCTGCCGGTCGAGCGGATACCGGAGCTTGCGCCCGGCACGCCGCTCGACCGCACGATCAGCTGGCTCGCCGCACTCCCGCAAAAGGGGAACGCCGCGATCGTGGGTCACGAGCCGGATTTGAGCCGGCTGGTTTCCGCGTTGCTGTGCGGCGCCGACCGCCCGTTCATCGAGTTCCGCAAGGGCGCTGCCTGCCTCCTCGAGTTTACCGCGCCGGTGGCCCGCGGGGCCGGCGTGATGGACTGGTTTCTCGGTCCCAAGCACCTGCGGCGGATCGGTGCCGGCCGTGACTGACACGCGCGAGCAGCTCCTCAGGACCGGGGCGGCGGCGGCGGCGGCGCGCATTGCGCTCACCCGCCTCGACCAGGCGGCCGCCGCGGCGGATCGGCTGGCGGACTCGACTGACACCGAGGCACTCCACGATTTCCGCGTCGCGGTGCGCCGGCTGCGGAGCACGCTGCGGAACTTTCGCGGCGAGCTCGATCGCGATGTCCCGAAGAAGCTGCGCGCGCGCCTGCGCGAGGTGACGCGCGCCACGACGCCCGCCCGGGACGACGAAGTCCTCAGTGATTGGGTCAAAGACTTCGCGCGCAACATGCCCGCGGGTCGGCGCGGCGGGATCGCCTGGTTCCGGCGCCGCCTCGGCCGGCGCCGCAAGGGCGCCTACGTCGACATCCGGGAGAAAATCCTGCCGCGCTTCGGCAAACTCGAACGGCGGATTCGCAAATCCCTCACGCCGCTCGCTGGCGAGCCGGACGTGGAGAGCGCGGAGCCCGTGTACGGCGCCGTGCTGGCGGCGATCATCAACGAGCATGCGACGGCGCTGCGCGATGAGCTGAGCACGTACAACTCGCCGGCGGATGATCCCGCCGGGCATCGTGCCCGCATCATCATCAAGCGGCTGCGCTACCTCCTCGAGCCGCTCGAAGCCGCGGATCCCGCGGCGGCGGCGCTGATCCCCCGACTGAAAGCGCTCCAGGACGCCCTGGGCGAGGTCCACGATCTCCAAATCCTGGCCGGGGAAATCGCCACCGGGGTGAGTGACGCGGCGTCTGAGCGCGCCCGCGAGCAGCACGAGCGCATCCTCGATGCGGCAGCCGTCGAACAACCCCCCAAGGGCCCCCGGGCCGCGACGAGCGGCCTCCTGGCTCTTGCCCGCATGGTCCACGAAACGCGCCAGCAACGGTTCGAGCAGTTCATGACCGAATGGCAGGGCCAGAAAATCCCGCAGCTGCTCGAGGACTGCGCGGCACTGGCCGTCGGTTTCTCGAACGGGGCAGCCTCGCCTCCCGCCGCCTCTCTCAACGTTCCGCCTGATCCCCCAGCGCCCCCCTCACGCATGGATGACCCCCCCGGCGTTACCTGACCGTTACACGAAGTGCTGCAAGTCGTGACTTGGGAAAACTTGGTTTCCGCAGTCGCAGATGGTCCCAATTGCCCTCATCAACGACAGGAGAATCAATGCTGGGTTCGCTGCGTCGGGCGCTGGTCGCGGCCGTCGTCGCTTCCGGACTAGGCTCAAGGGTCCTGGCAGCTCAGGGTGCCCCTAACCCGCTGAGCGTCGGAGGTCTGGTTTATACGCAGTATCAGTACCTCTTCAGCGACACTGCTCTGCATCTGAACCGCTTCGACATCACACGGGCGTACGTAAACGTCGTTGGCAAGTGGTCCGGCGGCATGTACGCCCGGGTCACGGCAGACATCTTCACCAACGCCGACAGTTCGAGGGCATATCGGTTGAAGTATGCGTTTGCCGCCTACACTCCGAACAAGAGTCCCCTGACCTACAAGATCGGCCTCATTCATACGCCGTGGCTCGACTGGGAAGAGGCGCTCTGGGATTACCGGATGCAGGGGCAGATGGCCATGGAGCGTAACGGCTATCTGTCATCGGCCGATTTCGGCGCGGGGATCGATGGCATGTTCAACCATGAACAGGCGAACTTCCAGATCACCGCGGTTAACGGCGAGAACTACAACAAGGGCACGGGAGACGACGGCAAGGACGTGTCCTTGCGGGTGTCGGTCCGGGTGCTGAAGACGGACGACGGCAGCCGGGTCGGCGGCCTGCGCCTCACAGGCTATGGTCAGTTAGGCAACCCGAATAGCGGCGGCGCACGCAACCGGGTGATCGGGCTCGTGTCGTATCGCTCGAAGATGCTCACGCTGGCGGCTGAAGCGGCCTCGACGCGGGACAGCACCAACACGCCCGCAACCAAACCGTCCAACGGGCACGTCTACTCCGCGTATGCCGTGTTTCACCCTCCGCACGCCTGCGAGGTTGCCCCGTGTGTGGCGAGCAAGTGGGGGGTGCTGGCGCGGCTGGACCGGCAGAAGCCGCAGTCCGGAACGGCCAGCGTCGCGGCCTCGCAGTGGACCAACCGGTACATCGTAGGCGCGTCGTATCAGTTGACGGCGCAGTGGCGCCTCCTCGCCGACGTGGACTACCTGTCGTACGAGCTCACGCCGACCGCAGCGCAGAAGGCGGGGCAAGGTTCAGCATTCTTCCAAACGCAAATCTCCTTCTAATACCGTGACCACGAGGACAAACGGAATGAACCGCCTTTCGCACGGGGCGCTCTGCGCCCTGACCCTGGCGCTTGTGTCCGCTCCGCCCGCCGTCGCCCAGGTCAAGCTGAATGGGGCGGGCGCCACGTTTCCGAACATCATCTACCAGGACTGGATCATCAACTACAACAAGGCGCACCCGGATGTACAGCTGAACTATCAATCCATCGGCTCGGGTGGCGGCATTCGCCAGTTCTCCGAAGGAACGGTCGACTTCGGCGGGAGCGATGCACCGATGAGTGATTCGGCCATCGCGGCCATCAAGGGCAACGTGCTCCACATCCCCACGGTCCTGGGAGCCGTCGTCATGACGTACAACCTGGCCGAGGTCAAGGAGCCGCTCAAGTTCACGCCGGATCTCGTTGCGGACATCTACCTGGGCAAGCTCACGAAGTGGAACGACCCGAGGATTGCGGCGGTGAATCCCGGCGTCCAACTCCCCGGTGCCGATATCGTGGTGGTGCACCGCTCCGACGGGTCGGGGACGAGCTTCATCTTCACCGACTATCTCTCGAAGGTCAGCCCGGCATGGAAGGGCAAGGTGGGAAAGGGAACGTCGGTGAACTGGCCGGTGGGCCTGGGCGGCAAGGGGAATGAGGGCGTCTCGGCCACCGTGACGCAAACGCCCGGTGCTGTCGGATACGTCGAGCTGGCGTACGCAAACGCGAATCATCTGCCAATCGGCGTACTCAAGAACAAGGCCGGCAATTGGGTGACGCCCACGCTCGCGGCAACCACCGAAGCGCTGGCCGGCGCGATGTCGTCAATGGGCCCGAGCACGGATTTCCGCGTCTCCATTACGAACTCCGACGGGGCAACCGCCTATCCGATCTGTTCGATGACCTACCTGCTCGTCCACAAGGACTACGAAGACGCCACGACGGCCAGGGAGTTGATCAAGTACATCTGGTGGGCCGAAACCGAAGGACAGGCGCGGGCCGAACCGCTGGGCTACGCACCCCTGCCCCCCGCGCTTCGCCCCTGGATCGAAGCTCGGTTGAAGACTGTAAAGGCGGGTGGAAAAGTGGCTTGGAGCGACTAACCACCAGTCGGGAGATCCCCTCGTCCTGACTGTTGTCCCCCCCGCATGGCGGTATGCTCGCTGTGCGGGGGGGTTGTTTGTCACAGCCGTTACATGCCCGTGACAATCTGCGGGTACGTTACCGCGACATGACCGCGCTACCCACCGAACCGGTTCCCGCGCCCGTGCCATTTGAAGATCAGCTTCCCGCTCAGCCGGAACCGCGGCGGCGAGGAGTGACGAACCTGGGCGATCGGTTGTATCAGGCTACGCTCACGGTGCTCGCCCTGATGCTCCCCCTGGTGGTCGCGACCCTCGTTGGATTGCTGATCATCAATGCTGGGCCTTCACTGAAGCGCTTCGGGTTCCATTTCCTGTGGACGTCAGTGTGGGATCCCGTCGCCGGGGAGTTCGGGGCGGCGCCCATGATCTTTGGAACGCTCGCATCGTCATTGCTCGCACTGCTTCTCGCGGTCCCGCTGTCTCTCGGGGTGGCGGTATTTCTGACGGAGTTCGCACCCAAATGGCTGCGGGCTCCCGTGGCCTTCACCGTCGAACTGCTCGCCGCGATTCCGAGCGTGGTGTACGGGCTGTGGGGCATCTTCGTCCTGATCCCGTTCCTGCGCACCTTCGTCGTGCCGCCGCTCCGGCACGTGCTCGGATGGACGCCCTTTCTGTCGGGCGTGTTCTACGGCAACTCGCTGCTCGCGGGGGCGGTCATTCTCGCGATCATGATCGTTCCGTACATCGCCGCCGTGTCGCGCGAAGTGCTGCTCGCGGTGCCGAGCAGCCAGCGGGAAGCAGCGCTCGGGATGGGAGCCACGCGCTGGGAGGCCGTGTGGACGGCGGTGATTCCCTACGGGAGGGCCGGGCTGATCGGCGCCGTTATCCTGGGCCTCGGGCGGGCACTCGGTGAGACCATGGCAGTCACGATGGTGATCGGCAATCGCCACGACATCGGCCTCTCGGTGCTCGGCCCCGCGTATACCATGGCTGCCGCGATCGCCAACGAATTCAGCGAGGCCACGACCAACCTGTATCTCTCGGCGTTGTTCGAAGTGGGGCTCGTCCTCTTCGTCATCACGGTCTGCGTGAACGCGCTGGCCCGCTTGCTCATCTGG
>Ga0335082_10006569_pt1 | contig 12679 bp, 8 predicted proteins | sample Lox_Sample_41_FD_206718 | JGI IMG/M metagenome (GOLD analysis project Ga0335082, IMG submission 206718) | Soil microbial communities from Loxahatchee National Wildlife Refuge, Florida, United States - Lox_Sample_4.1 | ecosystem: Environmental > Terrestrial > Soil > Wetlands | place: USA: Florida... | reverse complement strand
AGGCTTCAACACGCGATGGACCTCGCGCAGGTGTGACACCGGATCGCTGACGTGTTCGGCGACGTAGTTCGACACCGCGCCGTCGAACCACGAGCTCTCGAAGGGGTAATGATCCTCGGAGATGGCGGCGGCACTGCTCAGCGAATCGTTGGCGCGCACCGCGGGATCCGGGTCGACACCGTGCAGCTCGCCGAGCTCGGCCAGGAACCGCGACGTCGGGTTGGAAGGGCCGGCCCCGATCTCGAGGATGCGTCCGCCGCGTGGCAGATAGCTGGCACAGATCCCGTGGAACTCCGTCGTGCCGTCGATCCAGCCCGGGCGGCGTCTGTAGTAGCGGTCGAGGTAGCGCTCTTGCCACGGCACGGGAGGGCCGACGGGTACCACAGCGGCCGTATCGACGCCCCCTGCTGTCCTGCACCCTGACTTAGCGACTTGCTCGCAAACTCCGGCCCGTTGTCGACCACGATCGTCTGCGGCCGTCCTCGAGCTCGTCCGACATGAAGTTCATCGACCAGCGTTCGGCCACGCGGGTCGGCGCAGGAAATCGTTCGCGCGGCGCCGTCGCCATGCGCGAGCCTGACGCCCGACACGGCAGGCGCAGATCGAGCGGCCGCTCTATCGTCCGCGACGCGAACGGGGCGCCCACTGCCCGGTGTCCGTGGAAAGACCCCTGAAAGGCCTCGTCTCTGCCGTTCCCGCCGCTCGGCACACTTCTCCGCACCGCGCGGCATCTGCGAAGCGACCAGATCCTCCATCGCGCGCGTTATTCCCTGCGACGCGTCGGGTGGGAGCGACGCTCGGCAGCCGTGGACGCGAGCTACCGTGCCCGCGCCTCTCACCTGCCCGCGCTGCGCTGGGATCACCCTGGACTCGCAGGCGTCGCGTCGCTCCGGCGCTCCCGCCGCGGAGCCGGGGAGAGCCGACGCATCGCTGACGACGCCCTGCTCGGACGCTTCGTCCTTCTCGGCCGCGCGATCGACTTCGGGGGCGAGGTGGCGTGGTTTCGCCCGGACCTCCACGCCGGCACGCGTCTGTGGAAGACGCTCCTGCACGAGCACTCCTACGCCGAGGACCTGGCGCGCGCGGCGGTGGCCAGTGGAGATCGACGCTATCGGGTGCGTCTCTTCGAACTGGCCCGGAGCTGGCGCGCCGCCGCCCCGATCGGCTGTGCCGATTTCGCACTCGACGCGTGGAACGCCCGCGCCGTTGCCACGCGCCTCGTGTGCTGGGCGGTCGCGGGCCAGATGCTCGGCCTGCGCGTTGGCGACCCGGACGCCGACTGGCTCGGCCGTGAGATCGGCCTGCACGGCCTGTTCCTGCGCGACAACCTCGAGCTCGATCTGCGCGGAAATCACCTGTTCCGCGACGCGGTGGGTCTGGTGTTCGCGAACGAGCTTGCGGGCGGCGTGCCCGACGCACTGGACTGGCTGGAGCGCCAGGTCGCCGAGCAGATCCTGCCGGACGGTTGTCACGTGGAGCGAGCGCCCTTCTATCACGCCGTCTGCACCCAGGACCTGCTGGAGGTGCGGCTTCTGCTAGGCGACAGGGCTCCCACGTGGTTGGACGAAGCACTCGGTCGCGCGACCGGGTTCCTGGCCGCGATCGCGCTCGGAGACGGCGAGATCCCGCTGCTCGGCGACGGTTGGCTCGGCGAGGTCTCGACACCGCTGCTCCTCTCCGTCGCCCGCGGGCTCGTGGAGCCGATGCCCCCGGAGGCCCCCGAGCGCCACAGCGGCCTCGTGGCGCTGCATGCCGGACCTTGGCGGGTGGTGATGCGCGCTGGACGTCACGCGCCCGACGAACAGATGGGCCACGCTCACGCAGACCTTCTCTCATTCGATGCGAGCTTCGACCGTACGCGGGTCGTCACCGACACCGGAACGCTGCTCTACGATGCGGGACCCGACCGACAAAGGATCCGCGGAACGGCCGCCCACAACACGATCCGCATCGATGGGCAGGAGCAGCTCGAAGCCTGGGGGAGCTTCCGCGTCGGACGGCGGAGCCGCGCCCGCGTGACGTGTCGGGGCAACACGGCCGCGTGGAAATGGGTGTCTGCCGCTCACGACGCCTACGCCTGGCTCCGCGGCCGCCCGGTCCACCACCGGCTCGTGGCCGTCGGCGAAGGCGGGATCCTGGTGCTGGACGCCGTTCTCGGAGCCGGACGCCACCAGATCGAGAGCCACATGAACGAGCACCCGAACGGCGAGGCCACCGGCGTTCGCATCATCGCCCTGGGCGGCGGATCGGCCGAGATTCGCACGTCCGATCTTCACGAGCACTTCGGACATTCCCGCTCCATGCGCCAACACCGAATCATGTCGACCGCGGAGCTGCCTTGGATCGGCGGCTGGTGGATCGCACCGGGCGCAGCGTCCCGGGCCGTGTCCGAATTCGGAATCAACGCGGACCGCGTATCCGTTCGGCTCACCGAGCCACAGCGGGTGCTCACCTGGAGGCCGCGTTGCACCGATCCGCAGGCAGCCTTTTCACTTTGCTCCCCCGAGGGCAGATCTGCTAACTAGGCCGGTCGTGCTGATTGGATTTCACCGCAGCCATGAGGCGAGTGTCGTCCTGCTCGAGGAGGATGGCCGGCCCCGCTTCGCGGCGTCCGAGGAGCGCTTCAGTCGGATCAAGATGCAAGGAGGCTGGCCCGAGCTGACCGCCGCCCACATCTTGAAGCGCTACGACGTCAGCGGTGCGAGGGCAGCACATGGCGGGCTGCCCTTGCGACGCCGGCTCCTGCGCGAGGCGCGCCTCGCGCTCTACAACGCCACTCACCGGAAGCTCCAGGACGTCCACCCGAAGCGCTTCCGCAAGCTGCGCGACGCCGCTCTCCAGCGTACACCGCCGAGCGAACGCGTCGTGTTCCCGGGCATAGAGCGCTGCTTCGTCGACCACCACACCTGTCACGCCGCGAGCGCCTACTACCCGTCGGGCTTCGACGAAGCCGAGGTCGTCACCGTCGACGGCGTCGGCGACACCTACAGCGCTCGCGTGTTCCGCGCGAAGGGTGGGCGGCTCACACCGGTGGCGGTGCGCTTCCACACGGAGTTTCCGCTCGGGCACAACTACGAGTACGTGACGGCGATGCTCGGGCACCACCCGCACCGCCACCCCGGGAAGGTCACGGGACTCGCGGCGCACGGGTCGCGCGACGATCGGCTGCTGCGCACTCTCGAAAGCTGGCTCGCGAAGGTGTGGTCGGCGCGCGAGGGGCGGCCGTTTTTCTTCATGCTCCACTCCACGCAGGGTTCGACCGCGGGCGATCCGGCGTTCGATGCCGCGCTTCACGAGCTTCGCGAGATCCGCCGCACCACGTTCGGCGACTGGTCGAACGCGGACCTGGCCTGGGCGATCCAGCACCTGCTCGAGCGCGACGTCGCGCGCCTGATCGAACAGACGATTCCGAGGATCGATGGCCAGCCGATCTGTCTTGCGGGCGGCGTGTTCGCGAACGTGAAGCTGAACAAGCTGGTCAAGGAGATGGGCTTTGGACAGATCTTCATCCAGCCGGCAATGGGCGACGGCGGTCTCGCGTTCGGCGCGCCGCTGTGGCGGCTGGCGCAGGAGCGCGGCTCGCTCGTGCCTCAACGGCTGGAGAGCGTCTACCTGGGCCCCGAATACGACGAGGCCGAATTGCGCGCGGCGATCCGCGCCGAGGGGCTCGACGCGCGCCGCCGCGACCCGGTAGAGGTCGCGATTGCCGAGAAGCTGGCCGAGGGGCGCGTGGTCGCACGCTTCGCTGGCCGCATGGAGTTCGGGCCGCGCGCTCTCGGCAACCGCTCGATCCTCTACCACTGCGCCGATGCCACCGTGAACGACTGGCTCAACAAGCGGCTCGATCGCACGGAATTCATGCCCTTCGCGCCGGCCACGCTCGAAGACGAGATCCATACGAGCTACACCGGTCTTCGCGGCGCGGAGCACACCGCCGAATTCATGACGATCACCTCGGACTGCTCCGAATCGTTCCGGCGCACCTGCCCGGCCGCGGTGCACGTCGATGGCACTGCGCGTCCGCAGGTCGTGCGCAAGCGGACGAATCCGTCGTTCCACCGCGTGCTCGAGGAGTACCGCAAGCTCACCGGCGTCGGCACGGTGGTGAATACCTCGTTCAACATGCACGAAGAACCGATCGTGTGTAGTCCCCAGGACGCGGTCCGAAGCTTCATGCGCGGCCACCTCGACTACCTGGCCATCGGGCCGTTCCTGGTCGAGAACCCGCAGATCGGGCCGGTGATCGGCAGACCGCCCCGCCGGGGCGGCCCGGGAATCACAGCGTGAGGGTCGCCGTCTTCGGGCTCGGCTACGTCGGTTCGGTCACCGCGGCCGCCCTCGCGCGCGACGGCCATTTCGTGGTCGGTGTCGACGTGGCGGCGGCGAAGATCGAGATGCTGAACGCGGGCCGCTCGCCGGTACTCGAGCCCGGCCTCGAAGAGCTGATCGCCGCGGGCGTCGCCGCCGGTCGCCTGCGAGCGACCGACGACCCCGCCGAGGGGCTCGACGGGGCCGAGGTGTCGCTCATCTGCGTTGGAACGCCGAGCCGCGACGATGGCTCGCTCGATCTCTCGTACGTGAAGCAGGTCGCACAGCAGATCGGCTCGAAACTCTCGCTGGCCGCTGGCGAACACTGCGTGGTGGTACGCAGCACGGTGCTGCCTGGCAGCACGCGAGGCGTCGTCCTGCCCGAGATCGAGAGCGCAGCCGGCGTGCCCGCGGGCGACGGCTGGGACGTGTTCACCAACCCGGAGTTCTTGCGCGAGGGCAGCTCGCTGCGCGACTACGACGCGCCCCCGCGAATCCTGGTCGGCGAACGAGTACCCGGCGGCGGCGCGCGCGTGCTCGACCTGTACGAGGGCATCGAGGCACCGCGCGTCGCGGTGCCGCTCGAAGTGGCCGAGGCCATCAAGTACACCGACAACGCCTTCCACGCGCTCAAGATCACGTTTGCGAACGAGCTCGGGCGACTCTGGGAGAGCGTCGGGGCCGACCCCGCGGCGGTGATGGAGATCTTCGCGAAGGACACCAAGCTCAATCTCTCGCCGGTCTACCTGCGTCCGGGCTTCGCGTTCGGCGGGAGCTGCCTGCCGAAGGACCTTCGCGCGCTCTCGTCGGCTGCGCGCACGCGCAACGTGCGAATTCCGATGCTCGATTCGGTGCTCGCCTCGAACGAAGTGGTGATCTCGCGCGCACTCGACGCCGTACTCGCGACCGGCGCGCGTCGCGTTGCGCTGCTCGGGCTTGCCTTCAAGCCGGGCACCGATGATCTGCGCGAGAGCCCGCTGCTCGCGCTCGCCAAGCGCATGCTCGGTGAGGGACTCGAGCTCTCGATCCACGATCCTGCGGTCCTGCTCTCGCGCCTGCACGGCTCGAATCGGGCATTCCTCGAGCGCTCGATTCCCCACATCAACCGCCTGCTGGCCACGAGCGTCGACGAAGCAGTCGCGAAGGCCGACCTGATCGTGATCGGTCACCGCGGCGACGTCTATGGGCATGACGCCGCCTGGCGCGCCCAGGGAAAGCACGTTCTTCGGCTGGCATGAAGCTGCTGGTCGTGTGCGCGCGTCCACCGTGGCCGCCGACGATGGCGGACGCGATGACGGTCGATCGCCTGGTGCGGTTCCTGTCGGGGCATGGGCACCGCGTCGACCTCGCATGCTTCGCCGAGACCGCCGAGGGCGAGCGCGCGCTTCGCAACGGGCTCGCCGCATTCTGCCACCGGATCGAGGTCGTCCGGCTGCCGAAGTGGCGCTCCTATGCCAGCACCGCGCTCACGCTGCCGTTCCGGCGGCCGATGCAGACCGAGTACTACCGCTCGCGCGCGATGCGTGAGCGGATTGCGCAGATGGTCGCGGGTGAGCGCTACGACCTCGTCTACACGCACCTGATAAGGATGGCCGAGTACACGCGAGGCCTGCGGCTCCCGAAGGTGATGGGCATGCAGGTCTCCCAGGCGCTCAACCTCGCGCGGATGCTCGAGCACGTCTCCGATCCGATGCGCAGGCTCTTCTATGGCATCGAGGCGGCGAAGGTGCGCCCCTACGAAGCCGCCGCCGCAGCCGACTTCGACCGCGTCTTCCTGTGCGGGCCCTCCGACATCGCAGCGCTGGAGCGAACCGCGCCGGTGCCCCACGCCGTGGTGTGTCCACACGGCCAGGACGTCCCGCCGCTCGAGCGCGTGCGCGCGGCAGAACGCCAGCCGGGCGCGGTCGTGATCAGCGGCGTGATGTCGACTTTCACGAACGTCGACGCCGCGACCTGGTTCGCGGAGCAGATCTTCCCGCGCGTGGTCGCACGGGTTCCCCGCGCGAAGTTCTGGATCGTCGGGCGAAACCCGCAGCGCCGCGTCACCGCGCTTGCGCAGGCGGGCCGCATCGAGGTGACGGGCGAGGTGCCGGATGTGGCCGACTGGTTGTGCCGCGCCGAGGTGGCGGTCGCGCCGTTGCGGATCGCGGCCGGCATGCAGAACAAGCTCGTGCAAGCGATGGCGTGCGAACTCGGCGTGGTCGCCACTTCGGCGGCCAACGAGGGCATCGGCGCGACGCCCGAAGAGCACCTGCTCGTGCGGGACGATGCCGAATCGTTCGCGGATGCGGTCGTCGCGCTGCTTTGCGATGCCGATCGCCGCGCCGCTCTCGGCCGCGCTGCGCGCGGCTTCGTCGAGGCCAACTGGACCTGGGAGTCCTGCTTCGAGAAGCTCGAGAAGGTGCTGCTCCAGCTGACGACCGCGCGCTGACCTCGATCGGCCCAGTCCGGCTCGAGCCCGCGACGTCTTTCAGCGCCCGAGCCCCGGGACATGCCCCGTTTCGTGTGGACCCGCATCGGTGCGCCGGCCATTCGCGTCGGCGACTCACACGCTCTCCCTCATCGCACCTCACGCAGGTCCTGCACCACGTCGTTACAGGGTCGTTTCTCGAAGCAGGGCTGGAAGAAGCGCTTCGTGAGGTCTGAGGCCGTGACCCGCCCAGTTCTACCGCATGATCGTCATCGGGAGTCTGCGAGGCCCGTCACTGCGACGCACCAAGACCATCGAGTCGTGGAACTCGATGCCCTCGATCAGCCTGGTCATGGCCGGGACCGTGATCGCCTGCCGCCGCAGCGCCGATCCGTGGCGGAACTCCTGCTCGCCGCTCACTCCCATGTAGTGCGCGTGCATGATGTCGACCAGCCCTTTGGCGAAGTCGACGAAAGACAGGCGCGTGTCCCGGTGCGAGGCCCAATAGTTCGTGTGCACGTCCTCGACGAGGTACACGCCACCGTCCACGAGACCGTTCGCGAACAGGAACCGGAACGTCTCGATCATGTGAGAGGCCATGTGGCTGCCGTCATCCAGCACCGCATCGAAGGGCCCCAGCTCGTCCACGACCTCCACCAGGAACGCGATGTCCGCCTGCGAGCCGATGCGCACGTGAACTCCGTTATCCGGGTCGTCGAAGCGAGCGCACGCGGGATCGACGTCGATGCCTACGATGGCCGATTCGGGATGCAGGTAGCGTCGCCAGACCTGCAACGATCCGCCGCCCGCAACGCCGATCTCCAGGAGGCGAAGCGGCTCTTTGCGCAGCGGTGCCAGCATCCGCTCGTAGATCGGAAGGTAGTGCAGCCACTTGTGCACGTTCTCGGTCGAGAAGAAGAGCTGCGCCAGCTCGTTCTCGATCACCGGCACGCGTTCCTCTGCCCGCCACTCGACCGGTGCCGCGAGCTGCGGTGTCAGGGTCTCGAGAATCCGCCGGTCGCTTCTACTCCTGTAGCGGCGCACCAGGAAGGGCGGCCGGCGGGAAGGTGCGACGTTCAGGTACTTCAAGAGACGCCGTGCGCATTCGATCAGGATCGCGGATGTTTGCATGCTTCGATTTCCGGTTCGTGAAGCCTCAGTCTCTTCGGACACCTGCTCGAAACCTTGATTGCCAAGTACCCTTGCGTCCCTTCTCCCGACCGCTTGAACTTCGTATCCATGCGTGTTAGAAGGAATTCCCGGCTGACGACACTCGACTGGGCCGACTCGGATTCAGGATCGTTGGCACCGTCGACCGATGAGACCCGAGGGGTATCTGCCACGGTCACCGAGGCACTCCAGACCGACGAAGGACAGCGCCCGGCCAATCCCCGAACTCCCAGCGTCTACGCCGTGGTCCTTCATTGGAAGAACTACCCGGCCACGAGCGGCTGTCTGGCGTCGCTGCGGATCGTCACGTACCCGAACTTCCGCACCATCGTGGTGGACAACCACTCGGAGGACGGCTCGGTCGAGCGGCTCCGATCCGAGTTTCCGGAGTGCGTCTTCGTCCTGAACGCAGCCAACCTCGGCTTTAGCCGGGGCTGCAACGCGGGCATCGCCGAAGCTCGCCGGCTGGGCTGCGACTATGTCCTCCTGTTGAACAACGACATGCAGGCCACACCGGACTTCCTCCGGCCGGCCGTGGCAGCCGCGGAGAACGACCGCCGTGTGGGGATGGTCGCGGGAAAGATCCTGTTCACCGATCGTCCGGACGTGATCTGGCATGCCGGCGGGCACATCGACCCGTTCCGGATCATGGGCGTCGCGCGGGGCTGGGGAGAAGCCGATCGAGGTCAGTACGACGCGGCGTGTGACACCCGCTGGGCCTCCGGCGCGATGTGCCTCGTCTCACGCTCCGTGATCGACGACGTGGGCCTGCTTCCAGAGGAGTACTTCTTCGGTCAGGAGGAATGGGACTACTCCACAGCGGTTCTCAGGGCCGGCTACAGGATCCGCTATGTCCCGGAATTCAAGGCCTTCCACCATGCGGGAGCCAGCTATCGCGCCGGACATCCGGTTCTCAACGTCTACAACGGTTATCGGAACAAGATGATGTACGCACGGAAGTACATGAACCCCGTGTTGTTCCCGGCTTGGCGAATCCTGTTCTGGCTCTACCTCCGGATCGGGTGGCCGATGCGCGCGCGAAAATGGGCACGCACGGACGAGGACTATCGGGTGTTGGTGCGTGCGGGGCGGATGGCCTTCTCGGATTTCAACGGCGGCGAGAGAGTCGAGCTGGCCGATCTGGTTCGCGCCGCCGAGCGGCTCGGGCCGACACCAACCTGGGGGAGCGCGTGGCGTCCGCGGACGAGCGGGGATTTCACGAATCCTCTCGACGGCGGACCGTCAGCCGACACGGTGTCGTGATCTTGGCTCGCTCGCTCACCTCCCGGTCGAAACCTGCCGATGCGCTCGGCCTGGGGGCGAGGCTGCGAAGCTCCGACATCGATCCGGTGGGCTTCCGGAGCGATGTGCCTCGTATCGCGCTCGAGGATCGACAGCGTGAGCGTGCTCGTGCGAGTGGCGCGAATTGCCTTCGCAGATTGCAACGGTGCGCGGCGAATCGAACTGGACGATCTGACTCGCGCCAGTCAGCGGCTGGGGCCGACGCCGACCTGGGGAAGCGTGTGGTCTCCGTGGGGCGCGAGTGCGGAATCTCGCGAGGAAAGCTCGTCCGAGCCGACGTGGTAGGAGGGCAGCTGCCAGATGCCTCGCGCGCCTCTCCTCCAGAGCCGACGCGCCGATCTCACCGCTCTACGGGCCACCACAGAGAGAAGGCCGTGGGAATTGCGCTCGAACTCCCAGATCAAGCCGTTCCCCAAGGTCGCAAAGAACTTCTGGCAGGCTTTCTCTTGCGACGCGTCCAACAGGTCGTTCATCCGGGCCGAGATGTTCCGACCGACGACCAGCACGCCGAGGCCGCAGCTGTGCGAGAACTCGAAGTGGGGGTACCGGTACTTGACCTCGTCGAAGAACCGCCGGACCCCGAATACCTGCGCCCCGGCTCCAAAAAGGTCCTCCGTCACGTGAATGTCGTGGAACATCATCACGCCGCGGTCGGACAGCTTGGGCAGCCACTTGCGGTAATCGTTGCTCACGCCCTCGTACGTGTGTGTCCCATCGATGTGGAGCAGGTCGATGGAGGCGTCCGCGAATCGATCGACTGCGTCGTCGAAGCGTGCACGCACGAGCTCCGCAATCCCTGGATAGGTCGACTTCATGTACTGGGACACGTCGTCGTAGACGCTCTCGTCGTAGCTCATGTGTACGTCGCCAGCCCAGCTATCGATGCCGTAGCATCGGGTGGACAGCCCCACCGCTTCGACAGCCTGGCAGAGCGCGGCGAGGGAAGAGCCACTGTATGTCCCGAGTTCGACGATCGTGTGGGGACGCAGTGCGTCCACCAGGCTGAAGGCAAAGGGGATGTGACCAAGCCAGAACGGCGACGCCATCCGTCGCGGGGTCGTCCGAGCGATCGCGTACCGATTCGGATCGAACATGGGCTCCCTCAGCGTTCTCTCGGCGGCGGCCGAGAAGCCGGCAACAGACGAACTGATCGGAGACTCGAGCCCGAAGCTGAAGCAGCTTGGGCAGTAGACCGGCGGCAGACGTCGTTCACCAGTTCTCGGTAGGGCGGATGTCGCAGGCCAAGGAGACCGGGGTGGGGACGGGCGAGGGCATCAGCCTCACCGGCGGGCGTCTGCTGGCAAGGAACACGCTCTGGTCCCTCGCGGGGCAGGCGGCTCCCTTCGCCGTCGCGCTCGTCACGATTCCGCCACTGGTCCGCGGTCTCGGTACCGAACGCTTCGGGGTGCTGACCCTGACGTGGGTGCTGGTGGGATACTTCGGCCTCTTCGACCTGGGCCTGGGCCGCGCGCTCACGCAGGTCGTGGCGGGGCAGCTCGGGAGTGAGCGGGGAAGTGAGTTGCCGGCGCTGGTGTGGACGTCACTTCTGCTCCTCCTCGGGCTCGGAAGCCTCGGAGGGCTCGCCCTGTTCGGCCTGTCCCCTCTGCTGGTGAGCCGGGTGCTCGATGTGCCGGCAGCTCTCCAGACCGAGACGCTCCACGCCTTCTACCTGCTCGCGGCGGCGATCCCCTTCGTGATCACCACGGCGGGTCTCGCCGGTCTCCTCGCCGCGTACCAGCGCTTCCGAGTCGTGAATGCGATCCGCATCCCGACGAGCATCTACTCGTACGCCGCGCCGCTCGTGGTGTTGCCCTTCTCCCAGCGTATCTCCGATGTCGTTGCGATATTGGTGCTCGGTCGAATCCTCGGCTGGGGAGCTCACCTTGTGGTCTGCCTCCGCGGCATTCCGGCCATGCGCGAGGGCTTCCACTTCGATCGAAGCGTGATGGCGCCACTCATCCGTTCGGGCGGATGGATGACGGTGAGCAACGTGGTCAGTCCCCTCTTGACCTACCTCGATCGCTTCCTGATCGGTGCGTGGGTGTCGCTCTCGGCCGTGGCCTGGTACGCGACACCCTACGAGGTCGCCACCAAGCTCAGCATCTTCGCGGGTCCCATCGCCAGCGTCCTGTTCCCGGCATTCGCGACCAGCTTCGTTCGCGATCCGGATCGCATGCGCCTCCTCTTCTTCCGGGGAGTCAAGTACCTGATGCTCCCGCTCTTCCCGGCGGTGCTCGTCATCGTCATGCTGGCGCGCGAGGGGTTGACGCTCTGGCTGGACGCCGACTTCGCGTCGCACAGTGCGCTCGTGCTCCAGATCCTCAGTGTGGGCGTCTTCTTCAACTGCATCACGCAGATGCCATTTGCGCTCATCCAGGGGGCCGGCCGCGCGGACTTGACGGCCTTCCTGCACGTGATCCAGCTCCCGCCCTACCTCGCCGCGCTCTGGTGGCTGACGCGGCACTTCGGCATCGAGGGTGCCGCGCTCGCGTGGTTCGGTCGCGTTACCCTCGATTGCGTCTGTCAGTTCGCATGGGCACGGCAGTTTCTGGGCCAGGACTCCGGACTCGCCAGGCGAGTCACTTTGCCCTGCCTGATCTCGACAGTTGTCTTCGGGCTGGGCATCGCCCTGCAGCCCGCGAGCGTCGCCCTGCGGGCCCTCGCGCTGATCGCGGTTCTCTGCGCCTACGCGTTCGCGGCGTGGTCGTGGGGACTGCGAGCCGAGCGGCGAATCCTTCGCGAGGCGCTGCTCGCGCGAGGGATCTGAGTCGACCTAGCCTTCGCCCACACGCGCGCCGGACGCCCTGGGGGATGTCTTCGCAAGGCGTAGGCGATCCGGAGGAGACAGCGAGGCCAGACCCGCGCGCTCGCGCTCGATCAGGTCGAGCATGTCCAGCAGGAAGGCGCTCATGGTCAGCGAGACCGCGACCAGCAGCAGCAGCGACGCCAGCGCGGCGCGCGACCAGTGCATGGTCACGTGGCCGCTGGTGAAGTACTCGCGAGCCCCCGGCCAGACGACGACTCCCGCGAGCCCGCAGAGCGCCAGCGCCAGCCACCAGCCGTGCCGGCGGCGGAGCACGCGGGCCGCGAGCGCGGTGGGTCCGGCGGCGCGCGGGGTCCGGCCATGGGCGAGCGCCGCGACCCGCTCGGCCACGACGGCCGTCGCGACGCCGAAGGCGGCGATGCTCGCCAGCAAGGAGGCCAGCAGCGAGCGGTAGATCATCCACTCCTCGAGGCGGCGGTGCGCGGCGTAGTAGTGGAGCGGCAGCCAGCCGACGGCGATCGCGAAGAGCAGCGCGAGCGCGCTGGCCAGCAGCAGCGGCCGGGCCGGCCGGTGCGCAACGGCCGCCTGCACGATGCAGGTGAGGAAGCGGACGCCGTCGCGCAACACGTGGAGCTTCGATCGGCCCACGCGCTCGGCATACGGCACCGGCAGCTCGACCAGGCGGAGCTTCCCCTCCAGCAGGATCCGCGCGGTCATGGCGGGCG
>Ga0335082_10006568_pt1 | contig 12679 bp, 13 predicted proteins | sample Lox_Sample_41_FD_206718 | JGI IMG/M metagenome (GOLD analysis project Ga0335082, IMG submission 206718) | Soil microbial communities from Loxahatchee National Wildlife Refuge, Florida, United States - Lox_Sample_4.1 | ecosystem: Environmental > Terrestrial > Soil > Wetlands | place: USA... | reverse complement strand
GCTCACCAGGTTCATGAGCAGACAAACCGCCTTGCTATAGCGCGGGTGCTTAGTGTCGGTCGGCTCAAGCATGACGAGAAAATCATCGTCGGGCTCGATGAGAGACTTCCATTCCTTCCAGTCCATCGGTGCATGTCCTTTTAGCGCACACCCCGGCTGCGTGCAAACATCTACGCGGCGCTCCGGTTACCAAGTGCGCTGCGGCTGGTCCTAACAATCCATGTCAGAAATTTATGCGTGAGCGGTGCGCGAGGGGCTCCAGCCGCATACACTCGCTTGAGCGGCAGCGTCAATAGCCGGACCATCCGACACCCCCTCGCCGGCAGGTCGGCCCACAATACCCATCGATGCCGTAGTGCGGTATTGCCGACGAAGGGGCCGCATTGCCAGATGCTGGCTTGTCGTCGTCCATGTAGAACTTCGGGTCGGTCAGGTTCATCGCGCCCATAGACTGGCCGTTGAGGTTGACTGACGTGCGCATTGGGGGACCGTAATCTGCGCATGAGCACAACAGAATCGTAGCGGCGATCAAAACAAGGGTCTTCATGCTGGCTCCCGGTGTCAAAAGCGTGTGTCCAGGACTGTAGCAGGCGAACCTGACAAAACCTTGATGAAGGAGGTCAGCGGAAAGACGATGCGAATGCGCGTGCCGGTACCCCCGCACCCGTATCGATCTCGACGCGTGCGTTGTGCAATTCGGCAATTTCCTTCACGATCGCCTGCCGAGCGCGCAGCGGCAACAGCAGAACACCCGGCAGGCGCCGGCGAACGCTGCCGAGCGCGCGGTCAGTGCACCGGCTGATCGACCCGATAGCCAATGCCTCTCACTGTGCGGATCTGGATCTCTCCAGGCTCGAGTTTGGTGCGAATGCGCGATACGTAGACCTCGACAGCGTTTTGTGTGAGATCCGCATCCCAGCCGCTGATGGTCTGCAGCAGTCGGTCTTTGCTCACCACTTTCGGCGCGTTGATCAGCAGGCATTCCAGGATCGACCATTCGCGGCCCGTGAACTCGACCGGCTCACCCCTGAGGGTCGCGCTGCGTGCGGCGAGGTCCATCCTGAATCCGCTGTGCTCGATGTGCGAGGTCAATACCGAATTCGCGCGTCGAATGAGCGCGCGCAGACGGGCCACAAGCTCGGGCAGTTGAAACGGTTTCACCATGAAGTCGTCCGCGCCGAACTCCAGCCCATCCACCAGTTCCGCCACGCTGTCCCGCGCGGTGAGAATGAGCACGGGAACAGCCTGGCCACGCCGGCGCACGCGCCGGATAAGCTCCATGCCATCCATCTGCGGCAAGCCGAGATCGACGACGGCCAGATCGAATGCATCAGCTTTGAGCACCAGCTCCGCCTCTTCACCCGTAGTCACGCGATCCGCCGTGAAACCCGAGCGCTGCAGGGCAAGCCGCAGGCCTTCTCCTAAGATCGGATCGTCTTCAACAATCAGTACGCGCACGTGGTACTTCGCCTCTGCATCGGTCAGTCGATTCCATGAAGCATGCGTGGCTGCCGCGACAAGGACCGCGCGCTGCTCTCGGCATCTTGCGGGCGTGTAGCTCGCTGGTAGTGTCCATATGTAAGGATATGCCATCTACGCTGTCAACTTCCTGACATGCGTTGCTCGAACGGGCGCAGTCAGGCAAACGACAGCTCGGCTTGATTGAGATCAAGTCTGCCTTGACCTTATGAAGGTACGATACCATTCAGATATCGCTACCGCGAGTTCCAACGTACACAGCTGCAGAACGAATGTAGTCAGGTGATCGTAATCATTTTTATCGACACTTGGAGGAAGCTGCGTGACTGCAATGAGAAGGAAACTTGTCCGGTTCATCGGCGTGCTGGGAGCTGGCTTGCTTTTCAACCCACCCAGCTTCGGACAGATCTCTGAAGAAGTGTTGAAGCGTCAGATATCCGGATATGCAAACGACCTGTGTGGCTTTTGTCACCATGGACCAGGCACCAGCAAAGAGCTGGCACCCCGCATCGCCGGACAGCAGCGCGCCTATATCGAGGCCCAGTTAAATGCATTTCGGCAGCTAAGCCGCCGCGAGCCGGAAGCCTACGATTGCATGTGGGGTCTATCCTCGGCCTTGAGCGAAGGACTGGTGGGAGCATTGGCTGGCTACTTTGCGTCACAGGCGCCGTTTCCGGGGATTGCGGGAGATCCGGAACTGATCGATAAAGGTCGCCGAGTCTTCGACCGCATCGGGAAGTCTGAGGGAATGTCCTCCTGCGCCCAGTGCCACGGCACGAATGCTGAGGGGAGCGGCGCCATCCCACGGCTCGCAGGACAGCTCGGCCCCTACCTGAACCGGCAACTGCATGTGATTCGTCAGAAGTTTCGCACCTCCAGCACGATGCACGGGGTGGTTCAGAACTTGAGCGATGACGAATTGTATTGGTTAGCGGTATACCTGCAATCGCTTTGACGGCACGGCGCTTAGCCTGGATAATTCATCCAGGCTAGGAGCTTCCGGCGCGCCAGCACTGCGGTCCAGTTTGCGGCTCGCGAGATGGCCGATGGTCACCGAATTCGTCAGCAACGATTCAGCTTCGCTGGTGGTTTGATACAAAATCACCTTCTTCTGCAATCTTCCAATTACACGAGCGTGGTTCAATTTGCGAAGCAACGGCGCGAATATACCGCTCATAGACGAAAGAGAGCAGGACCGATCCTGGCTGACGTTGGACGTGGCCGCGCTGTGCGCTCTGTACCTGGTCCCTGCGGGGATCCAAGCAGATCGGCTCGCGCAGGAGCGCGGCATGCCCTCGGAGAGTAAACTGTCTTTGCTGATACCAGCGTGGCCAAGGGCTTGAGGAAATTCGGCCCCATGAAACTTGCGGGCGTGTTGGACCCAGCTAATCGGGCGATGATCAAGCTCTCGCGAGGGCGAGTCTTCGCACTGGCCCTAGCTGGCGTCCTGCTCATCAGTATCCCAGACGCCCTGTTTGGGTACGAAATCTCCCTATCCGTCTTTTATCTCGGTCCCGTCGGTATCGCTACCTGGTACGCGGGAAGAACGAGCGGCGTGGCGATCGCGTTGATCTCAACGCTGTCTTCGCTTGCGGAATATTTTACCGCCGCCCCTGTCTTCGCCAGTCCCGCGATCATGGCTTGGAACGGGCTTCTGCACCTTGGATTCATGCTGACCGTCGCGTATCTACTGGACAGCTTGCGTTCCCACGTCGAGATCGTCCAGGAGCTCGCCAGATCGGATCCACTGACCGGCATCTTCAATCGGCGCGCCTTCTTGGAGCATCTTCAATATCGTCTCGATCTTGCGGCACGCGATGCGAAGTCGATCGCGCTGGCATACATCGACCTCGACGATTTTAAACGGCTCAATGACGACGGTGGACACGCGGAGGGCGACAGAGTTCTTAGACGCGTCGCGAGCACCCTGAGGGAGTCCATCCGCCGGTCCGACGTGGTAGCGCGTCTTGGCGGAGATGAGTTCATTGTTCTCATCAATGGGGCCGATCGAACTGGGGTAGAGAGCCTGGTTGCAAAAGTGCGGGAGGCGCTTCTGCGGGCACTCGACGACGAGCAGGTGTCCGTTACCTGCAGCGTCGGTTGCATGAGATTTCCAGCTCCACCGCCCGATGCGGACGCTGCTATCAGAGCCGCGGACGCCCTCATGTACAAGGTGAAGAGGCAAGGCAAGAATGCGGTTGCTTTCGGGGTGTATGACGATCAAACAAAGCGGGCCGCCGAAACCGCGCGCTGAGGCCAAATCATCACTCGTTATCGTCCGAGTTTCCCTCTCCAGGTAACTCCAAGACATGACCGATACCTTACGGATCGAATCGCCTGAGGCTTGCATTGAGTCGACCGAAGCGCCCGCGAGGTTGCGCCATCGCCGCTATGGTCATTGATTAAATCGGGACGTGCGGTCGCCAGAGGCATTTCCGGACACCGGCTGTTGAGCAGCGGGCGCGGATAAGGAGCGCTCACCGGCAAGCTGCTGTGCCTGTGCGAGCTCCTCAGTATTGAGCCGAGCGCTGATCGCGCCGAGCCGATAGATGAGGACTTCCCGCGCCTCATTGGGGACTCCGACTTTCAGCGCGGCGCCGATCCATGCGTAAGCTTCGACGTGATTAGTCTCGACTCCATCGCCCTCTTCGTACATGGCGCCTAGATTCGCCATAGCCGCTCCATTTCCGAGCCGCGCGGCCTCCTTCACTAGTGACACTGCGACGCCGCGATCCTGCGACACACCCATTCCCGCGTCGTACATCAGGCTCAAACTGTTCATCGCGCTCGCGCTGCCGTGAGTACTCGCGCGCTGAAACCAGATGGCCGCCTCTGGGTAGCTGCGCGCCACGCCCATTCCGAAGTAGTACATGTTCGCGAGGTTGGTCATCGCCGTCACCGAACCAGCGCTGGCCGCCCGCTGATACCAGTTCTTCGCTTCCGCGTAATCCTGTCGCACGCCATGCCCCGAAGCGTACAGCGTCCCGAGATTGTTCATCGCATCGGCGTTACCGGCTTCGGCGGCACGCGTGTACCACTTGATCGCTTCGGCGTAGCTCTGCGGGACGCCGATGCCTTGCTGGAAGAGCATGCCGAGCCGGCCCATGGCTACAGGGTCGCCCGCTTCGGCAGCAGACTGGTAGTGGCGCGCCAGTGCCCGCTCGTCGGCTTCTCGCTTGGTCTCGCCGTCGGACGATTGCGCACGTTGCGTCGGTTGTGGTTCCTCTGTGGCTTGCGGCGCCAAGGCTTGTGGGACCGTTGGTTGCGGCGCTGCTGATTGCTCGTCCGGTAACAACCGCCCGACTAAGTAGGCATCCACGGGCGAGAGCGCGCGCCGCGGTATGTCTACGAGCTGGTACGAGTAGTCCTCGCCTGCGTTCGCGACGGCGGCGGCGAGACTCAACGAGAGCCCGGCGAGGATGCGGATGTGATAGCGGGTCGGAAGATGCATGATTCACTCCTGTAAGAATTACGCGCTGTCGTTGAGCCGTACGTGATCAGGACGCGGGTCCATTAGACTCAAGTCATGTAACCGGGAGATTTCACGGAGCGAGGTTTTGGTAACAAAGTGTTCCCCTGTGGATAGACAGATGAGCTTGCCTACACAACATACAAATGTCGGCTTGCAAACGGCTGACAATCGCGATCGGGAGTTCCGCGACTTCGCGGTCGAATTTGCTGCAATGGCGTCGTCGAGCAAGTTGCTCAACGTCGGGATCAGCCCTTCAGGGTCGGCGCGGATCGAGGGTGTACGTTCATCTGTGCGCCGCGCAGCGCCCTGCTGGTCAAAGCTGGAGGCATGCTCGGTGAGAGCGAGTTGGCTATAGAGATCAGGTCCTCAGAGGGTCGCTTCAAATGGCGTGCGACCGACTAGAAGGAGATTTCGAGTTGTTCATTCTGGGCTGCATCCGTCGCCTATAGTCGGGCGAGGACCCTCTCTAACCTCGACGAACGAGGTCAGTATTGCATAGGGAGAGCTCACCAGAGAATCGTACCAAACGCCGGCAGCGCCTCCGTCGCCGCATCGGGCGCCCGCTCATCATCGGGGGCGTCTTTGCGCTCCCGGTCCAGGAACACCTGCATCTTGCTCGGGCGAATCAGCACCATCTCACCCTGTTTGAGCTTGAGGCTGCGCACGCGCTCTGCAGGAAGCTCTGCCTCCACGACCTGACCGGAATCGTCGCGCTCCAGCTCGAGCCGCGCCGTAGGGCCGACTATGAGAATCCGGCTGAGATGCGCGGGGATGCCCTCGCCGCCCGGCGAAAAGCGCTCGATCTCGATCTCATGCGGACGCGCATACGCGATCGCCGGGGTGTCTTTCACGTCGCTGTGCTCGGGCGCATCGATCGCCACCGGACCCAGGTGCAACTGGCCGTCGCTGGCGCGTCCATGGAATACATTCACGGTGCCGAGGAAGCTGTAGACGAAGGGCGATGCTGGGTTTTCGTAGACCTCCTCCGGCGTGCCCACCTGCTCGACCTGGCCTTTGTTCATCAGGACGACGCGATCGGCGACCTCGAGCGCCTCTTCCTGATCGTGGGTCACGAAGATGCTGGTGACGTGCAACTCGTCGTGCAGCCGGCGCAGCCAACGGCGCAGCTCCTTGCGCACTTTGGCATCCAGCGCCCCGAACGGCTCGTCGAGCAGCAGGACCTTGGGCTCGACGGCGAGTGCGCGCGCCAGCGCGATGCGCTGCCGCTGTCCGCCGGAGAGCTGATGCGGATAATGATCGGCCAGGAAATCGAGCTGTACCAGTTTGAGCAGTGCGTACACCTTGTCGCGGATTTCTTTCTTGCCCGGGCGCACTGCGCGCGGCTTCACGCGCAGTCCGAACGCCACATTCTCGAACACGCTCATGTGCCGAAACAGCGCATAGTGCTGGAAGACGAATCCGACTTGCCGCTCGCGCACGTCCTGGTTCGATGCGTCCTCGCCATGGAACAGCACACTGCCGCCGTCCGGCGTCTCCAGCCCGGCGATGACGCGCAGGAGCGTGGTCTTGCCGCAGCCCGAAGGTCCGAGCAGCGCGACCAGCTGCCCCGAAGGAAATGTCAGACTGACCCCGCCGAGCGCCGTAAACGCGCCGAACCGCTTTTCGATATTCCGGACTTCAATGCTCATAGGGCTTCTCGCTAGGGAATGCTGCCGCGGCGTTCTGCTCGCCCTGTGCACGCCACTCCACCAGTGACTTGAGCAACAGCGTGATCAAAGCGAGCGAAGCAAGCAGCGAGGCCACGGCAAAGGCGGCCGTGAAATTGTACTCGTTGTACAGGATCTCGACGTGCAACGGCATGGTATTGGTGAGACCGCGCACATGACCGGAAACCACGGATACCGCACCGAACTCACCCATCGCGCGGGCATTGCACAGAATCACGCCATATAGCAGCCCCCACTTGATGTTGGGCAGCGTGATGCGCCACAGGATATGCCAGCCGGTTGCGCCGAGCACGCGCGCCGCCTCCTCTTCTTCGGGGCCCTGCGCTTCCATGAGCGGAATCAATTCGCGCGCGATGAACGGGAAAGTCACGAAGATGGTGGCCAGCACGATACCCGGGACTGCGAAGATGATTCTGACGTCATGTTCCTGCAGCCAGGGCCCGAACCAGCCTTGTGCGCCGAACAGCAGCACATAGATCAGACCGGCGATCACCGGAGATACCGCGAACGGCAGATCGATGAGGGTGACCAGCACACTCTTCCCCCTGAAATCGAACTTCGCGATGGCCCACGCCGCCGCCACGCCGAACACGAGGTTAGCCGGAACCGCGATCAGCGCAACGAGAATGGTCAGCTTGATGGCGGCGAGCGCATCGGGGTCGCTCAGCGCGGTGACATAGGTCTGCGCGCCTTTGCGAAACGCCTCGGTGAATACGGCCGCGAGCGGAATGAACAGGAACAGCCCGAGGAACGCCAGAGCCGCGCCGATCAACAACCAGCGTATGACCGGGGGCTCGGCAGTCGCTCTGCGGCGTGCAGCGGCGGGTGCGGGAAGCTGAACGGCGGCAGTCGACATGATCAGTGCCGGGCGGCGCGGTGCCCGCTCCACCATTGCAACGCGTTGATCAACAGCAACAGCGCGAAAGAGATCAGCAGCATCACCACTGCAATGGCGGTCGCGCCGGTGTAATCGTACTGCTCCAACTTGGTGATGATGAGCAGTGGGGTGATCTCCGACACCATCGGCATATTTCCGGCGATGAAGATCACCGAGCCGTATTCGCCCACCGCGCGCGCAAACGCCATGGTGAATCCGGTCAGGAGCGCCGGTGCCACCGCCGGCAGGATGACTCGGGCGAAGGTTTGCCAACGGTTCGCGCCCAGCGTCGCGGCGGCTTCTTCGAGCTCTGCTTCCAGGTCGTCCAGAATCGGCTGCACCGTGCGCACTACGAAAGGCACGCCGATGAACACGAGTGCGATCAATACACCGAGCGGTGTGAACGCCACCTTGACCCCGAGCGGCTCCAGCCGGCTGCCCAGCCATCCGTTCGGCGCATACACCGCGGTGAGCGCGATGCCGGCTACAGCGGTCGGCAGCGCAAATGGCAGATCGACGAGCGCATCGACGACCCGCCGTCCGGGGAAGCGATAGCGCACGAGGACCCAGGCCACGAGGAAGCCGAACACGGTATTGATCAAGCCCGCCAGCAGCGATGCACCGAAGGACAGGCGCAGCGACGCGAGCACGCGCGGCGCGGTGATCGTGCTCCAGAATGCAGCCCAGGTGAGCGCCGCGGTCTTGAGAAACGTCGCCGACAACGGAATCAAAACGATCAGCGACAGGTACAGGACCGTCAGCCCGAATGCCAGACCGAAGCCCGGCAGCACGCTCGGCTTGCGCCAACGCCAGGAGGACACGCTCGCGCTCATCGGCGATCGCTCCCGATGACTCCCGCGCCGTACTCAGGCATGGCGGATTTCTGTGAGCAGAAGTTGCCGCTCCATGCTGGCACCAGCACGGCAGATGCAGCCACTGAGGTCCAGCGAGGCAGAGGTTTCGCGTCGACGCGCATCAGCGAGCCGCCAGATAGATCTGATCGAACACACCGCCGTCGGCGAAATGAGTGGCTTGTGCCTTCTGCCAGCCCCCGAACATGGCGTCGATGGTGAACAGGTTGATCCGGGGAAATTGCCTGGCATACTTCGCGACCACCGAATCCAGGCGCGGCCGATAGAAGTGGCGCCCGGCGATGTCCTGCCCTTCCGGCGTGTACAGATAGTCAAGATAGGCTTGTGCGACTTTGCGTGTGCCGTGCTTGTCGACGACCTTGTCGACAATGCTCACTGGCGGCTCAGCGAGAATGCTGAACGATGGCACCACGATCTCCACCTTGTCCGAACCTAGCTCCTTCACGCTCAGGAACGCTTCGTTCTCCCATGCAATCAGCACATCGCCGATGCCGCGCTCGACGAACGTCGTGGTCGAGCCCCGGGCGCCGGAGTCGAGCACCGGAACGTTCTTGTACAAACGCGACACGAAATCCTTCGCCTTCGCCTCGTCGTTGCTGCTCTTCTTCAACGCGTAGCCCCATGCCGCCAGATAATTCCAGCGTGCACCGCCGGAGGTTTTCGGATTCGGCGTGATGACCGAGATGCCCGGCTTCACCAGATCATCCCAGTCTTTGATCTGCTTTGGATTGCCCTTGCGCACCAGGAACACGATGGTGGATGTGTAGGGCGCGCTGTTGTACGGCAGGCGCTTCTGCCAATCTTTCGGAATCAGCTTGCCACGCTCGTACAGCGCATCGACGTCATAGGCCAGCGCGAGGGTCACGACATCAGCCTGCAAGCCGTCGATCACGGCTCGCGCCTGTTTTCCCGAGCCGCCGTGGGATTGTTTGATCGACACCGTCTCACCCGTCGTGGCCTTCCAATATTTGGCGAACGCGGCGTTGAAATCCTGATAGAGCTCGCGCGTCGGATCGTAGGAGACGTTCAGCAAAGTGACTTCTGCCGAGGCGACCGAAGCCGATAGCGCCCCTGTAGCGAGGCACGCGAACGCCAGCACTTTGCGAAAATGCATAGTCTCCCTTCGAATCGACTCCGTGAGGCAGGCGCCCTCCGCGGTTCTAGCGCCGCCCGCCAGACGGAAGATACCGGCGAAGAAGGCAAAGCCGAACGAACTTAATCTTCGTTCCTAATGTGATGGGGTTATTAACCCGACCGGCCCGGCACGGCCGCCCGCGCTATTGAACCCTCTTTTCGCAGATCGGGTCAGCGTAAGCGGCGCTCGTGCCGCAAGCACGCGAGCGCGGACCGCTCGACCCGCCTAAGATAGCGCCGCAGCTCGGTGCCGGCTTAAGCCGGTGCCTGAATGTCCCGGACGTGCCATCACAAAACGAGGAGTCAACGAAATGAAGTTATTCAGTCTAGCGCTGTCGGTCCTGGTCGGCTTTGCCGCCGCAAGCGCGATCGCCGAGGATGCGAAATGGATCAATCCCACCATCACCGACTACGGCGCCGTCGTGTCCCTCCCGGGAACCGGAATGCAGCCGAGCAAGGACATCGACTACAAGGTCGTGTTCAACGTAACGATGGGCGGCGATGCCGACAAGGTCAATCCCGGCCTTGACCGGGTAGCCCGTGCCGTCAACATCTTTAGCTCTGCCGGCGTGCCGACCTCGCATCTGCACTTCGTCGTCGTAGTGCACGGCCCGGCCACGCCATCGGTTCTCGACAATGCGCACTACCGTCAGAAGTTCAATCTCGACAACCCGAGCATCAAGCTCATCAGCCAGCTCAGCAAAGCCGGCGTGAAGGTCGTCGTCTGCGGGCAAGCCCTGGCCCACAACAAGTTCCCGCAAGACTGGGTCAACGGGGAAGTCGAGGTGACACTCTCCGCGATCTCCGATGTGATCATCCTGGAACAGCAAGGTTACGTACTGTTCCCCGTGTGAGTCGGCTGACTCGCAACGAGGGCGACCGGGCGGGTGCCGTGATGCCGCGTTATCCCCCTCAGCACCAGGAGAGCTGACCCGGCGCGCCCTCCAGCAGTTCGCGGATGTTCGCTTCGATGATTCGATAGCCGACGTTGCCGGTGAGCCGTTGCCGTCCTTCGTTGAACAGCAACGTCGGGCTGGCCTGGATCGCTTGCGTACGCGCCAGGTCCAGATCCTCCGCGAGCGCGGCATGAGCCGCGCCGCTCTTGAGTTTAGCTTCGATCTCGGCCACGGGCAGCGCTATCGATTCTGCCACCGACAACAGCACATCGTCGCGCGAAATGTCTCGCCCTTCCTTGAAGAACGCCTCACGAAGTGCCCAGGCCACACAGGCTTGCGCACCAGAAGCGACGCGACCGGCGCCTTCGAGCAGTCGCAGCGCGCATAGCACAAGGTGCGCAGGCATGGATGATTGCGGTGTGTCGCGCACCCACGCGTGCGGATGCAATGTGACATGCCGGAACTGGTCGACGACACTGCGGACGTGTTCGCTGTAGGCCGGCAAGCCGCCGCGGTCCTTCCATGCGGCATCCATCTTCTTGGCGACATTCCCGAACACGTGAAAGTAGCGATAGTCGAGCTCGATGGCCTCAGCGAAGTTGCTCTTGAGCTCATCGAAGCGAACCTGCGAGACGTAGGCCCAGATGCACAGAGCGTCCGAGAAGTGAGTGATCCTGATGCGTTCCATTGGCTTTCCCCGCAAAGAACAGCTCCAATTGCCGCTGACGGACAGTATAGAGCGCCTCGTGCAGCGGCCTATGGAACTTTGGTCACAGATCGTGCCGCCGCGTTCAGTTAGGCTTTTGCCCGAAATCCGTGAAGGGACATCTCGATGAATGCTTCAAGCGAACCCCAAGTGCATGAGTTGCAGGGCGTGCAGACGGTGTGCGGCCGCTGCTTCACCCCGAACCGTGTCCCGCGCTCACGTCTGGGTGACGATCCGAAGTGCGGCAAGTGTGGTCAGCAGTTACTCGACGGTGAACCGGTCGCGCTCGATGAACGCAACTTTGATCAATTCGTCGCGAAGAGCGAGCTACCGGTGGCGGTCGACTTCTGGGCGGAATGGTGCGCGCCGTGCCGCGTGATGGCGCCTACCTTCGAGTCAGTAGCACGGGAGCTCAAGTCCTCAGTGCGCTTCGCCAAGATCGATGTCGATGCGGCGCCCGCTCTTGCGCGGCGCTTCGGCGTATCCTCGATCCCCACCCTAATGCTGTTCCAGCGGGGGGCGGAGGTGCGCCGCATCGCTGGCGCCTTGAGTGCGAGACAGCTCAAAGGCTGGATCGCGGAGGCCTCGTGATCAACGCGATTCACCGATGGTTCGACGCGCAGTTGCACGACCATGCGCGGCACGCCGTCGAAGGCCATTCTGACGACGCAATCCACAGGCATTGAGCAATCGCCCAATCCACTCGAATCTCTCGTGGAGGGATGTTCACGGTGCGCGTTTGCGCCTGTGGGCGTACGAACCGACGCAAGTAAAACACTTGATTTCGATCAACATCGGCGTCGCCCACTGAGAGCATGCTCTAATCAAATCCAACCACGCCGGCTCGCGCACAGGCGAGCGGTAACGGCTGGCGCTCAGGCCAGACGCGTCAGGTTCTGACTGCGCAGCGTGCGGCATGTGCCGCGTGCATGGGCGTGTCCAGCTGCGTGCTAAGGAGACAAAACATGGGCGAGAAGGTCTGGGTCTGTGACGACGAAGGTAGCGCACGCTTCCCGGTGTTTACCCGCGGTAATGTCGGCGAGGTGTTCATGGAGGCGGTGTCGCCGCTCACTTGGAGCACCTACGGTCCGCATTCATTCGAGGCCGGCTACCGCGACGCGCTGTACGAGATGGGCGTGTTCACGCCGGAAGAGTTCAGACCACTCCCTCAGTGCGAGACCCTCTGTTGCTTCGGCGGCTACATCTACATCAATGCCTCGGTTACGCGCGTGATCGCAGTCCGTATCCCAGGCCTGACCCCCGAAGCGATCGACGCGGCTTTCTTCGGAGATTATCCCAACGTGCCCGCGTACAAGGCTGACCCGCGGGACCAGAACCCCGAGCGCACGGCCCAGGTCAGTGCGTGGTTGACGTCGCTGTCTTCCACTGACCCGAAGGCTGTCACCGCTCAGGATCGGGGGCGTGTCGATGCGCTGGCCGCGAAGCGGCCTGATTTCGCGACGATGCCCAACGCCCAGCTCCTGGACTACTTCCGCTCGCTGGTCGCAGAACACCGGCGCCTGCTCAAGCGGCATGTGCTCAACACCTACGGTTG
>Ga0335082_10006566_pt1 | contig 12683 bp, 9 predicted proteins | sample Lox_Sample_41_FD_206718 | JGI IMG/M metagenome (GOLD analysis project Ga0335082, IMG submission 206718) | Soil microbial communities from Loxahatchee National Wildlife Refuge, Florida, United States - Lox_Sample_4.1 | ecosystem: Environmental > Terrestrial > Soil > Wetlands | place: USA: Florida... | reverse complement strand
CTTCCATTCCTGCTTGATCAGGCCCATGACCTCGGCGACCGAGGTGTTCTTGGTGCCGAGCGAGCCCTGCACGACAGCGGCGTGGTCGAGGGTGACGAGATCGGTGTCGACCGAATAGGCGAGGCCCCGCTTTTCGCGCACCTCCCGCGTCAGCCGCGAGGAGAAGCCGCCGCCGCCCAGGATGTAGTTCAGCACGTAGGCCGGATAGAAATCGGGATCGTGCCGCTTGATGCCGTTGCCGCCGAACAGCACGACGCTCTGCGGCACGGCGCGGTCGACGACGATGACCGCGCCGGCGGCGGCCGGCTTGCTGTCGTCGACCGCGATCGGGCCGGCCGTCGGCGGCAGGGCGCCGAAGGTACGGTCGAGCAGCGGCTGCAGGTCCTGCGCGCTGATGTCGCCGACGACGCCGACGATCAGGTTGTCGCGCGCGAACCGGCTCTTCACGAAGCCGCGCAGGTCGTCGGCCGTGATCCCCTTCAGGCCGGCGGCCGTGCCGGCGGTCTGCCGGCCGTAGGGATGGTCGGGAAAGGCGGTGTGCCACCAGACCCGGTCGGCGATCGAGCCGGGCTCGCCGGAATCGTCGGCCAGGACAGCCAGCAGCTGCCCGCGGACGCGCTCCACCGGCTCGGGGTCGAAGCGCGGCGCGGTGAGCGCCAGCCGCAGCAGGTCGAAGGCCTGGTCGCGAGTCTCGCTGAGCGTGCGCATCGTGGCGGTGAACTCGTCGATCCCGGCATTGAACCGGAAGTCGATGGAGAGGTCGTTCAGCTGCTGCTGGAAATCGCGCGACGGGATGCCGCCGGCGCCCTCGTCGAGCGTGGCCGAGACGAACTGCGCCAGACCCTCCTTGCCCTGCGGATCGAGCGCCGACCCGCCGTGGAAGCCGACGCTCACGGCGATCAGCGGCATGCTGTGATCCTCGATCAGCCAGGCCTTGATGCCGCCCGGGCTCGTCACCTCCTGCACGTTCATGGCCGCGCGCGCGGCGGGCGGGGCGAATGCGATGACCAAGGCAATGACCGCCGCGATAGCCGTCAGCAGCAAGCTTCTCGGCCTATCGCTCTTCGCTGCCTCTCTTTTCCTGTCACCCCCGCGAAAGCGGGGGTCCAGAGCCTGCCCCGCACTTGATGCGGGGGCAGGCGCCGGAACGGTTGCCCTGGATTCCCGCTTTCGCGGGAATGACAAGGAAACGGTTGTGGTGGTCATGTGACTCGCCCCCATCACCCCCCCGCCTTCGGCAACAGGATCGCGGTCACCGAGTAGTTGATGTCGAACACGGCCTTGGCGGCGGCGTTCACGTCGGCGACGGTGACGGCGCCGATGCGGTCGGGCCAGGCCTCGATGTCCGTGATCGTGCTGCCGGTGGCGAGCGCGGAGCCGACCAGCCGGGCCGGGCCGGACAGGCTGTCGCGCGCCTTCACCGCCTCGGCCCGCAGCGACTTCTTGGCGCGCGCCACCTCGTCCTCGGTCACGCCGTCCTTGAGCAGGCGCGCGATCTCCGCATCCATGGCCGTCTCGATCGCGTCGACGCCGCCGCCCGGCTGCGCCGAGGCGTAGAGGCTGAAGGTCGAGAGGTCCAGGTTGTCGCCGTCGTAGCCGCTGCCAGCGCCGGTCGCCAGCTTCTGGTCCACCACCAGGCTGCGGTAGAGCCGGCTCGAGGTGCCGCCGCCGAGCAGCTCGGCCAGCACCTCCAGCGCATAGGCGTGCTGGGTGGCGCCGCGGTGGTAGCTGGGGGCCTGATAGAGTCGCGTCCAGTTGGCCAGCTGCACGCGCTCGTCCTGCTTGGTGACGCGGCGCGGCGCGAACTGCGCCGGCTCGTCCGGCCGGACCCGCGCCGGCACGACCGTCGCCGGCAGCGCGCCGTAATACTTCTCCGCCAGCGGCCGCACCTGGTCCATGGTGACGTCGCCGGAGATGACGACGATGGCATTGCCGGGCTCGTACCATTTCGCGTGCCAGGCGATGGCGTCGGCCGTGGTCAGGCCGCGCATCTCGTTCTCCCAGCCGATCGTCGGCATGCGATAGGGGCTGTTGAGGAAGAGCGCGGAGCGCGCCATCTCCATGAGCTGCGAGCCCGGGTCGTTGTCGATGCGCTGGCGCCGCTCCTCCAGGATCACGTCGCGCTCGGGCATCACCACGTCGTCGGTGAGCACGAGGTTCACCATGCGGTCGGCCTCGAGCTTCATCATCTCCTCCAGATGCTCGACCGCGACCGATTGGAAATAGGCGGTGTAGTCCTGCGTCGTGAAGGCGTTCTCGTTGCCGCCGAGCCGCGCCACGATCTCGGAGAAGGCGCCGGGCGGCACCGTCTTCGTGCCCTTGAACATCAGGTGCTCGAGGAAGTGGGCGATGCCGGTCTTGCCCGGCACCTCGTCGGCGGCGCCGACGCGGTACCACACCATGTGCGTCACGACCGGCGCCCGATGATTCTCGATCACCACCACCTGCAGCCCGTTGGCGAGCGTGATCGTGCTCGGATTGAACACCGCAGCCCGCGCGCCCGCAACGCCGGCGGCAACAGCGAGCATGACAGCGATCAACGCCGCCAGCCTAACGTTCAGCCTCATCCCGATCCTCTAGTCGTCGTCTTCATGCGTCACCCCGGCGAAAGCCGGGTCCATATTCCAGAGGGCGGAGTCTATGGACCCCGGCTTTCGCCGGGGTGACAACCCGGGTGACCCGCCCCGGCCATGGGAACGGGCGCCGCCTTGCGATGAACGCTTGCTTAGAAAATTCCTTCCAGCACGCCCTTGCGGCGGACCGTGATGATCGGCGTCTCGCCTTCGGTCACCGGCTTGCCGAGCGCCTGGTTCTCCTGCAGCCGCTTGCTCTCGGCCACCGGGTCCACGACCGTGCCGTAAGGCTCGGGCGTGCGCCAGAACACCAGCCGCTCGATCAGGCTCCTGTCGCGGTCGATCTGAGCCGCCGTCTCGTTGTCGATCTGCGCGCGGATTCCCGGGTCGACGCCGGCGGCGCCGGCGTTCTGCAGCAGCGCCACCTCGCCGGACGACTCCGTCGAACCAGTCCCGCCCTCCGCCGGCGTACCCAGCGCCGGCGCCGTCCCGCCGTTGTTGGCGTAGAGCGCGGTCTGGGCCTGCTGCGCGGCCGTACCCTCCTGCGGGCGCGGGGCGCCCGGCTCGGGCGTCCGCAGGCTGTAGTCCGGCGGCATGGTCAGCGGCGCGTGCGCCACCGTCAGGAACTCGTCCGGCGAATGCTTGGTCATGCCCAGGGCCTGCCGGACCGAGCCGCCGCAGCCGCTCAGCGACAGCGCCGCGCCGGCCGCCACGAGACACACCCACCGGTTGGACCGCATGACACCCTCCTAGTTCGGGGCCTTCTTAGCTTTCTCGGCCCGTCCGAACAATCCGTCGATCAGCAGCATGGCGACCCCCACCGTGATCGCCGAATCCGCCAGGTTGAAAGCGGCGAAATGATACCCGTTCCAATAGAAGTCGAGAAAGTCAAAAACGAAGCGTAAACGCAGCCGGTCGACGACGTTCCCGACCGCGCCGCCGACGATCAGCCCGAGGGCGAAGACCGGCCAGGACCGCCGCAGGCGCCGCATCCACACCACCAGCCCGGCCACGATGGCGAGCGCCACGGCCGACAGCATCAGCTGCCCGATCAGCGAATCGGCCCGGAACATGCTGAAGCTCACACCGGTATTGCGCGCATAGACCAGGTTGAAGAACGGCGTGATCGCGATGTCGCGCGGCGGATCCATGACCACGACCCGGATCCACCACTTCGTCAGCTGGTCCAGCACGAACACGACCGCGGCGACGGAGAGTCCCAGGCGGAGCATGGGGTTACCCGCGTCGCCGTGTCGCAGGAGCAGTAAAAGATTCCCCTCCCCTAGCGGGAGGGGAAAGGGGGAGGGGTATCGCGCCGACAGGCGCGTGTGACTCATCGGCCGGAAGCAAAGGCTGCAGGACGCCTCGCCCGATGGCGCGCGCCGACCCCTCCCCCTTCCCCCTCCCGCAAGGGGAGGGGAAAACAGAGGTCGTGCCGCCCATAGGATTATCGTCCGCTATGGCTATCCCCTACTCCGGCACCGCCGCGCCGACAGCGTCGGCGCAGCGGTCGCAGGTGCCGGGATGCTCGGGATGGCCGCCGACGTCCGGCAGCACGCGCCAGCAGCGCTCGCACTTCTCGCCGTTCGCCAGCGCGACGACGACGCCGACCTCCGGCACGTCCGGCAGGGCGAAGGCGCCGGCCGGCGGCGCGCCGTGCTGCAGGGTGGCCGCCGAGGTGATGGAGATCTCCGCCAGGTCGATGCCCCGGAAGGCCTCGACATAGGCGCCGTTGGCATAGACCGTGGGATGCGCCTGCAGCGAGGCGCCGATGCGCTTGTCGGCGCGCTCCAGCTCGAGCGCGCCGGTGACGACACGGCGCAGCTCGCGGATCTTGTCCCACTTGGCCGCCAGCGGCTCGTCGCGCCAGCTCTGCGGCACCCCCGGAAAGACGCGCAGGTGCACGCTGTCGGTCCAGGCCTGCGCCTCGCTGCGGCCATGGCGGAACTGCCAGGCCTCCTCGGCCGTGAAGCACAGGATCGGCGCCAGCCACGCCGTCAGGCAGTTGAACAGTTGGTCGAACACCGTGCGCGCCGCGCGCCGGCGCGGATCGTCCGCCCGGTCGCAATAGAGCGAATCCTTGCGGATGTCGAAGTAGAAGGCCGAGAGATCGACCGCGCAGAAATTGTGCACGGCCGTGAACAGGGTGCCGAAATCGAACTCGTCGACGGCGCGCCGCACGAGTTCGTCGAGTTCCGCCAGCCGATGCAGGACCCAGCGCTCGAGCTCGGGCATCGCCGCGGGCTCGACGCGTTCCTTCGGGTCGAAGCCGTCGAGCGCGCCCAGGAGATAGCGCAGCGTGTTGCGCAGGCGGCGATAGCTCTCGGCATTCGCCTTCAGGATATTGGGGCCGATATGCTGGTCCTCGACGTAGTTCGAGGAGACCACCCACAGCCGCAGGATGTCGGCGCCATGCTGCTTCATCACGTCTTGCGGCGCGACGCCGTTGCCGAGCGCCTTGGCCATCTTGCGGCCCTGCTCGTCGAGCGTGAAGCCGTGGGTGAGCACGGCCTCGTAGGGCGCGCGGCCGCGGGTGCCGCAGGATTCCAGCAGCGAGGAGTGGAACCAGCCGCGATGCTGGTCGGAGCCCTCCAGATAGAGGTCGGCCGGCCAAGCTAGATCCGCGTCCTTGCGCGGCTCGAGCACGAAAGCGTGGGTGGAGCCGCTCTCGAACCAGACCTCGATGATGTCCTTCACCGGCTCGAAGTCGTCGGCATTGTAATCGTTGCCGAGGAAGCGCGCCGGCGGGCTGCTGTACCAGGCGTCGGCGCCCTCCGTCTCGAACACGGCCGCGATGCGGTCCACGACCGCCTGGTCGCGCAGCGGCTGTCCGGTCGCCTTGTTCATGAACACCGCGATCGGCACGCCCCAGGCGCGCTGGCGCGACACGCACCAGTCCGGCCGCTGCTCGATCATGGAATAGAGCCGGTTGCGCCCCTGCGGCGGCACGAAGCGGGTGGCGTCGATGGCCGCGAGCGCCTTCTTGCGCAGGTCGTTCGTCTCCATGGAGATGAACCACTGCGCGGTGTTGCGGAAGATCAGCGGCGCCTTCGAGCGCCAGGAATGCGGATAGCTGTGGGTGAGCTTGCCCTGCGCCAGCAGCGCCCCCGCCTCCTTCAGCGCGGCGATGACGGACGGGTCGGCATCGCCCTTCTTGCCGTCGGGCCTCAGCACCCGCTTGCCGGCGAACAGCGGCACATGCGGATAGAACGAGCCGTCCTCGCCCACGGTCTGCGGCACCTCGATGCCGTGGGCCATGCCGAGCTCCCAGTCGTCGGCGCCGTGACCGGGCGCGATATGCACGAAGCCGGTGCCCTGCTCGGTCGTCACGAAATGGCCGGCATGGAGCGGCACGTCGAAGTCGTAGCCCCTGCCCCGCAGGGGATGCGCCGTGACGGTGCCCGCCAGCGCCGCGCCCTTGCCGGACCAGGCCACCGCGCTGCCGGTGATCCCCAAGTCTTTCTCGAAGGTGGCGCGCAGGTCCGCGGCCACCAGCAGCTTCTCGCCGACGCGCGCGGCCGCACCCTCCGCCACGGCCGTCACCGACAGCAGCAGGTAGTCCATGTCTTCGCCGAAGGCCATGGCGCGGTTGCCGGGGATGGTCCAGGGCGTGGTCGTCCAGATCACCGCCGCGGCGCCCGCCAGCGCCGCCAGCGGCGAGCGCAGGACCGGGAAGCGCACATAGATCGTGTTGGAGACGTGGTCGTGATACTCGACCTCGGCCTCGGCCAGCGCCGTCTTCTCCACGATCGACCACAGCACCGGCTTGGCGCCCTTGTAGAGGCCGCCGTTCATCAGGAATTTGCCGATCTCACGCATGATCTGCGCCTCGGCGGCGTAGGACATGGTGAGGTACGGATTGTCCCAGTCGCCCTCCACGCCCAGCCGCTTGAACTCCTTGCGCTGCTCGTTCACCCAGTAGTCGGCGAACTCGCGGCACTCGCGGCGGAACTCGACGATCGGCACGGCGTCCTTGTCCTTGCCGGCGGCGCGGTATTTCTCCTCGATCTTCCACTCGATCGGCAGGCCGTGGCAGTCCCAGCCCGGCACGTAGTTGGCATCCTTGCCGAGCATCTGCTGCGAGCGGTTCACCACGTCCTTCAGGATCTTGTTGAGGGCGTGGCCGATATGGATGGCGCCGTTGGCGTAGGGCGGGCCGTCATGCAGGATGAACTTCGGCCGCCCCTTCGATTCCGTGCGCAGCCGCTGGAACAGCTTCATCTCCTGCCAGCGCGCCAGGATCTTGGGCTCGCGCTCCGGCAGGTTGGCCCGCATCGGGAAGTCGGTCTTCGGCAGGAAGACGGTCGCTTTGTAGTCCACGGTCATGCCATTGGACGCTTTGGTTCTCAGTTGCGCGCCGGCCGCCGCGGGCCGAGCGCGCTCTCGTAGAAGTCCTGCGGATCGTCGGAGGTCCTCGCCGGCGCGGCCAGCCGCGGGACCGCGCCGGGTTCCGGTCCGGCGTAGGCCGCGAGCAGGCGCCGCGCCTCGTCGCAATCCAGGGCGATTTGTGCCTTCAAAGCATCGAGTCCGTCAAACTTCTTCTCCGGCCGCAGATAGTCGATGAGGGCGACCCGCAGATGGCGGCCATAGAGGTCGCCGCTCCAGTCGAAAAGGTAGACCTCGAACACGACGTCGGTGCCGGCCACGGTCGGGCGATAGCCGAGGCTGGCCACGCCGTCATGCCAGACGGTGCCGCGCCCCTCGTCGATGCCGGCCCTGACGGCGTAGATGCCGAGCGCCGGCTGGAGATATTCGCCCAGCATCATGTTCGCCGTCGGGAAGCCCAGGTCGCGCCCCAGCTTCCGGCCGTGCTCGACCCGGCCCTCGATCTCCCACGGGCGTCCCAGCAGCAGGGTGGCCTCGCGCGGCCGGGCCGCCTGCAGGTGCTGGCGCACGAGCGTGGAGGAGAAGACGTCGCCCTGCTCGATGCCCACCGGCGGCAGCGCGGTGACGCCGAATCCGTGAAGCCGGCCGAGATCGGCCAGCAGCGCGGCCGTGCCGCGCCGGCCATGGCCGAAGACGAAGTCGTAGCCGACGACCACATGGGCGACGCTGAGCCCCTCGCTCAGCACCTCGACGACGAAGGCCTGGGCGCTTTTGTGCGACAAGGCGGCGTCGAAATGCAGCACGAACAGGTGGTCGACGCCCATGGCCTCAAGCTGGCGGGCCTTGATGCGCAGCGGCGTCAGCCGGAAGGGCGGCTGGTCCGGCCGGAAGAACTCGCGCGGATGGGGCTCGAAGGTGAGCACGGCATGGCTGGTGCCGAGCTCGCGCGCCTTTTCCGCCGCGGCCGCAATCACCGCCTGGTGGCCGCGGTGGAGGCCGTCGAAATTGCCGAGCGCCACGACGGCGCCGCGCGCCTCGACCGGCACTTCCGTATGGTGTCGAAACAGCCGCATGGCCTGTCTCTAGCGCATCGATTCCAGCATGTCATGCATGTAGGGGCGCGCTGCGCGCGCCCGTGTCAGCCGGGGTTGCGGCGATTGCGGTTCTGGCAAGGCGGGCGCGCAGCGCGCCCCTGCAAGACAGACCGCGTGCCTACTCGGCGGCCTGGGGGATCGCGGGGCGGCGCGGCACCAGCAGCTGGGCCTCGCCGTCGATCACCTGGGTGTCGCCGACATGGCAGACGGTGGCGACGGTAATTCGGCCGCGCTCCTGGTCGACGGCGGTGACCGTCACGCGCGCCTTCACGGTGTCGCCAATGCGCACCGGCGCTTTGAACTTGAGGTTCTGGCTGATGTAGATGCAGCCCGGGCCAGGCAGCTTGGTGCCGAGCACGGTCGAGATGAAGCTGGCGGTCAGCATGCCGTGGGCGATGCGGCCCTTGAACATGGTGCTCTTGGCGAACTCCTGGTCGAGATGCACCGGGTTGACGTCGCCGGAGATGCCGCAGAACAGGACGATGTCGGCCTCGGTCACGGTCCGCGTGTAGACCGCGGTCATGCCGACGGACATGTCCTCAAGATAGTAGCCGTGAACTTCGCTCATCAGCCTTAGAACCCCCGCGACGCAACATCGTTCCGCAGTGCAATATCGTGTTGCGCCGCAAAAATGGCAATCGAAAATCCGCGCCTCGCAGGCGCTTCCCCATCTTGCAGAGCAGAAATGACGGAAAACTTAATCGACAAATCATGAACTGACGTTTGCAGCGCACTAACGTCAGAATCGGGGACTGTCTGGTCGAAAGCCGCCCTTTATCGCCATCCGCCGACCCCGAACGGGCCGAAACTGGTCAGTGTCATCTCTTTGAAAAACAAGGGCGATTCTTTGATCCATGGGGTCGTTTTGCAGATTCGCTAGTTCGCCGGCCGCGGATCGATCGGAACCAGCTTGGCGAGGTCGAGGATCTCCTCGAGCGCCGCGGCCGCCCCCAACAGATCGGCCTCGCCGCGTGGCCGGCCGACCATCTGCAGCCCCACCGGCCGGCCGTCGCGGGTGAAGCCGCAGGGCAGGCTGAGGGCCGGGGAGGAGGTGAGGGTGACGGCGTAGGTGATGCGGATCCATTCGACATAGTTGTCGAAGGCGACGCCGTTCAACTCCTTGATCCAGCGCGTCTTGACGTCGAAGGGCGGCACGCAGGCGGCCGGGCAGAGCAGCAGGTCGTAGCGGCGGAAGAATGCGACCACCCGATGGTAGAGGGCGCCGCGCGCCAGCTCCGCCCGGGCGATGTCGTCCGCCGTCAGCGCCAGCCCGCGCTCGATGTTCCAGATCACGTCGGGCTTAAGCTTGTCGCGATGCTTCTCGTAATGCTCCCGGTGCCCCGCCACGAAACCGGCTGCGCGCAGGATCCCAAAGCATTCGGCCGCGCCGGAGAAGTCCGGGCAGGCCTCCTCGACCACGGCGCCGGCCTCCTCGAAGCGGCGCGCCGCGGCGGCGCACAAGGCCCGCACCTCGGCGTCGACGGGCGTGATGCCGAGATCGGGCGAGAACGCCACCCGCTGCGGCCGCCGCCGCTCGGCGGCCGCGATCTGGAACGGCTCCTGCGGCAATTCGAGCGAGATCGGATCCTCGGGGTGGCGCGCCACCATGGCGTCGAGCATCAGCGCGACGTCGCCGACCGTGCGGCCCATGGGACCGTCGACGGAGAGCGTGTCGAACGGCCGCGCCTCCGGCCCGTGGGGGACGCGGCCCGGGCTGGGGCGCAGGCCCACCACCGAACAGAAGCTGGCCGGCGTGCGCAGGCTGCCGCCGAGGTCGGAGCCGGTCGCGAGCCAGACCTGCCCGGCCGCCAGCGCCGCCGCCGAGCCGCCGGAGGAGCCGCCGACCGTGAGCCGGGGATTCCAGGGGTTAAGCGTCTCCCCGAACACCGCGTTGAAGGTGTTGGCGCCGGCGCCGAACTCCGGCGTGTTCGACTTGGCCAGCACCACGCCGCCATTGGCCTCCAGCCGCTCGACCAGGATGTCGGAGCGCGCCGGCACGTGATCGGCGTAGATCGGGGAGCCATAGGTCGTGCGCACGCCCGCGACGTCGTTCAGGTCCTTGACCGCGAGCGGCAGCCCGCCGAGCCAGCCCGGCCCCGGCGCCACGGCCGACGCCGATTCCATGAGCCGGCGGGCGCGGTCGCGGGCGCGGTCGGCGCACAGCGTCGGCAGCGCATTGAGGACCGCGTCGGTCGCCGCGATGCGGGCCAGGGCTGCATCGATCAGCTCGAGCGGCGATACGCGGCCCTGCCGCAGCAGGCGCACGACCGCTTGCGCGGTCATGTGCGTGAGTTCGGACGGATCACTCATCGCGCCTCCAGCCCACGCCGGATGCGGTCGAGCCGGCGGGCGATCGTGACGACGCTGCCGGCGGCAACGACGGCGAGGGCGGTCCCGACGACGCGACCGCCATAGTCAGCGACCACGCCCTCGCCGATCGCCAGCAGGCAGGCGGCCGTCATGACGGCCATGCGATGCTGCTTCGCCATCGGGCCGCAGAAGTCCTGGGCCAGACCCAGGGCGCCGCCGAGCATGCGCACATAGGCGGTGGCGACCGCGAGCAGCGCCGCTGCCCACCCGAGCGGGCCGCCCCAGGCGGTCCAGGGCAGGCCGTAGCCGGCGCCGACGAAGATCAGGGCGTCGGCCACGCGATCCGGCACGTCGTTGAAGAGCTCGCCCGCCCTCGTGCGCCGTCCGCCCTCGACCGCCACCATGCCGTCCAGCAGATTGCACAGCAGCCGCAGCTGAATTCCAACCGCCGCCGCCAGCAGCAGCACAGCGCGCACTCCCTCGCCGACGTCGCGGCTTAGGGCGAGCGCGGCCGCCGCAGCCCCGGCAAAGCCGACGCTGGCCAGCGAGATGGCATTGGGACTGGCGCCGGCGCGCGCGAGCGAGCCGGCCAGGTAGATCGCCCAGGGGCGGCTGCGGCTCTTCAGCGGTCGCCGCGATTGGGTTGCATCGGCCATGGCCGTCACCATAGATGGCGGGCGCACGGCCGCCAAGCCGAGCGCCGCCACCGCCCGGGGGATGTGCCTTGAGTGATCTCGGCTATGCTCGCATCTATCAGGGCCTGCGCGAGTTCCTGCGGCTCGAGGCCGCCGGCGGCATCGTGCTCGGGATCGCCGCCGCGCTCGCGCTCATCGCCTGCAACAGCGGCCTCGTCGACTTCTACCGGTCCGTCCTCGTCCTGCCCGTCGAGGTTCGCATCGGGCAGCTGCAGATCGCCAAGCCCCTGCTGCTGTGGATCAACGACGGGCTGATGGCGATCTTCTTCCTTCTGGTCGGCCTCGAGATCAAGCGCGAGTTCCTCGAGGGCGAACTGTCGAGCCTGCGCCAGGCCCTGCTGCCGGCGATCGCAGCGGTGGGCGGCATGGCCGTCCCCGCGCTAATATATGTGCTCTGCAACGCCGGCGATCCGGTCGCGGTGCACGGCTGGGCGATCCCGGCGGCCACCGATATCGCCTTCGCGATGGGCGTGCTCTCGCTGCTGGGCGCGCGCGTGCCGCTCGGCCTTAAGGTCTTCCTTCTGGCGCTCGCCATCTTCGACGATCTCGGCGCCATCATCATCATCGCGGTCTTCTACACGGCAAACCTCTCGCTGACGTCGCTGCTGCTGGCGGGTGGCGTGCTGCTGGTGATGCTCGGCTTGAACCGCCTGGGCGTGACGCGCATCGCACCCTACGCGCTGCTCGGCATCGTACTGTGGGTGTGCGTCCTGAAGTCGGGCGTGCATGCGACGCTCGCCGGCGTCGCCATGGCCCTGGCCGTCCCGATGCGGGCGCCGGACGGCGACTCGCCGCTGAAGCAGCTCGAGCACGCGCTCCATCCGTGGGTGGCGTTCCTGGTCGTGCCGCTCTTCGGGTTCGCCAATGCCGGCGTGTCGTTCGCCGGCATGGGCGCCGCGGCGCTCGGCAACGGCGTCAGCCTCGGCATCGCGGCCGGGCTCTTCATCGGAAAGCAGGTCGGCGTGCTCGGCTCCGTGTTCCTGTGCGTGCGGCTGCGGCTGGCGGAGCTGCCGGACGGTGTCGGTTGGCTCGCTCTCTACGGCGCCGCCCTGCTGGCCGGCATCGGCTTCACCATGAGCCTGTTCATCGGCACGCTCGCCTGGGATACGCCGGACTATGGGACGGCGCTGCGCATCGGCGTGATCGCGGGATCGCTGCTGTCGGGTATTGCGGGCTACCTGCTGCTGCGATTCGCATTGCGCGGTGCGACATCAGCACCGGCTGCGAGCGAGCGATGAGCGACCCCTCCAGCGCCGCCCTCGACGAGATCGCGCGCACGCTGCTGGAGCGCGGCATGCAGCAGCTGCGCGCAGGACAGACGGGCGCGGCGACGGCGACGCTGCAGCAGGTGCTCGAACGCGCGCCGGATCAGCCGGCGGCACTCCAACTGCTGGGAGTTGCCGCCTTCCAGAGCGGGCGCGGCGACGAGGCGGTCCACCTCATGCAGCGCGCCATCGTGGCGGCTCCCGGCTATGCGGACGCGCACTACAACCTAGCCAATGTCTTTCTGTTCCAGAGCCGCCTGCCGGAGGCCGAGGCCGGCTTTCGCCGGGTGCTGGCGCTGGATGCCCGCCATGCCGGCGCCCAGCTCAACCTGAGTGGGACCTTGAGCCGGATGGGGCGCATCCCGGAGGCGCTCGCGGCTTGCCACACTGCGCTCGATCTCGATCCTCGCAATGCGATGG
>Ga0335082_10006565_pt1 | contig 12683 bp, 14 predicted proteins | sample Lox_Sample_41_FD_206718 | JGI IMG/M metagenome (GOLD analysis project Ga0335082, IMG submission 206718) | Soil microbial communities from Loxahatchee National Wildlife Refuge, Florida, United States - Lox_Sample_4.1 | ecosystem: Environmental > Terrestrial > Soil > Wetlands | place: USA... | reverse complement strand
CTCGGCGAGGACCACCGTCATGCCGTGGTCGTGCACGAGGCGTTGGAGCGCGGCCATGACGTCCTCGGCCCCCTGCGGATCGAGCTGCGACGTCGGCTCATCCAGGATCAGGATGCGCGGTCCGGCGGCCAGCGCGGCGGCGATCGCCACGCGTTGCTGCTCGCCGCCGGAGATCGTCCGGACGGAACGGTCACGGAGGGCCGCCAGATCCAGCAGGTCCAGCATCTCCTCGACGCGGCGGCGCATGTGCGTCGCGTCGACCCCGAGGTTCTCCATGCCGTACGCGAGTTCGTCCTCCACGCGGTCGACGACGAAGGAGGCCGCGGGATCCTGCGGCACGAACGCGATGACGTCGGCCAGGGCCCGCGGCGCGTGCTCGAGGGTGTCCCGACCACCCGTCGTCACCCGGCCGGAGAACCGGCCCCCGGTGAAGTGCGGGACGAGGCCGTTGGCCGCGCGCAGGAAGGTCGACTTCCCCGCGCCGGTGGGCCCGGCCGCGAGCGCGAACGTCCCCTCGGGGAGCGCGACGCCGACATCGGTGAGCGCCGGTCGCTCGGCGTCCGGATAGGTGAAGGACACTCCCTCGTAGCGGATCGCGCCGGCCGTCACGGCGCGCCATCCGTCCGGAGGAACCCCGGGGTCGCGAGCAGGGCGATCGCGACGAGCAGCCGGGGATCGCCCTGGGGCCAGGCGATGGGTGCCGTCGCCGGATGCAGCCCGCCCCAACCGGCGATCGAGGCCGACAGGAACGCGGCGGCCGCGACCACCGCCGTGGCGGCGACCGCGATCGCCGCGACCGACCACCGCTGGGGTCGGTACCGCGAACGGCGACCCCGTCCGTGGCCGCGCGCGTCCATCGACTCCGCGAGTGTCGAGGCTTCCTCCATCCCGCGCTCCAGCACCGGTACCGCGAGCGACGGCAGCGACCGCAGACCCGAGACGGGCAGCCCCCGCAGGCGTTGCGCCTCGCGGACGTCGCCGACGCTCGCGATCGTCCTCGGCGCGATCGACAGCGCGAGCGCGGCCGCGAGGGCGGGTTCGTGGAAGCGGCGCGGCGCCATGCGGACCAGCCCGAACGGATCGGTGACCGCGTTGAAGGTGCCGAAGACCACGAGGATCGTGGCGAGCCGGAGCCCCTCGAGGAACGCGAACGCGATCGTCGCCGACGTCACCGCGCCGATCGACGGCACCACGGCGCCGAGGAACGCGAGCGAGGTCCGGAGCACGAGCGCCACGAGACCGGCGATCAGGAAGACCCGGAACGACCGGTCAGAGGCCGTCGTTGCGCGGTTGCTGGCATGGACGAACCAGGAGACCGCGATCAGCAGGACGAGGTAGACGGGGTCGGTCGTCACGAACGCGACGAACCCGGCGCACGTCGCCCAGACGATCCACGCGGCGGGATGGAGGGTCTGCGTCGGGCGCACGCTCACCGTTCCACGTCCTTCCGCCCGCGAGCCCTGACCAGGCCCGCGCCGACGAATACGATCGCCAGCGCCGCCGCGATCGCCACGCCGGGCGGGACGCCGCCGTGCGCGGGCGGTGTCGGCGGCGGTCCGGCCGCGACGATCTGCACCATCGGGCTGGACGAGGGGTCATCGGGTGTCGGTGTCGCCGACCGTGCGCGCGGTGTCGGCGACGCCGATGCCGCCGACGACGCGGGACGGCTCTGTGCGCCGGAGGCCGAGCCGACGCTCGGCGGCGTGCTCGGCGGCGTGCTCGGCGTCGGCGTCGGCGTCGGTTCGGCCTCCGGCGCGCAGACCGCGTCGATCCCGACGCGCGGGGGCATCGGGTGGGTCGCCGGCGAATCGCCCGCTCCCCAGGCCCAGCCCTCCACGTCACCGCTCCCGACGGTCGTCGAGGCGGCACCGGTCGATGCCCAGGTCCAGCGCTCCAGGCCACCATGGCCGTCCCCGTGCCAGTACCCCCAGAAGTTCGGATGGTCGGCGAAGCAGTCGTCGCCGGCTGGGCCGACGCCTTGGAGGCGGCACACAGCCTGCCCGCCGAACCCGAGCCCGTACGTCAGGCCGTGTTGCGCGCCCGCCAGTTGGATCAGATGGATGCCGGTCACGGTCGGGGCGTCCAGCGCCACGCAGTAGGCGGTGGAGCGCGAACCCGTGTCCACCACGAGCGCCGCGTGCGGGCCGGTCGCGGCGGCGCACGCGGCCGCCCCGCCGCTGGCCGCGGGCATCGCCACGACCAGCAGCGCGGCGGTCACGAGGAGCGTGGCCGCGAGCCGACGTCGCATGCGCTACGTCGCGCAGGCCGACGGCGCGAAGTTCGCGCTGACGGTGCCGGTGACCGGCAGCGGCACGCGGAGGAAGCCGAGGACCGCGCCGAGCGAGGCTCCGAGGTCGGGCCCCGTGCGCTCCCCCTTCCTCCATGAGTAGGCGACCGCGCCGCAGGGGTACTGCAGACGCCGGAGCGCCGCCACGCTGCCCACCGGCACGGTCATGCCGGCCGCCGCGTAGGCCTGGAGCACGAGGGCCGTCGAGTTCGCGTCGGTGGTCCGGAAGCCCCAGGTGAAGCCCCAACCCCCGTGCGCGGGTCCACGCGAGCGATCGCGCAGCCGGTCCAGGAACCCGAACGGATCGTGGCTCGGGCTCGTCAGTCCCTGCAACGCCATGATCGCGTACGCGGTCGTGTTCGAATCCGAGCCGTAGGAGTCGTTCGGGTTCGAGGCGTCGATGCAGTGGCGGTTCTCGCTCGGACGATGCGGCTGGTCGTACTGCCACCCGCCGTCGGGACATTGCGCGTCGGCGAGCCACGTGGCCGCCTTCAGGTTCAACGCGACGCCGGCGGAGCGCAGCGCCAGGATCGCCAGCGCCTGATCGAGGACGGCGGCGGTGCCGAACCGCCCGCTCGGTCGGAACGTGTCGGTGATCTCGCCCAGCAGGTCCTTCCCGCCGAACGCGGTCGGATCCTGGCCCGCGGCCTCGACCGCGAGCACGACCTTGGCCTGGAGGCCAACCGTGGCGACGTTGCCGCGCTCGACCTGCCGCCGGAGGTACCCGAGCGCTTTCCGGAGCGGTGCCGCGCCCCGGCCGAGCGCTACGAGGTCGAGCACCGCGTCCGCCGTGCTGCCCACGGGGGAGAACCCGGCGAACGAGCCGCTCGCCGACTGCGAGGCAACGATGAAGCGACCGGCGGCGAAGGCCCGCCGCCGGTCGGCCGTCGGCGTGGCGGCGTGGACGGGTATCGCCCACGCGATCGAACAGACGAGGACGACGCTCATCGTCCTTCGGAGGATCCGGCCCATGGTGCGCTCCTTCCCGGGCGTCCGCGCGCCCAACGGAACGGACGATCGAGGAGGCGGCGGCCGGGTCGGGCCGGTCGGCCGATCCTGCCTCGAGGGTTCGTTCAGCCGCTGCGCCGGAGAGGGCGGCCTGGCTCGCCCGTTGGGCTCACAGTTGCGGGACAGCGCCGGTTTCCAACCGGACTTCGCCTCCGCGGCGCGTGTGCGGAACGAACGATAGCAGTGTGCCCGTCGCGGCGCGCATGACGGGGGCGTAGGCTCCCCCGATGGACATCGCACACCCGTCGGCCGCCGCCGCGACCGTGACGGTCGTGATCGTCGGAACCGATGGATCGACCGCGAACGTGGCGACCGGGTCCGAGGACTTCGAGCCCGGCGAGCGCGGCGTGACGATCGGTCGTCGGTTCGTTCCGTGGCATCGCGTCGACCGCTTCTGGTGGGATCTCGCGCCGAAGGCGGTCGCCCCCGAGGAGCGCGCCGGGCCGCGGGTCCGAGTGGTGATCGACGACGGGTCGGCCTCCGGGGAGGAGCTCACGGTGCCGACGGAGATGTTCGAGGTCGGCCAGGGAGCGGTCACGGTGGTGCTGCAGACGCCGATGGTCGACGATCCGCGCCGGGTCGCCGTTCGCCGCCTCGGCATCCCGTGGCATCGCCTGCGCGAATACGAGCGCATCCCCGCGGGCCCGGAGGATCTGCGGATCGATCGCTGAGGCGCAGCCGAGGCTCGGCCGCGGTTCAGCCGCGACCGCCGTCCGGGCCTTCGTTGCGCAGGAACCGTTCGATCTCGGCGGCGAGCTCGTCGCCCGAAGGGATCTCCTCCTCGTTCGCGCGTTCCAGCTGGTGCAGGATCTCGGCCACGTCCTCGTCCCCCTCGACGGCGGCGTCGAGGCGTTCGCGTTGTTCCCGGGCGTCTTCCTCGAACGAGCCGGTCGGGACGTGGATGCCGAGGTGGCGTGCGAGGTGCTGCAAGAGCGCCAGGGTGGCGCCCGCGTACGGCCCGCCGACGTAGTGCGGAACCTGTGCATAGAAGCCCACCGCGGGGATGCCCGCGCCGCTGACGGCGAGCTCCATCGCGGACAGGCAGGCGCTGGGCACGCGGAGCAGTCCGGCCGGGCCCCGCATCTCCGACTCGTGGAGCAAGCCGTCGGCCGAGGCGGTCGCCATCACGGGCACGGCCCTCGTGTGCGGAACGGCGGCGGGGATCGCGCCGAGACTGACCCACTCGACCACGCCGAGGCGCAGCGCCAGCTCGAGGATGTCCTCGCCCAGCTCCTTCCAGCGGAAGTCGGGTTCCGCTCCGTGCAGGACCAGGAGATCGCGCCCGTCGACCGCTCGCCGATGCAGCTCGAGCGCGGGCCACACGAGCCGGGTGAGCATGCCGTCGATCACGTCGAGGGTCGGGCGCCGCGATCGGTAGTCGAAGAGCACGTCGCCGGTGAACGTCGCGATGAGCTCGCCGCCGCGCGCGAGGTGGTCCGCGGAGGCGCTCGCCGCGCCGGCGGCGTCGATCCAGCCGTCGAACGCCGCGATCAACACCGGAGCCGCGAGCCCTTCGGGCAGATCCTCGAGCTGATAGAGGGTCACTCCGGCAGCATAGTCGGGGGGTCCGCGACGAAGGCCGGCGACTAGGCTTGCCGCCCGATGGATGCGGACGGGCCTGCGATCGAAGCTCGCTCCCTCTCGAAGCGCTACGGCCCGGTGGCGGCGGTCGATGCGCTCTCGTTCGCGGTTCCCCGCGGGAGCGTGACGGGGTTCCTCGGCCCGAACGGCGCGGGGAAGACCACGACGATGCGCCTCATGCTCGGGCTGGCTTCGCCCACCTCGGGCACGGCCACGATCCTCGGCGTCCCCTACGCGAAGCTCGACGAGCCGCTCCGCCGGGTCGGCGCGGCGCTCGAGATCACCGGCTTCCATCCTGGCCGGACCGCGCACGATCACCTCCGGATCACCTGCCTCGAGGGGGGTCTCGCCGAGGAACGGGCCGACGCGGTGCTCGCGATGACCGGCATGGGCGGATCCGCGAACGCGAAGGTCCGGACGTTCTCCTTCGGGATGCGGCAGCGGCTCGCGCTGGCGACAGCGCTGCTCGGCGAGCCGGCCGTCCTGATCCTCGACGAGCCGGCGAACGGCCTCGACCCCGCAGGCGTCGCGTGGCTGCGCGGGTTCCTGCGCCGCTACGCGTCCGCAGGCGGCGCGGTCCTGATGTCGAGCCACATCCTGGCCGAGGTGGCCGAGGTCGCCGACCGCGTGGTCGTGATCGATCGCGGCCGGCTCGTCAGGCAGGGCTCGGTCGCCGAGCTCACCGCGGCCGCCGGCGAACGCGTGATCGCGCGCTCGCCTTCCGTCGCGGCGTTGCGAACGGCGCTCGAACGCGCGGGCGCCGTGGTCGCGGAGGAGCCGAACGGCTCGCTCGCGATCCGGAACCTGTCGGCGGAACGGGTGGGCGAGGTCGCGGCCGCCGAGGGGCTCGTCCTGCATGAGCTCCGGGGGGAGACGTCGTCCCTCGAGGACGCGTTCCTCGCGCTCACCGGCGACGTGCCGCCGGTACCGCCGGCGCGCCCCGACGCGGAGGGACCGTGATCCGGCTCGTCCACGCCGAGCTGGTGAAGGTCCGGACCACCCGGCTGTGGCTCGGGTTGCTGATCGGCGCGGTCGCCCTCGACGCGGTCGGCGTGATCGCGACCCTCGCGATCGCCGGCACGGCGGAGGGAGCTCGCGCGAACATCCGTCCGGTCACGACGGTCGAGGACATGCAGATGCTCGTGTGGGGAGGCGCGGTGATCGGGCTGTTCACCGCCGTCCTCGCGGCCACGATGTCCACCGGGGAGTACCGGTACGGGACGGCCGCCGGCACCTACCTCGCGACGCCGTTGCGCGGTCGCGTGCTCGCCTCGAAGATGGGAGCCGCGATCCCGATCGGGTTCGCGGCCGGCCTCATCGGCGGTGCGCTGCCCGTCATCATCGCGGCGGCGTGGTTCGCGGTGAAGGGCGACGCGCTGCCGTTCGGCCTCCCGGTGCTGACCGCGATCCTCGAGGTCGGCCTCCAGTGCACGTACGTCGCCGTGCTCTCGGTCTGCGTCGGCGGGGCGCTCCGGAGCCAGGTCGTCGCGATCCTCGGGCTGTTGGGATGGGGTCTGGTCGTCGAGCCGCTCGCAACCGCGTTGGTGCCGTCGCTGAAGCGGTGGGCGCCGTTCAGTGGGGCGCAGGACGCGTTCGGAGCGCCCGATCCACTGTTGTTCGGCCACCTCGCCGCGTTCGGGCTGATGCTCAGCTACGTCGCGGCCGTCTGGTACGTCGCGTACTGGATCGAAGGGCGTCGCGATGTGTGAGGCTCAACCGGCGGTCGCGGCGTCGCACTCCGCGCGGGTGGGTCGCTCGACCGTCACGACGGCCTTCGTGAACGAGAGCGTTTGCTCGTTCTCGATCCCGAACGTCGTGAAGCGCATCGGGAACGACGCGATCTCGGTGCCGCTGCCGGCGGACAGGTCCGTGAACAGGTCGCAGTTCAGGTAGGGGTTCACCACGTAGAGCACGAGCACGCCGACGCTGCCTCCGGGCGGCAGCGGCGTCGGGGTGAACGGAGCGGTCGCCCCGGTCTCGGTGGCCGTGCCGTCGCCGAGCCGGAGATCCACCGGGACGTACGGGACCTCGGGATCCGCATCGACGGTGCCCAGACCCTTGAGCGTCACGGTCGTTCCCCCGGTGTTGTGCACCGTCGTCGCGACGTAGACCTGACCGTTCGGCTCCAGCGTGATCTTCGGATCGGTCGTCGTGCCGTGGTTCTGGAGCACATCGCTGTACGCGAGATGAGCGTCGACGGCGTTCCCGAGCGCGAGCGGTTCCTGCGCTTTCGTGAAGAAGTAGAGGCCTCCGAAGATCAGCACCGCGAACACGAGCAGCGTGACCAGGATCCGCGTGAGGGTGCCGCCGTCCTGCGCAAACAGCCGCCGCATCGGTTGAGCATAGGGGCTCGGTCGAGCCCATCGTGCGAGGTCACGGGGCTTCGTCGATCTCCAGGAGCGCCCGCCGATCCGGCGCCTCGTCGATCCAGATCCGCAGCGTCGACCCCGCGTCGTCGGCCGTCGTGGCGATCGCGACGCCGTGGGTGCGCAACGGGCCGTTCGGCTCCTCCGTCGCCGCGGTCCATTCCTCGCACCGCGCGCCCTGGGTGTCGAACTCCTCGACGAGGTCCGACAGATCCAACGCATCGGCGCACGCGACCCGTGCGAGCAGCGTCGGGATCCCGGAGCGCTCGACCACCTCGGGCGCGGGAAGCACCGGGTAGTCGACGTCGTCGACCGCGAGCTCGGCGAGCGTCGCGGGGATGACCCGCACCTCGTCGAGCCAGCGGAAGCCGGATGCCGGCTCGGGGATGCTCCGCAGGATCACGCGGTTCGTGGCGGTCCGCTCACCCCAGACGACCTCCGCCTTCGGCAGCGCGACGAGCACGAGATCAGACGACGGCGTCATCGCCCGGCTCCTCGGTCGCGCTCGCGCTCGGCCAGGACGCTCTTCAAGGTGGCCATCGCGTTCATCGCCGGCGGGAACCCGGCGATCGATGCGGTGAGCATGATCGCGTCGCGCAGCTCGTCTTCGCTGAGCCCCGCCTTCAGCGCGGCGCGGAGGTGTTGGGGGAGCTGCGAGGACCGCGCGAGGGCCGTGAGGGCGACGACGGCGCCGAGCTCGCGGTCCCGATCGGTGAGCGCCGGCCGTGTGTAGAGGTCGCCGTAGACGACCTCGACGATCTGCCGGCCGATGTCGCCGAGGCCCTCGACGGTGCGGAGCGCCTTCTCGTCGTGGACCTCCAGGAACCGCTCGCGCCCGCGCGCGTACCGCTCGTCGTCCATCGTCCGCACCTTATCGGAGCCGTACGCGCAGCCCCTCGAGACCGCGGATGATGTAGTTCGGCTTCCAGCGCGGCGCCTCGGCGAGCTCGATCTTCGGGAAACGCTCGAGCAACGAACGGAACGAGGTCTGGAGCTCGAGCCGTCCGAGCGGCGCACCCAGGCAGAAGTGGATCCCGGCGCCGAACGTCAGGTGCGGGTTCGGCTCGCGTGCCAGGTCGAGCGCGTCCGGCTGGGCGAAGACCGCGGGATCGCGGTTCGCCGAGCCGAAGACGAGGCCGAGCTCGGCCCCGCGCGGGATCGGCACGCCGTCCACCTCGACGTCCTCGAGGACCCACCGCTCGAAGAGCTGGAGCGGGGTGTCGAAGCGCAGCAGCTCCTCGATCGCCGTCGGGACCATCGCGTGATCGGCGCGGAGCCGCTCGAGCTGTTCGGGATCTCGGAACAGCGTCCACCATCCGAGGAGCGTCGCGTTGACGGTCGCCTCGTGCCCTGCGTTGAGGAGCAGGACGACCGTACCGACCAGCTCATCCTCGGTGAGGCGCTCCCCGTCGTCGACCACGGCCGCCAGCTCGGAGATCAGGTCCTCGCCCGGCCGCCGCGCCCGCTCCCGCGCGAGGGCCCGGAGGTAGCCGGAGAATTCGGTGCTCGCGCGGACGGCCGCCCGTTGCGACTCGACCGAGGGATGGAGCTCGTACATCCGGCAGATATCCGCCGACCACGGCCGAAGGAGATGCCGCTCGCCCGGCGGTACCCCGAGCATCTCGGCGATCACGGTGACGGGCAGCGGCTCCGCGACGGTGGGGAGCAGATCGACGACGCCGGTGTCGTCGATCTGCGACAGCAAGCCGTCGACGATCGCCTGGACACGCGGTCGCAGGGCCTCCACGTAGGCGGGCGTGAACGCCTTCGACACGAGCCGGCGCACGCGCGTGTGATCGGTCGCCTCCATGTCGAGGATGCCGGCGTTGATCAGCCGCCAGAACGGCTCGTGCCACGCGGGCGGCGCCGGCCGCCCCATCGCCTCATGCGACGCGACGTGGAGGTAGGTGCGTCCGAACCGGCGGTCGCGCAGCAGCGCGTTGACGTCGGCGTGCCGCGTGATGAGCCAGTGGTCCGTCGCCTCGTCGTAGCAGACGGGGCGGTCGCGGCGGAGCTCCGCGTAGACCGGATACGGGTCGGCGACGAACGCCGGGTCGTCCGGCGCGAAGCCGTCCCCCGCCTCGGGCGCGGCGGCGATCATCCGGGCGGCGTGCCGAACGAGCGGAACGGTTCGGGCTCGTAGGCGGACAGGAACCCGGCCCAATCCGGCAGCGCGGCGTGGACCTCCTCGTCGTCCTTGACGAGCCACGCGAGGTGCCGGAACGCGTGCTCGAGCACCTGCGCCACGTCGATCTGGGGCGGTGGTGCGAAGGCGTCGCCCCGCGCCAGGTCGGCGCGCTCGACCGGTTCGTCGGCGAGGTTCTCGTTCGGGTCGCCCTCCGGGGCTCGCACGACGGCCACGTACGTCAGCACGACACGGCCCGACTCGAAGCGCCACGACGTGCTGTGCACCAGCAACGGCGTGAGCCCGTAGCGGTGTGTTGCTTGCACCACAACCGTTCCGGGCTGCTGGTCCGTCCGAATGCCGAGGCGGAGCGAGCTCGCGTGGATCGGACGGAGGTGCCGGGGGCCGTCCGGACCCAGGTAGACGAACAACGGCTCGATCGACTGGACGACGATATCCGGCGCCCAGGAGACGTTCGAGAGCGCCGGTTCGATCTCGACGAGGGGCGCGTGCTCGGCCGGTTGCACCGAGCGCTAGACCTCGATCGGGGTGGCGTTCGCCAGGATCTCCTCGCGCGTCTTCCGGATCCCGTGGTCCTCCCACGCGTGGCGCGTGAGCTGCTCCACGACCTCGTCATCGGTCCCGCGGGCGCTCCAGCCGCACAAACAGGTGACTTCCTTCATCCCACAGACCCCCGTTCGCCGGGTTCGGAATGGAAGGGTACGCTTGGTGGTCTTCCCGTGGAAACCCCTGGAGAGGTGGGTCCCGGTGCAGACAGAGGTCACGTTCCTCGGTGGTGACGTCGCGGAGTTCGACGACACCGCCGAGGTGAAGCTCACCGCCTACGGCGTCGAGGTCTTCCAACGGGAGAACGACGAGCAGGTCCGCGTGCTGTTCCCGTGGGCGCGCATCGAGAAGGTGACGCAGCGGGGGTCGAACGTCACGGCGATCTACACGTACTCGTGACGCCCTGATCACTGCGGGCCGCGCGCCCGCTCCTCGTCGGCGCGGCGGAACCGCTCCTCGGCCGCCGCGTGATCGCCCCGGCGCTGCGAGACCATCGCGAGCTCGCGCCAGGTCCAGCTGGCCAGCTGCCGTTCGCCCAGCTCCTCGGAGATCCGTGTGGTCCGGCGCAGGTCGTCCTCGGCCTCGTCGAGCTGGCCCAGCTCGCGCTTGGCCACGCCACGCTCCGCGAGGGCGTCGGCCAGCTCCCAGCGCGCGCCGAGCTCGGTGAAGATGCCGATCGCCCGGTCGAGGTCCGGCAGCGCCTCGGCGAACTCCTTGCGCTCTTCATGCAGGCGCGCATGCTGGGTGATCGCGACCGCGACGCTGAAACGATCGCCGGTCTCCTCGGCCAGCTGCTGCGCCTCCTGGATCAGGGACGTGGCCTCGTCCAGGTCGTTGAGGTTGTTCGCATTGATCGACAACGACGTGAGCGCGCGCACCTCCGCCCACCGGTCGCCGTGCTCGTGCGCGATCGTGAGCGCCCGCCGCCACACCGCGTCGGCCTCGGCGGGTTGTTCCCGCGTCCACGGGACCCAGCCGACGAACAGGAGCGTGCGCGCCAGCGCCCACGGCTCGCCGAGCCGCTCGGCCGCGGCGAGGGCGTCGTTCAACAGCTCCTCGGCACGCGGCATGTCCGCCTCGACGTTGATCGCGATGTCGCCGCGGAACCGGAGCGCGTGCGCGAGGGTCCAGTCGTCGCCGAGTTCGCGGCCGAGGACGATGGCTCGGTCGAGCGCGCCGATCGCCGCCGGATACTCGCCGAGCCAGTAATGCGCCTCGCCGACGCCGGCCAGCACGCGCGCCTCGCGCAGCTGCTCGCCCTCGTGCCCGATCGCGAGCGCGCGGTCGTAGTAGTCGATCGCGGACCGGCTCTCCATCCGGCGTCTGGCCCGGTCGCCGGCCTGGGCGAGCGCGTCCGCCGCGCGCTCCGGCACCCGCCGATCGGTGGGATCGATGTCCTGCGCCGCCTTCGCCGCAGCCTCCAGATGTTCTGCGGCCCAAGCTTGATGGCCGCTCTCAAGCAGGCTTTCCGCGATCCGTTCGTGCAGGGTTGCCCGCAGTCGCTTCGGCAGGCTGGCGTACGCGACGTCGCGGAGCGTGTCGTTGCGGAAGCGCCACGTGGGAGGGCCCGAGCTGCGCTCGTCGCGAACGACGATCTCGGCGTCCACCAGCTCCCCCATCCCCTCGACGCCGCATTCGGCCACGAGCGCCGCCTCGTCGAGGTCGAACGAGTACATGTAGACGGAGAGGCGGCGCGCGACGTCGCGGAGCGTCGCCGGTAGCGCGTCAAGCCGGGCCGCGATCATCGCCTGCACCGTCGGCGGGAGGATCGGTGTGGCGCTCGCGGGTTCGCCTCGTTCGTGGACCCGGATGAGTGCGCCGGTCGATTCCACGATGAAGAACGGGTTGCCGCCGGCACGCGCCGCGACGGCCGCGGCCTCCTCTTCGGAGATCCGCGAACCGCCGGCCTGGCGTGCGAGACCCACGGCCTCGTGGTTCCCGAGGGACTCAAGGCGCAGGAGCAGGTGGTTCGCCGCGCGGGAACCCCAGGCGCTCCGCTCGTCCAGGAGCTGCGGCCGGGCTGCGGCCAGGACGAACGCCGGACACGCGCCGTCGCGGCGGCGCGCCGCGACGCGTTCGATGAGATCGAGCATCGGCGGACGGAGCGTGTGGGCGTCCTCGAACATCAGGGCGACGGGTTGCTCGGCCGCGAGCGCATCGACGAGCGCCGTGAAGCCCTGGAGGACGTCGTCGATGAAGGCCGATTCCTCGCGGCGGTCCTCACCGAGCCCGAGCAGGAGCGCGAGCCGCTCGACGGTCCGTTCCCGTTCGGCGTCGTCGCCGGCGCCGTCGAGGAGCTCGGTGAGCCGGCGACGGGTCTTCTCCGATGGATCGCTGTCGTCGATGCCGGCCGCGTCGCGCACCATCGAGGCGATCGGGGCGAACGTGGCCGAGTCGCTGATCAACGAGCTCCTCCCGACGAGCGTGAGCACCCCGGGTTCCACCCCGGCGCCGAACTCGTCGAGCAGTCGGGACTTGCCGATGCCGGGCTCGCCGACGACGGTGAAGAGCATCGGCGTGCCGGTGGCCTGTACCCGCGCGAAGGATTGCCGAAGCAGGGCGAGCTCATCGGCCCGCCCGACGAACGGGATCGTGCGCCGCGCCGACCGGGTCGTGAGGCCCTGCACGGGGAACGCCGTCAGCTCGGTGTCGAACCCCTTCGCCGGAACGGTCCGCGCCTCCGCGAAGGACACCGACGTCTCGGTCAGCGCGCGGGCGAGCTCGCCGACGAGCACCTCGCCGGGCGCGG
>Ga0335082_10006564_pt1 | contig 12683 bp, 11 predicted proteins | sample Lox_Sample_41_FD_206718 | JGI IMG/M metagenome (GOLD analysis project Ga0335082, IMG submission 206718) | Soil microbial communities from Loxahatchee National Wildlife Refuge, Florida, United States - Lox_Sample_4.1 | ecosystem: Environmental > Terrestrial > Soil > Wetlands | place: USA... | reverse complement strand
CGAACAGCCCGGCGGTCCAGGCAAGCCCCGGCGATACGAGTATCTGATGTGTCAGGTAGCCGTGGCCCGTTCCGCTCATCAGCACCGACAGCGTGATGAGGCCCGCCACGGTGCCGAGAATCGTGATTATGAACTGTACCAGCGTACGCGTGAGCGAGGCGAAGGCGAGCGCAGGCAGCAGTATGACGCCCGCCAGGATCGTTTGCACCCACAGCAGATTCGGCAGATAGTCGAGCGGATGGAACCCGGCAGCCGCGAGAATCACGCACTGGGCAATTGTCAGCGGCACACTCATGAACGCCACGACAAAGAGCGCTTTCGCCCCCAGCAGGCTCCATCGCGAATACGGGCGGGTGATCCAGAAACGCCGGTCGCCCGTCAGAGCTTCCTCGTGAATCAACAGCGCGATGACATACCACCACGAAAACGGCAAAACTCCCACGGCGAATCGCAGGTACGAGGCCCACGTCCTAAACGGATCTCCCCTGGTGGCCGACCAGGCGAAGGCCGCCGTGATCGCCGCCATCACGCAGATCTCGTAGGCGAAGCGCCGCGCGTCCTTGCGGAAGATGTGCAGGGCTTGTCTCATCGAAGCTCCTGGGGCTGGGGGAAGTGCATCGGCAAATGGAAATCGCGATGGGCCCATGCGCGCGGTGTCTCCCGCAACAGGAACAGAGTGGAGCCGATAACGCACTGGAATCCGTCGGTGAAGACGGGACTCAGCGCCAACTCCGCGGGCCAGGGCGACTGACGGCGGGAGAAGAGTTCCATGGTGCCGCCTGGGAGCGTCGAGCCGGCGGGAATGGGACCAGCTTCACGCTGGCTGCGTACGAAATCATAGGCACTTCGGAACGGAGAAGTGCAGAACACAACGTACGCCTCACGATCGGTTGAGACAGTGCAGCGCCCCCCCCACGGAATCCGCGTCTCGCGATCCGGCGGCAATGGCAGGAACGCCGCATTCTGCAGGCTGAAATAGATGGAGACCTGCATATTTGCGGTTTTGCCCGCGAGCTTGCGATATTCTTCCGACCCTGCGAAGACGTGATGCGGATATTGGGCAACGGATCCCGTCGGAGGAGGCACCGGATCTTCGTATCCGGCCCACATCGGCGACGCGTTTGGGGCGTCCGGACGTACCTGGACCATCTCCGGTACGGCAATCAAATTGGCGGGAATGTTGCTGAAAGTGAGCGGAAAGTCCGCGTTCACAAACCCCCGCCCTTCGGGCGGCACAGACGCGGAGGGTTCGCCGATCGCCACCGATACCGCCTCCGTCCCAGGCTTCCCGTAGAGCCACATCTGCGCTTTGTAGTAGAGCGATGGGGGGATGTTCAGCCACAACCACGCGCCCAGTACGAGCGTGCCCAGACCCGCCAGCACCGCGATGCGCACCCGGCGAGCCGAATATTGCCTCAGGACCACGAACACGGAGCCCGCACAGACGACGAGCACCAGGATGGTGGACTGAAGCCATTCCGTCGAAAGAAAGCCCACACTCACCATGCCGCCGCGGCTCAGCAGAAAGTACAATCCCAGTACCCCACACAGCGGCGCCAGAACCACCTGGGCCAGCGTCCGCGTCACCGCGCCGAGCGCGAAAGCGGGCACCAGCAGCACCAGTGTCAGCGCCAACTGCATCCAGAGGAGCCGTGGAAACCCGCCCATGGGCGAGTAACCAGCCGCGCCAAGGATCGCCATTTGCGCGACCAGCAGCGGCGCGTTCACGAACGCCAGCACGAAAAGCACCTTCGCCGCCAGCAATTGCTTCCAGAGATACGGCCGCGTCACCCAGAACTGCCGATGCCCGGTCAGCGCCTCGGCATGAATGGCCCGCGTCACCAGAAACCACCAGCCGATCACCAGGAAGAAACTGCTCAGGAATGACAGGATCACCGGCCGGGAGATGTCGGCCGCCTGCGCTTCGATGGCCGAGATATGTGCCCACGCGAACACGGCGGTCAGCGCGCCGATGACGCCCAGCTCGATGCGGAAGCACCGAGTGTCTTTGCGGAAGATGTGGAGCACCTGGATCATCGCGTCCTCAGGCCGCCGCGCTCTGCGCCGCCTTCGCCACCGTGACGAAGATGGTCCGCAGCGGTATCGGAGTGGCCGATATGTCCCGCGCATTCGGGAACCGGGCGCGAATCTCGGCCGTGGTGCGCTCAGCGTCCCAGCGGCTTTCGGTGAAACGGATCACCGCTGCCGACGATTCCGGCTTCAACCATGTCGCCGGCCAGTCGGCGGGCAGGGAAGGCGCCGTTTCGAAGGTAATCTCAATTTCCCGGAATCGATTCGACAGCGCGGCCAGCTCCTCGGAGAACTGGATGCGGCCGTTGTCGAGATAAGCGATATGACTCGCAAAGGTCTCAATATCGGCCAGATCGTGGGACGAGATGAAGACCGTGGTGTTCTCGCTGCGCTCGAGCAGACCTTCGATGAACTCGTCGCGCGCCAGCGGATCGAGCCCGGTAAATGGTTCGTCCAGCACCACCACCTCCGGCCGGTACGCCAGCGACGATGCCAGCGCGGCTTTCATTCGCATCCCGCGCGACAGATGCTTCAGCTTGCGGTCCCCGGGCAGGTTGAACTGTTTTATCAGTTGCGCGGCCAGCTCGGTGTCCCACGCCGGATAGAAAGGCCGCAGATATGCCAGAAAATAGTCGACTGTCATCCAGTCCGGCATCTCCTGGTTTTCTGAAACGTAACCGATGCGCGTGAAATCGGGACCTCGCAGGCGCCGCGACTCGATCCCCAGAACCTCCGCACGCCCCGACGTTGGCCGCAGGATGTTCATAAGGATCTTGATGGTGGTGGTCTTGCCTGCGCCATTCGGGCCAATCAGGGCGAAGACGGCGCCGCGCGGCACCGCGAGCTCGATTCCTTTGAGGACGGGCGTCCAGCGGAATTTCTTCGTGAGTCCGGTAACGCGGATGGGGTCATCGCTCATTTTCTGGAACCTCCTTCGGCGGGCTCGAGCCTCTCCCAGTGCGCCCTGAGCGCGTCGATGACGTCGGATTCCTTCAGGCCAAGCCTGCGGGCGGCCACGACAAGCCGTTCCAGCTCGTCATTCAGCAACTGGGCGCGGTCGGCGGCGGTGGAACGGGCCGGTTTGGCGACTACGGTGCCCGTGCCTGGACGGACCTCAAGCAATCCTTCGTTGATGAGGTGCGTGATCACCTTGTGCGCGGTATTGGGATTGATCTTGAGCGCCTTGCTGAGCGCGCGCACCGACGGGAAAGGGTCGCCCGGGCGCATCTGGCCGCTGATGACAGCCTTGCGCGCGGCGTAGACCACCTGTTCGTACAGCGCCACGCCGGGCTGAAACGAGAGGCGGAACGGGATCACGTGTGTACTATGACAGGTAGTACAGCAGTTGTCAAGAGAAACTGGCGGCCAGCTCGTCCAGCGTCACCGCGGCGGTGCCCAGCTTGCCGACCACGATGCCGCTGGCGGCATTGGCGATCTCAGCAGCTTCAACTGGCGATGCGCCCCCGGCCAGGGCGGCGGTCAGGGCGGCCATCGCGGTGTCGCCGGCGCCCGACACGTCGAAAACTTCGCGCGCGCGCGTGGGTGTGTGATACGCCGCCGGCTTGTCGCGCTCGAACAGCATCATCCCCTCCTCGCCGAGCGTCAGCAGCAGAAGCTCGGCGTTCCACCGCTCCAGGAGCTGGCGCCCGATCGGATCAACGGCACGGCCGTCGTCCTCAAGTCCCGCGGCCTTGAGCGCCTCGGCGCGATTTGGCTTGATCACGGTAACGTGCTTCCAGTCCACCGGATTGCCCGGATTGGGATCCACCGCCAGGATGACGTTGTGGTCGCGGGCCAGCGTGCAGAGCCTGTCGGCGGTCTCCTGCGTAACTGCGCCCTTGCCGTAATCGGCCACCAGTACCGCGTCTGAGCCAGCCACGAGAGCTTCCAGCCCCTCAATTCGCTGCACGACTGACGTGCGCGGCTGCTCGCGATCCACCCTTACTACCTGTTGTTGCCGGGCAATAATACGCGTCTTGACGATGGTGGACCAGGCAGGGTTCCGCTGGACGCCGGCGACATCGATGCCCATGATGCCGAGTACGCTCAGCAGCCGTTCACCGGCAGAATCGCAGCCCACTGTCCCCGCCACGGCCACGTTCGCAGAGAATTCCCGGAGGTTCCGCGCCACATTCGCCGCCCCACCGGGAAACGGCTCTTCTCGGGTTACGTGCACCACCGGCACCGGAGCCTCGGGCGAGATGCGGCTCACCCGGCCCCATACGAATTCATCGAGCATCAGATCGCCGACGACGGCAAATCGCTTCGTCGCGGCGCCGGCGAGAATGGCACGGCAGCGCTGGCTGGTCACTTCCTCGATTATCGTCGTTTGGAGGCGCATGGTGACGTGCACCGGTCCGCGCCCGGGCGGAACCCGAGTTCGGACAACACGCCGGGGAATAGCGGTGACGCTGAAAAGCCGCACTTAAATATTAAGGCATGCTAAAAAGATGTGATTGCGCACATATATGTGATTACGCACATATAGAGGATAAATAGCCAATCGATATCTCTAAGTCTGTGGCCTTCGCGCGATAAGTACTGTGCGGGCTCCTGTTTGTTGGTTCAGGTCCGCTATCGCCTCCGGCTGCGGAGGCGCCATACGAAGCCGAATTCCGCTTGCCGTCAGCGACGGTACGGGGGTGAATCGAATATGAAGCTGGCGCAGAAACTGTACGGTACTTTGGGCGGTCTGGCCCTGAGTGGACTGCTTGCCACAGGCGCGGGAGTCGGGTACCTTCGGGTTGTTTGTGTTGAACTGAACGAGGCCACCGGCCGGACTGCGGTGAAGCTCGATCTGACGAATGCGGCGCGCGCCCGTTCCTGGGAAATGGTGGCAGACCTTCGGGGAGCGCAGGTAGCGGCCGAACGCGGCGACGATCGCGAGCGCGATGCCTTTTCAAAGCAGTGGGCGTCGGCGTTCAAGCGCGCGGGCGAGCAACTTGGCGAGATCCGGCCGCTGCTGATTTCCGACCAGGCGCGTCGCGATCTGGCCGATTTCGAATCCGCGCTGGGCCAGTTCAAGGGAGTGTCGGAGCAGTACTTGCAGCTTTGCCGGGAACGGCGCATGGACGACATTCGCGGTCTCGATGCCGGCGTCAAGGGGTTTGCGAGCCAGGCCGATGCCGCCCTGACCGATCTCAAGAACCTGCAGCGAACCCAACTGAAGGACTCGCAGACACGCGCCGCCGAGCTTCGCGTGAACAGCGTGGTAACGAACATTGTGACGGTTTGCCTGTTGCTGGTCTTTGTCGTTCTGGCAGTCTTTATCGTTCGCGGGATCAACCAGGCGCTGGGACTGGTCGTCACCGAACTCTCAACAGCATGCGGCGAGGTGGCATCAGCGTCCGGCCAGGTGGCGTCAGCCGCCCAGAATCTGGCGCAGGGTTCTTCCGAGCAGGCGGCGGCGCTGGAACAGACATCGGCGTCGACCGAGGAAATCAGTTCGATGGCGCGCAGGACGCGCGAGAACTCCAGCACAGCCGCCACCGTGATTGGGCGATCTCGCAAGAACTTCGACGAAGCGAACCGGGCGCTGGAACAGATGATCGCGGCCATGGGCGAGATCAAGATGTCGAGCGACAAGATCGCCAAGATCATCCGGGTGATTGACGACATCGCCTTCCAGACGAACATCCTCGCCCTGAACGCCGCGGTGGAGGCCGCTCGCGCCGGCGAGGCCGGCATGGGGTTCGCCGTGGTCGCCGATGAGGTTCGCAATCTGGCGCAACGCTGTTCGCAGGCCGCCAAGGAGACCGCCCCGCTCATCGAAGAGTCGGTGTCCAGATCCAAAGACGGCAAACAGCGGGTGGACCACGTTGCGGAGAATATCCGCGCCATTACCGAGGAATCCCTCGAGGTCAGCACGCTGGTCCAGGAAGTTTCGGTTGGGAGCGATGAGCAGGCGCGGGGAATTGCTGAAATGGCAAAAGCTCTGACGCAAATGGAGCAGGTGACCCAGAGCACCGCCGCTCATGCCGAACAGAGTGCCGCTGTGGCACAGGAACTGAGCGCGCAATCGGTATCGATGAAGAGAGTCGTGGCGCGCCTCACCGAACTGGTGGGGACCGGGAAGGCGGCGTAAGGGTTTCAGACGATGTCGCGCAACCAGCCTCAGCTCCCACAAAGGCTGGTGACAGGGGCGGACCGCCGAAAGATGGCCCGCCCCCAATTGTCAGTTCGAGTGCAGCGGATCGCGCTTGTACTTCGAGATTTTCACCGCCGGTTTCACATTCGCGCGGTTCTTCACGCTGGCCACGATGAAATCGCGGTTCAGATGCGCGATCGATTCCAGCCTGATCTCCTTCGGACACACCGCTTCGCATTCGCCGATGTTGGTGCATCCGCCGAAGCCTTCGATGTTATGCTGCGCCACCATCGCCAACGCGCGGCTGTTGCGCTCCGGCTGACCCTGCGGCAGCATGCCGAGGTGCGTGATCTTCGCGCTGGTGAACAGCATGGCCGAAGCATTGGGGCACGCCGCCACGCAGGCGCCGCATCCGATGCAGGCCGCCGCGTCCATGGCGCGATCGGCGTCCTCCTTGGGAATCGGCAGATTATTGGCATCCTGCGCGCTGCCGGTGGGCGCCGTGATGTAACCTCCCGCCGCGATGATGCGGTCGAACGCAGAGCGATCCACCACCAGGTCCCTGATCACCGGGAAGGCCTTCGCGCGCCACGGTTCCAGCCACAGCTCTTCGCCGTCCTGGAAGTTGCGCAGCATGAGCTGGCAGGCCGTGGTGCCCTTCATGGGTCCGTGCGCCACGCCGCTCACCATGAAGCCGCACATGCCGCAGATGCCCTCGCGGCAGTCGCTCTCGAAAGCGACCGGCTCCTCGCCCTTCTCGGTCAACTGCTCGTTCAGCACGTCGAGCATCTCCAGCGCGGACATGTTCGGGTTCAGCCCGTCCAGATCGTAGCGCTGCATGCGGCCCTTGTCCTTCGGGCCCTTTTGCCGCCAGATGTGAAGAACGAGTCTCATTTGTAGCTCCTCTGCGTCGGATGCACGTACTCGAACTCCAGCGGCTCCTTGTGCATCACCGCTGGCTTGTCGGAACCCTGATACTCCCAGGCCGCCGCGTACGAGTAATCGGCATCGTTGCGTTGCGCTTCGCCATCGGGCGTCTGATATTCATCGCGGAAATGCCCGCCGCAGGATTCGTTGCGTTCCAGCGCGTCGATGCATATCAGCTCGGCCAGCTCGAAAAAGTCGGCCACGCGGCCCGCGCGCTCGAGTCCCTGATTGAACTCGTCGCCCGAGCCGAGCACCTTGACGTCCTTCCAGTACTCTTCGCGCAGGCTGCGGATTTCCTCGATGGCTTCCTTCAGGCCCGTGGCATTTCGTGCCATGCCGCATTTTTCCCACATGACTTTGCCGAGTTCCTTGTGGAACGAATCCACCGTGCGCTTGCCGCTGCCCGAAAGCAGGCGCTGCGTGATGTCGTCCACGTTCTGTTCGGCTTCGGCGAATGCCGCGTCGCCGGTGGTGGCCTGCTCAGGCTTCGCGGTTGCCAGATAATCGCCCACCGTATAGGGCAGGACGAAGTAGCCGTCGGAGAGGCCCTGCATCAGCGCGCTCGCGCCCAGCCGGTTCGCGCCGTGGTCGGAGAAGTTTGCTTCGCCCGCGACGAACAGCCCCGGAATGGTGGACATCAGGTAGTAATCCACCCAGAGCCCGCCCATGGTGTAGTGAATCGCGGGGAAGATTCGCATCGGCACTTCGTACGGGTTCTCCGCGGTGAGGTGATGGTACATGTCGAACAAGTTGCCGTAACGGTCCTTCACCACGTCGGCGCCGAGGCGGCGAATGGCGTCGGAAAAGTCGAGATAGACGCCCAGCCCGCTCTCACCCACGCCGCGGCCTTCATCGCACACACACTTTGCGTTGCGCGATGCCACGTCGCGCGGCACCAGGTTGCCGAAGCTCGGATACTTGCGCTCGAGGTAATAATCGCGGTCGTCTTCGGGGATCTGATTCGGCGCGCGCGTGTCGCCCTTCTTCTTCGGCACCCAGATGCGGCCGTCGTTGCGCAGCGATTCGGACATCAGCGTCAGCTTGCTCTGATAATCGCCGGAGACCGGAATGCAGGTCGGGTGGATCTGTGTGAAGCACGGATTCCCGAACGCGGCCCCGCGCTTGTAGGCGCGCCAGATGGCCGTCGCGTTGGAGCCTTTGGCATTCGTCGAAAGATAGAAGACGTTGCCGTAGCCGCCGGTGGACAGAATCACGGCGTCGGCAAGATGGCGCTCCAGCGCGCCGGTGACCAGATTCCGCGTGATGATGCCGCGTGCCTTGCCGTTGATGACCACCAGATCCAGCATCTCCTGCCGCGGATACATGGTCACCGAGCCCGCGTGCACCTGCGCCTCAAGCTGCTGATAGCAGCCGAGGAGCAACTGCTGGCCCGTCTGCCCTCGTGCATAGAACGTGCGCGAGACCTGCGCGCCGCCGAACGAGCGGTTCGAAAGCAACCCGCCGTATTCGCGCGCGAAGGGCACGCCCTGCGCCACGCACTGGTCGATAATGCTGACCGAGTTCTGCGCCAGCCGGTACACGTTCGATTCGCGGGCGCGGAAATCGCCGCCCTTCACCGTGTCGTAGAACAAGCGGTAAATCGAATCGCCGTCGTTCTGATAATTCTTGGCCGCGTTGATGCCGCCCTGCGCCGCAATGGAGTGCGCGCGCCGGGGCGAATCCTGGAAACAGAAGCACTTGACGTTGTATCCGAGTTCGCCGAGCGACGCCGCGCCGGCTCCGCCCGCGAGGCCGGAGCCCACCATGATGATGGTGTACTTGCGCTTATTGGCCGGGTTCACCAGCTTCATCTCGAAGCGCGCGCGATCCCAGCGGCTCTCGATGGGCCCTGTTGGACATCTGGAATCGAGCTTCATTGGATTTCACCTCCCACGATGCCGAGCAGCACTGCGATCGGGATCGAAATCTCGCCGATCGCGATCAGAATCGCCACAACCTGCGCGCCGCGCTTCAGCCACGGCGTGTAGCGGGGATGATTGATGCCCAGCGTCTGGAACATGCTCCACAGCCCGTGATAGAGATGAGTGCACAACAGAATCAGGGCGACGATGTAGAAGCCGGCGACGATGGGGTTGCGGAAGCCGTGCACGACGTTCTCATAAGGATGCAACTCGATGTACGGCGTGCCGCCAACGCCCAGCGTCAGATGCATGATGTGGTAGATGACAAACGCGCCTACGATGGGCCCGCTCCAGTACATGGTGCGCGAGGCGTAATCGGAGCCCACGGCGCGCTTCTTCACGTAGGGTTCCGGCCGCGCGGCCCGCTTCTGCAGGAACAGCAGCCAGCAGGACCAGACGTGCAGGAACAGCATGATCAGCAGAAAGATACGCGCCGTCCACAGCAGGGGTGGCGAGGCGTGCAATAAGGCCGCGTAATGATTGATCTGGTCAGGTCCGAGAAAGATCTGAAGATTGCCAAGCAGGTGGGCGACTACGTATCCGAAAAGGACCACGCCGCTGACGGCCATGACGACTTTCTTGCCGACAACGGAATCGTAGAAGCCAGCAGCCCGGCGATCGGACATACCGACAGCGGGAGCGCTCATGTTCCTCTCTCTTGTTGTTGTAATGATGGCAACACTGCAAGATGGCGCGCCTGGGGCGAGCCGGCGGGAAAGAAATGGTTCCCGCTACCAGCGTACAACCGCGAGGGATGACGGAGCAAAGGACTGAAACGGTCGGGGATGACGGTCGTGTCTATGTCGGTGTGCTGCCGGATTCGATCGAGTTGTACGATTCGTGCGACCCTCGCGTCCCGTCTTTTCCCTCACTCAGCCACTTGATCCGAAACATCCAGGATTCTACTCCTTCGTAGACCATGGGGCGCACCGCATCCTCGATGGTTACCGTCACGCTGGCGATGTTTTCGAGATCCCTGCCTGTCACCACGAGCGGCGAGTCTTGGACAACACGGGCATAGAAGCGCAGAAAGCTCGTCCACGGCTCGGCGAGAATCGTGATCGGAAGGTTATACTCTCTCAGGAAACACCCGAGTTCGTTCTCAAATCGTCGAAGGTGGATGATGTCTTCTATCTGTCCTCGAAGGTCCTGCGGGAGTTTCTGCTTGTCACTCAGGATAGAGTGGGCTTTATCGAATAGACGTAGCACGTTCTGCGCGGTCTTGTTGGTCAGGTTTGTGTGCAAGGCCCAATCGCAGAAGAAGCGAAGTGCTCGGTAGTGGTCATGCTCTCCCGGAGCCCGCATGTCAAGCAGCTTCCTGATTTGGACGAGAATGTACACAATGCGCGCCTCAGATAGAGGATCCGAGGATTCCAGTTGTGCGCGCAACTTTTCTTCGATATCGGATCTCACTTCTCACATGATAAGAGGTGTCTGACGAAAGCGCCGGGCCAGTCTCTTGCTACGCCGCAGGCAGCATCAGAGTGGCCATGTGGTAGGCCGGGACGGAATTCAGCAGGAAGCGGGCGGCAGTGGCTGGCTTTTCGGATTCGAAGTGGCAGGTCTGGGTCGCGCTGCGCCCTTCCACTTCCACGCGGTCCTGCACCGGCCGGACGCGGTAGGCGGCGCTGACGCCGTGGAATTGGCGGAGGGATTCCAGTGGCCAATCGGAGTCGGCCACCATGTGAATCCCCCCTTCCGCCGATATGAGGATAGTGATGTCGGACGGCACGGAGCCGGCGGTCATCGTGTTCTCCGCCGCTTCGAGAATCTCCACGGCGTTGGCGATAAACCGGCTCACGAGGTACTTATCGCTGTCCTCCGGCAGTTTGCGAGGAAACTTTACCTTAGGTGCTAACCCCTTTGGTGGGTATAGTTTACATCGGTTTGCCGCAGTTGATCATCCACGGCGTGCCGAACCGGTCGCGGAACATGGCAAACCGCTGCGCCCAGAAGGTTTCCTGCAGCTCCATCTGGACCGCCCCGCCGTCTGCAAGCGCCTTGTAGACGCGCTCCGCTTCGGCCGGGTCCGGGATGTCCAGGGAGACGCACATACCATGGGCCTCGCTGAAAAACTGAGGCGGTGCGTCGGCCCCGGCCAGCGTCTCGTCGCCGACATTCAGCGACACGTGCATGATGCGGTCCTTCTGGTCGGGCGGGGTCTGGGTGCCCATCGGCGAATCGCCGTAGGTCATCATAAATGCGATTTTGCCGCCCAGAGCTTTCTCGTAATACTCAAAGGCGGCCTTGCACTGGCCGTTGAATGACAGATAGGGATTGATCTTCACGGGCGTCCTCCTTGCGCCACTTCCGGGGCGCGTCCTGCCATTGTACCTTTCCCCTCACCTGATACCATTCCTGAGTGCCCCCTTCGCAGCGCCCCCCGGAGATGACCTGGAAGGCCGTCGGACTCGGCCTCTTTCTCGCCCTGGTATTCGGTTCCGCCAACGCCTGGCTTGGGATGAAAGCGGGCCAGACCGTGGCGGCCACCATCCCCGCGGCGGTCATCGCCATGGCCCTGTTCCGACTGCCCGCTTTCCGCGGCGGCATCCTCGAACAGAACATCGCCCGCACGGCCGCATCGGTCGGCGAGGCTCTCGTGGCCGGCGCCATCTTCACCATTCCCGCGTTTCTGATGGCCGACGTCAACGGCAGGCACCTGTGGGCCGATCTGCGCTCGCACTACTGGGAGGCGACGCTGATCCTGTTGGTGGGCGGCCTCATCGGCATCCTGTTCATCATCCTGCTGCGGCGCGCGCTCTGCGCCGATAAATCGCTGCCGTTCCCCGAAAGCGTGGCCAGCTATGAGATCGTCAAGGCCGGTCAGGAAGCATCGGATGCTCCGAAGTATATCTTCGGCGCGATGGGCTTCGGCGCGCTCATCCAGTTCTTCACCGCCGACAACGGTCTCAAGATCTTCCGCGAATACACCGAGGGCTTCCTCGCTTTCCCGCGCTCGGTCGTGAAGCACTTCAATTACGAAAAACAGCCGATCGGCGATGTGACCCACTACGGCGGCGTGCCGTGGTCCACCCCGAGCCTCTCGCCCGCTCTCATGGGCATCGGCTACATCATCGGGCCCGAGCTTTCGGCCATCACCATGGCGGGCGGCCTGCTCGCCTGGTGGATTCTCATCCCCCTGCTGATGTTCTTCGACCCCGACCTGCCGCGCCGCATCGGCACCGCCGACCCGGGCATCGCCTCTTACAGCCTCTGGTACAACATCGTGCGGCCCATCGCCGTCGGCACCATGCTGGTGGGCGCGGGCAACACCATGTGGTCGATGCGCGACTCGCTGTTCAGCTCGCTGCGTGGCGTCTTCAAGGTTTCATCGGAGGCGGCGCACGAGGAGCACACCGACGACCCGCGCGAGAAGGACATCCCGCCCCGCATCATCCTCATTGGCATCTTCCTGCTGCTGATCCCCATCACCGCGATCTATTTCTACTTCACCCAGGGATTGACCTCGGCGATCGTGGCGGCCGTGGTGATGCTGATTGCCGGATTCCTGCTGACTGCCGTCGGCGGATATCTGATCGGTCTGGTCGGCAGTTCGAACCAGCCGCTCAGCGGCCTCATCCTTTCGGCTCTGATCATCTCCGCCCTGATGATGCTCACCATCGGCGTCACCGGACCTGCGGGCGTGGCGGCAGTGCTCGGCGTTGCGGCGGTGGTGGGCGTGGCGTGTTCGGTGTCGGGCTCGCTGATTCAGGACC
>Ga0335082_10006562_pt1 | contig 12687 bp, 10 predicted proteins | sample Lox_Sample_41_FD_206718 | JGI IMG/M metagenome (GOLD analysis project Ga0335082, IMG submission 206718) | Soil microbial communities from Loxahatchee National Wildlife Refuge, Florida, United States - Lox_Sample_4.1 | ecosystem: Environmental > Terrestrial > Soil > Wetlands | place: USA... | reverse complement strand
AGTTCCGCCGCCAAATCAAGAAAATCTTCCTTGAGAATGTGCAGAGAACCGCTGCCGTAGTGCAGGTGGACGGTTCCTCTTTCGCAGAGCGCGATTTCCCATCGGTGGTTTTTTTTCATCCTAGTCCTCTAAAAAAGAGCCCGATACTCCACCGTATTTCGGCGGGATATCGGGCTCTGGGTTTTCTAACCGCTGGCCGCTCAAGATTCGAAATCAAACAGTCCGGCTAAATATCATTGACCATCTTTGCCGCACCATTCTTTTCCAGCGGAACGATGATTTGCCTTTTGCATCGCCGGCATTTCAACTCGACGCCTCCGGGCACCAGCCGCGCCAGCATGCTGCCGCACAGGCAGCGAAAGGGTTTTATCCCCGTGTGATCATGGTCGCGCTTATCTTGGTCGTGTTGCTTCAACATAGCTTTCTTTGTCTCGTGCGGCCTTTTGGTTTTCTCTGGCCATCCACACCGAAGTCGTTACAAATGCCAGCAGCATCAAACCTTGGGCCGCCAATGTTTCGAGCGTTGGATAGATTCCCAAGAAGGGTACCTGCGGAACAAAACTGACCGGCGTGCTCGGCACCCATCCAGCGACTTGGAGTGTCTTGATCCCGTTGCCGGCGAAGATGAAAGCCATAATATACAGCAGAGTTCCGGTGGCGCCGAAAAAGTACTTCAATGGGATTCGCAAGCCGAGTTTAAGGATCGCGAAAGTTACCACGACGAGAGCGCCGAGGCCCGCTATGAATCCCCAAATAATCGCCCCATGGTTGCCTTCGTTCTGTAACCAGAGCGCCTGGTAAAACAAAACGACTTCAAATGCCTCTCGATAAACAGCGAAGAAAGAGATGCCCACGAGACCGAGAACCTTTTTGCCGGAAAGTACATCTTTGACCTTGTTTTGAATAAACGCCTGCCATCTTTTGGCCTCGGTTCGGGTATGGAGCCAATAGCCCACGTAAAATAGGGCGACAGCTGCAAACACAGATATGAACCCCTCCATGCTCTCACGGTGCTGGCCGCTGAAAGTCATTACAGTCTGAGTGGCAACCCATGTCAGACAACCGGCGATCAGCGCGAGAATCCAACCCAAATGAATGTAACGGACAGCCTCTGTCGCGCCCGTCACTCGCAGCATCGCCAGGATAGCGGCTAAGATCAGAGCCGCTTCAAGACCTTCCCGTAGAATAATCAGTGCGGAGTTGGTGAAGGAGTAGTAGCTAGACAAACTGTCTTCACGCGCTAGGATCTGTGATGCTTGATCCAGTTTGGATTCAATATCCAAATACTGTTTTTGAAGCTCTTCGTTGGCAACGCCTTGCCTTATCAGGTTGCGAAACTGGGTAAATTGCCCCTCGAGATTACGACCAAACGAAATATCTTTCGCGAATAAGGCCGGCTCCGCCAGATCATAGCCGTCGATATAAGCTTCCACCGCTTTTTGATACGCCTTTTCTTTTTCTCCCTGAGCGTACAGTTGAGCGGCTTCCCGTAACCGCGTTCGCGCGATCACCAAAGGATCGCTCGATTTGGTTTCCAAAATCCCGCGTCTAAGATAAGCAAGGGCGTCATTAGTTTGCGCCTCTGGCACAGCAAAGGGCTTTAGCTTTTCCAGAAGTTGTTCGTCGGAACTTGTCGCTAGGGTGGCTACGCTGGTGAGATCGCTGGTCAGTTTCTTCGACTGCAGCAAGGTGGCGCCGGCCTTAGCCGAATCCGCTGAAAAACGAAGGGAAATGACATAAAAGGCGACTTGCCAGCGCTCGTCTTCACCGAGGGCCGCGAAGGAAGCCATGGCTGTATTCTCGACTCCGAAGCTGACCGCGTTAAATGCTTTAAAAGGAGAGAGCCCGGCCATGAATTCCGCGTCGGTAAAATTAGCCGGCGGCGGGGTTTTGGGATTCATCGTTGCACGGCTGGGGCCGTCGCCTTTGCCCTTTTCGCCGTGGCATTGAGCGCAGTTCTCCAAGTAGAGAGTCCTTCCGGTTGCGAGAGACGGAAGTAGCCTGGGGTAGGGAACGATCTTGTAAGTAGCAATCAGTTTCTCTTTGGCGCTATTGGCGAGTTCGGCTACCGCTTTAGCATCGGCCTTATTCGCAATTTGGCTCGCCAGGGATTTGAGACTGGGCTCGATTCCGGCTTTATCGGTTTTGTCCTCTTCCTTAAGTCGGCGGAAGAGTTCCAGGGTTCGCTTGGAGAATTCCTGCTGCTCCGCGAACTCGTTCTGGTTAAGGATTTTTCCGTCTTGGACAGCGTTCTTGTAGTCGGTGCTAAGATAATCGAGAAGCGCCACGAGTTTTCTTGCCTCTTCATCGGCGAAAGCAGGGAAGGCTGTGAACAAGAAGGCGACGAAAAACAACGCCCGCCATCCACGCGCCGGGGCGTGCTCTGTTTGACAACGGGGAGAGCGGATTTGGCTCACCGGCGATGCTGTCCAAAATGATCGCATAAGAATTGAGCTTTCGTCGTCAGGAGAAAGAGCCCCCTTGCCAAAACGCTGGCAATGTTTCGCGGATTATTTTCATGCTTTGCCTCTTTGCTCCTTGAACTTTCTAGCGGCCGGGACTATATGCGAGGGAGCCAAGCCGCTTGATGTCAGACAGCTAGAAAGTTAGTATCACCTAACTTGAGAAGTTCCTATATTGAAATAAAATTATTTTGTCAAGCCTATGCCGCGCGCAAAGATCACCCCAGCTGTTGAGGATTACCTCCGCACTATCTATGCCCTCGAAGAAGAGGTTCAGCCCGTGATTGCCGCGCGGGTTGCCGAGGAGGTCGGGGTCACGCCGTCAACTATGGTGAGCACATTACGCCGACTGGAAGGAGAGGGTTACTTAAAGGTAGTCCGGCGCAAAGAGATTCATCTGACCGCTGAGGGTAAACAAGTCGCCGAAAGAATTCTTCGTCGCCATTTCCTCATCGAGCGCTTTCTTACGGATCTACTGGGTTTGGATTGGGTCAAAGCCCACCAAGAAGCCCACCGTCTTGAACACGCGGTCTCCCAGGAAGTCGAGGAGAGGCTCGCCAAGCTGCTTAACAATCCCACGACTTGCCCGCACGGAAATCCTATTCCGGGAAAAGCTCGACTTCATGCGCAAAGAGGAATTCCACTACATCAGGCTATGGCCGGTAAAGAGGTGGAGCTTGAATATATTACTGAGGGTGGAGAGCGGGACGCGCGGTTGCTGGGATTTCTTCAGCAGCACAGCTTGGTCCCGGGCACCAAAGTCCAAGTCCTCGAGGTTGCTCCGTCTCTGGGAACGATGAATTTAAGGGTTGGAAAAGACGAGTTTACTCTGGGAATTGAAGCGGCGAAGAAGATTCGCGTCCATTCAAAAATCCCGACAACTTAAGCGGTGCTAGGGATCAGCTCTCGGCCGTGGCGCTAGGCGGCAGTTCGGAACGGCTCACAAACGCGTGGGAACACGCAACGTGCTGCCACCCCAGGAGCGTCATAGTGATGAGCAACGCACAGGCGAGAGACGCGCCGCCCGGCCACATCATTGCCGAATCATTCATGATCTAATCGCAATCCCAAAGTCCATCCCCGGCTCCGCCCGTTAAGCGTTATCCCACCACGTCGTACGGGCGCATCATGTCGTTTTCTTCGTGCTCTAGAATATGACAGTGCAGCACATAGCGGAATTTCTCGCCCGGTCGAACGCGTGTCCCTGTGGGCAAATCAAACTTGGCGATGATACGCGTGACCTCGCCAGGAAAGGTCTTGACCGTTGTCTTCGTTTGGCGGCGGCTGAACGCGGGGGCCGGTGAAGACGAGGCGGTCCTGAAAACGGGCCCCGGCTTGCCGAAGCTGACGCCATGTGAAGAGCTTTCGCTGAGGGTGAGATGGTAGAAGCGGGCGTCGGAGCCGTTCAGAATTCGAAATCAATACTTCCTGGGCTCGACCTCGAGGAATGGCCACACTTTCCCGTTGACCAGCACCGTGTCACCGAAAAACTCAGGGATTTTGGTTTCGAAGAACGGGCCTCTCTGGACGAAGCCGTTGGTGAACCATGCCTCGGGATAGCCGTCACTCTCCGGCAGCGCTTTGTGGCCATGGAGGTGAACCACTGTGCGTACCTCGGGTGTCGGATGCTCATCGCCGTGGAGCGTCGGGTCGATCGGCAAGAGGTGGCGCGCGGGAAGGTCGTTCATCCATTGGACGGCTATCGGGTGTCCGCGACGGGATTCGAAGGTTGGCCCCGGTAAATGTTGTTATAGCCCCACAATTTCGTCGGAGGCAGGTCGCGATGAAGCTTCTGCCGGAATGTGCGCATCGTTACCTTGAAGAGCGGAGTTCCGCCAACATGGCCGCTCGCGTTGATCACAGGCGGAATCGGAAGGCGGTCCACGAACTTGGCTAAATTCTCCCCGAAGCTTTGTCCCTCGACTCGTTGCGCCGGTAGCAGCAGCGACATTGCCCCACTTCCCAGCGCGACGGTCCCAGCGGCACCACTTATCAACTTCAGAAACCTGCGTCTTTGCATTGTTGTTTACTCCTTGTTTCGGGTTGACAGTGTTGCAGCGATAAAAATAAATCGCGGTTGGAGTCTCAAAGCGCCGAGTGTTTCCATCGCCTCGCTAGCTAGCCCAATGAATTGAGATCTCTTGTGCTGATTCTCCATGATTTTGCTGACGACCTGCTCGTGTAAACCATTCATCTGACCTACAAAATTTTCGCATTTCCTTCGACCCACAAACAAAAAAAGCCCGGTTCCCACCGATCTTGCGGTGGAATACCGGGCTCTGGGCTTAAAACCTCTGGCCGCTCGTTCAAATGGAAATACTTCGACTAAAGATCAATAGAACCTCCAGCGTTAGTATTTCCTTTTTCAGAGGCGCGACTATGCCGCTTACATCTGCGGCAATTCGTATCGAAACGCCTGACGTATTCTGTCCTTTTGCACCTCTAAATTGTCCCTACAAACGCAATGGTTATGCCAATAGCTAACGATTTGATTTTACGTCTGATTGGTCTTCTGCAAATCGTCCGAATTGTATGGGTACACTATTGCTCGCTTTTCAGAGGCACGACGACTTGCCGCTTACACCTCCGACATTTCAACTCTACGCCATGTTCGACTATTCGCGCCAACAAATTCCCACAGAGGCAACGCAAAAGCTTAGCATCCGGATTGTGTTTTGGCTTCTTGCTAGAACCGGTTTGTTTCAAGAGAAGTCCCTTTCGGACCGAACATGCATGGGTTGCTTTTCTAGACGGTACATTGTGAGACTGAGAATTGTCCTTGCCGGGTGTTACTCGCGATGTTTTCAATCTCCTATAAAAAGGAAAAAGCCCGGATTCACCTATCTTGCGGTGAAATTCCGGGCTCTGGATTTTAAACCTCTGGCCGCTTACTGTTTTTGTTCGTATAATCAAACTAAAAATATTTGTCAAGTCTAATTTTATGTTTGTCTACCTTATACCGCAAAAGTTAACTATAGCCGGCAAAGGGCAGGAATTTGATTGTTAGTGTTAACCTCTTGCCCTAAGACAAAATGTTGTAAGTTAGTCTGCAGGGCCGTAGAATTTTGAGCTACCGTCATCCGTCGTTATGAAAAAACAAAACTTAACCCGCCGAGAATTTCTTGAGAGCGCGGCGCTCTTGGCCGCGGCGCTGGCGTTGCCCGCCGGAATCGTGGAGACGGCGGATGTCGATTCTGTGGTCAGCAACTATCCCGTGGGGGAGCTTGAACCCGTTCCTGTCATCCGCCAGCGCGCAGAGTGGAAGCAATTCATCATCCTCGTCTGGCAACATCAAAACGACGTGCGCCGGGATGGCGCGCTTTACGACCTCGCCGGATTGCACGGGTTTCACATCGACCGCGGCTTGGGGGAAGATGAAAAAGTTCGCTTGTCGTTGGAGCGCAAATTTCCTTACTATGTGGATCATGCTGCGGGAAAGGGGATTCTTTATCTCCAAAAGGATCTGCAAGCGAGCATATCGCGCAAGCCATCGCTGCAAGTTCGGCCCCACAGTCTTGCCGATCCTAAAACCATCGACACGCTGAAGGGATGGTTGCGCGAAAATGTCGGCACGACAAAAAAAGGTTTCGTCTATGCGTACGCGTTCGATGATGAGATCTCCCTGGGCGCATTCAACAATCCGGTTGAGGTTGATATCCATCCACTTTCCCTTGCCTGGCATCGTAGATGGTTGGCGCAACGGTATGGAAATATAAAGAATCTTAACGCTTCTTGGGGAACAACCTTTGCCTCGTTTAACGAGGTCGAACCAGTAGGATTCGACGAGGCGCGCAAAACTGCGTCGCGTCCGCCATTTGCTTCGTGGAACCTTTCCCCATGGATGGAGTGGCGCCACTTTATGGATTATCAGTTCGCGCAAGTCTTAGCTGATCTTACGCGCTACACGAACAAGCTTGATCCTACCATCCCGGCGGGATTCGTCGGCGGGCAACAGCCGTCGGCTTACGGTGGTTACGACTATGCGTTACTTTCCCGAGCAGTCCAGTGGATGGAATCCTCCGATCTGGGCGGCACGAATGAGATTCTCCGCTCTTTTTGGAATCGGCCGCGCCGGGTGCAGGTACAAACCTATGATGCCCATGCGTCGCATAAGAAGAATGTTTGGATTCTATGGCATCGGCTAGCGCATGGTAATCAGGCGACGATTGCCTGGCCCAAGGGATGGATGCGCGATAACCCTTCCGGAAACCGCGAGCTGTCGCCTGTCATCGAACAATTGGCGCCGACCTTTCGGGAGATTCAAGGGCGCGCAGGCGAATTTATCATTAGTCCCGAATCTTATCTTGAGACCGATCCCATCGGGCTCTATTATTCTCACCCGAGCATTAGGGCCGGGTGGGTCATGGATAGCGTCACCCACGGAACGTCCTGGCCCAATCGTCTGACCAGCATGGATGATGCCAATCTCTCCTCCGCTCATCTCCGTCTCTCGTGGTGCACGCTCTTGGAAGATCTCGGCTACCAGTACGACTTCATTAGTTATCTCGACGTAAAGGAAAGACGCATTGACTTGGCCGGTCGCTTCAAAGTGATCGTCTTGCCGCAGACGATTTGCTTGTCAGATCGTGAAGCCGAGGAGTTGCGCCTTTTCGTCCGGTCCGGCGGCATGCTCGTCGCTGATGCGCTGTGCGGGCTCTTGAGCGAGACCGGACGCGGGCGCAGGCCGGGAGTTTTGGATGATCTGTTTGGAATTATTCGAGATGAATCCCGCGGTTATCTTAATGGCCTGGGGATAACGGAAGTAGACGCGGAAAATTTTCAAAAACCTTTCCCAGAGCGGCTGCCTTCGTATCAGGGTGCCTTTCAGTACCGCTCGATGATTGTCTTCGAGCGCGGAACGAGGGGTGCGTCCGGGTTGACGCGCGAAGGAGCCGGCGGCGCCGACGTGATGATTCGCAAAAACACCGAGAGGGGACAGACGCTTTACTTGAATTTAACTCCGCTAGCCTATGCCTATTTCCCGTACCGAGCCGGTAAAATCGGAGCGGCATGGCGTGAAACGGTGAACAAAACACTGCTTGATGCCGGACTGCGACCGCGCGTGGAAATTTACAGCGAGGATGCAAAGGAACCGTGGATCGAATCTTTGTTGTGGCGCAATGCCAACCGCTATTGCCTAGTGGTTCTCAAGAATATGTTCGATGGCCCGGATTCCATGATCGGCCAAGAGCCTAAAGAGATCACGATCCGGCTTAGTTTTCCCGCAAGGGATGTGCGCAATGTTCGGACTGGAAAAGTTTTTGGAGACGTTTTGGCGTTCAAAGATCGGTTCATTCCGTGGGAAGCGAATCTTTATGAGTTCGCAGCGGTTAAATAACTGAGGTCTAGCAAAACGTCCTCTCTGTACTCGCCTGTGCTCGAAGATTGTGCCGCAACGTCCAACCCACGTTGTTATACCGACTGATTACAAGGAAATAAGGTTTTTCTGTGCGATCGAAATGAGAGAAACGCGAATCGAAACTATGTTTTCGATGCTCCCGGCGACGCGGGAAATTGCTTTACCGGCTGCCGTTTTGAATTCACGCTTTAGAGTGATAAAAGTTTAAGCGAGTTGAGTTAAGAACTGCGGTATTAGATATGGCGTTGCAGTCGCGAAAATCTCGGTTGGCGGGTCCTTTTCTGGTATCTTGCATCGTCTGTTTTGTAATCGTCGACTTTACTCTTTACAGTCAGACAAATAGCAGTCCGCTTTCAGGGCTTTGGAGATTTCTCGCTGATTTGTTTGGCAATTTTTCGCTCGCCGCTTATCTTTCGGCTCAGAATCTTTTCCTGCTCGGAGCGATCGTCGGTTTGGGAATTTTTCTGACGAGGTTGTCACTCAGTAAAGCGCTTAAAGCAATGCAACAGAAGGTGGAGGGCGATTTGATCGGTCCGATCACGGTTGTTTCACCCGCCAGAATCACTTCGCGAAAGCCGAAACCGTTGGGAAAAATCTTCATCAGCTACAATCGTGGTGGCAGCGACGGAATGGCCCATTTGCTGTACGAGCGGCTTAATAAGCGTTTCCCCGACCGGATCATGATGGACGCGCCCGTGACCGATTCCGGAGTGGAACCAGTCCGGGCGATCGAGGATGCGGTGGGCTCTTGCGATATTCTGCTGGCGATTATCGGAAAGAATGGGCTTTCAGCCACTGGGGTGACTTCGTCGGGGCTGTCCGAAGATTCCATCGAAATCGCCAGTGCGCTAGACCGCGGCATGCGTCTGATACCCGTTCTCTTACAGGACACGCGATTGCCCGCGGCGGCAGAACTACCTGGAAATATTTCGGCAATAGCGGACCTCAAGCCGATAAAACTCAGCGACGACAACCTTGTGGGTGATGTTGAGCGACTCATCAAATTGCTGGAGGAGGAATTCGGCGAGAATCAATCCACGGACTTTGAACCGGTGATCAAACTATGCAAGCGATATTGGCCCATCGGCGCCGCAGTGGCGCTTGCCACGTGGCTTTTATTTATGTTCGCAATATACTACTAGGAAACTAAAATATCATCAAAACACACGGGGGCCGTGGAAACGTAAGAAACTCTTTAGCCCGTGACGGAGGAAAAACTGTGAACTATCAATTGGAACATGTGGCGATTCACTGCAAGGACATCAACGAATCCATCAAGTTCTATGAAAAGTTTTTCGGCGGCCAACCCACGGCAATAAGAAAGGGCGCAGCGGGTTATGGCTTTTGTTTCATGAAAATCACCGGCTCTCCGTCGATTCAACTGATGGAGTCAACCGACAAGGTCGGCGTCCACCATTACGGTTTCGTTACCGACGACGTCGAGCAGGTCGCCAAAGACTTCAGGGAAAAGGGCGCGCAAATCGTTCGAGAAAACCGCGATCCATCGGGAAAACTCACAACCATTTTCGTTCAAGATCCGAACGGTCTGGAAATGGAAATCAGAGCGCCGCGGTGACCGGCTCGCCAAGAGCCGGGGGCACGGAGCAAAGGGCGAAGAATAGGAACGGGGAAGCCGGTAAACCGGAGTAGGGGCGACCGGTGCTTCGATTTTGCTCAGGACAGGCCGGTCGCCCGCGAACGATCAAAGACGCCCCGGAGAATTCTATGGCGAAATTCCTGATCCAATCGCACGGGCGTCTGCAAGAGTGGGTGGCGGACGAGAAAGGTTACTTCAGAGATGAAGGGCTCGATTACGAATTTCTCGTCAAGCCCATCATAACCTGGTCGGCGCATGTTCAGTCCGTCGAATCGGCGCCGGCGGAGATACAACGAGGCGCCTTTGAATCGATCGAAGATGGGCGCGGCTGCAATTTGAGCGCGGCCTGCCATTGGACCGTCAACATGGCGGCTTCCGCGGGTCACGGTAAAATGTGGGGGCACGCGTACTCGGTATCTCCTTCTGGTATTTTCGTAGCGCCGGAATCGCCGATCCGAAAGCCAGAGGAGTTAGCCAACGTGCCGGTGACCGTGGGCTATCATTCCGGGAGCCATTATTCGACTCTACAGGGCTTGGAAAAATTTCTCCAGCGCGAAGAAATCAAACTCCACTTTGCCGGGTTGCTACTGGACCGGCTGGCCTTGCTCGTGGACCGCAAAGTTCCGGCGGCAAGCCTCTTTGGCGCGCCATTCTACGTTGTCGAGCAGCTGGGGTTCCGTAAGATTGTCGACACGACGTTCATGATCGGGCACCTGGTTACCGGCGAAGCCGATTTGGAAGACGTGGAGCGCTACTTCAAGGCGCTGCGCCGCGCGCAACAGGACATCGACATGGAGCCGGAGCTTTATAAGCATTACTTTCTGAGAGAGCTGCCGGAGAAGTATTACCGCATGGTCGATGTCCGTAGGTTCGGTCCTGGGGAGCGAGTGGTATTCGAACCGTATCCGCGGGAAGCCTTTGAACGGACGCGTAAATGGATTGAGTCGTGGAATCTCTTCCCGCCCGAACAGAGTGGCGCTGCGGGGTATGAAAATTCGGTTGTTTAAATCTGTCCGCCGATCGTTCATGTTACGGTTGCGAACTCTACTTGGCAGTTAAGGAGGTAAGCGATGGTTAAAACGCAAGGTGTTGTCCACTTCAGTCTTCCGGTAACGGATTTGGAACGGAGCGCGAAATTCTACAGCGAGCTTCTTGGAATGAAAATCATACAGAAGGCGCCGCGCATGGTTTTCCTCAAATGTGGCGATGACTACTTTATTTTGGCGAAGGATACTCCGGTGAAGTACGAGTCGCTCGAAAAAACGCCGGTGCATCACGCTTTCAAAGTGAAAGCCGAGGACTTTGAGCCTGCGGTGGAGTTTCTCAAGCAAAACGGAGTGAAGATATTCCATACTGAAGATCGGCGGGACGGTGTCTTCTGGGGTCGGCAGGCTTATTTCCTCGATCCCGATGGAAACAAACTGGAGATTCATGACCCACAGGGGATGGGCGTAAGCGTAGATTGAGAAGAACTTCTCTAGTGTCCTGAAACCAAAGTTCGTTTACAAAATCGAGCCACTGCCGCCAGGATTTCGTCAGCCGTTTTAGTCCAGATGAAAGGTTTCGGCTGCTCGTTATATCGATATAGTTTCTTATAGTTGTTTCAAGGTCGCGGGTGCTGCGGAATATACCGCGTCGAATTTGTTTTTCCGTCAGTAGCGCGAACCAGCGTTCCATCAGATTGATCCAGGAAGCTCGCGTCTATTACCACTCAGCTCAAGCGCCAGTCAAGTCTGCGATTTTGAGAAAGTGCGGTTTGAAAAGTTCGTTGGCGCGGTAGCCATAGCGTAATGCGGAAAAAACGGCTGCATAATTCGACTAAATTCGATACCACAAATAGCCGCGCGAATGCGATTGCATGGAGATTGATATAAACTCTATTGGTCATATCGGCTTCCAGATCCCGCAACATAGGAGGAAGTTCAGATGAGCAAGAATTCCGAAGTTCTGAGGTTACGAACGTTGCTAGGCGATTATGCCAATACTGCGGCGTTAAAGAAGGGCGAAGTCCGCTCGCCGTATCTCGTCTTCGACTTCGCCGACGTCAAGGTGCCGAATACGGCTTTCAAAGATGTCGTGCGCCATCAGAAGTACGATGTCGCCGAGTTGGCGATCGTGACATTTTTGCAGGCCAAGGCCCATGGGAAACCGCTGGTGCTGTTGCCTGCGGTGGTGGTTGGCACGCTGCCGCATCCGTTTCTCGTCTACAATGCCGAACGCGGCCAGATTGCGCCGGCCGATCTCAGGGGCCGCCGCGTCGGCATACGGGCTTACTCCGTTACGACTGCGGCGTGGATTCGTGGAATTCTCCAAAGCGATTATGGCGTCAACCTCGATAGTATCAAATGGGTGACCTTCGAAGATCCTCACGTCGCCGAGTACCACGATCCAGCTACAGCGGAGCGCGCGCCGGCAGGCAAACAGCTTGTGAAAATGCTCCTCGACGGCGAGATCGATGCAGGAGTTGTCGGAGGTCCCGATCTCAGCGAGCCGAGGCTCCGCCCGGTGATTCCCAATCCCAACGAGGCGGCACAAGCCTGGTGCCAGCGCCACGGCGCCTTGCCGATCAATCACATGGTCGTGGTCAAAGAGTCGCTCGCAAAATCCAGCTCGTCGGCGGTGAGGGAAATCTACCGCGTGCTGCTTGAAAGCAAACAGGCTGCGTTGCCGTCGGGAAACACTTTGAACACGCTCCAGTTCGGCGTTGAGAACAATCGGCGCAGCTTAGAGCTGATTATCGAGTACTCCTGGCAGCAAGGGTTGATTCCACGGCGCTTTGAGGTGGATGAATTGTTCGATGACCACACACGGGTATTGAACTAAAAGCGCATGCAAAAGTGAACTTTGGTAAATAGCAAGATTCAAGACGCGACCCTTTAACCGAGCCCGTCTCTACGATGATCTCGCCGACGAACGAGTGAGATCACCTGAAATGCAGATTTCGGACGCCCGGGTTTCCTTAGTGGATTGCAGGTGAGAATTGCCGCTGGCACAATGACTGGCTGAGCGGATATTTCATGAAGCGCGGGCATGTCATTGCTCTCTCCGCGGTGCTCCTCATCGGTATTGTTACCGTCGTCGGCTACCGAATCGGTGTGCGGATGCTCCGGGGCAGGATCGAGGATGCGCTTGGCCAGGGAACCAGCGTCGAAGAGCTCAAAGTCAACTGGTTTTCGGTCGAAGTCATAGGCCTCAGCATTAAAGCTCCCCAAGGATGGCCGGCGGCGCGCACTCTATTGGTTCCGAGGAGTGGAATACAATACCAGCAC
>Ga0335082_10006559_pt1 | contig 12687 bp, 9 predicted proteins | sample Lox_Sample_41_FD_206718 | JGI IMG/M metagenome (GOLD analysis project Ga0335082, IMG submission 206718) | Soil microbial communities from Loxahatchee National Wildlife Refuge, Florida, United States - Lox_Sample_4.1 | ecosystem: Environmental > Terrestrial > Soil > Wetlands | place: USA: Florida... | reverse complement strand
GTGTTCTTAATGGACCTTACCCAGGCTCCCGCCCCCGGGCTAATTTTGTTCCGCCCTCCGGGCTGGGGTAACCAAGCCTTCGAATCACTGGATGTCAATTATGGACTAACTAGTTTGCCCTGGCGGCTTTGGTAGCGTGCGTGACGGCAACCGGGGAACTGACGGGATAACCGCGAGCGCGCCAGCCCGGAAGGCCTCCGGCCAGCGGGTGGACATGCTCTATTCCCTTACTCATAAGTAAACGAGCCACCCGCGCGCTGGTGATTTCAAGCGGACAGGAGCAATAAAGCACCACCTCCCGGCCTCGCCAATTCTCCGGTATGGGCGTGTCCTTGTATTGCCCGAGTCGGCGGCCATCCAGATGAATCGCGCCCGGAATGCCTGCCACGCGCGAAGCCCGATGGAAGACGCAACCCTGAACGTCAACAATGACTGGCTTTTCTCCGCGGTCTAACTCTTGCTTAAGCTGCTCGGGAGTGATTCTTGCCACGCGAAGCTCTTGTATAAGGCGGTACCAGTAAACCACCCTGCGACCCAGGAAGACGGCTATCAGCAGGAACACGACCACCGTCAGGAATGTTCCCAACCCCTTGGCATAAGCAACCGCCTTGTCCAGTTGTTGGTAGAAGATGTAACCGAGTCCGGCATAGAAGCCCGCCCAGAGCGTCGCTCCCATGCTGTCGAAGGACACGAAACGCGGCAGGCTGGTACCCGACATGCCGGCAAGTGGGGGCGCAATGGCGTCGAGTCCAATCACAAACTTGGCAACGATCAGGGCTTTTGCGCCGTAGCGGGCAGAGAGCCGTTTGGTACGCGCCGCATTGGCGTCGGAGGCTGACGAAAACCGGTGAATGAAGTGCACGACATCGTCGCCACGCCGCCGCCCAGCTTCGAACCAGACCAGGTCAGCCAGCACGCACCCTATTACGCCGAGACCGATAACCAGCACTAGGTTCAATTTGCCGTTGCCGGCCGAGGCGCCGGCTGCGAGCAAAAAGAGGATCGCCGGTATCGGCAGACAAAGCTGGCGTGCAAAAACGGTGGCAAACACCACCGGATAGCCGTGCCGGGCGAGATATTGAACGATTTCCTTCATATGATCGAAGTGATTCTAATCTCAGCCTACCGCGAGTGCTTTGCTGGCGGTGCCGGCCGCGACATGCCGACTCGCCTCCAGCCCGTACCGCTCCAGCAAGACCGGGGCTAGCGCTCCTTCGGCTACCTTCACGAAGGCCATTCTGCCGTCACCGTCGCGGTCGATGCGGATGAAATCTCCCAGCTTTACCTGCCGGGTTGCCACCAGGTCCGCCAGAGGGAAAACAATATGCCGTTCGATGGCCCGCTTCAAGTGACGCGCGCCATACTTCATGTCGGTTCCCTCGCTGATCAGGAATTGCTTTACCGAAGGCGTACAACTGAATACGAACTGGTTGTTGCCGGTGGTTTGAAGAATGCGCTGCTGCACCATTCCGAGCTCGATTTCAAGGATCTGTTCCAGGTGTTCGGCCCGCAGAGTGCGGAATACCACGATCTTGTCGATGCGGTTCATGAACTCGGGGGAAAACTTGCGGCGGGCGGCCTCCACCGCGGCGCTATCGATCTTGTTGTCGAGCCGGGCGTCCGCGTGGGCCGGCTTGTGAACGAATCCCATGCCGCCGTTGATGAGCTCACTCATCTCGGCTGCGCCAAGGTTGGAGGTCATGATGATGACGCATTGGGAAAAATCGATTTTACGATTGTCACCCAGCGTCAATACGGCCTTGTCGAGAATGCCGAGCAGGAGCTGCCACAAAGAGTCGGAGGCCTTTTCGATCTCGTCGAAGAGCAGAATCGACAGCTTGAGGTTGTCGGTATGCCACTGGCTTAGCGCCTCCTGCGTCAGCAGCGGATGGGTCTCGCGATGACCCAGATAACCGGGAGGCGAGCCGATCAGCTTCGCAATCTCATGCGAATGCTGGAACTCAGCGCAGTCGATCTTGATGCAGGCGCGTGCGTCGCTAAACAACGCCTCTGCCATCGCCTCGACGACGCGCGTCTTGCCGGAGCCCGTTGGTCCCAGGAACAGGAGATTTCCAACTGGCCGGCGAGGAGGATTCAATCCCGCCAGAAACATCTGATAAATTTCGCTGATTTTCTTGATAGCGGGATCCTGGCCTACGACCCTGCGCCGGAGAGCGGCTTCGAATTCCTGCGCGTCGTCGCTGCGTTGCGTAGGATCCAGGGTTTTGTTCAGTCCGGTTTTCATTCTATGTACCACCTTCAGACCTCCAGAACAAATTGCCGCTTGCTTCGACTACCTGGGGCCAAGGACTGCAGTCATGATGTGCAAGCAAGAGGCCAAGCGCCAGCAGGAGCCGGCCCGTTCGCAAATAGGGGGTATGCCTGCACTTGAGGCTCGCAGCTTCTCGAACCGGCTCCTCCAGTCTGGTGGGAGCCGGGCAGGTGCCGACCCGCTGGCACCCGGCGGCGGAGAGATAAGTCTCGGACTTTCATTGACTTGCGGATGGCGCATGGAATGCTCTCACGGCTTCTATGGGAATTTCTGTGTTCGTTGAGTTGGCAGGGGCCAGGACCGCGCTCGCCGGCAGAAATCAATTCTCTTGCGAAAAAGTAGCGGTTTTATTGCGGTAGCTTTGTTTGCGGAAGCCGCGCTGGCAAAAGCCCGTGTGCTGGGGGCTCCAGAGCGGAAGCAGTGCTCCACCCGTATACACCTCGGAGAACTTGCCCTAGCAGGATGCTGAAAAAGTACTCTCCATCAACAGCGCACGTGTGCTAATGAGAAAGCATGCGAGGCACGGATCATCAGCAAAGCCACATGTTCAGTTACTTGTCGCCCGAGGCGCGGGTGCGGAAGGATCATCCGCTGCGTGCCATACGGACCATGGTAGACGAGGTTCTGCGGGCACTGTCGTCGCAGTTTGATCGCATGTATGACAGCGAAGGCCGGCCGTCGATTGCGCCCGAGAAGTTGCTGCGGGCGCAGTTGTTGCAGATGCTGTACTCGATCCGCAGCGAGCGGTTGCTGATGGAAGAGATCGATTACAGCGTGCTGTTTCGCTGGTTCGTAGGGTTGAACTTGGACGAGGAGGTGTGGGACGCGACGACCTTCACCAAGAATCGGGACCGGCTGCTGGAGGCCGAGGTAGCCAAGCAGTTTCTGGCGCAGGTGGTGGAGCAGGCGCGGGCCAAGAGCTTGACCTCGGATGAACACTTCACGGTGGATGGCACCTTGCTGGAAGCTTGGGCGGGAATCAAGAGCTTTCAGCGCAAGGACGGCAAGAATCCGCCGTCTCCCGATGATCCTGGCAATCCCACGATGAACTTTCATGGCGAGAAGCGCTCCAACCGGACGCACGCGTCGAAGACCGATCCCGAGGCCCTGTTGGCGCGCAAGGGCAAAGGCAAGGAGGCGAAGTTGAGCTACAGCGGCAATCTGCTGGTGGAAAATCGTAATGGGTTAATTGTGAATGCCATGGTGTGGGAAGCCAGCGGGACAGCCGAACGTGACACGGCGTTGCTGATGCTGGAACAGATAGCCGGTACCCAGCGGGTGACCGTGGGCGGTGACAAAGGTTTTGACACGGCCGACTTCATCTCCGAGTGCCGCCACATGCAGGTCACACCACATGTGGCGCAGAACGACGGTCGGCGCGGTGGCAGTGCCCTCGACCAGCGGACGACGCGTTATGCAGGCTACGGCATCAGCCAGAAGAAGCGCAAGCGCATCGAGGAATGTTTCGGCTGGCCCAAGACCATTGCGCTGCTGCGGAAGGTACGACATCGCGGGTTGTTCAAGGTGAATTGGGTGTTCACCTTCGCTTGCGCAGCTTATAACCTGGTCCGCCTGCGCAACCTGTCGGTTCAGGCGGCGTAAGCTAGGGACGAAGTGTGTCTGCTGAATGCGAAAAACCTCAGCAGATAGTGAAAACAAGCTTGGCCGAACTCTCTTCCCTCTCACTCGGTGACCGCAGCGGGACAGAGTTCGCACAAATCAGAGATTTTTCAGCAGCCTGCTAGAAAGTAGTCAAACAAATGCGATGCAGCCCGCATATGTAAAGCAAGGAATCAGATGGCGATTGAGCAATTGCGAAAACTGATCATCGCGAAAGAGAACCCAGCAACCCTAACGCACTCAGCACGGACGGCAGTCGCGGCCGGAGTGTCCTTGCTGGTCGCCCACTTGTTTCGCCTGCCGGAAGCCTACTGGGCTGCGATCACAACCTTGATTGTCATGCAATCGACCCTGGGAGCGGCGCTGCCCATCTCAGCGCAGCGTTTCGCCGGAACAGCCGTAGGTGCGGCCGTCGCGGCGGTGATTGGCACGTATTTCCCCGGCAATGTTCTTATTTTCGGTATCGCCGTTTTTGTAATCGGGCTTGTGTGCGCTGCGTTTGGAGTGGAGCGCAGCGCCTATCGCTACGCCAGCATCACATTGGCGATCGTGATGCTCGTTCCACGGACCAACAACGAATGGGTGATCGCGGTCCACCGGTTCTCTGAAGTCTCGATAGGAATCGCAGTCGGACTGGCCATTACTGCAATCTGGCCCGAGCGCAAGATTGAGCGACCGGCGGCGTAGAGCCAACAGCACCACCTCAAAGCTAACTGTCGCTGACTCTGGTGAACAGGCAGCGCGGGTCCGGGAGCTGTGGTTCCTCGGACTGCCGCATCGGGCAGCAGCAGAGCGAACACTTCACCGTGCTGAGGCGCATTCCGTCCTCGGGTTGTTTCAGATAGCCGCAGTGGCAGCGGTACAGCAAGTCACCTTCACTCATGGTCCGGTTGTCCTTCATGGTCGTCCTCGATTTTGTCCGGTGCGCAATCGTCGATTCCGGCTGCGCGAGGACAGGGATTCGAGATATCCCGTCTTATGCGCAGGCCTGGTCCGGGCCCGGAGACCCGCGTCCAGTTCACCGCGAACGTTTGCGCGGGGCGGCGAATACGCTTTCCCAGACCTCCCGCCAATCCGTTCCACATTGGCCCTGGCACTGGAATTCCTTCGAGCGTCCACCCATTCGCCCTCCGCACTCGGGACATACCCAGTTCCGAATCGCGGATACGTAGCCTGCGGTGATACCAGGGACTGCTACGTTGATCAACTGCATACACCCCTCGCAACAAAAGCCTGCCGCCGTTCAAGAATCAATGGCGGGAATTGATCGATGCGACCTTATAGGAGTGCGTATGGCGGCCTTGCAGTTTTCGGAGCGGATCCGGCCTGCGTTGACTCTGCGACGCCTACTCCTGCACCAGCGGTCGCCAGCTCTCTTTGGTTCGCTATGTTCCATAACCGGGCAACTGCCTCACTACACGGCTGGCAGAGCTTATACTCTGGCTCCCGATGACTTGAACTACACAACTCGCACTTCATAACAACCTTCCCGGGCCAGCAGTCAAACTAGTTATTAACTGGCCCTATCTGAGCTAGAGCACATGGGATGCCAGTATGAGCTTCAGCTAGAGTCGGCGAAAGTGCTCTAATAATCAGGAGTTAGAAAGATGGGGACCGATTGTCGCTATTCGAAAACTACGAACGGCAATTGCGATTCCTTGGCAGGTGTTGACCAATTGACACTGGCTTCCGTCAGATCGACGGTCGCTGGCAAACAAACGAAGGCGGGGCACTCGGGAGCGGCGCTGAATTGCTCAGTCATCAGGAGGGCGAATAAGCAGCTTGCTGATAGCCTAAACCACTCGAAAACGGTTCTTGTTGATCTTTAGCGATCGGATCTTCGATTCCAGAGTGGATGGCGGCACGCCTAGCTTGGCTGCGGCCCCGGAACGCCCAGCTACCCGGCCTCTGGTTTCCGCCAACGCAGTCTCTATTGCCTCTCTCTCCGATGCAGATTTTTCGTCGATCGACTGATAGGCCTCAGAATGTTGGACAACTTCTTGAGCGAGGCAATTCTTATCGATTGAGAATTCCCCGGTTTGACAAACAATCACAGAGCGCTCAATGACGTTCTGGAGCTCGCGAATGTTCCCCGGCCAGGAGTACGACTTCAGCAGTTCCAGCGTGTTTTCACTCGCCTTGCTTATGTTCTTCCCGGCCCTGCTTGCGTAGTGCTGAAGGAAATGTTCGACCAGCAAGGGAATGTCTTCTTTGCGTTCGCGCAGAGCAGGAACACGTATGGGAAAAACATTGAGGCGGTAAAACAGGTCACTGCGAAAGCTGCCGGCAGCGATGGCCGCCCGCAAGTCGCGATTGGTCGCAGCAATTACGCGCACATCGGCTCGAATTACTTGACTTCCTCCCAAACGCTCAAACTCGCGCTCCTGCAAGACCCGCAACAGGGCGATCTGGGTCTCTGCGGGCAAATCTCCGACTTCGTCAAGGAAGATTGTGCCTCCCTCCGCAAGCTCAAAGCGGCCAGGATGGCGTTGTAGTGCCCCGGTATAGGCGCCCTTCTCATGACCGAATAATTCCGAGGCGATCAAGTCGCGAGGTATGGCAGCGCAATTCACCTTCACGAAGGGCTTCTTTGATCGATTTGACCGCTCGTGGATCGCTTGCGCCACGAGCTCTTTGCCGGTACCAGTTTCTCCCAAAATCAGCACCGTCGATTCCGATGGGGCAACGACCTTGATCTGGTTGCGGACGACATTCAATGCGGCGCTGGCGCCAATAATCTCTCCCAAGCCGCTTCTTGCTCCACTCTCCGCTTCCCCGGCCCGGTGGTGTCGCGCAATTCCCCGGTGGATGGCCGCGAGGAGGACTTCGTCGCTGACCGGTTTGGTCAGGAACTCAAGCGCACCTGCTTTCATGGCTTGCACCGCCATCGGGATGTCGCCGTGGCCGGTGAGAAAAATAATTGGCATCTCGCAATCACTATTGGACAGCTCCTGTTGCAGGTCGAGCCCACTCAGCCCGGGAAGGTCCACATCCAAAACCAGGCAACTGGGCACATCCTTGCGCCGGCCGGCCAGAAACTCTTGCGCTGAGCCAAAGAGCTCCGCCCGCCACCCCGCTGAGCGAACCAGACTCCCAACAGCTTCGCGGACTGACGAGTCATCATCGACGATATAGATCGGGGGATTCATCTCACTCATGGGCCCTCCCTTCTGCCCGGACACGGTCAGCGAGGCAATCTCGCGGACTCCGGATGGGTTAAGTCAGATGTTGCATCATCCATGTCGCCTGGCGCATAAATTTCTACCGTTGCGCTTTTCAGCTCAGAGTCTTCATTTCGAATTCAGAGCAGCACCCACTGCATTCAACAACACGGTCTCGCTGATAGGTTTAATCAGGTATTCCACGGCGCCGTTTCGAAGCGCTCGTGAGCGGGCTTCCTCATCGGATTCATGGGCCGTCATAAAGATGATTGGGACTGGAACCCGCCTGGCGTTCAACTCGCCCTGTAGCTCAAGCCCGTTCATCCCTGGCATGCGCACGTCGAGAATTAAACAATCCGTATTATGAAGGTGTTCTGAATCCAAGAACGCTTCTGCTGAGGAGAATACGTTTACTTTAAATCCGACCGAACGAATGAGAGCCTGCAGAGATTCGCGCACGGAATCGTCGTCGTCAACAACGGAAATAAGAGGAGTTTGAGTCATCGCGACCCTTTCATCCACATAGTTTCATTCTTCTGTCGAGCGATCAATTATCCCTTGGTATAGGTTATCCCTTGGTATAGGTGAGCAGATGTTCGCCGGCACGCCTCTGTGCCGGCAGCAGAGAAGGTAGGGCTGCTTTATTCACAGGCTGGGGCGCACAATACCGAGCTTCTTCATGCGGAACTGCAGGGTCGAACGGTTCAAGCCCAGATTTATGGTGAAGGCGTGCCGCGGGCTCAGCTTATGCAGCGCGCGCGCACTCAGTTCTTTTCCCGTGCCGGTCTCGCCGCAGATGAGGACTAACCTGCCCGGTGTTCCTGAGAGATAATGCTTATATGGGAAGATGGGCCGTCATCGCGCTTGGCATCCTGCTGGCGTGGTGCGCTCGCGCTTCCGCTTTGGACCCATCTCTCGCCATCAGTCAGTACGCGCATACCGCATGGCGAACGCAAGACGTCGCCGAGGACTTTCACGGCCCATTCACTCAGACAGCTGATGGCTACTTCTGGTTCGGAACAGCCAGTGGCCTGATGCGCTTTGACGGCGTGACGTTTGCCCCCTATGCCCCGCCTGACCTCAAGCTGCCAAGCCGTGGTTACCAGTACCTGCTAGGCGCCCGCGACGGCAGTTTGTGGATCGGCACAACCAGCGGTCTGGGCCGCTTGAAAGATGGCAAGTTCCAGTGGTACTCCGATCCGGCCAAGCATAAGGGTACTGTCAAGATATTCGAGGATAAACAAGGCACGATTTGGGTCACTCGTTACCATCTTCCCCCCGGCGAAGGGCCGTTGGGCCGTGTTGAGGGAAGCGGGCTGCACTGCTATGGAAAGAACGATGGAATTCCCGTCCGCTATGCCCTTGGCCTGACAGAAGACAGCGCGGGATATCTATGGTTTGGCTCCAATGTGCTCTATCGCTGGCGCCCCGGCTCTCCCGCCAGTGCGTATTTGAACGAGTTGGCCGACCGTCAAGATGCCGGACAAGGGGTAAACGATGTCGCAATCGGGGAGTCGGGCACGGTTTGGGCCGCGACCGACGGCGTCGGCGCCGGCTTGGGTGTCCGTTATCTCTCCGGCGGGAAGTGGGCACCGTATGTCATTCCAGGATTCGACGGTAGCAAAATCAATGCGATCGCATTGTACGTCGATCGGAACGGCTTACTGTGGATCGGCACCGATAGCGACGGCATTTATCGGGTTCGCAACGGCAGAGCAGAACATTATGGGATCGCCGAAGGCCTTTCGGGCAAATCGGCGAATTCGTTTTACGAGGATCGCGAGGGCAATCTCTGGGTGTCGACCGACACGGGGATCGATAAGTTCCGTGATATTCCCGTGATCACCTACTCCACTCGCGAGGGACTGTCGCAGGCAGCCATTCTTACCGTTCTTGGTTTGCAAGATGGTTCTCTATGGGTTGGAAACGGCAGCGCCATCGATATCCTTGCCCATGGAGAGCACTCCAGGCTGTCGGCCAAGGAAGGCCTGCCTGGCGAGGGCGTAGGCGGGCTTTATCAGGACCACAGGGGCGTTGTTTGGCTGGGGCTCGGTGGCAGGTTGATGTCTTATGAGCATGGCCGGTTCAGAGAATTCAAAGGTCCGGATGGCTCCAGCATTGCCAAGGGGGGGATTTCCGCAATCACCGAGGACGGCGACCACACGATCTGGGCCTTAACGCCACATCATGAACTCTTTCGAGTCAGAGACCAAACCGCATACCTGGTGATTTCGGTGAGCAGCGACAACCGGCCTACAGGTTATCTTGCGCCCGATCACAAAGGTGGCCTCTGGATCGGCTCGCTCAATGGCACCCTCACCTATTACCGCGACGGCCAGACCAGCACGATTTCAATACCCGCGCAAGGCAGCGAATTCACTTTGATGGACCTTGCAGTGGACTCTGACGATTCTTTGTTGCTCTCGACCAGCGAGGGACTGTTTCGCTGGGACAACCAGCATTGGCAGGTGCTCAACCATCGTAATGGCATTCCCGAGGGAGCGGTCTCTACCGCAATCCGCGATGATGTTGGCGCGCTTTGGCTCTATGCGCAACGAGGCTTAGTTAGGATCACAAAGGCGGAATATGACAAGTGGCTGGGTCACAGCGACAGCAAGCTACAGACTGAGGTGTTTGATAAGTTCGACGGTTTACGACCGCGCCGCACTTTCCTGCCGTTGCAGCCGATGGCCACAAAAACGCGGGATGGAAAACTCTGGTTCGCTGCCTCAGATGTTCTCCAGATGGTCGATCCCACGCAAACCTACAGGAATGGCATAGCCCCGCCCGTCCGTATCGAACGAGTGATTGCCGATCACAAGGACTACCAGGTTGCAGAAACGCTCCATCTGCCCGCCTTAACGCGTGACGTCGAGATTGATTACACGGCCCTGAGCTTTGCTGCGCCGCAAAAAGTCCAGTTCCGTTACATGCTTCTCGGCCACGACTCAGACTGGCAAAATGCTGCAAGACGTCGTCGCGCCTTCTATAACAATCTCGGACCCGGCAATTACCGCTTCCGCGTGATCGCCTGCAATAACAGCGGCGTGTGGGATGAAGCCGGCGCGTCCCTCGATTTCTTCGTCGCTCCGGCCTTCTACCAGACCGTATGGTTTCGCTCTCTAGGCGTGTTTCTCTTCTTTGCAGTTCTTACTGGACTTTATCGCCTTCGACTCCGTCATTTGGAGCGTCAGCGGGATGCTCTTCGCAAGAGTGAAAAAGAGCTTCGCGACGTGATCGATACGATTCCGGCAATAGTGTGGAGTACGCTGCCCGATGGCTCCAATACTTACGTTAACAAGCGATTCGTGGAGTACACGGGGTCATCGGCGGAGCAAATGGCCGGATCAGGGTGGCAAGCGCTAATTCACCCTGATGATCTTGAGCGACATGCAGGTAAATGGATGGAAGCGGTTGCTACCGGCAAGCCTCACGAAAGTGAGGTGCGTTCCCGCCGCTCGGATGGGCAATATCGCTGGCAGTTGGACCGCGGAGTGCCGCTCCGAGATGAAGATGGAAACATCGTCAAGTGGTATGGGGTCACGACCGACATCGAAGATCGCAAACGCGCCGAGGAAGCCCTGGGGGTATTATCGCGCGATTTACAGGAAAGCAAAGCCAAGCTTGAAGAGGCCCAGCGCGTCAGCCATGTCGGCTATTGGGAATGGGACCTCTTAACGGATCGCGTGAACTGGTCGGATGAGACCTATCGCATCTATGGACTGCGGCCGCAGGAGTATCCCATAGACATAGCTGTTGTACGAAAAATGATCCGCCCCGAAGATTTAGAACTTGTGTTCCGAGTGGCCGAGGAGGCTGTTCGCGGAGGATTGCGCACGGACGTAGAACACCGAATCGTCCGTCCCAGTGGCGAGCTCCGCATCGTCCATAGCCAAGGTGATGTGAAGCGGGACACCTCGGGCCGACCTACCCTAATGTTCGGAACAGTCCAGGACATTACTGACCGCAAGCGCTCGGAACAGAGGCTACGTGAAAGCGAAGCATATCTGGCGGAAGCGCAAAGACTCAGTCAAACTGGCAGTTGGGCATGGAACCCCGCGACCGGTGATATCAGGTACTGGTCGGAGATGTGCTACTGCGTGTTGGGATTCGATCCCGCTGGCCCGCTGCCGCGATTCGAAGAATTCTTTCATCGAATTCATCCGGACGATCAAGCCGCGATCAGGGAACGGTTCGAAAAAGCCATCCGCGACAAAGCGGATTTCGAGCTGGACTACCGGATCGTTCATCCGGGAAAAGGGATCAGGGACATACACGTCGTCGGTCATGCGGTCCTCGACGGATCCAGCAATCTCGGCGAGTTCGTGGGTACCGTGATCGATGTAACGGAGCGCAAGCGCGCCGAGGAGGCGCTTCAACAAAGCCAATTTTATCTCGCTGAGGGGCAGCGCCTTGCCCATATGGGAAGTTGGGCATTTAACCCGTCCGGTTTTTTTGATTACTGGTCGCAGGAGCTATTCGAGATTTATGGGCTCGATCCGCAGAAGGGAGCCCCAACACTTGAACAGTATCTGGCCACCGTTCACCCACAAGACCGCGACTTTATGGCCGACACCATAAAGAGAATGCAGGCGGAACGCGGTGGCTGCGATGTGAAAAAGAGAATTGTTCGCCCCGACGGCGAGCTACGCTACATTCGCTGCGTCGGAATTTCCGTTGTTGAAGACGAAGTCCTCAAGGGGTTTCTCGGCACCGCGATGGATATCACCGAGGAAGAACTGCTGACCCGGGAGTTGGAGCTCCAGCGAGCGTACTTGGTTGAGGCGCAGAAGCTCACTCACACGGGCAGCTGGGTTTGGCGCGTACCGGACCGAAGCGCGGTGCACCTCTCCGACGAGTGGTACCGGATTTACGGTTTCGATCCAGCTGAGGGAGCACCGGGTTGGGAAAAACGTCTCGAACGCGTCCACCCGGAGGATCGCCTTAAGTGGAAGGGCACGATCGAACGGGCAATCGTGGAAAAAGCCGATTACGATGTGGAGTTCCGCATTCTTTTTCCGAATGGAAAGGTGAAGTGGATTCACACTGTTGGGCATCCTGTTCTGTCTAGTGCCGAGCACTTGAAATTCGTCGGCAGCTCGACCGACATCACGGAACGCAAATCTGCCGAGCAAGGGCGTGAAAAACTGCGACAACTAGAGGCCGATCTTGCACATGTGAATCGCGTGAGCATGATGGGCGAGCTCACCGCATCGTTGGCGCACGAAGTTAAGCAGCCTATCGCTGCTACCGTCTTCAACGCCAACGCCTGCTTGCGGTGGCTTAAGCGCGACCAGCCGAATCTTGACGAAGTGCGTGAGGCTGCAGACAGAATCGTGAGGGACGGGAATCGTGCCAGTGACATCATCGAGCGTTTACGGCTGTTTTACAAGAAGACTCCTCCAAAACGTGAGTCGGTCGAGGTGAACGAGATTGTCCAGGAAATGGTGGGGCTGCTGCGGGGTGAGGCCAACCGGCATGCAGTTTCGATCCGCACGGATCTTGCTGCCGACCTTCCCCAGGTTACGGCTGACCGTGTGCAACTGCAGCAGGTGCTCATGAACCTCATGCTCAACGCCATTGAGGCGATGAAGGAGACCGGCGGAGTGCTTACGGTGAAGTCGCAACTGGACG
>Ga0335082_10006558_pt1 | contig 12688 bp, 9 predicted proteins | sample Lox_Sample_41_FD_206718 | JGI IMG/M metagenome (GOLD analysis project Ga0335082, IMG submission 206718) | Soil microbial communities from Loxahatchee National Wildlife Refuge, Florida, United States - Lox_Sample_4.1 | ecosystem: Environmental > Terrestrial > Soil > Wetlands | place: USA: Florida... | reverse complement strand
GATCCACGTCGGTTATGTGGGCGCCCGTGGCTTTCACCTCCAACGGGCTCATCTGATTAACAATGCCCCGCCGGGCCCCGGCCCCCTCGGCCCTCGCCGCCCCTTCAAGACCGTTTCCTTCGTCCCCGACACCTCCATCCAGCCCTCGGACAGTTCTGCGGAGTTCGTCTATCAGAGCAATACCTTCCCCGTGAGCACCATCAACCTTCTCGAAAACACCGCGCAGAGTTGGTACGACGCTGGCTATATCAACGTGCGCCGCCGCTATTCGCATGGGTTCAGCTTGCTGGCAAACTACACCTACTCCAAGAACCTGACGAACGCCCCTGACTTTCGCTCGCCCATGGACGAGTCCGCGATCCCACAAAACAATAGCGACCTGCCCGCGGAGAAGGGACCCGGCTGCGACGTGCGCCACCGCTTCGCGCTCAGTTCCGTCTATGAAATTCCTGGCGCCACCTCGGCGGCCGCTTGGTTGCGCATCTTGACCTCAAATTGGCAGCTCGCTGTCGTCTACCAGGCACAATCCGGTATGCCATTTACCGTGTCCGTGTTTGGCGACACGGCGAATTCCGGAACCGTATTGGGGGAAAACCCGATTCGCGCCAACTACACCGGCCAACCGGTGTTTGGTCCAGGAACGCGTACTCCCTCCCAGTGGATTAGTCCCGCCGCATTCGCCGCTCCACCGGCATATACCTTTGGCGACGCCGGCCGGAACTCGGTCTACGGACCTCCACTGCAAACTCTGGATTTGGCCATTGTCCGCAGTTTCCACATTTCGGAGAAACTGATCTTCCAGTTTCGGGGAGAGGCGTTTAACACCCTGAACAAGGTGAATCTGGGAACCCCCAATCGCTTCGTCAACACTCCTCAATTCGGCACCATTACCATGCCCATGACACCTGGCCGCCAAATCCAACTTGGTGCCAGGCTTTCGTTCTAAACCCCTTTCGGCCATGCCTTTCCGGGCCGGCCGCCGCTCCAGGCGTTCTTTTTTTCGGCGGCAACCTGACTTTCCTCAGGCCCCACTCGTCTATAACGCCTGGAGGCATTCGTTATGACTTCTCCCCAGCGTCTTTCCTTGATCGGCATCGTGATCTGGGTCGGTGTCGCTCTCACGGCGGCACCGCGCGCGATCCCTCGCCACACGGCCGTCCCGATTTCCACGACCAGTGAATCCGTGGCCGAGAGTTGTAACGACCTTCATATTCGCTTTGACCATCGCGATACCGTCATGCAATCCGAAGAGCGCAGCATCACCAAGGCGGAAGCGCCGACCCTCCGCGTCAAAGCGCAATACAACGGTGGCTTGCAGGTCCAGGGATGGGACCAGGCCAACTATTCCGTCACACTTTGCAAAGCCGCCGAGGCCGGCAGCGACGCGCAATCTCTTCTCTCTCAAATCCACATTACACTCCAGAACGGCGAACTCAGCGTCTCCGGCCCGTCCTCCGGCGATCGCTGGAGCGCTCATCTCCTGATTCGTGCTCCCAAGGCCGCCTCCATGGACCTTCAGGCGCACAACGGCCCGCTGACTCTCAGCCGGGTTGACGGCAGCCTCAAAGTCCGCTCGGAGAATGGCCCCGTCACCGTCACCGACTGCACCGGCGACCTCGATCTCTCGGCCCACAACGGCCCGGTCACCCTCGAAGGCAACAGCGGCACGCAAAAAGTGCGCACGGAAAACGGCCCCGTCACTGTCTCTCTTTCCGGAACTTCCTGGAACGGCTCCGGCCTCGACGCCCACGCGAACAATGGCCCTGTCCGCCTCGAAATCCCTTCCGGCTACAAGTCCGGAGTGATTCTCGAGTCCGATGGCTTCGGCCCCTTCCAGTGCCAAGCCAGTGTCTGCTCCGAAGGCCGCAAAACTTGGGACGATTCTCATAAGCGCATCGAGTTCGGCTCCGGCCCAACCCTGGTGCGCGTCTCCACCGTCAACGGCCCCGTCTCCGTCGACTAAACCGCCCGACAACCCCTTCCTTCCCGCAACCATCTAACCTCCGTCGGACTCGCCAGCCCGGCGCCGCTCCCCCTCGCCCGCGCGTCGCCGACAAACCGCTTGAAGGCTGCTGTCTCTTTGGGCAAAATGCAGAAGCGGCGGAAGATTCCTTGGTTTCCGGTGCGGTCTCCCGTCCCCCGGGAGACGTCTGGGGCATTCCGAGAATTACACGATGAATTTAGGGCTAATTATTGCAATTGCATTGGCGGCGGTCGCTACCGCGATCGTTGTCCTCTATGTCGTCAAGTCGCGTCTCAGTGATAGTGATGTCTGGGAAGAACTCGTCGAGCCGGGTGCTTCGTCTGACAATTCCGCCGCTCAACCATCCGTGCTCGGCGAAATCACCGTTCCCGGCAGGTTCGAGCAACACGATTCGAGTCCCTCTGAACCAGAACGCGCTGTCCCTCAACTCAAGGTGGAGCCCATGACCATCCCGACGTCCACGCAGAGTTCCCGATCCTTCCGCGGCGCGGACTTGCGCCGCAGCTCGCGCGTTGAGCAACCCGTTTCTCTTGTCATCGCGGGCACCAACCGCCAGGGCGAGTCCTTTCAGGAAAAGACTTCGGCGCTTTCCTTCAACCTGCATGGCTGCCGCTATTCCTCTCGACACGACTATCCGGCCGACGGATGGGTCACTTTGCAGGTCACCGGCACGGATGGCATGAACTCTCCCGCTGTGCGTGCTCGCGTCCGCTCGGTTGTGCTGCCACACGGCCCGCGCGAACTCTCTCAGGTTGGCGTCGAACTCGAAACGCCGGCCAATGTCTGGGGACTGCCCTCCGTGCCGGAAGATTGGGACCGCGTGCTGCGTTCGAACTCCTTCGCGAGCCGTGGTTCCGCCGCGACTGCCGCCGCGCCGGCTCTGGCGCCTGCTCCCGTGCCTGCTCCCGAACGAAAAGCCGAAGTCACTGTTTTTCCGAGCCCGGCCGCTCCTCCCGCGGACGCGCCTCCCGCTAAAGAGCCCCCGACGGCAAAGCCTGATCGTCTGGTTCTCACGCCCGATCAACTCTTGCAGGCGCTCCAGGGCAAGCTCCAGCAGGCCGCGGACCGCGCCGTACAAACCGCCATTTCGAATCATTTAAATGAATCCGTGCGCGGCGCGCTGGCCAAAATTGACGATGCCTGGAAATCCAGCGTTCGCCAAGCCGAGGAATTTTCGGCTTCGCGCCTCGGCGAGGTGCAGGACCGTTGGGAGCGCGAACTGGTTGTCTACCGCAGCCGCGCTGAAGAAGTGTCCCGGCGCCTCGAATCCCTTGCGTCCACTTCGCAGCAGAATCTCTCTGAGACCCAGAAGCTGGCCCATCAGCTCAAGACCGAAATCGAGCCTCAACTCACTGCCCGCATCATCGAATCGCTCGAGCAGGCCAAATCCGACTTTGCCGCCAACGCCGCTGAAATCTCCGGCCAGCACGTCGCCCAATTGGGCGACGCCGCCAGCACCGCCGCGCGGGAAACCCGCATTCATCTCGACGAAGGTCTCGCCGAGTTGCGCTCGCTCGCCGCCGCTGCGGCTCCTGCACCTTCCGGGATTTCCGACGAGCGCCTGGCTGAAGTCGCAAAGGCCTCGCGCAATGAGGTGCTCCAGCACGTCGAAGAACGCCTGTCCGAACTCTGGGGCATGTTCGAGCAGCAGCAAGATCATGCGCGCCAGCGGACCGACGAACTGACGCAGGCGCTCGGCCAACTCACATCTCAGCTTCAAGAAGCCCGCGCAAATCAGGATCGCGCCGTTGCCGAGGTTCGCTCGCTCGCCACCAATACCCCTGCTTCCGCTTCCTCTCCCGAGGAATTCGACGCGCGCCTGCAGATCCTCAGAGAACAGCTTCACAATGATTTCGAATGGCGTCTCGGCGAAGTCTCCGGCAGGTTCGAACAGGCCCTGGCGGCCTCCCGCCAGAATTCCGATGTGCTCGCTGACCGCCTCGACGCACTCGTTGCCGAAGCGCGCTCCCTGCGCTCCCAGCACGAGCAGAGCTTCGGTGAAGTGCGCACCACACTCGCCGGTCTCCCCGCCACGGTCACGCAGGAGCGTCTCGACTGGTTGCTGAATTCTGCCCGCGAGCAGCTTCTTAATCACATCGAATGGCGCGTCGGCGAGCTCTCTAACCGCTCCGAGCAGCAGCATGATGTCACTCGCCAATACGCCGAAGAGGTTGCCAAGCGCGTTGAGATCCTCGCCGCAAACACCCGCTCGCAGATGGAAGAGACACGCGCTCTTGCGGAGAGCGCTTCCCGCACACTCCGCCCCGATGACCTCGGCGCCCTGGAGCAGACCATCGACCGCATCACTCGGGAATTCGAAAACACGGCGGCCCGTGTTTCTGACCGCCAACTCGTGCGCCTCAACGAACAGAAGCAGGCCCTCGCCAACGAAGCTTCTCTTGAACTGGAGGCCCGCGCCACCGAAACCCGCTCCATGCTCCAAAAGGCTGCGAACTCCATGCTCGAGGAATTCCGCCGCCGTGTGGAAGTCCAGATCGACCTCGTTACAGCTGAAGCCACCGAGCGCGTCTCTTCTTCACTCGCTTCTTTGGACGCCGAAAGCCGCGCGGCCGCTGAAGCCCGCAAGCGCACTGTGGAGAGTGAAGTGGCTCGCGCCGCCGAGCAGTCCACCGCGGAGTTCCGCTCCGGCATCAAGGCTTTCCTCTATTCCTGCCTCGTTGCGGCCGTTAGTGCTGTCGATCAGCATGCCCAGACCACTCTGGCGGGACTCGACAAGAGCGGCATTCCCGCTCTCGAAAATGCCGCGAACGTTAAATCGGACGGCCTCTCCGCTGCGGCCAACGCTTCTTCTGACACCAGCAAATAGCTTCCCGAAAAACAAAAACCGGGGACCCGGTCCCCGGTCTTCGTTTCAAGATCGTCTGATGTTCAGAGCCTATTCGTAGCGCAGCGCTTCGACTGGGTCGAGCTTCGCCGCCTTCATTGCCGGCCACACGCCAAAGATCAACCCGATACTCACGCTGACCGCGATCCCCGTCACGGCTGCCCACATCGGTACCACCCCAGGCCACTGCAGAAGTACCCGGATCAGCAGCACCAGCCCGTTTACCAGAATCAGCGCCAGCACCCCGCCCATTCCCGTCAACGTCATCGCTTCCAGCAGGAATTGCCACGTGATGTCTTTGCTCTTCGCTCCGATCGCTTTCCGCACGCCGATCTCCCGCGTCCGCTCCGTCACGCTCACCAGCATGATGTTCATCACGCCCACGCCGCCGATCAGCAAACCGATCGAGCTCAGCACTACCATCGCCAGGTACACCATCTGCATGATGTTGTGGAACTCTTCCACCGTCTGCTCTGCTGTGTTGATCGAAAAATTGTCTTTGCCGCCGTACGGCACGCCTCGCCGCCGCTCCAGAACTTCGCGGATTTCGTCCACCGCCTTCTCCAATTGCCCCGCATACGCCTGCGCCCGGATGTTCAACTCATCCGCCGCCGGATACGTCTTCTTGAAGGTGCTGAACGGTATCAACACACGACGGTCTTCGTCGCCCATGCCGAAGCCGCCCTTCGGCTTCTCCACCACCCCGACCACCTGGAAATCCGTGCCGTCGATCATCACGTACTTGCCCACCGGATTGCCTTCCGGAAACAACACCGGCGCCACGTTCTCGCCCAGCATCACAACCTTCTCTTTGTGCAGGTCGTCGCCCTCGCTGATGAACCGTCCTTCCAGCGTCGCTGCATTCGCGTACACTAGCCCGAAATTCGCCTGCACCCCGCGGAAGTCGATCGCGCTGACTTCACCCGACTTGGTGCGCACCGTGTGCACGTGGTCCCAATCCGTCATGATGAATGCCGTTACGTTCTTCACCGCCGGGCACGATTCCTGCAGCGCCTTCGCATCCTCCAACGTCAGCGGCTTCCGTTGCCGCTCTTCCGGTGGCGGCGGTCCGCCGTGCCGGCCCTGATCCCATTTCGTCACGAATGCGGTATCGGCGCCGAACTGCTTGATGTTTTCCTGAATCTTTTGGTCGAATCCGGTGATCAGCGCGGCCACCAGCATGATCACGCTCACTCCCAGCACCACGCCGAACACCGTCAACGCGCTGCGCAGCTTGTGATTGCGCAGCGTATCCATCGCTTGCCGCAGATTTTCTCCGTGCGCTTGTGCCATAGCCCGCCTCTATCCCTCCGCTCGCAGCGCTTCTATCGGATCCAGCTTTGCTGCCCGCATCGCCGGGAAGATCCCGAAAAACAGCCCCACGCCTGTCGCCAGGCACAGCGAAATGATCACCGCGCTGATCGGTGTCGCCATCGGGAAAGAGAACAGCGCCTTCACCAGGAACACCACGCAATACGCCGCTATAATTCCGATTAATCCGCCCACGGCTGCCAGCACCGCCGACTCGGTCATGAACTGCAGCAAGATGTGCTTCTTTCTCGCGCCCAGCGATCGCCGCAGCCCGATCTCCCGCGTTCGTTCCGTCACACTCGCCAGCATGATGTTCATGATCACGATGCCGCCCACCACCAGGAACACGCTCACCAGCGCCATTGCCACCGTCGCCAGGTTCCCGGTCAGGTCATGCCATAACGCCATGATGGAATCTGACCCCAGAATCGCGAAATTGTCCTCGGAGTCCTGGGGCAAATGCCGCCACGCCCGCAAATACATCCTCGCCTCGTCTTCGCTTGCCTGGAACAACTCCTGGCTCGGTGCCTGCACCAGGATCAGCACCCAGTCATTGACCGTGTGCCAGCCCTTTCGCCACGCAGGCAGCGGCATGATCATGTAGTTGTCCTGCGATTCGCCAAACGCGCTTCCCAGCGGCTCCGCCACTCCAATAATTTCGTACGTGTGCGTCTGTACTCGGAGCGTTTTTCCCAATGGGTCCTGGTTCGGATAGAATTTCTTTACCAGGTCCGGCCCCACGAACACCACCTCGCTTCGGTGCTCCTCATCCGCCTGCGTGATGAAGCGCCCGTGCGCCACATTCAGGTTCCGCACTTCCGCAAAGTTCTGCGTTGCCCCCATCATGCGCACGTTCTGCATGGTCTGGTTGCCGCTCTTCACTTCTACGTTGTGATCCTGCTCGCACGCGATGGCTCGCGCCAGCTTCATGCTGGATTGCAGCCGCTCGCATTCTTCCAGCGTCAACAGCGGTCGCTTCTGCGCCTTGATGAACGCCGCCTGGCTTGTGATGATCCCGAAGCGGTCAATCAAATACACGTTTGCGCCGAGATTCGCGACCCGGTCCGCAACATAAAAATTCAGACCCGAAATCACGCTCATCACCGACACCAGCGTCAGCACCGCCAGGATTACGCCCAGCAGCGTCAGAAAACTACGCAGCTTGTGCGCCCGCAACGCATCCAGTGCCAGCTTCAGCGTCTCGACAAAGGTTAGCCAGCCGCGCTGAAACCGCTCCCATCGGGACATCGTTTGCCCCGCCGCTCCCGTAAGCGGCGGTACTGCAGTCATTTGGCCTAAAGACACCGACCCCATCCGTGTTCTCCGCTATCTAGCAAGACGAAGTTCGCTCTCCGTTTGTTTCAGCTGGACGGCAAGAATCTGCCTTGCTTAGACGTGGCGCAGCCGTGTTCCGCTCTGATTTCGCGAGACTTCCGAGTCTTAGGATGCGGACAACCGCCCGGGCGTGTCTGTGATGGACTCTAAGCTCCACAACACCGGAGCTAACGATATATGTTTCAGCTATTTAAGGGACCGCCAGGCTATTCGTACCGCAGCGCTTCCACGGGATCCAGCTTGGCCGCCTTCACCGCGGGCCACACCCCGAAAATCAGACCCACTCCCACGCTGACAACGATCCCCGTCGCTGCCGCCCACACCGGCACTTCGCCACGCCATGACAGCGTGTTCCGGATCAGGATCACCAGGCCTCCCACCAGCAGCAGCGCGATCAATCCTCCTGCTCCCGTCAACGTCATCGCCTCCAGCAGGAACTGCCACGTAATGTCGCTGCTCTTCGCTCCAATTGCTTTGCGGATTCCGATCTCTCGCGTTCGCTCCGTGACGCTCACCAGCATGATATTCATCACGCCAATCCCGCCCACCAGCAACCCGATCGAACTCAGCACCACCGTGGCCAGTGCCACCGTGTCGACCATGTCGTGGAACTGCTCCACTTGCTGCTCCGCTGTGCTGATCGAGAAGTTGTCTTTGCCGCCGTACGGCACTCCTCGCCGCCTCTGCAGAACTTCCCGCATCTGGTCCACCGCTTCCTGCAATCGGCCCGGCCGCGCCTGCGCCCGCAGGTTCACGTCGTCCGCTGCCGGATACATCTTCTTCAGCGTGTTGTATGGAATCAGCACCCGGCGGTCTTCTTCATCCGCGCCGAATCCTCCTTTGGCTTTCTCCAGGACCCCAATGACCTGGAACGCGTTGCCGTCGATCAATACATCGTTGCCGATCGCTCGCCCGCTCGGAAACAGCACCGGCGCCACGTTTTCCCCCAGCAGCACCACCTTCTCTTTATGCAGATCGTCGCCTTCGCTGATGAACCGCCCGTCGCTCAACGTGGCGTTCGCATACACGATCCCGAAATCCGGCTGCACTCCGCGAAAATCGATAGCCTTCACTTCTCCCGATTTTGTCCGCACAGAATGTGTCTGGTCCCAGTTCGGCTCCACCCAGGCCGTGATGCTCCTTACCGCCGGGCACGAATCCCGGATTGCTTGCGCATCCTCGGGCGCAAGCGCCTTGCGCTGCCGCTCCGCCAGAGACGGCGGGCCGTTGCGGTGCCGGTCCCACTTCGTGATGAACGCCGTGTCCGCCCCTACCTGCTTGATCTCTTCTTCAATTTTCTGGTTGAACCCGGTAATCAGCGCCGCGACCAGCATGATCACGCTCACGCCCAGCACCACGCCGAACACCGTCAGCGCGCTGCGCAGCTTGTGCGTCCTCAGCGTGTCCATCGCTTGCCGCAAGTTTTCGCTGTATGCTTGCGCCATTCTTCAGCCGTCCGCTCGCAGCGCTTCGATGGGATCCAGTTTCGCCGCTCGCATCGCCGGGAATATCCCGAAGAACAAACCTACCGCCGTCGACAGGATCAGCGAAATTGCCACCGCGCTGACCGGCATGGCCATCGGAAAATCGAAGACCTTCTTCACGAACAGCTCAATGCCCATCGCCGACAGGATTCCGATGACTCCTCCGACCGCCGCCAGCGATGCCGATTCCGCCAGAAACTGCAGCAGGATGTGCTGTTTCCTCGCGCCCAGCGATCGCCGCAATCCGATCTCTTTCGTCCGTTCCGTCACGCTCGCCAGCATGATGTTCATGATCACGATGCCGCCCACCACCAGGAACACGCTCACCAGCGCCATCGCCACCTTCGCCAGGTTTCCCGTCAGCTCCCGCCACAGCGACATGATCGATTCCGAGCCCAGAATCCCAAAATCGTCGGCGTCGTTGTAGGGCAGGTGGTGCCACGCGCGGAACAGCATTCGCGCTTCGTCTTCGCACGACTGCATCGTCTCCCCGTTCGGCGCCTGTACGAAGATCGCCATCGAATCGTTCGGCCGGTGCCAGCCCTTCAGAAAAGTTCCCAGCGGCAGCAGCACATAATTATCTTGCGACCGACCCAGCGCGCTCCCGATCGCCGCCCCCACTCCGATCACTTCGTACGTGTGCGTCTCCGCCCGTATCGTCTTCCCGATGGGATCCACGCTCGGGAAGAATTTCTGCGCCAGGTCCGCCCCGATGAACGCTACCTCCGACCGGTGGTCGTCATCGGCCTGCGTCAGAAATCTTCCGCTGGCCACGCCCAATCCCCTGATCTCGCCGTAGTTCGCGGTCACCCCGGTTACCACCGTGTTTTCCATGAGCTGGTCGCCGCTGCGCGTCTGCGCCCTGATTTGGTCGTAGCCCGCCACCGCTTTGGGCAGCTTGGCGCTCTCTCGGAAGCGTTCGAAATCCTCCATCGTGATGATTGGGCGCTTCTGCGCCTTCACCCATTCGTCGTCGCTGGTGATTATCCCGAACCGGTCGATCACCAGCACATTCGCCCCAAGATTCGCCACCTTGTCCGCAATGTAGAAGTTCAGGCCTTCGATCACGCTCATGACCACCACCAGTGTGGTCACCGCCAGAATCACGCCCAGCAGCGTCAGGAAACTCCGCAGTTTGTGCGCGCGCAGCGAGTCCAGCGCCAACCTCATCGTCTCCGCGAACGTGACCCAGGCGCCTCCAAAGCGCTGCTTCGTTGAGGCTGCCTTATCCCGGGCCCGGGCAAACCCGGGCATTCCGGCCAAATTTTCGATCGGAGCGACACCCATCGTTGGCCACTCGTTCTGAAACTGGATACACAGACGATACACTGATTTCCGAATGAATCAAGCGTACCGGGGACCCATTTTGATTTCCGTCGCGGGCCTGTGTACCCTGCTTTTGCAAGCAGAAAACGACCCGGCGATGCTCGTTCGAATCGGTCAATTATGGCCTTACTTTCAATATATTATGAGGCGCTTCCCGGCCCGCGCCGCTCGGGAAGACCGGGCACCCTCGCTCCCCTCTTGTTGCTCCTCTCTCTGCTTCCCTTTGCCCCGCGTACAAGCTCTCAAAACCCCGCTCTTCCCCCACGCGACAGCGCCATTGACCTCTTCTCCCGGGTCATCGCCCAGCAGAAAAAAAGTGAAGTCGACCTCGATGTCTTCGAGCGCATCCAGCGCGCCGAAGCCCGTAAGCCCCCGGGCGAACACGCTTTAACCGACGTCCGCTTCCTCCGCCTTTTCCCCAACGGCACCGGTCGCAACAAGATTCCTCTGAGCCCCGACGGCACCCCCCCTCCCTCCCCCTCCTATCGCGCCGACCTCGCCCGCCTCGAGCAATACCTGGTCTGGATTCTCCAAGACGGCTCTGGACAGCGCGAGGCCATCGCCAAGGCCGAGAAAAAACGCAAGGAACGTTTCGAGCTGATCGACGCGACCCACCAGGCTTTCGTCTTCACTCTCGAAGGCAAGGAAGTCCGTGGTGATCGCACTCTTCTTCGCTATTCGATGACTCCGCGGAAGGACTACAAGCCGACATCGCGTTTGACCACGCTCTTCACCAAGGTACGCGGCACCGTCTGGGTCGATGAACAGACCTCGCAACTCGCCAAGATCGACGGCCAGGTCACCGAAGACATTTCCCTGGCGCTGTTTCTCGCTAAGGTGAACAAAGGCAGTCACTTCATGCAAGAGCGCTACGAAATCGCTCCGGGCGTGTGGGCGCCCACTTTCGAGCAGTACGACTTCGATGGCCGTCGGTTTTTCTCTACGATTTCCATTCATGAGCGCTCGTTCTACACCGATTACAAGCGCGTTGGCCCGCCTCGCGAAGCCGTCGAACGAGTGCGTGCTGAACTGGGCAAACTCCCCGCAGAGAACCGGCAGAAATGACCTCCCTCCGCTAGACTGAATGGAGAGGTTCACGCCGGCCCCGCCATCCGGAGGTGTCATGCCGAAGCAATTCTTCCTTGCCTTCACCTTGCTGCTCTTCCTGGCCATCCCCTGCCGGGCACAGTCCGATCCCAATCCATCGAACGCCGCGCCACCGTCCACTGCCGACGGTTCCGCGAAGAAAGACCCTGCAAACGTCAACGGCAAGAAAAAACCAAAGGTGTGGACTAACGACGACATCAGCAAAGGAACTGGCGGCGTCTCCGTCGTGGGCGACCCTTACGCGGCTGAATCTTCCTCAACCAAGCCGCAGAACGCAAAAGCCTCCGAATCGGCGCGCGAACGTATGATCGCAAGCTACAAAAATCAGATCGCCCAGATGGAAGCGCAGATCGCCGGCATCGACAAACGCATCGACCAGCTCAAGAACTTCAAGGCTGAGAATACCGCTCCTTCCGGCGGCATCAAGATGCATCAGGGCTACAACATGGTGCCGGTTGAAGAACAGGTAAAGCAGCTCAACGAGAGGAAGAAGGATCTCTTGGCCAAAATCGAGGAAGTCGAAACTGAAGCCCACAAGAACGGCATCGAGTCGGGCGACTTGCGCTAGAAAACCACACCTTACCGGCTGAATTCCCGGTCATCCAGGGCATCGTAGACGTACTGCACCGTCGCCGGGTGATTTCCCTTGCTGTCGGAAACGTGCACCGTCTCGATCAGCTGTTTTCCGTCTTCAGACAACTCATACGTGCGGCTGATTTTCCCGTTGTGCGCGCCTTTTTCATCCGTCACCAGTTTGCTTCCGTCCCACTTCGCTGCAATTTCCTGGTAATCCGGTCCTTTGTTGTTCTTTTGAAGTTTGCGCCCGTCCGTGTAGAACATTCGCCGGTGGTCGCGATCATCGAGTAATTCCACGCCGGGATCGTCGGGCATCTGCTGGCGGAACAGCATTTCCCTCGGCGGGTTTACGATGTCTCCCATCTCGTCATAGTCGCTCGAGTTGTCCCGCGGATATCCTCCCCCTCCTCCGGGGTATCCACCCGGCCACGGTCCGCTCACTCGCGGTCCGCTGCTGCCGTAAGGACCGTTGCCGCGATTCGTGTTTTGCGTCTCCTTGGCGTGTTGCAGTTTCCTGCGGCCGTCGTCGCTCTCGTCCTTGTTAATGCGCCAGGCGCCCATGATGCTTTTCCGGGCAGGAACCTCTGGCTTCTTGGGTGGCGGGGGTGGCGCAGGTTCGGAACTCGACGCCGTCGATGGCGGAGGAGTCATCGGTCCCGGCGGCGCCTGTGCCAAGACGAACCCCGAACTAAGCAGCGTCGCGGCCGCCAGCAGAATTAT
>Ga0335082_10006552_pt1 | contig 12692 bp, 7 predicted proteins | sample Lox_Sample_41_FD_206718 | JGI IMG/M metagenome (GOLD analysis project Ga0335082, IMG submission 206718) | Soil microbial communities from Loxahatchee National Wildlife Refuge, Florida, United States - Lox_Sample_4.1 | ecosystem: Environmental > Terrestrial > Soil > Wetlands | place: USA: Florida... | reverse complement strand
CAGGCGCTAAAGCAACGACCCGACAACGATACGCTCTTGAAGCTGTATGCCTACTACAAGCAGGCGACCATCGGTGACGTATCGGGGAAGCGCCCAGGACTCATCGATTTCACCGGACGCGCCAAGTACGACGCCTGGTCCAAGATGAAGAGCATGCCGACGGACGGAGCCATGCAGGCGTACATCAAACTGGTCGGTCGGCTCAAGCGGGAGCAGTCGTAGCCGCCACCAAGCGCAGCGCCCCCTCGACCAGGCGCCCCGCGCTCGACCAGCACGTGATCAAGCATGACGTGGTCCCCTGCGCCCAGGGTCTGGTGGTGTGGCTGGTGGTGTGAGAATTCCCGCAAGTGGTGTGAGTCGGGCGTCGTCGATTGACATCGCGTGCGTCCAAGTGCAGGACTTTGCGTGTGGAGAGGTGCCCGAGTGGCCTAAGGGGCACGCCTGGAGAGCGTGTGTACCCAAAAGGTACCGTGGGTTCGAATCCCACCCTCTCCGCTGGTTCCTCTTCACGGCCGACCTGGGCGTCCTGAAGTAGGACATCCGCGCGACGCGATCTCGCGAGCGCCGCTTCACCGGCTAGCTCTCGGAGTCTGCGTCGGCACGTGGCGCGAGAGGATAGGCGCTGCTCTGCGCCGACGTTCGCGTCCGTCGAAATACCTTTTCTTCATTGACGTCACCTTCCAGCGGTTGATAGATGTCAAGAGGGGATGAGAGTCTGCCGGACAGCGAGCAGTCATTTGCTCGCTGCGCGTTTGTATTCAAGGAGGATCAGATGAGAAGCGTGCTAGTCTCGGCGGCGTTCTTGGGGATCGTCTCGGCGATGGTCGCGCGGGCGGACGCTGCGACGGTGAGCTTCGTGAGCTGGTGGCAGGCGGAGGGGAACGCGGCTGACGCGCAGGGGGTGAACGGCGGCGTGCCGTGCTTCGAGGGGGGTGGCTTCGGGCCCGGCAAGATCGGCCGTGCGTTCAACGTCGCTGGGCACGACTGCGTAGACGTGGCGCAGTCTCCGACACTCGAACCGCCGCGCCTGACCGTCGCGGCGTGGGTGCAGGCCCTGTCGCCGGGCGCGAACACCTACGTGGTCTCCAAGGGTGCCGCCGACGGCCTCGGGGCGTCCTACGCGCTCACCACGGGCGGTTCCGGCGGGCTGGTCTTCGCGATCTCCGACGGCGCGCAGGTCGTCTCGTCGCCTGACACGGGCACCGGTGTCTGGGACGGCACGTGGCACCACGTCGGCGGCACCTACGATGGGAAGACGATCCGCCTCTACGTCGATGGGACGGAAGTCGGCACCGGCACCCCGTCGGCGCTGACCATCGACTACAGCCTGCCGAACGGCAACGACTTCCTGATCGGCGCTCTGCGGGGGAGCCAGCTCGGCGGCTTCTTCGGCGGCGCGATCGACGAGGTCCGGTTCTACAACTTGGCGCTCGGCGCCGACGAGCTGACAGCGCTGGCGTCGGCCCAGACGCAGAGCGCGCTGGTGCTGACGGGCGCAGCCGTGCCGAGCGCGACGGGCACGTTCACGACGTTCCCGGAGAGCCCGGCCGGGGGCTGGGGCGCGAACGTCGCCTTCCTCGGCCTCGGTACTGCCGGCAGCTTCGGCGTCTACCTCTCTCCCGGGGCGACATCGTCCACGCCCACGCCCCCGCCGATCAAAATTGCCGATCTCTCCGACCCGATTCCCGGCGGCAGCGGGACCTTCACCGGATTCTCGCACACGGCGATCCCGGGGAACCCCATCATCCCCGGGAATCCTATCGACCCGGGGAATCCTGTCGAAGTCGCGTTCATCGGCAACGGGAACGGACAGCAGGGCGTCTATCTGACGAACGTGACCGATGTGACGCAGCCCCAGCCGCCGCCGATCAGGATCGCCGACCTTTCCGATTCGATCCCGAGCGGCATGGGCACGTTCAGCTCGCTGAGCGATCCGTCGCTGACCGTCATACCGCAGCCTCCGCCGATTCAGCCCGCGATCGACATCGTCTTTGTCGGCAACGGCTCGTCTCAGCAGGGCATCTACCTATCGAACCTGACCGATGTGACGCAGCCCTCGCCGCCGCCTATCAGGATCGCCGACCTGTCGACCGCGATCCCGGCCGGCAGCGGCAGCTTCATGGCGCTCGCCAGCCCCTCGGTCTCAGCGATCCCCGGGAACCCGATCGACATCGCCTTCATCGGCACGGGCACATCGCAGCAGGGCGTCTACATGACGCAGGTGACGGATACGTCCATTCCCGCGCCCCCGCCGATCAAGATCGCCGACCTGCATACGTCGATCCCTGGCGGCATGGGTTCGTTCACCCTGTTTGACGCCCTGTCGTTGAGCGTCAATGGTGCGCAGCCGACTCCTCCACCGATCGATATCGCCTTCATCGGCACGGGCGCGTCGCAGCAGGGCGTCTATCTGACAGAGGTGACGGATACGTCCATTCCCACGCCGCCGCCGATCAAGATCGCCGACCTCTCGACCTCGATCCCCGGCGGCACGGGGACGTTCACGGGCTTCACCGCCATCAGCACCAACGGCGGGCACACGGCCTTCATGGGCGTCGGGGCAAACAACCAGAAGGGCATCTTCGCGGCGAGCACGCTGAGCAAAGTCATCGCCGTCGGCGACCCGCTCGCCGGCAAGGTCGTCGTCGATCTCAGCATGGGCAGCGACGCGATCAACGACGGGCTCATCGCGTTCACGGCGCTCTTCACCGACGGCTCGCAGGGGGTCTTCCTCGCCTCGTTCACCTACCAGCCGCCCGTGTGCCTCGCCGGCGCGCCCGGCACGCCGACGTCCCTCTTCTACGAGGACTTCAACTATCCGCCGGGTTCATACTTGTATGCGCAAAACGGCGGCACGGGTTTCTCGACCCCTTGGTCCGCCCCGCTCGACTTCACGATCGGCTGCGGCAGCCTGCCGTTCCAGAACCTCCAGGCGGCGGGCAACCATGTCGTCTATCGAACCACCAACTTCGCGGTCTCGGAGGCGCAGCGGAGCGTGCTCTACTCCGGTTTCGGGATCGATGGCTCGACCTCGTGGGTGAGCTTTCTCTTCCGCCCCGACAACGACATCGGCTTCTTCCAGTGGAGCGCGGTGGTGATACCGATCGGCAAGATCGACAACGGCGACGCGTTCTACGGCGTCGGGGCCGGGGGAGCCAAGCATCTCTCCAGCGTCCCGGTCGTTCCTGGCCAGCCGGTGTTCATCGTCGTCGAGTTCCAGTTCGATCCCACGTCCAACCTCCCCGACACGATGAACGTGTACTTCGATCCGACTCCGGGGCTGGCCGCGCCGAACGTGGCTCCGATCACCGTCTCGAATCAGAACCTGTCGCCAAACGTTGGCACCATCTCGGTCATTGGAGGCGGAGGGTCCGGCACGGTCAACGACCCGACCGCCGCGTTCAGCTTCGACCCGTTCCGCGCCGGAAGCAGCTACGCCGAAGTCGCGCCGGCTGCTCCTCCCCCCACGGCGACACCGACGCACGCGGGTGCGCCGACGGCGACCTCGACACCGACCCGCACCCCCATACCCCCGACGGCAACGGACACGTCGACCGCCACCCGAACCGATACGCCGACCGCGACGCCGACCGAGACACCCACCGGCGCCTGCGGCGCGCCGCGCAGCTGCCGCGCGGCGGGCAAGTCCCTGCTGCTCATCAAGCACGGCAGCGACGACTCCAAGGACCAGCTCACGTGGAAGTGGTTGAAGGGCGAAGCGACGAGCGCGCAAGAGCTCGGCGTGCCCACCGCCGCGACCAACTACACCCTCTGTGTCTACGCCGGCACGAGCGCGGCCTCGGTCGCACTGCCCGCTAGCTCGAAGTGGAAGGCCACCGGCAAGACCGGGTACAAGTTCAAGGACCCGTCCGGCACGCCCGACGGCGCGCAGAGTGCGGTGCTGAAGAGCGGCGCGGCCGGCAAGGCGAAGGCGCTGGTGAAGGGCGCGGGCGCCAACCTGCCCGATGCGCTGGCGCCGCCGCTGCCGCTGCCGGTCACCGTGCAACTGGTGAACGACGCCAACGACACCTGCTTCGAGACGGTGTACAGCAGCGCCACCAAGAACGACGCGACGCAGTTCAAGGCGAAGAGTCCGTAGCGCTTCAGTAAGATTCACCACGGAGGTCACAGAGATCACAGAGGTTCACAGAAGCAGAGGCCGTGGGTCCTCCGTGGCCTCTGTGATCTCTGTGGTGAATCGAACTGAGGGGCTTTGTGCGGCAATTCGGGACTGCGACCGATCCGCTCTTCTGAAGTGGCGGCGGCCGTCCCGGCCGCCAGACGCGCGCAGCGCGTCTGCGCGCCGCCCGCGGCGGCGCGGCGGGCGAGACGCCCGCCTCCACTCCAGAAGAACTCACGGCGATCCAAATTGCCGCACAAAGCCGACCTGAGGCACTACCCCGCCGCTGCTGTCGTGGTGCCGGGTGTCGGAAGATGGTAAGGGCAGGGGAGTGAAGCCTTTGAACATGCAACGGTGTTCGCCAAGGGCCTTCTCCGTTGTGCTTCGCGCCGCGCCGCAAGGGCGGTTGCACGGGTCGCCGCGCACGGCTACGAAGCAACATGGGCGGCGGATGGGTACGAGTGATAGCTAGGTCCCGCGCAAGGGAGCGTCGCGAACTCCGTCAGGTCCGGAAGGAAGCAGCGGTACCGACTCCCTCTCTGTGCCGCGGGGAAGCCTAGCTATCACTGGTCCCCACCGCGCCGGGCAGCGCCGCGGATGTGGGCGAGCGTAACGGCGTCGCGATCGAGGTTGGACATGCGGGGTTGTGACGGACGGGCGGCGCTGATCGGCGTCGCGGTCTTCCTCGCCGGCGCGCTTGCCCTGGGCGGGGTCGCGGCGGCGTTCGTCACCTTCGAGACCGGCCAGGTGAGACCGCTGGCGCTCACCCCGGACGGTCACACGCTGCTGGCGCTCGACACGCCGGACGCGCGTCTGGAGCTGTTCACGGTCAACGGCGGGGACGTCGCGCACACCGGGTCGGTGGAGGTCGGGCTCGAGCCGGTCGCCGTCGCCGCGCGCACCAACACCGAGGTCTGGGTCGTCAACCATCTGTCCGACAGCGTCAGCCTCGTCGACATCGGCGCGACGCCGCCGCGCGTCGTGCGCACGCTGCTGGTCGGCGACGAGCCGCGCGACATCGTGTTCGCCGGGCCGACCGACCCCGACGGCCGCTTTCGCCGCGCCTTTGTCACCACCGCGCGCCGCGGCCAGAACCTGCCCGACGGCATCGCGCCCAACCTGACCACGCCCAGCACCCCGCGGGCGCTCGTTTACGTGTTCGATGCGACCAACCTGGGCAGCGCGCTCGGCGGCAGCCCGGAAACGATCATCGAGCTGTTCGGCGACACGCCGCGCGCGCTGGCGGCGTCGCCGGATGGCAGCACCGTGTACGCCGCGATCTTTCAGTCGGGCAACGAGACGACCACGGTGACCGAGGGCGCCGTCTGCGACGGCGGCGCGGCGGCAAGCGCGTGCGACCTCGACGGCGTGCAGGTCGCCGGCGGGCTGGCCGGCGCGCAGGTTCCGGGCGGATTGCCCGCCCCGAACGCGAACGTCGAGGGCACTCCGGGCCCCGAGGTCGGCCTGATCGTGAAGCACAACGCCGCGAGCGGGCTCTGGGAGGACACCCTCGGCCGCAACTGGACCAACGCCGTGCGCTTCAGTCTGCCGGACCGCGACGTGTTCCGCATCGACGCGCTGGCCGATCCGCCGCACGAGTCGGCTGCCTTCGCGCACGTCGGCACGGTGCTGTTCAACATGGTCGTGAACCCGTCCACGGGCGCGCTCTACGTGAGCAACACCGACGCGCGCAACGACGTGCGCTTCGAAGGTCCCGGCACCATGGCGACCACCGTGCGCGGCCATCTGCACGAGAGCCGCATCACCGTCATCGACGGCACCACCGTGCTCCCGCGCCACCTCAACAAGCACATCACCGCGCTGCCGCAGGGCTATCGCACCACGCCGATGCCGGCCGGGGTCAAGGACGCCAGCCTGGCGACGCCGCTCGACATGGTCATCGGCAGCGACGGCACCCTGTACGTCGCCGCGTTCGGCTCGAGCAAGGTGGGGATGTTCGACACCAGCGAGTTGGCGGCCGACACCTTCGTGCCCGATCCGGCCCACCATATCGCGGTCAGCGGCGGCGGCCCGTCGGGCCTGGCGCTCGACGAGGCGAACCAGCGCCTCTACGTGCTGACCCGCTTCGACAACGCGGTGAAGGTCATCGACACCACCACCCATCAGGAGATCGCCCAGCATCCGCTGTTCAATCCCGAGCCGGCGGACGTCGTTGCGGGACGGCACTTTCTGTACGACGCCCGGCTGACCTCGAGCAACGGCGAGGCGTCGTGCGCGAGCTGCCATGTCTTCGCCGATTTCGACAGCCTGGCCTGGGACCTCGGCAATCCGGACGACGTGGTGAAAGCGAACGTCAACCCGCTCGGGCCGACCGGTTCCCGGCAGCCGTTTCATCCGATGAAGGGCCCGATGACGACGCAGACCCTGCGCGGTCTGGTGGACCAGGGCCCGATGCACTGGCGCGGCGACCGCACCGGGGCCACGGTGATCGGCGACCCGCGCGCCTATGACACGACGCTCGCCTTTGACGCCTTCAACGTCGCCTTCGCGTCGCTGCTCGGCCGCGACGAAGGCCCGCTCGCCGACGCCGACATGGCGGCGTTCACCGAGTTCGCCCTCCAGATCCTCCCGCCGCCCAACCCGGTGCGCGGCCTGGACAACCAGCTCACCACCGCGCAGGGGAACGGCCGCACCCTGTACCTCGACCGGACGGTGTTCGCAGATCAGGCGGCGCACTGCGGCGGCTGCCACACGCTCAACGGCGCGCTCGGGCAGTTCGGCACGCTCGGACAGACGACGTTCGACGACGAGAGCCAGGAGTTCAAGGTCCCGCAGCTCAAGAACGCCTACGCGAAGGTGGGGATGTTCGGAACGCCGACCACCGAGTTCTCCGACGTCGCGCCCGACGACGCGGCCTTCCACGGCGATCAGGTGCGCGGCTTCGGGTTCCTCCACGACGGCAGCATGGCCACGGTCTTCGACTTCCTGCGCGCGCGGTTCTTCACCCTCAACGACGAGCAGCGCTCCAACCTGGAGCAGTTCGTGCTCGCCTTCGACACCACCTTCGCCCCAATCGTCGGCCAGCAGGTGACGTTGAGCGCCGACAACGCCGCCGTCGTGGGGCCGCGGGTCGATCTGATGGTCGCGCGCGCTGCCACCCCGTTCGACCTGGTCGGCCAGACCGGCGCCACCGAATGCGACCTGATCGCCAAGGGGGTGGTGGGCGGGCTGGCGCGCGGCTATCTGCTGAACCCGGCGTCGGGCACCTTCCAGAGCGATCGCGTCGCGGAGCCGGCGCTGACCGATGCCCAGCTGCGGGCGCTCGCGATCGCCGGCGGGCAGCCGCTCACGTATACCTGCGTGCCGCCGGGCGAGGGGATGCGCCTCGGGCTCGACCGCGACGGCGACGGCATCTACGACCGCGACGAGCTCGACGCGGGAACGGATCCGGCCGATCCGAAGGACCCCTTCCAGCTCACCCCGACGCCGCGCCCGACGGTGACCGCGACAGTTCGTCCCAGCGCCACCCCGACCGAGACCGAGACCCCAGCCCCGGCCCATCCGACCCGCACCACCACCCCGACGCCGACCGCGACCGCGACGGTGACCGAGACGCCCACCCAACGCGTCTCGCCCGGCGACGTCGACTGCAGCGGCACCCTCGACGCGGCGGACGCCGGCGCGGCCTGCACGGCGATGTTCGATGCGAGCGCCCGGGCGATGTGCGACGCGGACTGCAACGGCGACGGGAGCGTCGGCGCCGCCGACGTCACCTGCGTCATGCGTCTGCTGATCGCCGCACGCCAGTAGGGTGGGGGAAGGGTGCGCGCGCCCCGCGGACGCGACCGAACGCGCGGGCGTCGCCGACGGCGCGTCGATCGGGTTCCATGGACCCCGTACCGGTTGTCTGCCATCTTGTGATAGCTCGAACCTGAATGGCGTATCTCGTATCGGCGCGCCGCTGGCGGCCACAGACCTTCGAAGACCTGGTCGGGCAGGAGCACATCTCCCGCACCTTGGCCAACGCCATCACCGCCGGCCGCGTCGCGCACGCCTTCCTGTTCACCGGCGTGCGCGGGGTCGGCAAGACCACCGCCGCCCGCATTCTGGCCAAGGCGCTCAACTGCGAGCGCGGGCCGACGGCGACGCCGTGCAACGCCTGCGTCAACTGTCGGGAGATCACCGCCGGCAACGCGGTCGACGTGCTGGAGATCGACGGCGCGTCCAACACCGGCGTCGACGACGTGCGCGAGATCATCGAGAACGTGCGCTACCAGGCGGCGAAGAGCCGCTTCAAGATCTACATCATCGACGAAGTGCACATGCTGTCCAACAGCGCCTTCAACGCGCTGCTGAAGACGCTCGAGGAGCCGCCGCCGCACGTCAAGTTCATCTTCGCCACCACCGATCCGCACAAGCTGCCGGCGACGGTGCAGTCGCGCTGCCAGCGCTACGACTTCCGCCGCATCCCGCTGCGGCTGGTGGTCGATCGGCTGCGCCAGATCGTCCAGGCCGAACAGGTCGAGATCAGCGACGCCGCGCTATTCCAGCTCGCGCGCGAAGGGGAGGGCAGCATGCGCGACGCGCAGTCGCTGCTCGACCAGGTGCTGGCGGGGGCGACCGGCGCGGTGAGCGATGCGGATGTGCTCGACACTCTCGGTGTCGCCGATCACCGGGTGATCGCCGAGCTGGCCGCGGCGGTCATCGCCCGCGACGCCGCGCGGGTCCTGGCGCCGCTCGAGGAGGCGTATCGGCGCGGCTGCGACCTGCGCCGCTTCACCCGCGATCTGCTCGAGCACTTCCGCAACCTCGCGGTTGCCAAGGTGAGCGGGGGCGCGTTGCTGCCCGACTTGGCCGACGCGGAAGCGGCGGCGCTGCGCGAGCAGGCGGCGCGCATCGCCGCGGAGGACTGCGACCGCGCCTTCCGCATCCTGCTCGAGACGGACGAAGAGGTCGCGCGCGCGCCGTACCCGAAGCTGGTGCTGGAGATGGCGTTGCTCCGCCTCGCCGTGCTGCCGCCGCTGCTGCCCGTCGACGAGCTGCTCGAGCAGCTCGCCGAGCTGGAGGGGCGGCTGGGCGGAACGGCGAAGACGCCGGCGCCGGCGCGCCCGGGTCCGCCCGGGGCGACCACGCGCGCCGCGGCGGCACCGTCGGCGCCGTCGACGGCGCCCCGGCCCGCCGCGGCGGGTGGCGCAGCGACCGGTGGGGCGCAGAGCTGGGACGCGTTCGTCACCTTCGCGCGCGGCGAGCGGCCCACCCTGGCCGAGCACCTCTCGAAGTGCGCGCCGGCGCGGCCGGAGGGACAGAGCATGGCGATCGAGGCGCCGCGCGGATTTCGCGCCGACTACCTGTCGCGGCAGGACCACGTCGCCCAGGTCGAGGAACTGGCGGCGCGCTTCTTCGGGCGTCCGATGCGGGTGCGGGTGACGGCCGCCGAACTGGCGCCGGCCGGAGCCCCCGCGCCGCCGCGCCCGAGCACGGCCGAGCTGACCAGCGCGGCCCTGCAGGATCCGGCGGTGCAGGCCGCAGTCGACATCTTGGGCGGCGAGGTCGCCGAGGTCCGCGAGCGGCGACCGCGGCGGCGGGAGGAGACATGAGCAAGGGGCTTGGCTTCGGCAACATCGTCAAGCAGGCGCAGGAGCTGCAGGAGCGCCTCGCCAAGGTGCAGGAAGCGGCGGCGACGCGCACGGTCGACGCCTCGGCCGGGGGTGGGATGGTCACCGCGACGGTCAACGGTCGCCTCGAAGTGGTTCGGCTCCACATCGAGCCGGCGGTGCTGGAGGGCGGCGACGTGCAGATGCTCGAGGATCTGATCATCGCGGCCGTCAACCAAGCCATCCGCGCCGCCCAGCAGCAGATGGCCGAGGAGATGAGCAAGCTGACGGGCGGCTTGAAGATCCCCGGTCTGACGTGATGCTGGACCCGCAGCGGCTGAGCGTGGTTCCGACCTGAGATCTGGTGCTGTCGATGGCAACCGTTCCCGCGCCGCTGGCGCGCGTCATTCAAGAGCTGGTCAAGCTGCCCGGCATCGGCGAGAAGACGGCGACGCGCCTGGCGTTCCATCTCAGCCGCACCGACCGCTCCCAGGTCGACGCCCTCGCCAGCGCCCTCGGGACCCTGCGCGACGAGCTCTGCACCTGCTCGATCTGCTGCACCCTGGCCGGCAGCGACCCGTGCGACCTGTGCGGCGACCCGCGGCGCAGCAGCGAGGTGCTCTGCATCGTCGAGGAGAGCGCCGATCTGGCCGCGGTCGAGCGGTCCGGGGGGTTCAAGGGCCGCTATCACGTCCTACAGGGCACCTTGTCGCCGCTCGACGGCATCGGCCCCGACGACCTGCGCATCACCGAGCTGCTCCGGCGCCTCGAGGGGGAGGCGGTCCGCGAGGTGATCATTGCCACCAACCCGACCACCGAGGGTGAGGCGACGGCCCTCTATCTGGCCCGCCTCATCAAGCCGCTCGGCGTGCGGGTGACGCGCATCGCCCACGGCCTGCCGATGGGAGGCGACGTGGAGTACGCCGATCTCGCCACCCTCGGCAAGGCGCTGGAGGGGCGCCGGGAGATGTAGCGTGGAAATGAGGCCCCCGGGCTTGCGGGTTTGGCCCGGCTGTGTCAAGACACAACCGTCGGTGCGAGGACTGCGCCTGGCCAGCGGCTTGACAGGTCACGTCGCGAATGGCAAAGCGCAAAACGATGTCTTCAACAACTTCTCGCGGAGGAGGTGGCAGATGAGACAACCGCTTAGCCGTCTAGTGTCACTGGGGGCGCTCGTCGTGGTGCTGATGGGGTTGTCAGCTCAACTCGTGTTGGCGGAAGATTGGGATGGGGGAAGGCTGTTCGGAGGCGTCGATGCAGGCGTCATGGTGCCGATCGACTCGTTCGACCGGTACGCGCACGTCGGCGGCGTACTCGCTCCGTTCATCGGCTGGAAGTTCTTCCAGGACAAGGACCTGCGGCTGAACCTCGGGCTGATGGCGCAGGGGCAGTTCATCGGCGCCGGCTCCAAGTGCACGTCCAACTGCTCCTTCAACGGGGGCGGACAAGGCGACGACAACGTCTTCGGGCTCGCCGGAACGGTCGGCCCGCGCCTGTCGCTCCCGGCAGGGCCGCTGGAGTTCTACGGCACCTGGGGCGTCGGCGGCATGGAGGGGTTGACCACGCCGTCGGCGTTGAACGAAGGCTCCTGGGGTCAGGGGGGCGGTGGCGGAATCAACTACTCGCTGAACGACAACGTCATGATCGGCGCGTTCGGCCGCTGGTACGAGTGGTTCCAACACACCCACCCGGGCAACAACTCCGACTACGTGAAGTATGCGACGGCCGGCCTCGGGGTGACGCTGCAGCAGTCCCCGCCACCGCCACCGCCGCCGCCCGCGCCGGTCGCGCAGGCTGCGCCGCCGCCGCCCGCACCGATGAAGAAGAAGATCGTCCTGCGCGGCGTGAACTTCGACTTCGACAAGTACAACATCCGTCCCGATGCGGTGCCGATCCTCGAGCAGGCCTGCTCGATCCTGAAGCAGGAGTCGTCGATCGACGTGATCGCCGAAGGGCATACGGACTCGATCGGGTCAGACGCATACAACATGAAGCTGTCTGACCGGCGCGCCAACGCGGTGCGTGACTGGCTGGTCAAGTGCGGCATCTCGCCGAAGCGCATCAGCTCGAAGGGCTTCGGGAAGAGACAGCCGGTGGCGTCGAACGCGACGGCCGAGGGTCGCGCGCAGAATCGCCGCACCGAGCTGGTAGTGGTCGGCCAGTAAACCCGAACGGATAATCAACCCGGGAACGAGGGGCGAGGCGCCGAAAGCGCCTCGCCCCTTTTCCTTTGTGACGGGATGGGAGGACGGCTCGCCAGGAGGCTCGCCCTCACAAGGCCTAGCGGATGCGGTCGACGTTCTCCTCCCAATGCTCGCCGTCGAATGGCGTGATCTGGCAGCGCGCGGCGACGTTGCCGTCGAGGCAGCGGACGTTCACGTCGACCCAGTCGGGGTGGGAGCGCGGCGTGTAGAAAGGATGGATGCCGCAGAACTTGCAGAAGGTGTGTTTCGCGACGCCGGTGTTGAACCGATAGGTGGTGAGCGCGTCGGCGCCCTGCAGCAGCGTGAAGCGTTCCGGCGGGACGATCAGGTGCAGGTTGGCCTTCTTGCGGCACATCGAGCAGTTGCACTCGACCGCCTCGTAGCGCTCCACGGCGACGCGAAAGCGCACCGCGCCGCAGTGGCAGCCGCCCTCGTGCAGGTCCAGCGAGCCCATATCGATTCCTCCTTCGTGAGTCGGCGCCACGGCACGGCCGGCGGCTTCAGCGACCGAACAGCTTGTTCAGTCCCTTCTGCAGCACGTCGCCCGGCGATTTGGGTTTTTTGCCGGGCGTCTGTTGGGTGTTGGGTTTGCCGAGCAGCGCGTCCAGGCCCTGGCCGACGAGAGCGTTCCGCAGCGCCGCGGCGACGAAGTCGCGCTCCGGCAGCACGCGCACGTCGGTGACCGTGCCGGTGACCGTGAACGGGACCTCGAGCTGACCGCTGCGGTTGCTGAGCGCGCGGACTTGCGGTGAGCCGCCGAGCAGATCGCGGCTCAGGTCGGCCGACGCCGCAAACGTGCCGCGCAGATCGAGC
>Ga0335082_10006551_pt1 | contig 12694 bp, 15 predicted proteins | sample Lox_Sample_41_FD_206718 | JGI IMG/M metagenome (GOLD analysis project Ga0335082, IMG submission 206718) | Soil microbial communities from Loxahatchee National Wildlife Refuge, Florida, United States - Lox_Sample_4.1 | ecosystem: Environmental > Terrestrial > Soil > Wetlands | place: USA... | reverse complement strand
GTCCTCGAGGTGCCGGACGCGTCGCTGATCGAACGCGCAGTGCTCCGCCGCACCGACAAACGCACTGGACAGATTTACCACTTGAAGTATAACCCGCCGCCCCCGGACGCCGATCTCGAACATCGAGCCGACGATCAGGAGGACGTGGTTCGGAAGCGGCTCGAAGCCTACGCCGACTCCACGGCGGCGGTGATTCCTCACTACGAAAAACAAGGAATCGTTCGCCGAGTCGACGGAACGCAGAGCATGGCCGCGGTGACCGAAAAAGTCCTCGCGGCAATAGGAGAGTGAGTGAGCGGAACGATGAGTGAACGCAGGGAGCGCAAGGAGCCGAAAGGCGACAAGCTCGAGTTCGACGGTGTCGTGCAAGAGGCGCTTCCCAACGCGATGTTCAAGGTGAAGTGCGACAACGGCTTGAACGTCCTCGCCACCATCAGCGGCCGCATGCGCCAGTTCTACATCCGCATTCTTCCTGGTGACCGCGTCACCGTCGAAGTGAGCCCCTACGACCCCTCCCGCGGTCGCATTACCTACCGACACAAATGAAAGTTCGTCCTTCCGTCAAAAAGATTTGCGACAAGTGCAAGGTGGTCCGCCGCAAGGGTGTGGTCCGGATCATCTGCGAGAACCCGCGCCACAAGCAGCGGCAAGGTTGAGACATGGCTCGTATTGCAGGCGTTGACCTCCCGAACCACAAGCACGTCGCGTACGCGCTGCCGTACCTCTACGGCATCGGCCAGAAGACCGCGCGCGACATCTGCAAAAAAGCAGGCATCCCGGCGGACAAGAAGACCGAAGAGCTCACCGAGAACGACGTCAAGAAGATCCGCGAGCTCCTCGAGGGCGAGTACAAGGTCGAAGGCGACCTCCGCCGCGAAGTGCAGATGAACATCAAGCGCCTGATGGACCTCGGCTGCTACCGCGGTCTCCGTCACCGCAAGGGCCTCCCGGTCCACGGCCAGCGCACGCACACCAACGCCCGTACGCGCAAAGGTCCGCGCAAGGGCACCATCGCCCGTCAGGGCGCCGCGCGCGTCGCGCCGAAGTGACCATCGCGGCGAAAGCCGCGGAGCAGGAAAGAACAAGAGTCATGGCTGAGAAACCCGAGAAGAACGCAGCAGCAGCTCCCGAGTCGACGGCGACGCCGTCCGCCGCGCCCGCGCGCAAGGCGAAGAAGAAGACCAAGAAGAACGTCGCGACCGGGATCGCTCACATCCAGTCGACGTTCAACAACACGGTCGTCAGCATCACCGACGTGAACGGCAACATCGTCGCGTGGTCGAGCGCCGGCTCGCGCGGCTTCAAGGGCTCGCGCAAGTCGACGCCGTTCGCCGCCCAGCTCGCCGCCGAAGAGGCCGCGCGCAAGGCGATGGAGCACGGGATGCGCTCGGTCGCGGTGTTCGTGAAGGGCCCGGGCGCCGGCCGCGAGAGCGCGCTCCGCGCGCTCCAGACCGCGGGGTTCAAGGTCACCTTGATCCGCGACGTGACGCCGGTCCCGCACAACGGTTGCCGGCCGCCGAAGCGCCGCCGCGTGTGAAGTAGGTCACGCGAGGTCGTTGCGGAAGCGCGAGAGCGCGACGAACGTCTCGAGGACGGGCGCGCCGAGCTCGTCGGGGAGCTCGTCGATCACCGCGTCGAGGCGTTTCTCCGCGGCGAGCACGTCGTCGAAGCGAACCTCGCTGCGGGTCGCGGCGCAGCGCGCGACGGCGTAGGCCGCGTTCAGGTAGCCGCCGATGATGCCGTCGCTCGCGAAGAGCTCGCGGTACGTGCCGTTCGCCGCGCCCGCCGCGAGGCGGCGGAGGGACGTCGCGAGGAGCACGAGGCTCCCGAGAAACGGCGGCGATGGCTGCGCCGCGCAGGCCGATGCGACGAGGTGGTCGAGCTCGCGCGCGAGCGCGTCGTATCGCACGACCTCGCGGAACGAGGCGTCCCACACGGGCGTGTCGAGATCCGTCTCGAGGTCGTCGTCGTCGAGGCTGAACACCAGAAGTCCCATGAAGGCGACCCTAGTCGCGTCTTTCAACCGTGCTCATAAAAGCCGCTGAAATGGTACCGGCGGTCACCAGGCGTACGCTTCGGGCGCCGGGCCGCCGGGGCCTGGGAAGAGCTCGTTCAGCGTCTTCTTCGACGCGTCGTCGAGCTTCACCTCGAGCGCGCCCAGCGCGCCGGTCAGGTGCTCCATCGTCCGCGGCCCCACGATGGGCGCCGTCACCACCGGGTTCGCGAGCACCCACGCGAGCGCCACGTCCGCCGGCGCGCGCCCGAGCTCCTTGCAGAATGCGACGAATCGATCGAGCCGCTCGCCGTGCTTCTCGATCGCGCGCTGCTGCATGTCGCCGGCTCGCCGCGCCGACTTCTCGCGGTGATGGCCGCCGAGCACGCCGCCCTTGAGCGGGCTCCACGGGATGACGCCGAGCCCGTACGTCTCGCACGCGGGGATCACCTCGAGCTCGATCGTGCGATCGATCAAGTTGTAGAGCGACTGCTCGCTCACGAGGCCGAGGAAGTGGCGCGACTTCGCCGCTTCGTTCGCGCGCGCGATGTGCCAGCCCGCGAAGTTCGAGGAGCCGACGTAGAGCACCTTGCCCTGCTGGACGAGCACCTCCATCGCCTGCCAGATCTCGTCCCACGGCGCGTCGCGGTCGACGTGGTGCATTTGGTAGAGGTCGATGTGATCGGTCTTGAGCCGGCGCAGCGACTCGTCGCACGCGCGGCGGATGTGGAGCGCCGAGAGGCGCGACTCGTTCGGCCAGTCGCCCATCGCGCCATACACCTTGGTCGCGAGCACGATCTTCTCGCGCCGCCCGCCCTGCGCGAGCCATCGGCCGATGATCTGCTCGGTGACGCCTTCGCCCTTCTTCCAGCCGTAGACGTTCGCGGTGTCGAAGAAGTTGATCCCGACGTCGAGCGCCTTGTCCATGATCGCGAAGGAGTCCGGCTCCGTCGTGTGCGGGCCGAAGTTCATCGTGCCGAGACAGATGCGACTGACCTTGAGGGCGGTGCGCCCGAGTCGTGTGAATTGCATGGGCGCCGAACTTAGCGCGCGCACGTCGACGGGTCGACGCCCGGGACGACGCGCCAGCCTTGCGCGTTCTTGGTGCGGCCGATCGGGCGGTACTGCGCCTCGATCTTCTTTCCGTCGCGCGTGACCGCGATGCGCACCGGGTGCTCGGACTGGCCCTCGTCGTAGCGGATCGAGACGAGCGCGTCGCCCTCGCGGAGGCCCGCGGCCTTCGCCGCGCCGTGCACGGAGACGAGCGCTTTCGCGGCGCGCGTCTTCGCTTCGTCGAAGCCGAGGTCGAGCTCGTCGAACTTCGTCGGGCCGCGCGCGAAGCATTTCCCGAACGCGTCGTCGGGCATCGCCCCGCGCGCGAGGCCCGCGAGATCGTCGTCCGAGACGGTGCGCGACTTCGCCACCCACTCGCGGAGGACCTCGCGCATCCCGCGCTTTCCGCCGGACGATTTCCGGAGGAGCGCGTCGACGCGGTTCGCCTCGAGCGCCGCGCGCGCGACCGCGGCGGCGTCCTGGTTCTTGTCGGCGAAGAGCGTCGCGGCGATTTCGCCGTTCACTTCGTCGGCGTACTCGAGCGGCGTCATCGTGCCCGACGCGAGCAGGATCTCGCGCGCCGCGTAGCGCGCGAGCCCCGAGACGAGCGGCACCGGCCCCGCGAGCCGCGCGCCGACGAAGCGCGAGACGAGCGCGAGCGCGACCGACATGCGCGCGCCGATGCCCCACGGGGCGTTCACGTCGGCGATCCCGAAGAGCCCGCGCCATCGCGGATAGATCGAGATCGGCGTGGACTCGATCGGCCCGCGCTGATCGACGGCGAGCAGCATCGAGAACGGCGGCGGGTGGCCGTCGCCGAAATACTGCGACACCGACGTGCGGAGCGTCGCGATCTCGGCCGAGATCCAGCGCGGGTCGAACGCCGCGTAGCCGATCCAGGCGAAATCGTCAGTGCCCTCGAAGGCGCGAAAGCGTGCAGAATACACGTCACCGGCGAGCCACGCGCCCTTGGAGAGCTCGATGGGCGCGAGGTCGAGCTCGAGGTGCTTGCCGAAGCCGAACGAGGACGCGGCCGTCTCGAAGGGCACCTTCGCGAAGTCGAAGTCGATCGTGACGTGCGTGAGCGTGCTCGCGAGCGCGACCGGGAGGAGCAGCGGCTCGCCGTAGAAGCGCGCGTAGCCGGCGGACGAGAAGACGACGTCGCCGCCCGCGCGCGCCGGGAGCGAGTAGGTGAGCTCGACGAAGCCGCTCGGCGCGCGCGCGAGCTCGAGCACGCCGTTCGTCCACGCCACCGGGACGTTGCCGGACGCGTCGCGCGCGAGCGCGTCGGGCGGCTGCGCGCGCGTCACCGACGCCCAGCGCGCGAGCCCGTCACGCGCCGCCGCGCGCACGCGGACCGAGAGCGAATCGGGCGCGGGCGTGAACGTCACCGCGAAAGCCGGCTCGGGCGGCGCGCTCGGCCGCGCGCTCGCCGTGGGCGCGATCGGCGGCGTCTTCGGGCACGGCGCGGGCGCGGGACCGCACGCGACGAGTGAGAAAAGCGCGATCCATGCGCGGCGCATCGCGCGCGATGCTACGCCGTTTCGCGACCGGTCGCGCGGTCCGCCCTCGCCGCACGGCGAATTTCGGCCATTTTGCTTTGGCATCGTCTTCGCAAAGCGCGCAGCGCCATGCTTCGAGGTCTCGCCCTCACGCTCGTCGCCGCGTCGCTCGCCGTGGCCGCCGCCTGCAGCGGCGGGGACGACGCGGGCGACGTGGATTCGTCCGTCGATGCAGTTGCAACGACCGACGCAGCGCCCGCCGACGCGTCTCCCGACGCGTACGTCTACGACGGCGGCATGCCCATCAAGCACGTCATCGTCATCGTCAAAGAGAACCACACCTTCGACAACTACTTCGGGACCTGGGACGCCGGCGGCGAGACCCCGCAGCTCACCGCGAAGCTCCACGACGGCAAGACCATCACGCGCCCCAAGTGCCCGAGCGCCGGCATCACGCGCGATCTCTCGCACAGCCACGCGTCCGCGGTGCAGGCGTTCCACGACGGCGGGATGAACGGCCTCGACCTCAACGCGAACACCGTCGCGCCGCCCGACGGCGGCAAGAACGACTACCTCGCGTGGTGCTACTTCGACGAATCGAACCAGCTCGACGTCTACGCGGCGCTCGCGAAGAGCTACACGCTCGCCGACCACTTCTTCACGACGACGCTCGCGCCGAGCTTCCCCGGCCACCTCGCGAGCGCGATCGGTCAGTCGCCCGCGTACGACAACCCGGGCTGCCCGTCGACCGACCCGACCTGCCAGGACGCCAAGAGCGCGTGGGGCTGCGTCGACGAAAAGGGCATCACCGTCGACACGTTCGATCCCGACACGTGCACGACGACCGGCGCGAAGTTCCCGTGCTGGGACCTGCCGACGTGGATGGACGAGATGCCGTCCGACCTCGACTGGCGCGTCTACGGCGGCTTCCACTACACCGACGACGCGGGCGCGCCGGTCATTCTCTCGCCCTTCAACGCCGTGAAGAAGCACGCGACCGCCGCCGAGCGCATCGCGCACTTCCGCGACGAAAAAGAGCTCGCCGCCGACATCGCGGGCCTGAAGACCCTCCCCGCGGTCATGTTCTGGAGCGACGCCGACTACAAGAGCGAGCACCCGCCGAGCTCGCCCTGCGCCGGCGAGATGCAAGACGCCATGCTCCTCCAGGAAATCATGGCGCGCCCGGAGTGGAACGAGACGGCCGTCCTCATCACGTTCGACGACTGGGGCGGTTTCTACGACCACGTCGCGCCCAAGGTCGAGCGTTGCAAGAACGGCGAGTTCTACAACCCGGGCTTCCGCGTGCCGCTCCTCGTCGTCTCGCCGTTCGCGCGGCCGGGGTACGTCTTCACGGGCGTGTCCGAGCAGGCGAGCATCCCGCGCTTCATCGCCGAAGTCTTCGGCCTGCCCTTCGCGAGCGCGAAAGACCCGCACGCCCGCGACGGCAAAGCCGGGAGCCTCCTCGGCGCCTTCGACTTCACCCAGCCGCCGCGTCCGGGCGTGCCTCCGCCGCTCACGTGCCCCTGACTTGCAATTCGCCGCGGATCGGCTAGAAACCGCCCTCCCCGCGGGCTTTGCCCGCAAGCCGGGACGAAGTGCTCAGCACGTAAACCGGTTCTGATTCGTTCGGAAGGAAGATCCATGGCTCGTTACACAGGACCCGTCTGCAAGCTCTGCAGGCGCGAGGGAATGAAGCTCTTTCTCAAGGGAGAGCGCTGCTACACGGACAAGTGCGCGTACACGCGCCGCCCGCAGCCGCCGGGCCAGCACGGCCTCGCGCGCGTGAAGCTCACCGAGTATGCGGTGCGCCTCCGCGAGAAGCAGAAGGTCCGCCGCATCTACGGCGTGCTCGAGAAGCAGTTCCGCGGCTACTACTTCGACGCCGCCAAGCGCAAGGGCCGCACCGGCGAGCAGATGCTCGGCTTCCTCGAGAGCCGGCTCGACAACGTCGTCCACCGCATGGGCTTCGCGTTCACGCGCTCCGAGGCGCGCCAGATCGTGCGCCACAACCACATCCTCGTGAACGGCAAGCGCGTCAACATCCCGAGCTTCCTCGTGAAGCCGGGCGACAAGGTCTCGGTCCACGAGGCGAGCCGCAAGATCGCGTCGATCAACGCGTCGCTCGCGGCGGTCGAGAAGCGCCCGATGATGTCGTGGATCGACCTGGACAAAGAGAACTTCACCGGCACGTTCAAGGCGCCGCCGGTCCGCGAAGAGCTCAACGAGCCCGCGATCCGCGAGCAGCTCATCGTCGAGTACTACTCGCGCTGAGCGTCACTCGCGTTCGCAGACGGACGCGAGCGTCGCCGAGCACGCCTGGTCGGCCCAGTTCCCGTTCGCGAGCATCCGGCCGCACAGTCCCGTGCCGTTCGGCTCGCCGGCGGACCACGCGCTGAAGCTCCCGCGCGGCTCGCCGGTGATCCAGAGGTAGTTCGCGTCGATCGGGGCGCCGGTCGTACGCTCGAGCCCGATCCAGCGCTCGATGCCCGCGCCGAGCGCCGAGACCGTCGATTGCTCGGCCGAGCCGGTGATCGTCACGAGGTGCGCGCCGCTCGACTCGCAGCCCGCCTTGGCCGTGTCGAAGCTCTGCATCGTCTGCACGAGGAAGTAACAATGCCCGCCGAAAACGACCGCCCCCGTCTCGCTGCAGCCCCCGTCCGGGGCGGCGTCGGAAGGCGGCGGGGCCGCGTCGGACGACCCATCCGCGGCGCCCTCCGCGCTCGCGTCGCCGGCGGGCTCGAACGCGTCGAAGTCCTGCGTACACCCCGAGGCCAGGAGGACGAACACCCAGAACGCGCGCATCACCCCAAGCTTAGCCGATGGACTTGCATTTCGACGAAATTGCCGTAAAAACCGGCTCCCCCGAAAAACCACGGGCAGGCGACGGGCCGAATGTCACGAGCGGATTCGTGCTTCGACCGGGATCGCCGCGTGACCTCGAACATCAGGAGAATCGCATGAGCATGAACGTCATGACCCGCAACTGGCGAGACCTCATCCGTCCGCGCGGCATCAGCATCGAGCAAGAGACGCTGACCGAGTTCTACGGCAAGTTCACGTGCGAGCCGCTCGAGCGAGGTTACGGCATCACGCTCGGCAACTCGCTCCGGCGCGTTCTCCTCGGCTCGCTCCAGGGCGCGGCCATCACCGCGATCCGCATCGAGGGCGCGCTCCACGAGTTCACGACCGTCGGCGACGTCGTCGAGGACGTGACCGACATCATCCTGAACCTCAAAGAGGTCGTGCTGAAGGCCGCGTCGGCGAAGACCTACACGGTCCGCATCGACAAAGAAGGCCCCGGCCCGGTCTACGCGAAGGACATCGCCCTCGTCGACGGCCTCCAGGTCCTCAACCCCGACCACCTCATCGCGACGCTCGACAAGAAGGGCCCGCTCTCGATGGAGCTCACGGTCAACGTCGGCCGCGGCTACGTCCCGGCGGACCGCAACAAGACGGCGACGATGCCGATCGGCACCATCCCGATCGACTCGCTCTACTCGCCGATCCGCAAGGTCAACTACAGCGTCATCAACGCGCGCGTCGGCCAGCAGACCGATTTCGACAAGCTCCAGCTCGAGGTGTGGACCAACGGCAGCGTGAAGCCGCAGGACGCGGTCGCGTACGCCGCGAAGATCCTGAAGGAGCAGCTCACGATCTTCATCAACTTCGAGGAGACCGAGGAGACGACGTACCACGCGACGGGCAGCGAGGAAGAGCCGCTCAACGAGAACTTGTTCCGCTCGGTCGACGAGCTCGAGCTCTCGGTGCGCTCGGCCAACTGCTTGCAGAATGCAAACATCACCTTGATCGGCGAGCTCGTTCAACGGACGGAGCAGGACATGCTCAAGACGAAGAACTTCGGCCGCAAGTCGCTCAAGGAGATCAAAGAAATCCTCCAGAACATGGGCCTGTCGCTCGGCATGAAGATCGACAACTGGCCGCAGCTCCTCGAGCGCTGGAAGGCGCAACAGGCGCAGAACTGAGATCGAGACATGCGACACCGTAATTCAGGCCGGAAGTTCGACAGGGACACGTCTCACCGCAAAGCGACGCTCCGCGCGCTCACGGCGAACCTCGTGCTCCACGAGCGCATCGAGACGACGGACGCGCGCGCGAAGGAAGTTCGTCGCGTGGCCGAGAAGCTCATCACCAAGGCGCGCCGCCTCGGCGCGACCGCGTACACGGCGAACGAGAAGCTCGAGAAGGCGGAGCGCACCAAGCGCCTCGCCGTCGAGCGCCAGCTCGCTTCGTACCTCCCGACCTTCGTCACCAAGACGGAGAAGGGCGGCACGGAGAAGAAGGTGAACCTCGTCGAGAAGGTGCTCGTCGATCTCGGCAAGCGCTTCAAGGATCGTCCGGGTGGCTACACGCGGATCATCAAGTTCGGTCCCCGCCGCGGCGACGGCGCGCAGATGAGCGCGCTCGAGCTCGTGGAGGGCGCCGCCGCGGAAGAGGCGGAAGAGGAGAAGCCGAAGAAGAAGGCGAAGAAGGCCAAGGCTTCGGAAAAAGCCGCGGAAGAGTAAGCGGATCAGAAGATCCAAAGGGCCTGCGTTCGCCGAGTGCGGACGCAGGCTCTTTCGTTTTGTGATCGGGCTACGACTCTCGCTTCGCGCGCCGCGGGAGACGCGCGAACAGGATGAGGAGCACGAGGAACGCGCCCGCGCAGAGGGCGGCCCAGGTCCACTTGCGCGAGCGGGACTCGCTCGCGTGCGCGGCGGCGTCGATGCGGTCGAGGGCGGCGCGCGCGGCGACGTTGCCCGGGTCGAGCGCGAGGGCGCGTTCGTAGGGCTCGCGCGAGGCGATCCCGCGCGCTTCGAGGTCGTCGCCGTCCATCACGGCGAGCTCGGCGCGCGCTTCGGCGGCGTGCGTGCCGCTCGGGTCGAGGTCGAGCGCCTTTTCGAACGCGACGCGCGCGGCGGCGCGGTCCGTCGCTTCGAGCGCCCTCGCGCGGCGCGCGTACGCGGGCGCCATCAGCGCGCGGCGCGGATGAAACGGCATGCGCGCGAGCACCTTGTCGAACGCGGCGACCGCCGCGGCGTCGTCGCCGGCGACCGACTTCGCGAGCCCCTCCTCGAGCAGCGCGTCCACGTCCGCCGTGCGCTGCTTGTCGTACGCGTCGAAGATCGCGCGCGCGATGCGCTCGGCGCTCCACTCCTTCGGAGGGCTGAGCGCGCCGGCCACGTTGACGTACGTCTCGACGAGCTTCGGCCGCGCGAGCTCGCCGTACGCGAGGACCGCGTTGCGCGACGCCGCGCGCACGTCGTCGCGCTCCGACGAAACGAACGACATCACCGCGCCGAGCGCGTCCATGTCCTTCACGCGCCCGTACGCCGCGAGGACGGCGCACAGATTGGCCGGGTCCTTGGCCTGGACGGCGTCGCCGGGGATTTTCTTTCCGATCGCGTCGAGGGTGCCCCACGAAAAGCCGCGCACGGCCGGGTCGAGGCGCGCGAGGATCAGAGGCGCGATCGCGGCGTCGCCGAGCGCCTCGAGCCGGCGCCGCACCTCCCACCGAAAGATGCCGCCGTGATCCGCGGCGACGCGCACGAGGCGCGAGACCGCGTCGACGCTCCCGTCGCGCGCCAATGCTTGCAGAATACATGCAGTCCCGAGGAGCGTGCGGTACGCCTCGGGGTCGATTCCGTCGGGCGGGAGGGCGACCAGCGCGGCGGCGAGATCGAAGTCCTTCTGCCAGTACCGCGCGCCCGACGCGCGCTGCACCGCGGTCAGGGTCTCGGCGAGCTTCTTCGGGTCGCCGCTCTTCGCGAGGAGGTCGAGCTCGGCGCCGAGCTGCTCGACCGGCTGCTTCGCCTCGGCGAGCTCCTTCGCCGGCGCGGCCGAGCTGCCCGGCGCGAGCTTCGCGACGAGGTCACCGGGCGCGTCCGCGCGCGCGGCGCCGGCGAGCGCGAGCGCGAAGACCAGCGTGAGCGCGCGCATCACGAATGGAAACGCGCGCGGCGCGCCCACTATTCGACGATGCGAAAGTCGGAGAACTCGCCGGTGTAGCTCCGATAGCGGATGTCGACGTTCTCGACGCGCGCGGCCGACGGGCCGTGGTGAGCCCAGCTCACGAGCTCCTTGACCGAGTCCTCCTCGCCCTCGGCGAGGATCTCGACGCTCGCGTCGTTGCGGTTGCGGACCCAGCCGGTCACGCCGAGGCGGCGCGCCTCGCGCTGGGCGGCGGCGCGGAAGAAGACGCCCGTCACGCGTCCGCGCACCATGATGTGAACGCACTTGATGGCCATGAGCGAATTCGCAACAACCTAGCCAAATCCCGATTGGGTCGGCAAGCTCTCCGCGTGGCGCTCTCGGTCGTTCGTTCCGGCTTCGGTCTCCATGGGGGACGGCCGGCCACGGTCGAGCTCTTCGCGGAGGCGGGACCGCTGCGGATCGAGCACGATGGCCGCGTCGCGCCGCTCGCGGAGCTTCGCGTCGAGGGCGCGGCGTTCTCGACGTCGGCGGGCGGCGTTCGAACGGTCGAGCACCTCTTCGCGGCGCTCGCGGGGCTCGGCGTGCGCGACGGCCTCCGCGTGAAAATCGTGGGCGACGAGCTGCCGCTCCTCGACGGCGGCGCGCGCGCGTTCGCCGAAGCGCTCGCGGAGCTCGCGATCGCGCCGAGGGAGCCGCCGCTCCGCGTGGCGCGCGCGGGGAGCGTGAGCTTCGAGGGATCGACGTACGAGTTCGTCCCCGGCGACGGCGTGCGCGTGGAGGTCGAGGTCGAGCTGCCGCCGTGCTGCGCGCCGTCGGCCGCGTGGGACGGCGACGCGGCGTCGTTCGTCGCGCGCGTCGCGCCGGCGCGCACCTTCGCGCTCGAAGCGGACGTCGCGGAAATCGGGCGGCGCGGTCTCGCGCGCTTCGTCGCGCCCGAGAGCGTGCTCGTCGTCACGCGCGACGCGATCCACGGCGCAGGCGCCCCCGAGCCCGACGAGCCCGCGCGCCACAAGCTGCTCGACCTGATCGGCGACGCGTACCCTCACGGCGGTCCGCCGCGCGGCACGCTCCGCGCGCGCCGACCGGGCCACGCGCGAAACCACGCCGCGCTGCGCCGCGCGATCGAGCTCGGCATCCTCGCGTCGTTCGCGCTCGCCGCGCCGCCCGCGCGCGCGGACGATCAGCCCGGCCGCCCGCAGACGCTCCCCGAGCTGACGCATCCGTGGCCCGAGCTCACGCTCGACACGATGCTCGCGTCGGTCACCTACAACGACCAGGCCGTCCAGGGCACGACGTACGTGCGCGTCGAGCGCCTCGCGTACGAGATGCCCGTTCCGATTTTCGGCTCGCGCTCGCGCTGGTACGTCGGCGCGGCGTACGACGCCGCGATCGGCCACGACGACGACGGCTCGCCGCGTTTCGTCTCGGGAAACCCGGAGCTCTGGGCGCGCGGCGTCTGGTCGTCGACCTACGGCCTCTCGTTCGGGGGCGGCTTCTCGGTCGTGATCCCGACGAAATCGTACGCGCTCGACGACGCGGCCGCGACGACCGCGTTCGCCGCCATCGCCGCGCGCGGCTGGGATCGCGCGCTCTTCGACCCCGACAACGCGACGCTCCGCCCGTCGCTCGACGTGCGCCTCGTGACGGGCCCCATCACCGTGCAGTATCGCCAGTCGCTCGAGATCGCGACCGACTTCGGCGACGTCGCGTTCCGCTTCGCCGCCGTCGGCACGTTCTACTTCGGCGTGCGCATCGCGAAGTGGGTCCGCGCCGGCGCCGACGTCATCGAGTACTACCGCCTCGACGCGAACCTCGACGACAATCAGCGCCCGTATTTCGCCGTGGGCGCGCACGTCGCGTTCGACACGCCGTGGTTTTCACCGAGCATCGGCTTCATGACGAACATCGGCTCGCCGCTCAACGCCATCAGCCGCATCGGCGCGCCGCTCGGCGTGGCGCCGACGTCGTTCGTCGGGATCGATTTCGACCTCGACTTTCCGCTTCGCGGCGTCACCCTCGGGGGCAAGAAGAGATGAAAGCGATCGTGATCCGCGAGCCCGGCGGCCCCGACGTCCTCGAGCTGCGCGACGTGCCCGACCCCGAGCCCGTGCGCGGCGAGGTGCGCGTGCGCGTGCGCGCGACGGCGGTGAATCGCGCGGACGTGCTCCAGCGCCTCGGCACGTACCCGGCGCCTCCCGGCTCGCCGCGCGACATC
>Ga0335082_10006549_pt1 | contig 12696 bp, 14 predicted proteins | sample Lox_Sample_41_FD_206718 | JGI IMG/M metagenome (GOLD analysis project Ga0335082, IMG submission 206718) | Soil microbial communities from Loxahatchee National Wildlife Refuge, Florida, United States - Lox_Sample_4.1 | ecosystem: Environmental > Terrestrial > Soil > Wetlands | place: USA... | reverse complement strand
CCGTCTGCCGCGTTGCGCGCCTTGCCAAGGTACCTACCTTGGCTGCGTCGCGACGCCTTGCATCCATCTGCACCTGACGCAACGCGCGTCGCGAGACTTAATCAGCGCTTCCCTAGCAGCTGCTCTGCAGCCAAGCCCGCAATGCGGCATTGACCTCGTGCGGCTTCTCCAGCGTGGACAGGTGCCCGCACGCCTCGATCACCGCGAGGCGCGCGTCGGGCACGAGTTCGACCATCTCGATCGACATCGGTAATGGCGTGATTGCGTCCTCGCGCCCGCACAGGATCAGGGTCGGACAATGGAAGCGGCACAGCTCTTCACGTGTATCCGCGCGTGCCATGACCGCCTGCTGCTGTCGAATGTAGCCTTCGACGCCGGTGCGCTCGGCCATGCCACGAATAATGGCCACCAGAGCCTGATCTCCCAAGCGGCTGGCGTGAATGAGAAGCGGCAGCATGCGATTGGTAATCGGCGTGAATCCGCGCTCGGTCTGCGCAAGCCGGATCAACTCCATGCGACGCGCCGTCTCTTCCGGGGTATCGAGACGCGCACGCGTGTCGAGCAGGGCTAGTCTGGTGACCCGCTCCGGCGCTTGGCGCACCAGCTCCATCGCCACGTACCCACCCATCGACAGACCCGCCACCGCGAAGCGCTCCGCCGGCGCTTCGCGCAGTACCCGCGTCGCCATGGCTGCGATGCTGTCGTCCTGATTGAGATCTGCAACCCAGGGCGAGCACAACGGCGCGAAGGCATCGAGCTGGGGTTGCCACAGCGCGGCATCGCAGAGCAGTCCCGGCAGAAGGACTAGATCAACCCGCGTCTCGTGCATTTCGTTTCCTGCGCCGTCGCTCGCGCTGCGGGGTTCGCCGCCCGGCTGGATGAACGGCCGTGAAGAGTGAAGGGTGAAGGGTGATCCCTCTCCCCGACCCTCTCCCCCGGTGACGGGGGAGAGGGAGGTCTTTTGGGCGGCGCGACTGCGCCTGCTCTTCACTCTTCACCCTTCACCTACAAGCCTTCACCATTCTCACTAGGTTATCATGGAGCTATCCTTCTCCTCACGTGCGCCGAGGTCACAAATGCCCAATAACATGCAAGTGCTGCTAGCCAGCCGACCTGCTGGCTGGGTCGAAGAATCGAACTTCAACATCGTCGAGACGCCGATCCCCAAACCGGGGCCTGGCGAAGTTCTGGTCAAGAACCACTGGCTCTCGCTGGACCCTTACATGCGCGGACGCATGAACGACGTGAAGTCGTATACCCCGCCGGTGAAGATCGGCGAAGTGATGGTCGGCGGCACGGTCGGCGAGGTGCTGGAATCCAATCACCCCAAGTACAAAGCGGGCGATTTCGTCGTCGGTCGCGTGGGTTGGCAGCTGTACGGGGTGTCGGATGCCGAAAGCCTGATGAAAGTCGATCCTAACCTGATCCCGCTCTCGGCTTATCTCGGCGTGGCCGGCATGCCGGGCGGCACGGCGTGGATCGGGTTGTTCGAGCACTGTCAGCCCAAAGCAGGCGAGACGGTGGTCGTCTCCGCGGCATCGGGTGCCGTAGGCAGTGTAGTGGGGCAGCTCGCGAAGCTGCAGGGCTGCCGTGCGGTCGGCATCGCCGGGGGTGCGCAGAAGTGCAGTTACGCGATGAAAGAGCTCGGCTTCGACGCCTGCGTCGACTACAAGGCCGGCAAGCTGCACGAGGATTTGAAAGCCGCGGCGCCCGAGGGCATCGATTGCTATTTCGAGAATGTCGGCGGCGAGATCATGGATACCGTCTTTCGTCAGCTCAATCCATTCTCGCGCGTGGCGCTGTGCGGGCTGATCTCAGACTACAACGCGACCGAGCCTTACGGCACCAAAATGATCCGCGCGCTGCTGGTGAACCGTGTCAAGCTACAGGGCTTCATCGTATTCGACCGTCCGGATCTCTATGCGCGTGCGGTCCCGCAGCTCGCCAAATGGGTCGCACAAGGCAAGCTCAAGTATCACGAAACGGTGGCGCAGGGTCTACAGAGCGCACCCAAAGCCTTCATCGGCATGCTCAAAGGCGCGAACCTGGGCAAGCAGCTCGTGAAGCTCACGTAATGCGCAGCGTTCGATGCGAACACTGCGTCGGTGCGTGATGTGCAGGCACACGAGCCGCGACAGTACTGAAGCAAACGGGGGGAGAGCAGCATGAGCAACATCATCATCACAGGCACCAGCAGCGGCTTTGGGCGCGCGATGGTGCAGACGCTGGCCGCGGACGGACATACCGTGTTCGCCTGCATGCGCGAGGTCGGCGGACGCAACGCGAAAGCCGCTGAGGAGGTGGGCAAGCTCGGCGCCAAGGGCGGCCGCGTGCAGGTCGTGGAGCTGGACGTGACCAGCGATGCATCGGTGGCACAGGCGATCGAGAGCATCGCGCGCGAAACCGGAGGCGTCATCGACGTGCTGGTCAACAACGCAGGGCGGCTGTCCGCCGGCGTGCAGGAAGCCTACACGCTGGACCAGGTCAAGGGGCTCTTCGAGAGCAACGTGTTCGGACTGCTGCGCGTCAATCGCGCCGTCCTGCCGCATATGCGCAAACGCGGCTCGGGTCTGGTCATCAACACTTCGAGCATCATGGGTCGCTACTCGCTGCCGTGCCTGGGCGTCTATTGCGCAACCAAGTTCGCGGTGGAAGCGCTGGTGGAAGCGCAGCGCGATGAGCTCAAGGCAATGGGCATCGATGTGGTGGCCGTAGAGCCGGGCGCCTTCCCCACCAGTGTCGCGGACAATGCTTTATGGGTCCAAGATCCGCAGATCAGCGGCGCCTATGGGTCCATTCCGCAGCTTCCGCAAAAGCTCGGAGAGGTCCTCGGGAACCTGTACGGCGGCCCTGCCTCGCCCAGGCCGCAGGAAGTCGCCGATGCCGTGCAGAAACTGGTGAATACGCCGGCCGGCAAGCGGCCGCATCGCGTCGTCGTGGACACCTTTACCGGCGCTCCCGTCGACACTCTCAACGCGACGCATGCCTCGCACCGGCCCGCCGTGGTCAAAGCTTATGGCATGGGAGAAGTCATCTGAGCGATCGCGTCGGACCGCCGCAGCAGCCGCCAGGCCATTGGCATCAGCGCGATCAGGATCATCACATACGTTCCCGGCTCCGGCACGACCTCCAACAGCTTGCCGCTGAAATCGACAATGTAGAGATTGCCGAAGCCGTCTTCGCCGAACGAAGCGATGTTACCGAAGTCGTTGAGGCGCTGCAGCTCCGCCGTGCGATCACGCACCGTACCAGGCAAGAGCGCGTCGGTGACCGGATCGGTGTCCATGGACCAGATCCGGCCGCTCACGTTGTCGCCGAAGAAGTATTCGCCTTGCACGCCCTTGAGAAAGCTGCCGCGGTACACGTAGCCACCGATCACCGCCTCGCCATCGAAAATTCCGTTGCCATGCAGTCGTACGGGGAAACTGTACTGCTACCTTGAGTTCGAGCGACGCCGCGCGGCGAGCCGACCCCCGAGCGCCGCCAACGGCAGATGCGATCCGTAGCCAAGCAGCGCCACGATCCCTGCATACGGCCCATCGTCAGGGGGGAAGATAATGAGACCGATCGCGAGCGACAACAGCCCCGCCACCAGTGCGTGTGTGAGGAAGGAATGGCGCGCGAGCCGGCCCGCCACGTAGCCGCCGAGCACGGTGCATGCTCCCCCCAGCAGCATGGAGGTCATCAGGAAGGACCAGTCGCTGTTGAGCTGCACCAGCATCTCCTGCACGGAGCCGTATTGCGAGTGCATCGACAGGGCAATCACGAGGATGATGCCGGTGAGTGTGGTGGCGCCCAGATCGACAGCGGCGCCGATCACCACCGCCACCCAGCGAAAGCGACGGTCGGTGGGCCTCGGAATATCCTCGACGCGGGTGCCCGGAGCCTGGTATGGACTTTGTTGTGTCATGTCGTCTCACATAGGGTTGCCACGATCGATGCAATCGCAGCATTGCAGCGGCTCGCCTGCGCCTACGCGCTTGACGCCTGCCGCCGCCCAGCCGGCAAGATACCACGCCGGCCGACCTTAACGCTGTCTGCCCGCTACAATTGTGCTGCTCATCCCATTGCGCATACCAAAATCCCCGAGCGAACTCCAAATTCATGGCGAGCTCAGTGCATCGCATTTCTTTGGCCGGCACCACAGCGGCGTCTGCGCACCTGTTGCTGCTCGCTTACACGGTTGTGCAGACGTTGAGCGCACACGACAATCAATGGACTATTTACTGGATCAAGTTCCTCGCGCTCGATTTTCCGTTGAGCCTGGGTGTGGTTCCGCTGGCATGGATGTTCCCGGCCGCCGCGGGCGGGCCCCTGTACGACTTGGCGAATTTTTGGTGGCCGCTCGCCTACCACGGGACGATCGGCACCGCGTGGTGGTACGTCGTTGGTGCGTATATCGAAGCCCGGCTCAAAAATCGCCGCGCTCGCGCGCATCTAGACCGCGGCGAACCCTGAAAGCCATCTTCAATTCTGCTGGACTTTCGTTCCCTTCAAGATGAGGTTGCCGCTCGCTTTGATCGACACATTCTTGCTGGACGAGATGGAGATATCTTTACTCGAGGCGATGGAAATATCCTGATCCGACGTGATCACGACCCCGGGGCCGGTCTTCCCGCTGCGCAGCTTGATCGACGAGCCCGCGGCGTTCAACGTGACCTCCTCGCCGCTTAACCTGTCTTCCAGCGTCTTCAGCCGTGCTTCCAGCTGGCGCAGCTGCTCTTCGAGCTGCTCCACTTTGCCGCAGCATTCGGTGCTGGTTGACTTCGTCGTCTCGCTTGCTGCCACCGATGGCTTGCGCTTACCAGGCTCGCCCACCGCGCATTTGGGGAAGCAATCGCAGCAGGCCTCAGTGCCGACCTTGCTCCGAACCGAGTTGGTGAAGCGCTCGCACGCGCCAGGCTGGTTCTGTGTAACCTGTGATTGCGTGAAGTGCTGCCCGCAGGCCCAATACTTGACGGTGCAGGTAACCTTGCCCGTATCGCCCGCCACCGGGTCGCCCGAGCTCAACATCTGCAACTGCTGCTTGTCGTGGCAATTTTCCGGGACTACGTTGCGCGAGCTCTGCGACAGCGCTGCCGCCGCATACAGGCACGCGCAGCCGATGAAGATCACAGTGAGGCGTCGCATCCACATCCTCCATCAGGTGGCTTCAAGACAATGCGCATCATACGGAAAGCCGGTTCATGCGCACATGACAAAACAAAAGCGCCCCGGTCGGGGCGCTTTATTGGAAGGAGACAGCGGGTCACGCGATCTGACGCTGCGCCGCCTTTTCCGTCTGCGGCTGCTTGTGGAACTCCCCGTCCTTCATGATCGCCATCAGTTTGCTTGCATCTTGCAGGATGCTGACATTCGCCAGCGGATTGCCGTCGACCAGTAAAATATCCGCCAGATAGCCGGGTTTGATCTGACCCAGCTCGTTACCCATCATCATGATCTCGCCGCCCAGCTTGGTGGCCGACAGGATCGCGTCCATCGGCGAAAAGCCCAGCAGATTCACGAAGTGCTCGATGTCGCGCGCGTTGGTGCCGATCGGATTCCACGCGAAACCGTAGTCGCCGCCCGGCAGTACACGGACGCCACGTTTCTTGAGCTCCTTCATGTTCTTGATCGCGATGTCGAGCTCGCGGCGCACGCCCATGCTCTCGGCGATCTGTGTCGTGAGGCCCCACTTGGAGGCTTCGTTGAGCGTTGTGTAGGTAATGCCCAGGGTGGGCGATACGAATACCCAGTCCTTCGCCGCCTCCAGCGCTGCGCACGCCTCGTCGTCCACCAGCGTCGCGTGGTAGATCACCTTCACGCCGTGCTTGAGACAGGTCTTCACCGACTCCGCGCTGCGCGCGTGGGCGGCTACGCGCTTGTCATGCATGCGTCCAACTTCGCACACGGCGTCGATCTCTGCTTCGGTCATCACGGTGTGATGCGCGCGTGAGTGCGGCACGAACTCATCGCCCGACGGGTTGATCTTGAGCGTGTCGACGCCCTCGCGCACCATCTCGCGCGCCGTCTTGCGAAACTCTTCGGCGCCGTCGCATACGATGGCGAATGTCTCGCGGTGCATGTGGCGCAGGCGCACGTCACCCAGCCCTGCCGTGGTCGCCAGCTCCGGGCTTGCGGCGAGCGTGCGCGGACCGGGGATGTCGCCGGCATTGATGGCGTTGCGGATCACGACATCCAGCCGCGCTTTCGCGGAGGCCGCACTGTTGCAGGCGGTGAAGCCCTGATCCAGCATCTTCTTCGCGTTCTTGGCGGTTAGCAGCGTGTGCTCCTCGGGCGGCGTGAAGCCCAGGCTTTCCAGGTCCGAGGTGTCGAGGAAGGTGAGATGCGAGTGCGACTCGACGAGACCCGGCATCAGCGTTGCGCCCGCGCCATCCACGATCCGAGCGCCGTCGCTCGCCATGGTGGCTCCGCTCGGGGCCACCGCCTTGATGCGATTGCCCTCCACCAGCACCTGACCTGAGAACGGTGGTGCACCGCTGCAATCCAGCACGTTGACATTCTTGAACAACACCTTAGCCATGGTGAGCCTCCTCGCCGTAAGAAATATTGGATCCGCTCGCCGGATCGAAAAACTTGAGCTTCCCCTGATTGAAGCCAAATGTCGAGCCGCTGTCCACGGAAAGCTCCGTGCGCGCCGGCACTGTCGCTCGCAGCAGGTGATCGCATGCCTTCAGGGTCACGATCTTTTCCACCCCATGATTCTCCACCCCATAGACCTGCGCCTCAAGGGGCAGGCCCGGTCGCACTTCGATGTCTTCGGAGCGCACACCCACCATGATCTCACCGCTGCGGCCACGCAGGCGCTCGAGGACCGCCGGCTCGAGCGCGATTTCGAACCGCTGCGGCACGATCACCAGCCGACCGTCGACCAGCCGGGCCGGCAACAAATTCATCGCCGGTGAGCCGACGAACGTGGCCACGAAAGTGTTGCGCGGCCGGTTGTAGATCTCGAACGGTGTGCCCACCTGTACGATGCGGCCGTGATCGAGCACGCCGACCCGGTCGCCCATGCTCATGGCCTCGACCTGATCGTGCGTCACGTAGAGAAATGTCGCGCCGAGCTTCATCTGCAGATCCTTGAGCTCGGCACGCAGCAGTTCGCGCAGCTTGGCATCCAGATTCGACAGCGGCTCGTCCATCAGGAACACACGTGGCTCGCGTACGATGGCGCGCCCAATGGATACCCGCTGCATCTCGCCGCCAGAGAGGCGGTCGGTCTTGCGCTCGAGCAGGTGCTCGATGCGCAGCGTCTTCGCCGCCTTGGCGACGCGCTCACCGATCTCCTCCGGCGACAGCCGCCGATGCTTGGCCTTGAGCGGAAATTCCAGATTCTGCCGTACCGTGTAATGCGGGTAGAGCGAATAATATTGGAATACCAGCGCCACATCGCGTTCCGCGGCACTCCATTCCGCGGCGTCTTCCCCACCGATCCGGATGGTGCCCGCGTCGGGGTGCTCCAACCCGGCAATCAAGCGCAATGTGGTGGTCTTGCCGGCGCCCGTGGGGCCGAGCAGCACGAAGAACTCACCGTCTGCGATCTCGAGATCGAGCCCGGCGAGCGCCGTGTGGCGCCCGAATTTCTTGGTGATGTCGTTCAGAGCCAGGTGCGCCATCTCACAACCGGATATCCAACGTTTCGCCGCTGCGCGTGCTGAAGAAGTGCGTCTGCTTTTCGTCCAGGCGCGCCCACACCACGTCGCCCGCCTTCTCTACGAAGCCCGACGCCGTGCGCGCGCGCACCAGCAGCTTGCCCAGCTTGAGATCGACGATGTCATAGGGACCGAGCGGCTCGATGATATGCGCTTCCACCGCAATGTACCCGTCTGTCGGCTGGCGCTCGACCAGCACGCCCTCAGGACGCACCCCGATGGACAACTCATCCTCGACGTGCCGGTGCTCGACCACGCGATGGTACAGCTCGCTGGGAAAACGCAGCCGTGCATCGTCTTCGCCCAGCACCAGCGTCGTCGCCGCGTCGCCGGGCCGCACCGCACCGTCCATCACATTCATGATCGGGCTGCCGATGAACTGCGCGACAAACAGGTTGCGCGGCTGCTGGTAGACCTCGCTCGGAGTGCCCACCTGCTGCAACACGCCTTCGTTCATGATCGCGATCTTGTCCGCCATCGCCATCGCTTCCACCTGGTCGTGCGTCACATAGACCGTGGTGGCTTCGTTCTGCAGGTGGATGTGCTTCAACTCCGCGCGCATTTCCTCGCGCAGCTTGGCGTCCAGCGCTCCGATCGGCTCATCCATCAGCAGCGCCTTGGGACGGCGCACCAGGGCGCGCCCGATCGCAACACGCTGCATGTCGCCCCCGGACAGTGCCGAAGGACGCTTCTGCAGCAGATGATCGATGCGCAAGGTCTTCGCCACTTCCCGCACGCGCTGATCCACCACCGCTTTGCTCTCATTGGTAGCGCGGAGCGGAAACGCGATGTTTTCGTAGGCCGTCAAATGCGGATACAACGCGAACAGTTGAAAGACGAACGCGATATCGCGCTCGGCGGCGCGCAGGTTCTGCACCGCATGGCCGTCGATAAGGATGTCGCCGCTGTCGATGTCCTCCAACCCGGCAATGGCGCGCAGCGTCGTGGTCTTGCCGCATCCCGACGGCCCCAGCAGCACGACGAACTCGCGCGCCAGGATCTCGAGGTTGAGCTTCCGGATGATGTAGTTGTCGCCGAAGTACTTTTCGACGTCGCGCAGGACGATGTCAGACATGAGGGCGGCTGCGGTGACTCGTGAGTTGGTGACTGATGAATGAGCCCAGCTGCCTCAAGTGAAAAGGTGAAGAGGTGAAAAGGTGAATAACCGCCCTCGATGAGAAGCGAGCAGGGCTATGTCGTGCATCTTCGCGCGCGACGAGCCGACCCCCTTGGTCCGTCCACTGTCTTGACCTGTTCACCTCTTCACCTGTTCACCCTTTCATCGCAATACGGCGCCCCCGCCGTCCATTTCAATCACGCCCATCTCAAGCCGCGCCATCACTCTTCCTCCGGCAGCGGCTTGACGTGCGAGAACACCGAAAAGCCGACCAGGCCCACCAGCGTGATGGTGATGCCATACGCGTGCAGTGTATTACTCCAGGGCTGACACAACGCCACAATGCCGAGCACCATCAGCCACATCGAGCCAGGCTCGAGATATTTGTTGCTGAGTCGTCTGAAAGTCATGACGGCCGTGATTGGTGACTCGTGATTCGTACACCAGGTGAAAAGGTGAAGAGGTGAAAAGGTGAATAACGGCCCGCGATGCGCAGGAAGTTGCCCTGCATCTGAGCCCCGTTCGTCGGTGTATGCATTGCCCTCACTGGTTCACCTCTTCACCTTTTCACCTCTTCACGCCCTTCACCTCCTTCATGCATTTCATTTGCGAATCGCCCCGAACGTCACCCCGCGCAGCAGATGCTTGCGCAGCAGGAACGTGAACACCGCGACCGGCAGCAGGAACAGCACCGTACCGGCTGCGATCGCTGTCCAGTCGGTGATTCCCGATCCCAGCTGTGACGGAATGAACGGCGGTGCGGTCTGCGCCCGGCGGTTGGTCATCATCAAGGCGAAAGCGTATTCATTCCATGCGGTGATGAAGCAGAACACGGCGGTGGCGGCGATCCCGGTGGCCGCCTGGGGCAGCACGATCTTGAAGAACGCCTCCATGCGCGTGTAGCCGTCGACCAGCGCAGCCTCTTCGTATTCCTTGGGTATCTCGTCGATGAAACCTTTCATCAGCCAGACCGAGAACGACAGATTGAACGCGGTATACAACATGATCAGCCCGACGTGCGTGTCGACCAGCCCCACCGCCCGGTACATCAGGAACATCGGAATCGCCACCACGACCGGCGGCAACATGCGCGTGCTCAGGATGAAGAACAGCCAGTCCTGCTCGCCCGGCATGCGAAAGCGCGAAAAGCCATAAGCGGTGATCGTGCCCATCGCCACCGCCAGCAGCGTGCTGCTGATGGCGATGATCAGGCTGTTCAGGAACCGGCTCGGATACCCGGACGGCTCGATCTTGCCGTTGGCATCTTTGATGAAGCGCTCGCCTTGATCGTAGATGCGCTGTTCCCACCACGGCGCCTTCTGATACACCTCGGGCTCGACTTGTCCGAGCATCTGCACACGCTTGGTGAACAGCTTGACGAAGGCGGTCAGCTCGGGTTTGAACACGAGAGTGGGCGGCACCGTCGTGGCCAGACTGCGCGGCTTGAACGCCGTGGTCGTGATCCAGTAGATCGGGATCAGATAAATGACCGTGATCACCACCACCAGCGCGACCGCAGCGCGATTGAGCGCTCTATGACCGGTTGATTGCACGGCGGCCATGTCAGCGTTCCTTCGCGCGATTCAGATACTTCACGTAGATGTTGGTGATGGCGAGCACCATGATCAGCACCATATAAGCGAGTGCGCACGACTGACCGGTCTGCCATTCCTGGAACGCGAGCTTGTACAGCTTGATCGCAATCAGCTCGGTGGTCTCCTGACTGCTCATGATGAACGCCAGATCGAAGGTCTTGAACGCCTCCATGGTGCGGAAGATGATCGCGATCAGCAGCAGCGGGGTCACCAGCGGCAGAGTGATGCGGGTGAATGTGTACCATCCGCTGGCGCGGTCGATTGCGGCAGCTTCGTACAAATGCTGTGGAATCGCCGACAGTCCCGCGAGACACAGCAGCATCACGAACGGCGACCACATCCAGATGTCGGTGATCGCCACCGCATACAGCGCAACATCGGGATTGGACAACCACGCAAAATCGTTGAGGCCGAGCGCATAGTCGATGATGCCCCAGGACGGGCTGTAGAGCAGATCCCAGAACAGGCCCACCACGGCCATCGACATCATCATGGGCAGCAGCAGCAACGTGGTGAGGAAGCCCTTGAACGCGAACTTGCGGTTGAGCAGCATGGCCACACCGAAGCCGACCAGCACCTGGCCGCCGACCGACACCAGCACGTATTTCGCCGTCACGCTGAAGTTGTTCCAGACGTGCGCGTCGGAGAGCAGATCGCGGTAATTCTGCAGCCCCACGAACTCGGCCGGCGCGTTGGATGAAGCCCGAAAATCGGTAAACGAATAACCGAGCGAATAGATCAGCGGAAAGATGTTGAAGACGATCAAAAACGCAATCGTCGGAATGATGAACAGATTGCGGATCGTGAGATCGCTCAACCCCCGCCGCGCCGCCTGCGAGACGGGATCCAATTTGGCCACGAACACTTGAGATCAGCCCTCCGGCGAAGGCGGTCCGGACGTGCACCGGGCCCCGCTGCCGCCCGGCACGCTCCAGGCCGCCTTTCGCTTTCAATCGCTTCGCAATTCGAGCGGGGCGGCATGCCACCCCGCTCTTGCTGCGGTTACTTGTAACGCTTGTATTTCTTGAAGGTCGCATCCCAGTCGTCGGCCAGGCCGTTCATTGCCTCTTCGGCCGTACCCTTGTCACCGACGATGAACGGATGCAGCCGCTTGTTCATCTGCTCGAGCAGTTCCGCATATTCGGGAGTGGCCCAGAAATCTTTCACCATGAACATGGTCTGGTAGAAGGCTTCGTTGTACGGCGTGGCCTTGCGGAATTTCTCCGAGGACAGCACCTTGGCAGCGCAGGTATAGCCGCCCAGATCCGCCCACTTCTGCTGCACATCCTCGCGAATGAACCACGTCAGGAATTTCATCGCCTCTTCGCGATTTTTCGAATAAGAAACGATGGAAATACCCTGGCCGCCCAGTGCGGCGAAGCGCTTGCCGCCCGGACCCGCGGGGTTGGCGAAGAAGCCCGTGCCTTTGGCATTCTTGTTGGTCGCCGGGTTGGCGAGCGCCGGGAAGAACGCGAAGAAGTTCATGCTCATCGCCGCGAGTCCCTCGGTGATGGCCTGATTGTCCTCGAGGAAGAACACCTTGCCCCAGCCGGGCGGCGTGAACTTGTACAGGTCCTTGTACATCTTCACCGCTTCGATGTTCTCTTTCGAGTTGACGATGCCGCGCACCTTGTACGTGGAATAGTCACCGAGCTCGCCACCCCAGCTGAAGATGGTCGACTCCACCCCCATCGCCAAAGCATCGTAGGTGTTGTCCGTATAGATCGCCACCCCATAGCGCTTCTCATCGGGACGATAGAAGAATTCGGCGATGTCGCGCAGCTGCTTGTAGTTCTTCGGCACGTTGAGGTCATAGCCGTACTTCTTCTTGAACGCCGCTTTCTCCTTGGGATCCTCGAACCAGTCCTTGCGGTAGGCCCAGCCATTGGCATCGCCCTCGAGCGGGATCGCCCAGTACTTCTTGCTCCGGGGCGGATACTCGGCGTAACCAGCCACGGTGGCCGGGGCCATCACCTTGTCGACATTGTTCTTCTTGAAGAAATCGGTAAGCTCGACGTAATGCCCGTTGGTAGACCCGGCGCCCAGCCACTGCGAATCGCCGACCACCAAGTCGTACGCGTCGCCCTTGGCATTGAACTCAGTAAAGGCCTTGGTCTGGAAATTCGGCCAGGGCACGGTTTCCACCTTGACGCTGGTGCCGGTTTGCTTCTCGTAGTCCTTGACCAACTCCTGCAGATAATTCGCCGGATCCCACTCCGCCCACAGAATCGTGAGCGACCCCGCCGCTCTCGCCCCGCCCGCAGCCAGCGACAGGCTCGCAACCGCCAGAATGGCCAACCACTTGGTCCTCATCATCGCGTCCTCCTCCTCA
>Ga0335082_10006547_pt1 | contig 12697 bp, 11 predicted proteins | sample Lox_Sample_41_FD_206718 | JGI IMG/M metagenome (GOLD analysis project Ga0335082, IMG submission 206718) | Soil microbial communities from Loxahatchee National Wildlife Refuge, Florida, United States - Lox_Sample_4.1 | ecosystem: Environmental > Terrestrial > Soil > Wetlands | place: USA... | reverse complement strand
GGGCAGGGCGGGCGACGAATACTTCTTGAACAGCCTGGGCCTGGGATTCGGGGCCGAAGTCGTGCGAGTCAGGAACGCCATGCCGCGGCTGCCAGGCCCTGTCTCGTATCTTGTGCCGGTGATTTACGCCTTTTTCACGTATCTGCCCCCGCGATGCGAAGTCACCGGGCCGGACTGGCGCGTGCGAGGAGCGCTCATGCTGGTCGAATGCTGTAACGGCACGACCGCGGGCGGGTCATACCGATTTGCGCCTGATGCCGACCCGACGGATGGCTATCTTGACGTCTGCGTCGTCCGGGAGGTCTCACTGCTGCGCTTCTGCGCGGCCGTGCCCCGCGTGATGCGAGGTACGCATGGCGCGCTTCCGGAAGTCGCGATGTTCCGGGCGGCTGCCCTCACCTTGCGATCGGAGGACGCACCCCTGATCCTGCACCTCGATGGCGAGCTGCGGCTACGGGATAATCGCGAGTGCCGCGTCAAGCTCGAGCGCGAGCGGCTCGCCGTTCACGTCGCATGACGTGCCGGGCGCCGGCCGTGATCCTCGCGTGCGTCTGTTTGCCGATGCTCGCGGCGGGGCAAGCGAGAGACACGCTCACCGCCGCGACCACCGGGGCTCGCTCCGACAGCGCGGGAAAGGTGCGGCCCGCGACGGCGTTGTGGCGATCGCTCCTCATCCCAGGGTGGGGCCAGGCGACGACGGGGCGACACGTCACCGGAGCCGCGTTCGTGTTGTGGGAGGGCGTGACGATCATGATGACGTTTCGCGCGATCCAGGAAGAGAACTTTATGATCGCCGCCCACGCGGATTCATTCGACCTGCACTCGAAACGCCAGCAGGTCCAGGACTGGACCGTGTTGTGGATCTTCAATCACTTCTTCGCCGGCGCCGAAGCGTATGTCTCGGCGCACCTGATGGACTTCCCCAAGGAGCTGAAGATCGAGGCGCTGCCGCGTGGCGTCGGCCTGCGGCTGTCGTTCTAGGGCTCGAAGCGCTTCAGCTCCACCGCACTGCTGGTGATCACGGCATAGCGATAGCCGTCGAGCCACGCGCCCGGGTTCACGTAGGCGCGGCCGTCGGACAGCCGCTCGAGACGCGGTCGGTGGGTGTGGGCGAGCACCACGAGATCGAGCTCCGGTCGGCGAGCGAGCAGCGCTCGCGCGTAGTCCCTCTGCGCGCCCGCCGCGCGCTCGAGGGCCGCGGGGTCGCGGGTATGGTCGGCCAGCGTGTGCGACAGCTTATCGGCAATCCAGAATCCAACGTCCGGATGCAGCGCTCGGAACAGCCCAACGGTCACCGGATGGCGAGTCACGCGATGCATCAGCTTCGCGCTCCAATGCTGCTCGGTCAGTCCATCGCCGTGGGCAACGAAGGCCGCGCGCCCCGCAAGCGTCAGCTCGGCTTCTCCCGGGTGGAACGCAATCCCGAGGTCCTTGGTGAAGAAGTCTCTTCCCCAGCGGTCATGATTGCCGCCGATCAATGTGATCGGGACGCCGCTGCGCCGCAGCGCGTGGAGCTCTGCCACGACCGGGAAATGGCGTTTCGGGATGACGCGGCCGTACTCGAACCAGAAGTCGAACAGATCACCCGCGATCAGCAGGTCGTCGCCTGGCTGCGGGACTGCACGGAGGAACGCGGAGAACGCGGTCGCCACCGCCTGCGGGGCTTGTCCGAGATGGGCATCCGCGACGACGACCACGCGCGAGGAAGGCGCCGGCACGGCCCCAACCTAGAAACAGGGGAAATGGCCCGCAAGCACCGACGCCATTTGACAATTCCGTGGCCGATGTCGATGTTGCCCCGGCGTGATCGGCACCGTCACCCTGCGCGTCAACTACTCCGAAACGGATCAGATGGGCGTTGTCTACCACGCGAACTATCTCGTGTGGTTCGACCGGGCGCGCACCGAGCTCATGCGGACGACCGGCCTCACCTACCGCGAGCTGGAAGAGCAGGGGGTCTACCTGGCGGTCTCGGAAGCGCGGATTCGTTACACCGCCCCCGCCCGGTATGACGATCTGGTCGATATCCGTTGCTGGGTGCGCGACCTCGCCTCCCGCCGGGTGACCTTCGGGTATGCTGTGACCCGGAACCCGACGGGCGAGCTGCTCGCGACCGGCGAGACGGCGCTCATTTCGCTCACCCACGAACACACTCTCACGCGCATTCCAGCGCATGTCTCGAAGTTGCTCGTTCCGATCGCCGATCCGGTTCGCGTCTAACCGCCTCGCGCTGCTGGCGGGCCTCGTGGCCGCGCCACTCGCCCTGCCGGCGCAGATCCCGGACGAAGCGAGGGTCGGCGATCTTGCCCGCCTGCTGGCGGCGAGCGATGCCCGCACCTTCGACGGCGCGCTGCTCCGCGCCACGCTCCGCTCGCAGGACCCCAAGCTGCGGCGCCAAGCCGCGCTGGCCGCCGGCCGCATCGGCGATCCGGCGGCGCTCGAGCTGCTCGTCACGGCGCTGGGCGACTCGGACGTGGGCGTGCGGGCGGCGGCCGCCTTTGCCTTGGGGTTGCTGAAGGATGCGCGTGCCGTACCCGAACTGTCGCGGTTCGTCGCCTCGGTACCGGCGGTTGCGCAGGATGCCTCGCATGCGGAGGCTGCCGTCGCGCTCGACCGCATCGCCACGGAAGATGCGGCCACCGCGATTCGCGAAGTGCTCGGGAGCGGCGCAACCCCTGGCGTCGGCACCAGTCCGGCCCAGAGCGGGGCCTTGCTCGACGCGTGGAGGCTCGGCGCGCGCGCGCCGATCGCGTCGCTCGTCGCTTATGCCGACGATCCCGATCCGAGCGTGCGCGCCCACGCACTCTACGCGCTGGGACGCCTGCGCGCGGCGCGGGGAGCCACGGCCCTCGTCACCGCGCTTCAGGATCAGGATCCGACGGTTCGGGCTGTGGCGGTCAAGGGCATCACGCCGGCGCTGCTCGATAGCGCGCACATCGCGCGGCATGCGGTGGTCGATCGGATTCGTCCTCTGCTCGCCGATACGGGCGTGGCGCTTCGGGTCAACGCCCTCCGCTCACTGGCAGCCTTCAGGGACAGCGGTCTCACAGCCAGTGTTGGGCCCCTGGCCAATGACGCGAACGCCAACGTCGCCGTGCAGGCCGAGACCACACTCGGCGTCCTGGGGGGCAGCGTGGCGAAGCAGGTGCTGCTGGGAAAGCTCGCGAGCGCGAGTTTCGCGCGCCGTCGTCAGGCGGTGATCGCGCTCGCCCAGGCGGACAGCGCGACCGGGGTCGCGAGCGCGGCGCTGCTCGCCGCCGACCTTGACTGGCGGTGGCGCAGCGTCGCCGCGGAGGCATTCGGCGCGGCGCACGACCGCGGCCACCTCGAGTCGCAGCTCGCGGATCCCGACGGGAGGGTCGTCGCGCAGGCGCTCCAGTGCCTGATGCGCATCGTCCCCGAACGGGACACCGCGCTCGCGAGCCGGGCCCGTGGCCTGCTCGAGAATCCCGACGCCGCGGTCCGCAGTAGCGCCGCCGATATCCTGGCGCGCCTGCCGCGAATCGACGACGTCGATCCATTGACGCGTGCATACCTTCGGGCGAGCGGCGATGCGTTCGACGATGCGCGGTTGTCCGCCGTGAGCGCGCTCGCGGCGATCGCGCAGGCGAGTGCCGAAGGGCGCGTCCGGGTCGCGAGCCGGTTCGTCGGCGCCGTGCCGCGGCCGGACGATTACCTCGTGCGGCGCATCGCGGCGGCCCGACTTCCCGACGCCTACGCGGCGTGGGGGCCGGTGTCGCCGATTGCCACCGGCCGTACCGATGCCGACTATCGCGATATCGTGCGCCGCTATCTGCTCCCGGCGCTCGACGGATCGAACCCGCGGATCACGGTCGAAACGGACGCCGGATCCCTGGATATCGAGCTGCTCGCGGCCGAGGCCCCGGTGACCGTCGCGGCCTTCCTGTCCCTTGTGGACCAGCGGTATTTTGATGGGTCCCGCTGGCATCGCGCGGTGCCCAATTTCGTCGTGCAGGATGGTGACCCGCGGGGTGATGGATGGGGTGGGCCCGGGTTCGTCCTGCGCGATGAATTGAATCTGATGCGCTACGATGTTGGGATTGTCGGCGTCGCGTTATCCGGTCCGGACACGGGCGGCAGTCAATTTTTCATCACCCATTCCGCCCAACCGCACCTCGACGGAACGTATACCGCGTTCGGCCGGGTCTCGACGGGTGGCGGGGGTGCCGCGGTGCTCGCCGGCATCGCGCAGGGTGATCGCATTCGGAGTATCCATCGGTGAAGCGCCGTACTGTCTGGCCTGCATTGTGGCTGGGACTCGTCCTTCCGGCGGTTGCCGTGAGCCAAACCGGTTCCTTCGGCGAAAACAAGATCCAGTATCGCGGCTTCGACTGGCGAGTGCTCCGGGGCGAGCACGTCGACCTCTATTACTATCCCGAAGAAGAAGAGCTGGGACGCGTGGCGCTCGCCTATGCGGAGGAGAGCTACGGCGTTCTCCAACGGCGCTTCACTCACCACCCGACCCACCGCATCCCCTTGATCATCTATGCCTCGCACACGGACTTCGAGCAAACGAACGTGCTGCCGTTCGTGCCACCGGAAGGACTGCTCGGCGTCACCGAATTCCTGAAACAACGGGTCGCGCTGCCATTCGACGGAAGCTACGCGGATTTCCGGCACACGATCCGGCACGAGCTGGTCCACGTCTTTCAGCTGAGCCTGACCAACCAGGTGCTCGATCGCTACCCGCGCTTCCGCCACACCTCCTTCCCGCTGTGGTGGACGGAGGGTCTCGCGGAATTCTGGTCGGCAGGGGAAGACACGCGCTATCAGATGATCCTGCGCGATCTCACGGTTTCCGGACACTTGCCGTCCCTGGGCGAGCTCACGGACGCCACCGGCGTTGCCGTGTATCCCCTGGGGTGCAGCATTCATGCGTTCCTCGCCGAGCGCTACGGCGAGTGGCGCATCGTCGAGATGTACCAGGAGATGTGGAAGTATCCGGCATTCGAGGATGAGATCCGGGCCGTATATGGGCACAGCCTGCGACAGCTGTCGGAGGAATACCTGTTCTGGATGCGGCAGCGCTACTACCCGTCGGTGTCGAGCACCCAACCCCTGTCGCTCCACGGGCGGCTGCTCACGCGGATGGCCGTCAAGCCGGTTGCGTACTCCCTGCCAGGCGACAGCGCGGGCCGCATGCTGTTTTTCTCGCCCTCGAACGGCTATACGAACATCTATATCCAGCCCTTGGAGGGCGGCGCTCCGCGCGTGCTCGTGAGTGGAGAGCGAACCGATCAGTTCGAGTCGTTCCACTTCTTCGAATCGCGACTCGACGTGTCCCGTACCGGGATCGTGGCGTTCGGCAGCAAGTATCTGGACCGCGACGCGCTGTTCCTGTGGGATATCACGAAGCACCGCGTCGTCGGTCGCTACCAGTTTCCTGGACTCGTGTCGATTCTTTCGCCTTCCTGGGCTCCCGATGGACAGAGCATTGTGTTCTCCGGGCTCGCGATCTCCGGATACAGCGATCTCTATCGCCTGTGGCTGGCCGATGGGCAGCTCGAGCGGCTGACGTCCGATCGCTACCAGGACATCGATCCCAGCGTGAGTCCCGACGGAAACAGCGTCGTGTTCACATCCGATCGCACCACGTTCGGACCCGCGGGCGCGCGGAACCTGTTCAAGCTCGACTTTGCCACGGGCCAGATCGACTATCTCACGTACGGCGCCTGGCACGATGACCAGCCGCGCTGGTCTCCCGAGAACGGCCGCATCTACTTCTCGTCGGACCGGAATGGATTTCTCGAGCTGTACTCGATCGACTCGACGGGCAGCGGCCGTCAGGAAACGAACACGTTGAACGGCGCGTTCGATCCGCAATGGATCGCCGCGCGTCACGAAATCGTGTTCGGCGGGTACGCGGACCAGAGCTGGAATCTCTATGCGGCAGCGCCGCTCCCGGATTCGGCGGCGACCTTCCTCGCCCTCGAGCCGCACCGGGCCCCCGCGAGCTGGACCTGGGCCGAGCTCGCGGATCCGCAGTACGCGCGGGCCGATCCCTCTCACTATGGCCAGAAGTTCACGCTGGATTTCGCGGCGGGCGATGCGTCCGTTGCCCCCGGATTCGGCTCGACCCAGGGCGCGGTGTTCCTGTTCAGCGATCTCCTGGGAGACCACCAGATGCTCTTCACCGTCTCCTCGTTTCAGGGCGAAGGCCTGGGCAATCTGCTGGATAACGTGAACGGCTCGGCGCTGTATCTGAATCAGTCACATCGGCTGAATTGGGGAATCGGCGCGTTCCGGCTGCGGGGTTTGTTCTACGAGGGAGACCTGTCGACCATCTATCAGGAGACCTCGGCCGGCGTGCTGGCCGAGCTGCGATACCCGCTGTCTCGCTACCGGCGGGTCGAGCTGGCCTACAGTGTGGAGCACTCGGACCGCTACGATGCATTCGGCACCTACGCCACCGCGAACGGGGTGAATGACCTGCATCGGGTGGGTTGGCTGGCGTCGAACTATCTTAGCTACGTCAAGGACAACACGATCTGGCTGGCCACGGGGCCGATCGACGGCGAGCGCTTCAATCTCACCACTGGGCTGGTCAACGACATCAGTCACGGTCGCTTCGATTCCTGGGTGGTGAGCGCCGACTGGCGTCACTACGCGCGCACCTCGCTGCGCAGCGCGTTTGCATTGCGTGGATTTGGCTATTACGCTGGGGGCGATCGTCCGCGACCCATCAACATCGGCGGCTCGTGGGATGTGCGGGGCTATCCCATTTCGGGCTATATCGCGGGCACCAGGGCCTGGCTGGTCAACACGGAGTGGCGATTTCCGATCGTCGATTTTCTCTCGTTCGGATTTCCGTTCGGCGTGCTGCGCTTTCCGGGAGTGCAGGGCGCATTGTTCGCCGATGCCGGACGTGCCTGGAACGCCGTGGCGGAGAGCCGCGGCATCGTGGGCAGCACCGGCCTGGGGCTCAGGATGCCCATCGGGCCGCCGCTCGTGCTGCGGCTCGACCTGGGCTATCGGTTTCATTCGGGCAACGTGAGTGGCTATGGGCTCCCGTTCAGTTCCCAGGGAACGGGCTTCGTCGACTTCTTCTTCGGCTTTAACTATTGAAGCCACAACATGTTTTGCTTGACCTCCTTCGGACCCTCCTCTACATTGCCGCCGGCTTGGCACTCGGTGGATGTCCACCCTCGCTCGCGCCGTTGGTCAGTACCACGCTCGCGCCCGCGGACCGCGCGACGGCCCTGTCCTGGGTGGCGCGAACCGTCCCGCGCCACAGCACGACGATCCGGTTTCGCTTTCAGTACGAGGACGCGCACAAGCACTGGACGGGGCGGGGCACGGCGCGCCTCGCACCTCCCGATTCGCTGCGGTTCGACTACTCCGGTCCGCTGGGACTCGGCTCGGGTGCCGCCGTCGTTGTCGGCGATTCGGAAATCTGGGCCGAGCCACCGGAGAACTTCCGATCGCTCGTGCCTGCCGTGCGCATGCTATGGGCAGGGCTCGGCGTAGTCCGCCCGCCGGCTCCCGATGCCAGCGTGTCCGGCATGGAGAGCCAGAGCCAGCAGACTTGGCGATTCGCGGAAGGATCGGACACGCTCGACTATGTCGCGACGGATGGCACGGCGCGCGTTCTCGATGCGGAGTGGCGGCAGGCGGGGAAAATCGTTGCGCGCAGCCGGACCGAGCTCGACGTCCAGACCCGCCCCACGAAGTCCCGCATCGTGTTTCCGGAGGCAGCGGCGCGGCTTGAGCTCACCGTGGATCGGGTGGATACGGCGGCGGTCATTCCCGCTGACGTGTGGCGCAGTCGCCGTTAGCCTGGGCGCTCTGGTCGCTGGGTGCCCGTACCGCTTCACGGGTGGCGGGCTGCCCAACATCCACACCGTGGCCATTCTGCCGTTCGACAACCAGACGCCCGAGCCCGCACTCACCAAAGAAGTCAACGACGCCATCCGCGACGCGATCGAGGGGCGGCTGGGGCTGCGGCCCGCCGGCGAAGCGAACGCCGATGCCGTCGTTCGCGGGCGCGTCTCGCGCTACGACCCGGAGATTCCCGTCGCGTTCCAGCCGGGCGTCGGTACCACGAATGTGACGCAACGCCAGGTTCAGATCACCGTGGATGTGGAGATCGTGGATCAGCGCTCGGGCAAGGATCTCTGGCAACGGCAGGGATTGAGCGTTGTGGGCGAATATGCGCCGCCGCAGGTGGCCGACGGACGCAAGATCGCCCTCCAAAAGCTCGAGAATGAAATCGTGGACGGGGCGCAATCGCAGTGGTAGCCGCGGCCGCGGCGACGCCTGCCCGAGGCGCCGGCTCGCTCGGTTGCCTGCTATGGCTGCTCGTGTTCGTCGCGGCCCTGTACTATGGCGTCAACGTCGGCGAAGTCTTCTTTCGGTACTATCGCCTCGTCGACGCCATGGACGAGCAGGCGCGATTTGCCGGGGCGCTCGATAACGGCACCATCCAGCGGCGCATTCTCCAGGCGGCGGGGGAAATCGGCGTGCCCGATTCCGCGGCGCGCGTGGTCATTCGGCGCAGCTATACGCCGCTCCAGATCAGTATCGAGTCGTCATACTCCGAGACGATCGACCTGCCGTTGTTCCGCCACACGTTCGTGTTTCATCCGCGCTCCGTTCAGGTGCTGTAGGCCCGTCATCATGCATACCGAGGAGAAGGTCCGCGACCGGGGCGCGGCCATGGCATGGCGTGCCGCGCAGCGCGGCCCGGTCGTGTTCACGAACGGGGTATTCGACCTGCTGCATGTCGGGCATATCGCGCTGCTCGAGGCGGCGCGGAACGAAGGCCAGGCGTTGATTGTCGCCGTGAACAGCGACGCCTCCGTGCGGAAGCTCGGCAAGGGGCCGGACCGACCGCTCGTCCCCGCGGTGGAGCGGATGCGAGTCGTAGCGGCGCTCGCTTGTGTGGATGCGGTCGTCCCGTTCGACGACGACACGCCGCTCGCTCTCGTGCGCGCGCTCCATCCCGACGTGCTCGTAAAAGGCGCCGACTATGCACGCGCCAGGATCGTCGGTGGCGACGAGGTCGAAGCGTGGGGCGGGCGCGTGGTCCGCATCCCGCTCGTGCCCGGTTGGTCGAGCACGAGCCTCGCCGCCCGCCTGCGCGGCGCCGGGGATGGGGTGTGAAGCTCCTGGTCGGCACGCGAAATCCCGGCAAGGAACACGAGATCAGCGACATTTTCGCCGGATTGCCGTTCCAGGTCGTGTTTCCCTCCGATCAGTTTCTCGAGCGCCTGCCAGAGGAAGCCGATCTCGAGCGGGGGGTCACGTTCATCGAGAATGCCGTGGCCAAGGCCCGGTACTTCGCCAAGCGCTCGGGGCTCGCCACCCTCGGGGAAGACTCGGGCCTCGAGGTCGACGCGCTGCATGGCGCCCCGGGTGTGCATTCGGCGCGCTTTGCGACGCTGTACGGCCCGGCGGAAGCGCGCTCGGGCTCCGAGACCGATCCGGATGCGGCCAATAACGCGCTGCTGCTCGAGCGGCTCGGGGAAACACCCGAGGCGGGGAGGGGCGCGCGCTACCGCTGCGTCGTGGCGTTTCTCGAGTCTCCCAGCGCGTCACCACAGCTGGTCGAGGCCACCTGTGAAGGCCGGATTCTGACCGGTCCTCGCGGAACAGGGGGTTTCGGTTATGATCCGCTGTTCTTCTCGACCGACCTTGGTATGACGTTCGGCGAGGCGCCCCTCGCCACGAAGCAGCGTGTCTCGCATCGCGGTCGCGCGCTGCGCGCGCTGATCGAGGTCTTGCTCCGTCGCTACACGTAGGCTCGGGGAATTGGCATGCTTCGCTCTGCCCGTATCCATCGCGTGGTTCTGCTGCTGCTGTGCACGTTGCGGTTCGCGTCCGCGCAAGCTTCCGGTTCGGAGCGCGCGGCGGACGGACAATGGGTCATGCCGGCTCACGATTATGCCGCGACACGCTTCAGCGCGCTGCGCGAGATCACGCCCGCGAATGCCAAGCAGCTCCGCGCAGCATGGAGCTTCTCGACCGGGGTGCTCGGGGGACACGAAGGGCAGCCCCTCGTCGTCGGGCATACCATGTACGTGGTCACGCCGTATCCGAACGTCCTCTACGCCTTCGATCTCACGCACGAAGGCTATCCGCTGCGCTGGAAGTACCGGCCGTGGGTGAACCCCGTCGCGATCGGCATCGCGTGCTGTGATGTGGTGAACCGCGGCGCCGTGTTCGCCGCTGGAAAAATCATCTACAATCTCCTCGACGGGTTCACGGTGGCGATCGACACCGCGAGCGGGCGCGAAGTCTGGAAGACCCAGATCGCGGACGTGAACCTCGGCGAGACCACGCCCATGGCACCGCTGGTCGTCAAGGATCGGGTGCTCGTCGGCACGTCCGGTGGCGAATATGGCGTCCGCGGCTGGCTGAAGGCGCTCGACCTCGAGACCGGCCGCATCGTATGGACCGGGTACAACGTCGGTCCTGATTCGGAGGTCCTCGCCTCGCCGGCGAGGTTTCGCACCGCCTACGATAGCGGCGCGAATCTCGGCGTGCGAACCTGGTCAGGCGAGTCCTGGCGGCACGGCGGCGCGCCCGTGTGGGGCTGGCTCTCCTACGATCCGCTACTGGATCTCGTCTACTACGGGACGGGGAACGCGGCGCCGTGGAACACCGATCAGCGCGCGGGCGACAACAAGTGGGCCGCGAGCGTGCTGGCGCGTTCCCCCGGCGACGGCAGCCTCCGGTGGGCCTATCAATTCACTCCGGGAGATGCGTGGGACTTCGATGCGACCCAGGAAATGATCCTCGCGGATCTCCCGATCGGCGGACGGACGCGCCAGACGCTGGTGCATTTCGACAAGAACGGGTTCGCCTACACGCTGGACCGCGGCACGGGCGAGCTGCTCGTCGCCGCTCCCTATGTGCCGACGACGTGGGCCACCGGCGTCGATCTGGCGACCGGTCGCCCCAGGGTGAACCCGGGCAAGGTGACCGGTGCCTCGAAAGGCAATGTCACCGACATTTGTCCCACGCTGGAAGGCGGCAAGAATCAGCAGCCCGCGGCCTTTTCGCCGATTACGGGGCTGTTTTACGTGCCGACGAGCAATATGTGCATGGATTTCGCCGCCAATGCCGTCACATACATCGCCGGGACCCCCTTTATGGGGGCCACAACTCCCTATAGAGCCGGTCCCGGCGGCAACCTCGGTGCGTTCATAGCCTGGGATGCGGCGCGTGGCAAGCGAATCTGGGAGATCAAGGAGCCGTATCCCGTGTGGGGCGGGGCGCTCGTGACCGGGGGCGGGGTCGTGTTCTACGGCACCCTCGATGGCTGGTTCAAGGCCGCCGATGCCCGGACCGGGGCGGTCCTGTGGAAATTCAAGGCCGGCTCGGGTATCGTCGGGAATCCTGTAACCTTCCGCGGTTCCGATGGTAAACAATACGTTGCGATTTACGCTGGAATAGGGGGGGACTGGTTCCTGCTGTCGGGCGACGTACGCTCCGACGATCCCGCGGATGTGCGGCCCCCCGCGTCGTTCATGCCGGACATCGCTCGATATACGAGCCAGGGAGGCATCGTCTGGCTGTTCAGCCTCTAGGGTGGTTGGCGTTCGCGAGCGCGCTGGCCATGACACCTGGCGCCGCGGCGCAGGGGACTGGCAATGCACCGGCCCTTCCTGCCATCCGGTACGACCAGCACGTCTGGGCGGGAGGGCAACCGCCTCCGGCCGGAACGTGGGCGCGTCCTACGCCAGCCACGCAGGAGACGTCCAAGCAGGGTGAACAATTTTTTTCTTCCTTCAATTGTGATGGTTGTCACGCAAGCGGTGCCGTGGGTGCGGTCGGCCCGAGTCTCGCGGATGGGCGGTGGCGCTACGGCGGCACGGACGCTGCAATCTTCTATTCCATTTTCTACGGGCGTCCCCGTGGCATGCCAGCCTTCGGCGGACTGCTGCCTGCGGAGGTCATCGGGAGTCTCGTGAGCTACATCCGTTCCCTCGAGCCGCGTGGCGACGTCGCCACAGTGCGGTGGGATCAGTGACCCGCACAATAGGAGTTGCGATGCGCTATCGGAGCATGGGCGCGGTGTTGCTGGCCGCCGTGTTCTTCGCTTGTGGCAACGATTCATCCGGCCCGACCATCAGCTGCAACGCTTCCCAGACGAACACGGTCTCGTTGGTGGTGGGCGGCTACACGTCCATCGACCAGCCCTGCATCAGTTTTTCGGCGAATCCGTCGCCCACCGATACCGGCGAGTACCTGATCGTCGCGCACTCCGCGGGCGGCTCGCCCGGCGGAACGGCGTCGTATCAGCTCACCTCAACGACTACGAATGCGTCCACCGCGATGAGCCAGGTCGTGGCCCAACGCGTCACGACCGCTCGTCCGGGAGGGTTCGTCGCCGCGCAGTTCGACCAGCTGATGCGGGAGCGCGCACGGGCCGCGGTCGCGGCGCCGCCGGCCGGCGGCGTGAGCGCGAGCGCCATGGCTCGAGCGGGCGCTCTCGCGCCCCCGGCGGTCGGCGCTGTACGAATCTTCCCGAAAGTGTGCGCCAATCTCGGATGCACCACGTATCGGTCGGTGACCGCTCACGTGCTGGCGGTGTCGGGTCATGTGGCGATCTACGTGGATGACAGCCTGCCCGGTGACATCAACACGACGGGCGACCCCGGCATCGATTCGCTCGCACAGACGTTCGATCAGCATGTCTACGCGGTCGACAAGACGTACTTCGGCGACGAAC
>Ga0335082_10006546_pt1 | contig 12697 bp, 10 predicted proteins | sample Lox_Sample_41_FD_206718 | JGI IMG/M metagenome (GOLD analysis project Ga0335082, IMG submission 206718) | Soil microbial communities from Loxahatchee National Wildlife Refuge, Florida, United States - Lox_Sample_4.1 | ecosystem: Environmental > Terrestrial > Soil > Wetlands | place: USA... | reverse complement strand
ACAAGCTGGGCGCACATATCACCACGGTCGCGGGAAAGCCAGGCACGTACTTCGGAGTGTGGGCGCCCAACGCCAGCACGGTTTCGGTGGTCGGCGACTTCAATGGCTGGAACACCCGGTCCCATCCTCTGCACGCGCGCGCCAGTTCGGGCATCTGGGAGGCCTTTGTGCCGGGAGTCGGCAAAGGCGCGCTCTACAAGTACCACATCATTTCTCACAATCAGGGGCATGTGGGCGAGAAGGCCGATCCGTATGGCATTCTTCATGAGAAACCGCCGCGTACCGCCTCGGTGGTGTGGGACCTTGAATATCAGTGGGCCGACAGGCAGTGGATGGAAACCCGCGTGAAGTGGGATTCACTGCAGGCCCCGATCTCGGTTTATGAAGTTCATCTGGGTTCCTGGATGCGGGTCCCGGAAGAAGGCGACCGGCCGCTGACCTACCGGGAGACGGCGCCGCGCCTGGCGGAATATGTCAAACGAATGAATTTTACCCACGTGGAATTGATGCCCATCATGGAGCATCCCTTCTACGGCTCCTGGGGTTATCAGACCACGGGATATTACGCGCCCACCTCGCGCTACGGCACTCCGCAAGATTTCATGTACCTGGTGGACTATCTGCACCAGCACGGTATTGGGGTAATTCTGGATTGGGTGCCGTCGCACTTCCCTACCGACACGCACGGCCTGGCCTATTTCGACGGTACACATCTCTACGAGCACGCCGACGCACGCAAGGGTTTTCATCCCGACTGGAAGACCTTCATCTTCAACTATGGCCGCAACGAGGTGCGCAGCTTTCTGATGGCCAGCGGACTGTTCTGGCTGGACAAGTATCACATCGACGGCCTGCGCGTGGATGCAGTCGCTTCCATGCTCTACCTCGACTATTCGCGCCAGGCCGGGGAGTGGATTCCCAACAAGTTTGGCGGTCGCGAAAACCTTGAAGCCATCGACTTTCTGCGCCAGTTCAATACCGAGGCTTACAAGGAGCACCCGGGCATTCAGACGATCGCGGAGGAATCCACGGCCTGGCCCATGGTGTCGCGGCCCACCTACGTGGGTGGGCTGGGTTTTGGCATGAAGTGGGACATGGGCTGGATGCACGACACGCTGGCCTATTTCTCGCAGGACCCCATTCATCGCCGCTACCATCACAACCAGCTGACCTTCCGCATGCTGTACGGATTTACCGAGAATTTCGTCCTGCCGCTGTCGCACGATGAAGTGGTGCACGGCAAGGGCTCGCTCATCGGCAAGATGCCGGGAGACGAATGGCAGAAGTTCGCCAACCTGCGCCTTCTATTCGGTTACATGTACGCCCAGCCGGGCAAGAAGATGCTGTTCATGGGTGGCGAGTTCGGCCAGGTGCGGGAGTGGGCGCATGACACCAGTCTGGAATGGCACGTCTTGCAATATCCGGTGCACCAAGGCGTGCAGAACTGGGTGGCGCAGCTGAACCATGTCTATCGGGAACAGACGGCGCTGCACCAGCTCGACACCGACCCCGCCGGCTTCGAATGGGTGGACTGCAACGACACTGCCGCCAGTGTTATTTCCCTGCTGCGCAAGAGCCGAACCCCGGGTGATGAAATCCTGATCGTCTGCAACTTCACTCCGGTGCCACGCTATGGGTACCGGGTGGGCGTGCCTTCCGGTGGATTCTGGCGTGAGCTGCTCAACAGCGACGGTCAGGAATACTGGGGAAGCGGTATGGGGAACCTGGGAGGCGTGCATGCTGAAGCGCAGCCCACGCACGGCCGTCCGTTCTCGCTCAGCTTGACCCTGCCGCCGCTCTCTGCCCTCTTCCTGAAATCCGAATAGGCAGTGCACCTGTGGGTTCGGACACTCCCTTCGCCTTCGTTCAGGGCAGGCTCTGTCCAGAGGCTTTGGATTGAGGAGTCCTGGGGGTGGTTCAAGTCAAGATCCGGAGTCAAAAGCTAAAGTCAAAAGCCGGAGCCAAAACCTGAAGTCAAAAGCCAAAGTCAAAAGCTAAAGTCAAAAGCTAAAGTCAAAGGCGTCGGACAGGAGTGTCCGACCCACAGACACTGAAACCAACACACACTCAAAGACCCAGACGACCACGCTCTCTGACATTCTGGGCGTGCTATGCTCGGCTAAGTCCCATGCGGATTCTGACCCGCTACATCCTGCGTGAAGTGATCTCGCACGCCGCCATCGGGGTTGCGGTGTTCACGTTTGTGCTGTTCACGCGGGACCTGGGACACATTCTCGACCTGGTGGTGCGCAACAGCGCGCCTTTGCCCAGCGTGCTGGAAATCTTTCTGTACACTCTGCCGGTTGCTTTTACGTACACCATTCCCATGGGCGTGCTGGTGGGCATTCTGATCGGACTCAGCCGCCTGGCCGCGGACAGCGAAATCACCGCCATGCGGGCCAGCGGCATCGGGGTGTGGACGTTCCTGCGGGTGGTTTCCATTTTTGCCGTGAGCGCTTGGGGCCTGGCGATGTTCAACGCCGTATACCTGGCGCCCGCATCGCAAGCGGCGCTGGGCAGGCTCGAGGACCGGCTCAAGACCTCACAGGCGTCGTTCGAAGTTCAGCCCCGAGTCTTTTACGAAGGCTTTCCCAAACTCGTGCTGTACGTGCAGGATGTAAAGACCGCGCAGGGCGCCGCCATCTGGAAAGGCGTGTTCATTGCGGACATCAGCGACCCGGCCTCGCCGCGCATTACCCTCGCCCGGCAAGGCATCCTGGTCAGCGAAGGGCCACAGATGCTGCACCTGCATCTGACCGACGGGTCCACGCACGAGACCGACCCCACCTCCGCCGACCATTACCAGATTTCGACATTTGACCAGACCGATGTGCCGATACCGGTGCCGCAGACGGACAGTCGCGACCAGGAACCGGTGCCGGCGGCGCAGATGGGCACATGGGAGCTGCGCGATCAGGCCCACAAGGTAAAAAAGTATGTGGCTCCCTGGTATTTCATCGAGTTCCACCGCCGCTTCGCGCTGCCCACCTCGTGCCTGGTGCTGGCGCTGGTAGGAATTCCTTTGGGGCTGTCGGCAAAAAAAGGCGGCAAGTCCGCGGGATTTGTTCTCACCATCCTGCTGGTGTTTGCATACTACTCGGTCACGCTGATCGGAGTTTCCCTGGCGCGCCAGGGCAAAGTGCCGCCTGCCTTGGGGGCATGGCTGGCCAACATTGTCTTCTTCCTGGGCGGAGCCTTTCTGTTGTGGCGAGCGGAACGCCGGCCCCTGGAGATCGGCCATTTCCGTGCGCGCTGGAACCCCCTGAAAACCAGATTGATCCATTGGGGAAGGAACCTGTTCCGCTTCAACCGGCCTGAGGACGCCTTCCAGCGCGCGGTCAGCCGGCGCCGCGTATTCAGCGCCAGTTTCCCCATGATTCTGGACGACTATGTGCTGCGGGATTTTCTGGTGTATCTGACCATGATCCTGGCATCGTTTCTCATGCTGTTGCAGGTGTTCACGCTTTTTGAGTTGCTGGGAGACATTCTGCGCAACCGGATTTCGCCGCTGGTGGTGGGCGAATATCTGCTCAATGTCGCGCCCTTTTTTCTGTACAACGTTCTGCACCTGAGTATTCTGCTGGCCGTGCTGATCACGCTGGGCCTGATGCAGCGGTCGAATGAGATCACCGCCATCAAGGCCACCGGCATCAGCATCTACCGCGTGATTGTGCCCATCCTGGTGGTATCTGGCATGCTGGCCGCGGGGCTGTTCTTTTTCGACCAGTTCTATCTTCCGCACGCCAACAAGCGCCAGGATGCGTTGCGCAACCTGATCAAGGGTAAGCCGGCGCAGACCTATCTGAATCCGGATCGCAAATGGATTTTCGGGCAGCATTCGACGATTTACTACTACCAGTTTTTTGATTCCGACCGTGACCAGTTCGGCAACCTGTCTGTATTTCAATTCGATCCGGCAACTTTCCGGTTGACCGACCGGGTGTACGCCGACCAGGCACACTGGGAAGAACGCTTGCAGCGCTGGGTTTGCACCCAGGGCTGGGAGCGCAGCGTACACGGGTCCGCCATTGTCGACTACCGGACCTTCGACGTGGCCACGTTTGCCGCGGTCAGCGAGCCGCCGGCGTATTTCAAGAAGGAAGTGCGGCAGTCGTCTGAGATGAACTCCGAGGACCTGCGGCGCTATATTCGCGATTTGCAACAGAGTGGATTCGACGTGGTGCGGCTGCGGGTGCAGTTGCAGGAAAAATTTGCCTTCCCCTTCAATTCGCTCATCATGGCAGTGCTGGCCATTCCGTTCGCGCTGGCTGCGGGCAAACGCGGCGCGGTAGCAGGCGTCGCTACTGCTGTCGGCATCGGGTTGCTGTACATCATGGTCTCGCGCTTGTCGGAGTCGATGGGAAATGTCAGCCAGCTGCCGCCGGTATTGGCGGCTTGGGCCCCCGCCCTTCTGTTCGGACTGGCCGGCGGCTATCTGATTCTCAAAGTACCCACGTAATTTGGCCTGGTGTAGGGCAAGCTGTCGCGGCGGCCTCGCCCCGCGCGGCGCAGGGCAAGATGCCCTCCGGACAGCCGGCGGGACGCCGGCGCTACGCGGTGTAAACTGTGGGGCGCCGTGAACTCCGAGTACCAGGGGAAATATTCATGTCGCGATCGTCCGTCTTCTTGTCCGCTGTCTTGGTAATCGTGCTGTGCTGCGGTTTATGTCCGGGTGCAGCCGGTGCGCAGGCTGCCAAGCCGACGCAATCGGTTGCTCCGGTGCCACTGGATGCCGCTCCCCCTTCTTATCCGGAATTGCAGCCGGACGGGACCGCGGTGTTTCGGCTCGCCATGCCCAATGCCGCGAAAGTGGAATTGCGTCTGGAAGGTACAAAGGATCCGCTCCCCATGAGCAAGGGACCCGATGGCACCTGGAGCGTCACCGTACCCGGACTGGCACCCCAGTATTACAGCTACAGCTTCAACGTGGATGGCACGGAGGTGCTTGATCCGCACAATGTTTCGATCAAGACCAGCTTCTTCAGCAATCAGAATATCTTTCTGGTTCCGGGCCAGCCGCCCAGGTCATGGGAGGCGGTGAACGTGCCGCACGGGGTGGTGCATCACCATTACTACCATTCGAACATTGTCGGCATTAACAGCGAGTATTACGTTTACACTCCGCCCGGTTTTGATCCTGGCAGCAAGCAAAAATATCCGGTGCTCTACCTGCTTCATGGATACAGCGACGATCCCAGCGCGTGGACCGGCATGGGCAAGGCCAATGTGATTCTGGATAACCTGATCGCACAAGGGAACGCCAAGCCCATGATCGTGGTCATGCCGTTGGGCTACGGGACCATGAAAGTGATTGCCCGGGGATGGAGCGCCTGGAATGATCGCGATCTGGTTCACCGCAACTATTCCCGCTTCTCCGACGCGCTTTTTCAGGAAGTGATGCCGCTGGTGAAAAAGCAATATCCGCTTTCCGACAAACGTGAGGAACACGCCGTGGCGGGGCTCTCCATGGGCGGCGCGGAGAGTTTGCTGGTCGGACTCAATCACCTCGAGGACTTTGCCTACGTCGGGGGCTTCAGCTCTGCTCCCCTGGGAGGCCAGAGTGGTTTCGCATCATCCTTCCCAGGAATCACGGCGCAGGCAGCGTCCGACATCAATACCAAACTGCGCGTGCTCTGGGTGGCGTGCGGAACCGAAGACGGCCTGTTCGAGGGCAATCAGAAATTCATCGCCTGGTTGAAAGAGAACGGTTTGAAGCCTACCGCTATCCAAACCCCAGGCATGCACGCGTGGATGGTGTGGCGTGACAATCTGACGAACTTCGCGCCGCTGCTCTTCCAGGGGAAGTAGAGCAAAGGCCGTTAACCACGAAGGGCACGAAGGTCCGCGAAGTGAGACCAGAGACTTTGAACCAGAAACCAGAAACTCGCCCTACTCCGCCGCCAGGGCTGCGGGCTGACCCCCGGCGATGGTGATGGGCTGGCCCACGCGGCTCAGGGTACCCTTCGTCGAATCGAAGGTGTAAATCGAGAGCGAGGACGCCCCCAGTTCGGCTACATACAAATAATTTGTGGTGCCGCCGGTGGTGGCGTCGCGAATCGCCGCCCAAACGGGATTGGAGGCGGTCGAGATCGTGGCCTGGGAATTGGCGGTCAGGACACCAGTTCCGGTGGCGACCTTATATTCCGAAACCTGGTTGGAGAGGCGGTCGACCACGAACAGGAATTTGCCCGAGGGCACGGTGACAATCGACACCGGCCCCAGTCCCGCCGAAAAGGGCGAGCCTGCGATCGCAGTGAGAGTGCCGTCCGGGTGGGTGGGGTCGTTGCAGCTGGTCACAATCTGGTTGCAGATCGCGAAACCTGACAGGGTGCTCGAATTGGCGACGTACAGAAAGCCGCCGTCTGGAGCTATGGTGACGGCTGAGGGGGTGGTGCCCACGGGCACAACCGGTCCCCGCGTGAGCACGCCGGAGGCATCCACCGAGAAGGATGTAACTGTGCTGTCGAACTGATTGGAAACATACAGGAACTTTCCATCGGGAGTGACCGCGACGCCGGCGGGGCCCGTGCCGCTGGCCGCTCCGAGTTCGGCAACCTGAAATGGCGAACCCGGCACTGCGGTCAAGGTCGCATCCTGGACTGCAAATACCGATACGGTGCCGGAAGCTGGATCGACCTGCACTCCTTGGTTGGCCACAAACAGGAAGTGTCCCGCCGAGTCCATGGCCATGTTCAGTGGCGTCATGCCACCGGTTGGAGTGGTCGCGCCGGACGTGAGGGTGCCGTCGGAGCTCACGGTATAAGACGAAATGTCATTCGTCGCCTGGTTGGCAACGAACAGCGCCTTCCCCGAAGGCGCCAGGATCATGGCAGTCGGCACGCTGCCGGTGGCAACACTCTTGCCATTCGCGGTCAGGGTCCCGGCAGACAAGTCGATGAGGTAAGCCGAAACCGACGAGTCTCCCTGGGTGGCTACGAACAAAGCCCCCGAACCCGTAGGAGTTGATGAACTGCTGGTACTGCAAGCGCTCAAACTGAGCAGCAAAACTGGAACCACTACTCCTGCCAGGAACCGGAACCTCGTCCCCATTCTTTTTCCTTCTCCCTGTGTTCTCAAGTTTTCCGACGCGTGTACACGGCTTATGCCGGAAGATTGAGGTCCAAAAGTACCCTCTTTTGTGTATCAGGAATAACCGCGAAGAGCAAACCGCGCTGGCTGGTTGGAACCACGATGGAGGCGGAAAGTTGCCCGCCGAGCAGGGTTGTTTGTTTCTCAATTTGAGCGGCCCGAACTGGCTTCCACGGGTTCCCTTTGTTCGACTGGGGGATTCGGTGCGTGGCCGACATCGGCGACGATAGGGAGACGAATTTCGACTTGCAGGCCGCCCTCGGGCCGATTGCTGGCTTTGACCGTCCCACCGTGCAGGCGCACCGCGCGCTCGGTGATGGCCAGCCCTAAGCCCACTCCACCCGTCGTACGCCCGCGGGCATCGTCAATGCGATAGAATGGCCGGAAAAGTTTGTCGAGGGCTTCTTCGGGTACACCCGGACCTGAGTCCACAATGCGAATGACGGCCTCGGGCCCGCGGTTGCCCTGGGCGCGCTCCAACGTGATTTTCGCGCTGGTGCCTTCCCGGGTATAGCGAGCGGCATTGCGCACCACATTTTCAATCGCACTGTGCAGCAAGCTGGGCGCACCCGTGACCACGCAGTCTTCCCTGATCACACTCTCCACTCCGCAATTACGGCCCTGGGCCTCAAAATTGGCATCCGCGGCTATGCCTTCAATTATTTCCCCTAAGAGAACTGGCGACTTCTGCCGGGCATCGCTTCCGCTCTCCAGGCGGGCGATGGTGAGCAGTCCTCCGATCAGTTCGTTCAGCCGTTCCGCTTCGAGGTCGATACGCTCAAGTGCGCTATGCGCTTCCACACCGGCACGCTGATGGGCCAGAGCGGAGGCTACGTTAAGGCGAGCGAGGGGAGACCGCAGCTCGTGAGAAATATCGTTGAGCAATCGCGCCTGGGCATGGACGGCCGCTTCCAGGCGTTCGGCCATGGTGTCAAAATCGCGCACTAACTGCGCCATCTCGTCGCGGCGCCGGGCCGCAAGACCGCCCGCCCTGGCGCTCAGATCGCCGGCCGCCAGTCGCTGCGTCGCGGCGCGCAAACGGACGACCGGCGCGGTCAAGTATCGCGCCAGCAAGTAACAGACCAGGCCCGACGATATAATTCCGATGAGAATGCTGAGGCCGGGAACGCCGCCCGGTCCGAAAGGCCCGCCTGGAGGCAGGAAGGCCACCAGGGTATAGCGGTGCCCGGTGGCCGCTACCTGCACGTGCCGCCGGAATGGGCTGGGCGTTACACGCTGCCAGAAGTCGCGACGCGGGGGATCCACTCCTTTTCCCAAAGCCTCCGCCCAGCGCGGCAGTTCACGTCCGGAGACATCCTGGCCATGGTCGTCGAGCAGATAGGCCCGGGCGTGAAAGGAGTCGCGTACCTCTTCGAGGTAACGCCGCGCTTCGCCCGGGCCACCTTGTTCGTACGCCTGCACCGCCTTATCGAGGACAGCGGCTTGTTGCGCGTCCCAGGCGGCCGACTCTCCGCGCTCGCGCATCACCACAGTAATCAGAATGGCGAGCGCCACGAACAGCGCCTGGGCCAGCCAGTAGGAAAGAAAAATCTTGAGAAAAAGACTTTTCATTGTCCCCCGCTCCTGACCTTATCGGCCGAGACTTCCTGGGGACGGGTGAAGATGTAGCCCACGCCGCGCACCGTCTTGATGTGGTCCAGACCGGAATCGGACTCGCCCAGCTTCTTGCGAATTTTGCTCACGTGCATGTCAATGCTGCGGTCGAAGGGGGAGAACTTCCTGCTGAGCACAATGTCCACCAGACGCTCGCGCGGCACCACGCGTCCCGCCTCGCGCAGCAGCGCGTGCAGCAGGTTGAACTCGACCGAAGTCAACTCCACCGGCTTGCCCTTTTGCAGAACGGTGCGCGTGGCGGGATCCAGTTCGACTTCGCCCACGCGCAAAATCTCCGACGGCTGCCCGCTGCCCGATCGCTCCGGAGAGCGCGTCCGCCGCAGAATGGCCCGGATGCGCGCCACCAGCTCCCGCGGATTGAAAGGCTTGGGAAGATAATCGTCAGCGCCGATTTCCAATCCCACGATACGGTCCACATCTTCGCCGCGGGCGGTCAGCAGGAGGACTGGGATTCTGGATTTGTCGCGCAGCCGTCGCAACACTTCGAAGCCATTCAAGCCGGGCAACATGACGTCGAGCACCACCAGCAGAAATTCTCCGTTCAGCGCCATCTCCAGCCCGCGCATTCCGTCGGCCGCGGACTCGACCTGGAAGCCTTCCGGCGCCAGGTACTCGCTCACCAGACTGCACAGCTCGACATCGTCATCGATAACCAGTATGCGATCCACAGGCTTCATTGTACTTCGACGACAGCGTTTTCCGCGGTGGAGTGAGGGGTGTGGCGGTAAAGAATTGTCAATCCGAAGAGGTTGACGCTTTACAAAACTTTACTCCACTTGACCGACTTTTTACCGCCACAGCCGCGAGGAGCGATTCTAATGTTTGTAGCTGATCCAAGTGCCGGCGTCCCGCGGGTTGTCCAACGGCATCTTGCCGAAGTCGCAGCGTGTCGGACCCGGGAGGGGAGCACACATGAAACCGAAGTCCTTAAAGATTCTGGCCGTAGTTCTACTTTTATCCGTGGTCGCGGCCATCGCGGCAGGGCAAAGCATGAGGCGAGGTCACATGCGCGGCAACGGCATGTTCGGCGGGCCCATGATGGGTTACTACATCCATAAGCTCGACCTGACCGAGGCGCAGCAGGCGCAGGTGAAAGCCATCATGACCAAGGAAAAACCGACCATTCAGCCCCTGATGCTGCAGATGGCCCAGGGCCACGCGCAGTTGCGGGAGCAGGTCATGAGCGGAAGCTTCGACGAAGCGAAAGTCCGCGACCTGGCCGCGCAACAGAGCCAGGCCATGACTGAGCTCATCGTGCAGTACGCCCGCACCGGGTCCGAAATGGTGCAGGTTCTCACGCCGGAACAGAAAACAAAACTGGCCGCGCTCATGAATGAACACGAGCAACGATTCATGAATCGCATGCAGGGCAAGACCCCGGAAGCGACGCCGAGCCAGTAAAACTGTCGCCGGTCGCCAGGCATTCATCTTCATCCCGATCATACTTCTGGCGGCCGGCGATCACTTCTTCAGGAAAGGAATCCAACCCGTGTCAACTACAGCACTCAACCACAACCTGGTTCAGGCCATCGCCGAAGAAATGGCGCACGGAGTACAGACCGCCGTCGATTGCTGGATGATGGAGATCGAACTGGCGCTCACCAATACGCATCTCACGCCGCTGGGCCAGCTGACCGCGGTACGAGAGATCGTGGAAAACTACAAGCACCTGACCGGCCAAGCTAACCTGACTTGCCGGATGCTACCTGCGGTCGGTTCCTCGTAGAGGCTATCGTCATGAACGCGGTGTTTGTTTACCTGATGGCTTCGAGTTGGGCATTCCTGCTCAGTTGGATCGTGCTGTTGCTGGTGGCGTACGTTCTGGCCTTCCAGGGAGACTCTGCCTAGCGGTTCGGATTGCTGGACAGCAAGGAATGCCGGGCTGGCACCGATGGCCAGTGATGAAAATACTTTGGAAACCCGCTTTTCAGTTGCTGAGCTCCCGGTTCTCAGTTGGGGCGCGGTCTGGCGAGGGCAAAGTCAAAGGCGACGGACAGAACCTGCCCTGAGCGGAGTCGAAGGGAGTGTCCGTCCCACACATTCACAGGCTGAAGCTTGGGCTGGTAGAATTGCATCTACTAGAAGCACATGCTGCCCAAAAGCCTGCGTCCACTGTTTCCCTATCTGAAGAAGTATCGGGGCAGCTATCTCTTCGGCACAATCTGCGTTTTCGTCAATAACGGCGTATGGATCCTGTTTCCGCTGGTCCTGCGCCATGCCATAGATGGCCTGCGCTCAGGTGTGACCCGCGAAAAGTTGCTGATCTATTCCCTGGAACTGATGGGAGTAGCGGGGATCAAAGGCATCTTTCAATTTCTGACCCGTTGGATTGTGATCGGAATTTCACGCGAGATCGAGTTTGACTTGCGCAACGATCTGTTCCGGCACCTGGAGAGGCTTTCGTACTCCTACTACCAGCGTACCCGTACCGGCGACATCATGGCTCGGGCGACCAACGACCTGAATGCCGTCCGCATGCTCCTGGGGCCGGCCATCATGTATTCGGCGAACACGATCGTGTTTACCGCCGGCGCTTTGGCGTTCATGCTTTCGATCAGCCCTAAGCTGACCCTTTACGCTTTCCTGCCTCTGCCGCTGGTGAGCATTACGGTGCAGTACTTCGGAAAACAGATTCATGAGCGCTTCGAGAAAATTCAGGCAATGTTTTCTGAAATCTCGGCGCGGGCGCAGGAAAATTTCTCCGGCGCCCGGGTGATCCGCGCGTATGTACAGGAGGAGCCGGAAATCGCGGCTTTCGAAACCTCCAACCGCGAATACATCCAGCGCAGCCTGAAACTGGTCCGCCTGATGGGAATGCTCTGGCCTACGCTGGAGACCATGCTGGGTATGGCCATCGTGCTCGTGCTTTGGCTGGGCGGGCGGGAGGTTCTTCACGGAAAAATGACAGTGGGCGGCTTCGTCGCCTTCAATACCTACATGGTGCAACTGACCTGGCCGGTGATCGCGCTGGGATGGGTCATTAATATCTTCCAACGCGGGACCGCGTCCATGGGCCGGATCAACGAAATCCTGGTCGAGCGGCCCGAGATCGAAGATAGCCCAACTATAAAAGCAACGGCCGCGGGCGCCCGCGCCACACCGATCCGGGGGGAGATCGAATTCAGGGGATTGAACTTCGCATTCGACGGCGTGCCGGTGCTGCACGACATCAATCTGCGAATCCCGGAGGGCAGCAGTCTGGCCATCGTTGGCCCCACCGGTTCGGGCAAGACTACGCTGGTGAGCCTTATCCCGCGCATTTACGATACTGCTCCCGGGAGCGTCCTGATCGATGGTAAGCCGGTGCGCGAATTTCCCCTGGAGTCGCTGCGCCGCCAGATCGGCTTCGTGCCCCAGGAAACTTTCCTGTTTAGCGAAACCATCCGCGAAAATATCGCTTTCGGCGAGGCCGATGCCACCGAGGAGGAAATACGGTCCGCGGCCGAGGCGGCCAACATTGCCGAGGACATCGAAGAATTCCCCGAGCGCTATCGCACGCTTGTCGGCGAACGCGGAATTACACTGTCCGGCGGACAAAAGCAACGCACGGCCATCGCCCGCGCCATCATCCGCAACCCTCGCATTCTGATTCTTGACGATGCCCTTTCCAGTGTGGATACCCACACCGAGGACAAGATCCTCAACCATCTGCGCGAGGTCATGCAGGGCCGGACTACAATCTTTATCTCCCATCGCGTTTCCACCGTGCGCAATGCCGACCGGATCGCGGTCCTGCACGCCGGCCGCATCGTTGAACTGGGCACCCACGACGAACTGCTGGCCCGCAACGGATACTACAGCGACCTCTACAACAAGCAGTTGCTGGAAGAAGAGCTGGCGGAAGTGTAAGTATCCCCCGGAGAGCCGGGGGCTTTAGGTTGTGAGCCGCTCAAAGCGGCTGGTCGGGTCGCTAACGCGGGCCGAAGGTTTGGGGCCACCGTGCGGTGGCCGTTTAGCGCCACAGACCCATCTG
>Ga0335082_10006545_pt1 | contig 12703 bp, 15 predicted proteins | sample Lox_Sample_41_FD_206718 | JGI IMG/M metagenome (GOLD analysis project Ga0335082, IMG submission 206718) | Soil microbial communities from Loxahatchee National Wildlife Refuge, Florida, United States - Lox_Sample_4.1 | ecosystem: Environmental > Terrestrial > Soil > Wetlands | place: USA... | reverse complement strand
CTCGAAGTGTGGGGCACCAGCGTCGCTTCTCCGACGCTGGCCGGCGTGATCAACAGCGCCGGGTCATTCAAGTCGAGCAGTGCAGACGAACTGACGCTCATGTACGACAACATGGGCGACGCGACCGCCTATAAGGACATCACGTCCGGAAGCTGCGACACTCACAACGCCAAGACTGGATACGACCTGTGCACCGGCATTGGTCGAGTCAGAGGAAAGACACTCAAGTAGACAGAACCTGGAAAACTCACCAAGGTGTGGGCGTCTGGCCCACACCTTTTTGTTTACTGACTTTGCTATTGCACTATCTGGATTAGCACTTTGGAAGTGCTTTTGGCGTCGACCCGCCGGAATTGTAGGGAACACCAGGACTGAAAAGCTCTCCCGGCGTCTGCGGAAGTCGAGAAGCGCTCGCAACCTTCGTAGAACTGGTTTCAGAAATCTGGCGAACGCTGGGTGCCTCAGCTTGAGTTCGGACTCTCACCGGAGCCACTCGTTGCGCCAGAGCTGGCGGCAGGGTCAACAATGAGAGAAGTCCGAGAATACAAGCCGAGAACCCGGGTGTCACACGCATAGAGGACCTCCTTCGGCGAAGACACGAATCACTTCGATATTAACGGTTGACTTACCTACAGGCTCGAACCGGAAGTCTCTGCGGGGAATCGCGGAACAACCGACAGAAAACGGCAATCTGCGTGGGAACGTATCACTGGCCATCGGAGCCGTCAACTGAAAACGGTTCGAAAGGTGGCATCGATATATCGGCACGCAACTAATTCTGTGTTCTTGTTGCTACAGAGCACTCTCGCACTCTCAACTTGCTTCGCGGGCGTAATATGTCAGCCATGCCATACTCGAATATCTCCCGCCGCTCGTTCCTCGCCGCCTCGGTTGTCGTCCCATTTGCGTTCCGCGACATCGCGTCCGCCGCCGCGAGTTCCATTCCTGTGGGTCTCGAACTGTATTCGGTGCGCGATACCCTCGCCAAAGATCCCGAAGGCACCGTGCGAGCGGTCGCCAAGATGGGATACCAGTGCGTGGAATTCTACGGCCCATATTTTGAATGGACCACGGATCAAGCCAAGCAGATGCGCAATGTGCTCGACGAACTTGGCATCCATTGCTACTCGACTCACAATGACGGCGACAATTTCGGCGATGCGAAGATTTCACACGCGCGCGATCTGAATCTGATCCTGGGATCAAAGTACGTCGTGCAGGCCTGGAGCGATCCGAAACCGACGCTGGATGGCTGGAAGAAGTTGGCTGATAACCTCAATGCCGCATCGGACAAGCTGAAATTCGACGGCCTCAAGGTCGGCTATCACAATCACGATGCCGAATGGAAACTGGTGGAAGGCAAGCGTCCCATCGAAGTCATTGCAACCAACACCAAGCCGGATGTGATGCTACAACTCGACGTTGGTACCTGCCTGGAAGCCGGGGCTGATCCGGTTGCGTGGATCAAAGCCAACCCGGGACGCATTCGCTCCATCCATTGTAAAGACTGGTCGCCGGATCCAAGTGTCGCCTATAAGACGATATTCGGGGAAGGCAAGGCCGATTGGAAGGCGATCTTCCAGGCTGCAGAGGGTGGCGGCGGCATCGAATATTACCTGATTGAACAGGAAGGTAGCCGCTTCCCCGAGCTTGAAACCGCCAAGCGGTGTCTGGAAGCGTACCGCCAGACGCGCGCAGGACGATAAAATAGACACATGCGTGGTTTGCTAGTCACAAGCTTGTTCGCAATTTGCCTTGGAGCTCACGGGCAGAATGCACCGGCGGCCTCGAAGCCCCAGCAGGGGAACTCTGCGCCGCCCACCACGGCGAAGCCTGCCTCTCAGCAGAAAGGCAACCTCACACCGCCTCGCTCTGATCGCGTGAATGCCGACTCGCTCGACGACTCGGGCGACAGTTCTAGCAAGAATACTCAAATCGATGTCAGCCCTCCCAGCGATGATGCCTCGCAGCATCCCCAGAGTTCGGACATCCTGACGGACGAAGGTACGACCGAATCTCACGCCTGGGATCCGCACAAAGCAGCGAAAGACATCGAAGTCGGAGACTACTATTTCAAGCGCAAGAACTATGCTGGCGCTGAAAGCCGCTATCGCGAAGCCCTCTACTATAAAGAGAACGACGCGGTGGCTACCTTCCGGCTCGCGGAGTGCCTTGAGAAGATGAACCAGTGGGACGAAGCACGCACCGAATACGCGAACTACCTGAAGATTCTTCCGTATGGTCCGCTCGCACCGGATGCGAAAAAGGCGATTGATCGTCTGGCAACTCCGGCACCCGCAGCAAAGCCAGCAAAATAATCTTTATATCTCAGAATGGCCGCTGGCTACGGTGAACTAACGTCGTTTGGAGACCGAGGGCTTTCTGCCTCTTTCGCCATTGCCGAGCCGGCTCTGTTCTGCCTCGCCTAGAATCAAAGTGGACGGCCACTTCGGCCCCGAGTGGACGTGCTTTTTCGACCGTGCGTGTGCGTGAAGAAGTGTCTCGACGCTATCGAGGCATGCATGAATCGCCTGGGTTCGCAATGCTCCTTCGAAGCCACCCCGGATAATCAGCATGGCGGTTCCATGCATGAGGGACCATATCGCCATCATCAGCCGATTGTGCTGACGGGGATTTCCTCTCAATTGTTGCGCCAGGCGGTTTCGCATAAGATTGAACGACGGCCAGGGCTCGTATAAGGATGGCGGCCTGCCGACGCCGTCAAACAGAACTTCATAGCCATGTGAGTTGTCCAGGGCAAACCTCAGATAGCTATGGATGGCCTCGGGCAAAGTCCGCGTGGGAATGAGAACTGCGTATAGTTCCCGTCGAGTCTTCAGGCGAAGCGCACGCAGAATATCCTCGCGATCGTTGTACCGCTCGTACACGGTCGGGGTCGTCGTGCCAGCAGCCTTGGCGACGGCGCGCATGGTCAACGCCTTTTCGCCGCCGCGCGACCACAGTCGCGACGCCGCCGTCAGGATTCTCTGTTCCAGCTCTGGATCGGGATGCCGGGGCACTGCACCTCCACCGGGATACGTGACGTGGGTAACTTATTCCTTGGACTACGTAATATTAACGATGTATACTTAACCTACTGAAAACGAACGACCTCGCAGGCGTTCTCGCCGGGTTTGCAAAAAGTGCAGTCCTCCCAATAACAAGCCCCGGGTTCGCCTGCGTTTTCCCACCAAACTAAATGGAAGGAGTTGTCGCTAGAATGCAGTCTGGAAGTAAAAAACATATTGATGTTGCCCGCCTGCAGGCCGATGTCGCGGCCGCGGGCATTGAGTTGTTGAGCGCGCACTGTGCTGCAGACCGTATCCGTCTGCAGTACTCTCCGAAAGACATCGTCAATTTCGGGGAGCCCAACACCTTGAAAAAAGCTATCGCCTCCTCGCGGGCTTTGTGCCGCTTCTTTGGTGTAATCGAGGCCCAGATGACAAACGTCGAAGATGCCGGACGCTGACCAAGCGTCCGGATTTCTTTTTGCAATGGCGGATGTTGGATCTACTTCTCTACTCTGATGAATTCTCCGGTAGAAGCGTTGACTGAAATCGTTAACTTGGCCCCCTCACGGGCCGCTCCGTAGATGACGTGCCAGATCAGTTCATTCGTATTATGGTTCCAGTCACAGATATAGATTACAGGCGTGTTGGGTTCCTTCTCCAAGATCTTGTCGCCGCCGTGCTTTTGGGCGGTGGCCAGTGCCTGATCCGAATCGATCTTAAGAAAAGCAATGTCCCATGTCTGCATGGATGCATTGGTGGCGCTGTAACTGTCTTCAATTCCCGGATTGATGCCTCGGGCCGGAGCGCCGTCAGCTGCACTGCCTGACCACGTATATCCTTTGGCGGACCGTTGGGCAGCAGAAGCGAATCCGGCCCGCCAGATCGCCCACTTGCCGTCGTGTCCGTTTCCGTCATTGGTCACCACCGATTCGACCCGATACGGCCTGGCATCCTGGTTCCAGCCGCGCGCTGCCACATACATCCGCTGGAAAGCCGAACGCGCTGTTACGAGTTCCGGCCCTTTGACTTCGGGCTTGGCTGGTTCCTCAGGCTTGTTCTCTGAAGAACAGGCCGCCAGGAAACTGAAGGCAAGAAGAATGCCCGCCAGTCCGAAGAATAAACTTCTTCGCGCACGCTGGCAGGCTTTCAAACCTGCGTTCTCGCTTGAGCAGAGTAACGCTTGTCGAATTTCCGACGAAACCGCGGAAGACAGCACATCGGTGAGGCCGCCCGTTTTCATGGCATCCTTCCTGGAAACAATTTCATAGGTTTATGGTTGCGGCAACATTTTAACTGAAAGGTCTCCACTAGGGAGTAACGCTCGTGGCCCCTCATCTGGGGGCAAAACCGTGACCATAAAGCAAGAGCGCCGATTTACATCGGCGCCCCCATTAGTGTCGTCTGCGATGTGATCACGGCTCACGAACGGAACTCGGAACTCCTGCTTTTCTTGCGTCCTCGCGCATGTCCTCGAGCTTCTGCTTGGCATCGTCGAGAGCTTTCTGCTTATCGGCGATCTGCTGCTTGTACTGGGCATCCTGCTGATCCCAGTTGCCGGAATTGCGCAGTCGATTTCCAGCGTCCGCATACATAGCCGCCGCCCGGATCTGGTACTCACGCTGCAAGACATCGAGTTCGCGCGTCAACAGATCGATAGTTTCCTGTTGCGATGCGAGTTTGTCTCCCCACTGCTTCCAGGCCGCCTGCTTCGCTGCTTCATCCGTCTTGCTGGTGTCTGCACCTGCGGCTGGAGTTTGAGGCTTGTTCTCCGTCCCGGCTGCGGGAGCTGCCGCTTCCTCCGGCTTCTGTTCAGCCGGGGTCTCGATATTCTCGCGAGGCTTTCCGACCACCGAAAGTTTGTCCTCTTTCGGTAGGTTGTCATTGTCGAATACTCTGCCCTTGGTCTTCCCATCAGGTTCCTTGCGGATTTGCCGAGCATAGTCGCCCAAGGAGGAGCCCTGACCTGCGCTCGACTTCGCGGGGGTTTGATCCTGAGCGATGGCAGGAATTCCTGCCAGGCCAAGAAGTATTGCGAATGCAACGATCCTGTTTGCGAGTTTCATATCTTCACCCCTTCCGTTCTGATGCCTGAGTCTCTGCCGGGCACGTCGCCCGCTTTCGCTTCCCTTGCAAACCCTTCACTTCAGACTCCCGCCAGCCATCGCCTTTTTCTCGGCGTGTTTTGCGAGCAGGAATCCGCCAATGCTGCGATCCAGTTGCGCCGCTTCGTGCGCAATATCGGTCGCCAGTTCCTTCGCCAATTCTGGATCGCGATTATTCGCGAGTTGTTGCGCAAATCCGGAGATCGTCGTGAGTGATGTGCGCAACTGCAAGGCCATTTCCGCCGATATCTCTCCCTGCAGCGCCTGCTGCCGACGAATGCTCTCCAGTTCGCTGAGATCGTTAATAAGGCATGTCACTCCCAGCAAGCTGCCGTCTGCGGTCGGAACCCGCGAAATGGTCATCGAAAGAAAACGCTTCTCGCCACCGGGCGTCTCGTAATCGGCCTCAACCTGACGGCGCTTGCTACCTTCCCTCAAGACACTATGGATTTCATCGGCAACGTGCACCGGGTCCTGCACCGTTTCATCGGCAGGCGCACTCGTGGACAACCTGGACCCGCGCACAGTACCGGTACGGAAAACGTCTTGAGCGCTCATCCCGGTCGTCGACGCGAACCCCAAGATTGCCTTCGCCGCCGGATTGGCCGTCTTCACCAGTCCGTTCGCGCCAAATACCAGCACACCCGACGACAAATTCGAAAGCACCGCGTGACTGAAATTCTCGCTCGTCCGTGCCCGTTGTTGCTCCGCTTGAGACTGCACTTGCAGTTCATGCTTCTGCTGCTTCAACTGCTGGATGACGGTGTTGTATAAGTGCAGAGGCAGTACCTCGAGCGATGGCGTCGGGCCTTCGGACATTTCGTATTCGTCACTGATGCTCTTGCGCAGACGTCGCACTAGAAAAAGGGCCAGCAAGAACGCAAAGCCGGCACAGAACAGCACAATCGCTGCTCTCAGAAAAATCGGGTTGGCCAGAAGTCTCACCAGAACCTCCCGTACCAATGGAGGAACTGGTCTCCAACGAAGAATGCTACGAGCGCCATGCTTCCCAGGAAAACTCCGAACGGCATTTGATAGTTCCGATATACGGCATTTGCCGACTTCCAGGCCCAACTGGCGGCAGTTTGTCCTTCGGGAAGCCGCTTCGCTTTGCTGAACCGGTGCAACCGTTTCATCCACACGACGAAAACGGTCCAGAGCCCGAACAGCGAACCCGCCAGCGACGCCGTAAAGATGGTGAAAACTGTGAGCTTGATTCCCAGGAACGCGCCCACCATCGCCATCAGCTTGACATCTCCGAATCCCATGCCTTCGGTGCCGCGCCAGCGCAGATAGATCGCACCCGCTCCGTAGATAAATGACGCTCCGATCGCAGCCCCCATGAGCGAGTCGAGCAGCGACAAAATTCTTCCCGAAAGATCTTGACTGACTGGAAGGTTGATTATTCCAGGCAAAAACTGTGAAACCAGATCGTTCACTGGAACAAACAAACTGAAGACAATTCCCAGCGCTAATCCGGGCAGCGTCAGTTTGTCCGGCAACAGTTTGGTTTCCGCGTCGGTAAAGATCAGTCCCAGCAAAAGAAACCCGAACGTGCCGTACTTCAATGTCGAAAGCGTTAGCCCGAAATACCAATAGCACGCCAAAAATAGTGATCCCGTGAGCAGTTCGATGATCAGATACCGTGGCGAAATTCTCGTCTTACAATGCCGGCAACGTCCACGGAGAATCAGCCAACTCAGCACCGGCATATTGTCGTAGAGCGCAATGCCCTGCTTACATTTCGGGCACGCCGAGCGTGGAGTGACAACGGAAATCCCCAGCGGCAACCGGTAGATACACACATTCAGAAAGCTGCCGAAGGCCAGCCCGAGGACAAAAATCGCCGCTGCAAAAACAGGATCCAAGAAGCTCTCGAAACTCCCTCAAGAAGTGCTCGCACGACCGCGAGCCTCTTCTCTCAGATCGCAGGTTGTATTGGTTCTTGAGTGGATTATAAGTCGACTGATTAGGGGAGGACTAAGGTACTGAAGTCACTGGCCAGGAGGCCAGTGAACACTAAGCCATTGCACACCCGACGTTTACACTTTCGGCCAAGGGAAACGCTGCTGGTGCCTGCCGGGAAGTTCATGCAGCCGACCTCCGACCGGCATCCGGCTCCAAGACAAAGAGGAGCCGGAGCCTTGGGTGGGAGCCCGTCCTACTTCGCCTGTAATCCCTCAATGTAGTTCACCAGATTTGTAATCCTCTGCTGAACCTGCGCCTCATGACCCTGGCTGATGCTTGAGAACAGCGGTCCCCAGACCGGCATGTCCTGGCTGCCATGCGACGGTGTAGATGCCTGCCCGCGAATTACTGCCGCCACATGAGCCGCAGGATACTTGCCGTTACTCTTCTGGGCCAGCCCGGTCAGATCGGTAGGCGGCGTTTTCATCGCGGTTGAGGCCGGGCCACCGCCCTTGCCATCTTTCCCATGGCAAACGGCGCAGTAACTGTTGAACATCTCTTTGCCCGAGTTTGAGGGCGTATTCGTAATTGGAACGTGTTTCACGGTAGTAGAGCCCTGAGCCGGGGCCTGCTGCCCAACGGCGATGGCCGAAATCATCATGAGAATCACGGCCACACTGATGAATTTCATTACACGCATATCAATTCCTCCGGGGGCCTGGAGGCCCAAACTGCCACAACAGCGCAGTCTAGGCGCGGCTTTGCGGAAGGAAAGTGATTGGAATCACAATCGGGTGTGACTAATGGGTAGCATCCAACGCGCGCAAAATTAAAGGCCGGATCAGGGAAACACAAAGTGAAGCAGTTCGCCTTCAAGCGCGATCGCCGAAGGTTGGTGGATTGGGAAACAACCCTCCCATTGGCCCCAGCTTTTCGGCACAAGTCGAGTCTGAGCGATTGGATTCTCTACCCAGCCCTCAACGGTTTCTTCGCGCAGGAACATCGAGAATGCCTGGCCAGTCACCGGTTCAATTTTCCACTCGAACAGGCTTGCGGCCAGGCCCTCGGTCAGAGATTCCCGCGGATCAAGGCACAGTATCCATTCCGCCTGCGCGAAACGCAGATAATCTCCGGGTGAGGCGTTGCTCTTCTGTGTGAGAATTCGCGCCCCATACTCTCGTGCAATATGAGCCGTCGCGTCCTCCGAGCCGTGATCCACGACCAGAATTTCATCGCACGGGTAGAGCGTTTCGAGTGCGCGGCCCAATCGCAATGCATCATTTTGCGTGTGCAGCACTGCTGTGATGGAGCGCATCATCGGACAGATAAGGAACCCTTAGGTGCGATCGAGTGGTCCTGGGCGGGGGGAAAAGACATGGCTGGAGCAGCATCATAGCACGCGTGTCTTCTGTGAATCGGCATCACAGGAAGACACGCGAGAGAGAGCGTGCCGCAATGGCCTGGCGGCAACTACTGGGAGTCGCCCAACTTCGGTCGATTGGATTGCGAAGGTGGTGCCTGCACCACTGTGATCGGCTGCTGCAGAGTGAAATTCAGCACGGTCTCTGAGGGAAACTTGATCTGCTGACTCTTGGTGGCTGCTTGTACGCCACCGCCCACACCTGCTCCGGCCGCAGCTCCGATTGCCGCACCCTTGCCACCGCCGGCGAGGGCTCCGATCAGCGCACCCACGGCAGCGCCGCCACCCACTTTCGCGGCGGTGTTCTTGCCGCGCGAACTGCCCGCCTTCGAATACTGGTCCGTTTGCAGATTGTACGTGTGAGCGCCCGACGTGAGGCTATCGAGCTGCATGATCACAGAGGACTGTCCGGCAAACTTACCCGCGCTTTTCACTTCCACCAGGTGCCCCACAATTTCAGAGCCAGCCGGAACCGCTTCTTCCCCATCTGAGGTCAATGGCGCATTCAGCGTGGCGTGAAATGTGTCGCCCGTCTGGTTCTTCTCGCTGTCGATGTCATCCACGAGTCGGATCGTCAGTTGAGTTCCCTGATCAATGATGAATTTCTTCGGCGGTGGAGGTGGAGGAGGCGTCTGCACAACTGGCTGGTTATTCGCCGCCACATTGTCCTGCGGCGGAGCTTGAGTCGAGTTCTGACTTGCACCCGACTGGCCACCGGAATTGGCCGCAGTGCTATGCGCTGAGCCGGAATCATGGCGCGGCTTGCTGGATTTCGCTGGCTTCGACGTCTTGCTTGTGTCCGGAGCGGGTGTGCTCGCCGGCTCCTCGGCAGCGGGCGGCGGAGCCGTCTCCGCCACGGCGCTCGGCTTCCCGACCTCGCTCACTTGCAGATTGTTGACAACCGTTGTGACCCCGGCAACACTCGCCGCTTGTCGGCCCGCTGCATCTCGCTGGGCCTCAGTATCCACGGTTCCTGACAGCGTCACCACACCGCCTTCGGCCTTCACCGAAAGCTGTTTGCTTCCAAGACCCGAATCCTGGCTGAACTTGCTTTGAATCTCGCTGGAAACCTCGGCATCACCGGGCTTCTTCGCGCAGCCGACAGCAATTCCAAGAACAATCGTTAGAACAATGCAGTAAATAAGCGGAGAAGTTTTCTTCATACTCGGCTCCTGATCGCAGCCCGTTCCCAGGGCTACACTTCCTGATTGATCATAGTTTAGATGCTGAGAGGCTCTCGTGCAGATGTAAATGCGGCGACGTGTTCAGCTTGGACCTACGTTGAGTGCTGCTTTCGACAAGGGTTTTAAGACGAACTGCGAGTGCAGTTGTCAGTGAATGAACTTGTAATCCACGATGGATGCCGCCAGCCCGATCTTTCCTTCGTCGAGTTCCGGCGTATCTTTGGCGCGCATCACGCGTCCCTGGCAGACGACGTTGCTGTTCTTCTGTCCTGAAATTTCTTCGGGCATCTCGAACACCATTTCAATCAGCGCATTGATGGGAAGCTGCTGTGGCCCGATGAATAATACGCCGCTCTGGCTGATGTTTTCGATGATTCCCTCATACCAGGTGCTGGTTTTATTCACACGGTACCGCAGAGGAATATCGAGTTTCAGACGCCGCGCACGAGGCACCCACGAAGGCCGTTTCTCGCGAGTATGGCTGCGCCGGATGCCAGTTTCCGGTTTCGCGTGCTCCACGCGCTCGGTACGGCGCATGGTCGCCCAGTCGTACTTGTATTCCGCAGCACAGAGCAGGCATACCTGATAGTAGTCACCGTCTGCGGCTCGGCGGGGCCAGGAGAACTCGTGGGAGCAGCGCCCAAGCATAAGCACATCCATGAATTTCTGCGGCATGATGGGGTTACTTCCGGGTCGGTGGAACCCTCGGACGCAGGCCCATCATCGCGCCTGGACCAGACTTTGGCTAGGTTACTTTCGTGCAGGTGAGCGACAAGCAGACTCCCGGAGGAACTGAGAAAGCTCACGTCGGGTAGGCGGCCCTCGACTGTTCCGTGTCCCCGAAGCGCCGCGAGCACATGAGTGCCAATCGCTGTGTCGGTTGTATGATCCACACATGCAAGCCGAGGCACCCGATGTTTCCGCCTTCATCCTCGCCGGCGGAAAGAGCACGCGCATGGGCACGGACAAAGCCTTTGTGTCCCTCGATGGCCGGACGCTTCTCGCCCGCATGCTCGACCTCGCGCGGCAAGTCACACCGAATGTCCGAATCGTCGGTGACCGCGCCAAGTTCTCGCCATTCGCTCCGGTGATTGAAGACATCTTTCCCGGCCGCGGCCCTCTTGGGGGAATCCACGCGGCTCTCAAAACATCGCAATCGGGTTTGAACATCATTCTCGCCGTCGATGTCCCTTTTGTGTCGCTCGCTCTATTGCAGTATCTGATCACAAGATCCAGGAATTCCCCATCAGCGGCGATCACGGTTCCCCGCTCTGCCGAAGGTTGGCAGCCTCTGTGCGCGATCTATCGCCGGCAGTTCGCCGACGCGGCGGAGAAAGCCCTGTCGGAAGGTCACTACAAGATTGACGCTCTGTTTGAAGAAGTGATGGTGCAAGCAATCGGACAGGAAGAACTTGAAACCGCAGGTTTCGCTCCGAGAATCTTTCGCAACCTGAACACTCCGGAAGAACTAGCCTCGGCAAGCAACCGATAACCGCAGACGCCCGGTCGAATCTGGTAAGGTTGAGAGCGTTGAGCTTTGAGCAAGGAGCAAAACGTTAGCTCATCAGGTTGCTCATAGCTTTCAATCCATGCCGCCATACATCGAATTTCGCGACGTCTCGAAAGCCTTCGGCGACAATGTCGTCCTTGATCACGTCAGCTTCAACGTGATGCCCGGAGAAACTGTCTGCATCCTGGGACGCAGCGGCGTGGGCAAGTCGGTTTCCCTTCACCACATTATGGGATTCCTTAAGGCCGACTCGGGCCGCGTCATCGTCGCAGGCGAAGACATCACGGAGTACACCGAAGAGCAACTCGAGCCCATCCGCAAGAAAGTCACCATGGTCTTTCAGAACGGAGCTCTCTTCGACTCGCTCCCCGTCGGCGAGAACGTGGCGTTCCCACTGCGCGAAACCCATGATCACAGCGAAGAACAGATCTATCAGATTGTCGACGGCCTGCTGCAGATGGTGGGCGTTCAGCAGATGCGCGACCTGCTGCCCTCCGATCTCTCAACGGGCATGAAGCGCTCGGTCGCGATCGCGCGTGCTTTGGCCGCCCGTCCGGAGTGTGTGCTCTACGACGAGCCCACTACCATGGTCGATCCCCTCATGGCGCAGCTTCTTGGCGATCTCATCAAGCGGCTTAAAATTCAGCTCAACCTGACCAGCATCGTTGTGACTCACGACATGCGCCTGGCCAAGAAACTTGCCGACCGCGTCGTGTTTCTTTACGAAGCCAAGGCCATATTTTTCGGAACTTATGAGGCCATGGAAAAAAGTACAGAACCGATTGTGCAGGAATTTCTGGAGCTGGATGAATTGAAACTAGAAGCGTGATTGGCAGGGGCCAGGGATCAGGCTAGGGTCAGTTGTCTTCCTCGGCGCCAGATTTTGCGAAGTCCCCGGTTCGATATTACTGACTCCTGACCTGTATCTCTGATCCTGCCCCCGATCAGAACCCTTGCTCCACCAAATCCTCTATCGTCAGCGAACTATGCGACGATTCGCCCTTCATCATCTTCTCGACATATTTCGCAATGAGGTCCGCTTCAAGATTCACTGGATCCCCCGGCTTCAGCGAATGCAGATTCGTCATCTCCACTGTATGCGGGATGATCGCAATCGTGCAGCGATTCTTCTCCAACTTGGCGACGGTGAGGCTGATGCCCTCGATCGAAATTGATCCTTTGTAGACGGTGTATTTCTCCACATCATCGGGCAGTTCAATGCTAAGCCACCAGTTTTCGGAATCTCCGATCCGTTCGAAGGAAGTCAGCCTTCCCACTCCATCCACATGCCCTTGTACGACGTGTCCTCCGAAACGTCCGTCGGCCTTCATCGGCAACTCAAGGTTGACTAGTGCCCCTTCATGAATGCGTGAGAATGACGTGCGTACCCAAGTCTCCGGTGCTAAGTCCGCGCAAAACGATCCTGGTTTGATATCAAGCGCCGTCAGGCAAACTCCACTCACCGCGATGCTGTGTCCCGTGCCAAGCTCCTTCGGAGCATTCTTCGCCACGATCGTTATCCGCCGGTTCTCTCCGCGCTGTTCGATTTTCGTGATGCCTCCAACCTC
>Ga0335082_10006544_pt1 | contig 12704 bp, 8 predicted proteins | sample Lox_Sample_41_FD_206718 | JGI IMG/M metagenome (GOLD analysis project Ga0335082, IMG submission 206718) | Soil microbial communities from Loxahatchee National Wildlife Refuge, Florida, United States - Lox_Sample_4.1 | ecosystem: Environmental > Terrestrial > Soil > Wetlands | place: USA: Florida... | reverse complement strand
CGCAACCATGACCCCCGTGATGCCTCCGGCGAGGAACACCAGCAAGAAGCCGAGCATGAACAGCATCGGTGTCGAGAACCGGACGCGACCCGTCCAGAGCGTCGCGATCCACGCGAAGAACTGAATGCCGCTCGGAATCGTCACGAGAAGGCTGACGGCGGAGAAGAAGCTCAGCGCGAGGATCGGGATGCCGGTCGCGAACATGTGGTGCGACCACACGCCGAAGCTGATGAACCCGATCGCGATCAACGCGTGGACGATCCACGTGTACCCGGCGATCGGTCGGCGCGCGAACACGGGAATGATCATCGACACCATGCCCGTGGCCGGGATCAACAAGATGTAGACCTCGGGATGGCCCCAGAACCAGAACAGATGCTGGTACAGCAGTGCACTCCCGCCCGCGAGAGGGTTGAAGAACTGGGTGTGGAAGATGCGGTCGAGCTCGAGCAACGCCGACGCGAGGGTGATCGACGGGAACGAGAAGATCACCATGAACGAGAACACGAGCATCGCCCACGCGAAGAGCGGCATGCGATTGAGCGTCATGCCCGGTGCACGCAGCTTGTAGATGGTCGCGATGAAGTTGATGGCACCCGTCGTCGTCGACAAGCCGGTGAACAGGATGCCGAGCCCCCAGAAGTCGAGTGCGTATCCCGGTGAGTAGGCGGGTCCGGTCAACGGGACGTAGGCGAACCACCCGCCGTCGGGAGGGTGCCCGATGAGAAAGCTCGAATAGATGAAGATGCCCGAGAAGAGGAACACCCAGTAGCCGAAGGCGTTCAGTCGCGGAAACGCCATGTCGCGGGCGCCGATCATCAGCGGAAGCAAATAGATGCCGAAGCCGGCAAGAACGGGCGTGTTGAACAAGAAGATCATCGACGTGCCGTGCATCGTGAAGAGCTCGTTGTATTGCTGCGGTGTCAGCAACGAGAGATCCGGTTGTGCGAGCTGCGTGCGCATGACGAGCGCGATGAGTCCTGCCGCGAAGAAGAAGACGAAGGCGGTGTAGATGTAACGCATGCCGAGCCGCTTGTGATTGACGGTCGACAGGTACCCGGCGATGCCGGGCCTCTCGCGCCATGCGCGATCGATCGTGTGTTCGGAAACCGGTTGCGCGCCGCGCTCGAGTGTCGTGCTCATTTGAGACTCTCGAGATACGCCACAACAGCCTTGAGGTCGGCCGATGACAGCGCGATCGGTGGCATGAGGTTGCCGGGCTTCACGCTTTGCGGATCGCTGATCCACCGGGCAAGGTTCGACGGAGTGTTGTCGAGTTGACCGGCCGCGAGCGACGTGCGTCCGCCGACGTCTGTGAGATCAGGACCCAGCCTGCCGACGGCGGGCGTGTCCTCGATCGTGTGACATCCGGCGCATGCCTCACGCATGAAGACGCGCTCCCCGTCGGCAGTGAGCTCGGATGTCGGCATGGTCTGGGGCTGAGCCCGTAGCGCGATCCAGCGCGTGAAATCGGCCGGCGACTGCGCGACGACGAAGAAATCCATCCGTGCGTGCTCGACGCCGCAGTACTCCGCGCACTCACCGCGGTATCGCCCCGGCCGCAGCGCAGTGAACGTGACGTTGTTCGTCTGGCCGGGGATCACGTCTTCCTTGCCGGCGAGTTGCGGCACCCAGAAGCTGTGGATCACGTTGTCGGAGTCGAGCGTGATGTACACGGGTTGACCCACGGGAATGTGGATCTCGTTCGCAGTCGTGATGCCGTACGCGGGATATTGCACCTGCCACCACCAGCGCTTCCCGACAACGTGGATGCGGACCGCATTCGACGGCGCGGATTGCCGCAGATGTGAGGTCGCGTTCACGGTGACGCCCGCAAAGAACATCAGGATGAGAAACGGAATGAGCACGCCGCCGACCGCGATGAAGACGCGCTCCCGCATCGCCTTGCGCTCGTCGTCGACGAATCGTTCACCCCTGCGGAGCGCGCCCCAGACGATGAGCCCACCGACGATGAGATACACGGTGGCGCCGGCGCCGAACGCCAGCCACCAAATGTCCGCGATGCGGTTCGATTCGGAACCGGCCCGCGCGAGCGTGCTCGGCGACTTACCGCTGCCGCAGGCCGCAAGTGTCGACGCCGCGAGCACTGTCGCAACGGCCGCGAGCGTGCATCGGCGAATCACGGCAGGTTCCAGTAGCTCGGGCCCACCGGGCCACTGAAGTCGCCCCGCGCGACAAGACCGCCGTTGGTGTCGACGGCGATCGGCAACGAGGGGAGCGCGCGGCCGGCAGGACCGAACTTCGGGCGTCCCGCATCAAGCACGTCGAACGTCGACTGATGGCAGGGGCACATCAGCTCGTTGCGCTGTACGAGGTACTGCCCGACGGGACATCCCATGTGCGTGCACAACCTGGAATACACGTAGATACCGGCGATGGTCGGCGGCACCTTCGCGCTCCTTGCAGTCGCGTCGTCGACACGCACGAGCATCGCTTGGCCGTTCGGCGAGTCGGGCGCACCGGCGGGAAAGACCGTCAGCGCGCCACCGACCGGCACGTCGGCAATGTGCACCTGCCGGCCGGCAGCGTCGACGACGCGTGTGCCGGCCCGCCAGGGCGTGTGTGTGAGCTGCCCATCCGGATTGACGCCGAGCGAACGCAGCGGCGCGAGCGCGGCGAGCGCGAAGGCGCCGAACGCGCTCCCAAGGGCCAACCAGATGAAGCGCCGGCGGCTGTACTCGCCGGAGCGAGCCAAGTCGAGCTCCAAGGCGAGCTGTTCATCGGGCATCGCGAGCGATTCGCGCTTCTCGACGTAGACAACACGAGGGAGCACACGAAGCGCGATGACTTCCAGCGCGATGCCGAGCGCGAGAAGTGCCGCGCCGAACGAGACGCCGAGTGCGCGTGTGCTCCAATGTTTCCAATATCCGACAACGAACATCGTGGATGCGGCGATCGACGCAGCGAGCACGACGAGAACAAGCACCCGCGTACTGCGGTGGCGCGCCCGATCCTCAATCGGCGCGTTCACGCGACCTCGCCTTCGTCCCGATGTAGGTAATTGCGGCGAGCAGCACGCCGAGTCCGAGGACGAGCGCCGCGGCGCCCTCGGCCAAGGGTCCGCGGTGAAAGATCCCCCAACCGCCGGCGTCGTCGTTGTGCTTCAGCGACTGCACGTACGCGACCACGTCGTTCAACTGCCGCTGGTCGAAGGCAGCGGGGCCGAACGCCGGCATCTCGCCGGGCCCGATCCGAATCGCGGTTGCGATCTGCTCCGGAGTCGCGCGTCGCACCGTCGGCACCTTGCCGTCGGTGATGATCGAGCCGCTGCCCGACCACGCGTGGCAGGACGCGCATTCCAAACCGAACAGCTGGAGGCCGTCGGCGACGTTTCCGGGACCGAGCTTCGGGATGTCGGGGCCGTGACCGCCCGCGAGCGCGGCGGCGTAGTCGACGAGCCGGTCGAGCGTTTCCGGCGGGTAGGCCGGCGCCCGGCGACCGAGCCGCTCACCCGCGTCGCGAATCGGCATGCGTCCCGTCGAGAGCCAGTAGAAGACGCCCGCGCGCCCCGCTCCTGCGAGCGAGGGTCCGAGTTCGGTGCCGTGCGCGTCCGCGCCGTGACAAGACGCGCAGTCGCGCAAGTAGATGCGGGCTGGGTCGCTCTCGAGGGGAATGTTCTGTCGCGGATTCGGTGCGAGCCGCACGCCGTGGTCGTAGGTTGCGGGAGGCTTCTCGTCGGCCCGTGCGCCGAGCGGGGCCGACACCACCTCGAACGCGGCTGCGATCGCAAACGGAACGAGACACCAACACCAGCTCGCCAGGCGCATGCGGTGGCCGACCGTAGGTTCCGTGGTGTGACCTCCCGGCCCGCACGCGCGCCAACTGCGCCCGTTCCACTCGTGAGATCTACCCGCGCCATTCGCCGCCGAAACCTCCGCGGGTCTCTGCGCATGCCCCGCGCCCGATGTGGGTAGCACTCGGGTGCCACCGAGCCGAGGAATGGGTGTGACCGAGCCGTTCGTTTCCCCCGACTGCAACGCGACGTCAGAAGGGTGATGCCGTTCATCGAGCACGTCGATATTGGCGCATACCGCATTCCGCTCGAGGCGCCGGAGGCAGACGGCACCCTCGAATGGGACCACACGGGCGTCGTCACCGTGGAGGTCGATGCAGGTGGACGGCGCGGGCTCGGTTTCACCTACGCGGGAGCAGCGACTGCTCGGTTCGTGCGAGATGTGCTCGTGAACGCGATTCTTCATCGGGACGCGCTCGCGACCGGCGCGTCCTGGCGAGCGATGGTTCGAGCGATTCGCAACCATGGTCGGCCAGGTATTGCGTCGTGCGCGATCGCGGCCGTCGACCTCGCGCTGTGGGACCTCGCGGCGAAGCTGCACGACGAACCGCTGTGTCGTCTCTTGGGAATGACGCGCGACGCCGTCGCTATCTACGGAAGCGGCGGATTCACGTCTATGACCGACGATGAACTCGCGGACCAACTGACTTCGTGGGTCCACGAAGCCGGCATCCCGCGCGTGAAGATGAAGATCGGGACGAACAACGGAGCCGACGAGGCGCGTGATCTGCGGCGCGTCGAGCTCGCCCGCAAGGTGATCGGCGACGAGGCGGAGCTCTTTGTCGACGCGAATGGCGCGTACACGAGAAAACAGGCTGTTCGGCTCGGCTTCCGGTTCCTCGACCACGGCGTGACCTGGTTCGAGGAACCGGTCTCCTCCGACGATCTCGCCGGGCTCGCAGAAGTTCGTTCCATGAGTGCGCTCGAGATCGCGGCCGGTGAGTATGGGTACGACCTCGTGTACTTCGAGCGCATGTGCGATGCGGGTGCGGTCGACTGCTTACAGGCCGACATCAGCCGCTGTGCGGGCGTTACGGAATGGCTCCGGGTCGCTGCATGCGCAGCCGCACACGGGCTGGAGATCTCGGGCCACTGCGCGCCGTCACTTCACCTGCATCCTGCGTGCGCGATCCAGAACCTGCGGCACATCGAGTACTTCGCTGATCACGCTCGCAGCGACGACTTGTTGTTCGACGGCGTCCCCACGCCGGTGACTGGCGGCTGGCTCCGACCGGATCTGACTCGGCCCGGGCACGGCCTGTTGCTGAAAGAGTTGGACGCGGAACGCTTCCGATGTGACTTCTGATGTATCCGCCGATCAGCGACTACGGCTTCATCAGCAATGGCGACGCCAACGCGCTCGTGTCGCGGGTCGCATCGATCGATTGGTGCTGCCTGCCGCGTGCCGACAGCGCGTCCGTGTTCGGCCGGCTGCTCGACTGGGATCGCGGCGGCTTTTGGCACATCGCCCCCGCGGGCGACGATTTCGAGATCTCGCGCCGCTATGTCGGCGGATCACTGATTCTCGCGACGACGTTCGTCTCCCATGGAGGGTGCGCACGCGTCCTTGATTGCATGACCGAGGGAGCGCCTGAGCTCCTGCGAATCGTCGAGGGCGTGCGCGGCGAGGTGGAGTTCGCGCTGCGGCTTGCGCCGAGATTCGACTATGGCGACGTACGTCCGTGGTTGCGGCAACACGGGGAACACCAATGGAGCGCCGTCGGAGGCAACGATGCGCTCGTTGTCGTGGGGGACGCTCCGCTCGACCGTGAACAGGAGCACGATCTCATCGCGCAGTTTCGAACCCGCGAGGGCGAACGAACGAGATTCGCCGTCCGTTGGTACGCACCCGAGACGATCGACCCGAATCCGCCTGCGCCGCCGACGCGATCGACGATCGACATGCGCCTGCAGAGCACTCGCGCATGGTGGCAACACCGTGCACGCGAAACCGACGCCGCGGCTTCGACGCAGCAATCCGCGCTGGTGCTCATGGGCCTCACGAACCCGAAGACGGGCGCCGTGCTCGCGGCCGCGACGACCTCGCTGCCGGAGCAGATCGGCGGCGAGCGGAACTGGGACTACCGCTTCTCATGGATCCGCGACTCCGAGTTCGCGGTGCGTTCGCTCGCCGAGCTCGGTTACGACGAGGAGGCAGACGCGTTCCGCCGCTTCATCGAACGCAGTGCGGCCGGCGATGTCGAGTCGTTGCGTGTGCTGTATGGAGTCGAAGGCCAGCGGCGACTCGAGGAACGGACGCTCGATCTCGAGGGCTACCGGAAGTCGGCCCCCGTACGCGTGGGCAACGCGGCGGCGACGCAGCGCCAGCACGACGTGTTCGGGTATCTCCTTGAGCTCACGTGGCGTTGGCATCGGCGGGGCCGCTCGCCCGACGACGACTATTGGCGGTTCCTCACGACCGTCGTCGACCGAGCGGCTGCCGAATGGGACTCGCCCGATCGAGGCATGTGGGAGATACGCGGCGAGCCGCAGCACTTCGTGCACTCGAAGGCCATGTGCTGGGTGGCGGTTGACCGGGGGCTGAAGCTCGCCGAAAGGTGCCTGCGGCATGCGCCAGTGCGGGACTGGCGGCACGCACGCGACGAGGTTCGTCGCGCGATCGAACGCGACGGTTACGACGAGGAGCGCGGCATCTTCGTGCGTGCGTTCGGAAGCAGCGAGCTCGACAGCGCGCTTTTGCTGCTGCCGGCCTACGACTTCGTGTCGTACGACGACGAACGGATGGTCCGGACAGTCGACGCGATTGCTCGCGAGCTCGACGACAACGGGTTGCTGCGCCGATACGACTCCGCCGACGGAATCGAAGGGTCGGAAGGCGCATTCGTCGCATGTTCGTTCTGGCTGGCCGAGTGTTATGCGCAGATGGGGCGCGCGCGCGATGCGGCGAGCGTGTTCAGCCGGGCGGCAGCCACAGCAAACGACCTGGGGCTGTTCGCGGAGGAATACGACACGAATCGGCGGGAGTTGCGAGGCAACTTCCCGCAAGCCTTGACGCACCTCGCGCACATCCGTGCCGCCGTCGCGATTGAAGGCTCAAGCGGCATCGCGGCCCGACGCTGAGGAGGAGACATGGCACGACGACAAGTGGTCGTGGTCACTGGAGCGAGCGCGGGCGTGGGCCGTGCGACGGCGGTCGAGTTCGCCAAGCGTGGATGCGCAGTCGGCCTCATCGCGCGCGAAGGCAACGGTCTACGAGCGGCGGCCAAGGAAGTCGCTAATGCAGGTGGCGCGCCGCTCGAAGTTCCACTCGACGTCTCCAAGGCAGACAAGGTCGACCTGGGTGCGCGGCAGATCGAGAATGAGTTCGGCCCGATCGACGTGTGGGTCAATGACGCGATGGTCACAGTGTTCTCGCCGTTCCGGTCGATCCAGCCGGAGGAGTTCCGACGGGTGACCGACGTCACGTACCTCGGATGCGTATATGGAACGATGGCGGCACTGAAGCGCATGGTTCCGCGCGATCACGGCACCGTCGTACAGGTCGGGTCCGCACTCGCGTTTCAAGGGATACCGCTGCAGGCGGCGTACTGCGGAGCGAAACACGCAATCCGGGGGTTCACCGAATCGGTCCGGGCCGAGCTGTTCCACGACGGCTCGCACGTGCGCATTACCGAGGTACATCTCCCTGCGATGAACACGCCGCAGTTCCGCTGGTGCCGCAGCCACCTTCCGAACCGTGCGCAACCCGTTCCTCCGATCTACCAACCGGAAGGCGCGGCGCAAGCAATCGTTCAAGCGGCGCACGACAAGCGTCAGGAATTCCTGTTGGGCCTACCCACCGTGAAAGCAGTGCTCGGCGCGCGCTTCGCTCCCTGGTTGATGACGAAGATCACCGCGCAAAGGGCATGGGATCAGCAGATGACAAACGAAGCCGAGGACCCATCCCGTCCCGACAATCTCTTCACGGGCTTGCCTCGTGACCGGGGCGCGCACGGCGCGTTTGACGATCGCGCGCGGCGCGGAAAGGTCGAGTCGTGGCCGCGCGGTACCACCTGGCGAAATTTTGCATTGTCTGCCGTCGCCGGCACGCTCGGCTTCGGCGTGAAGCTCGTCGATGGCAGGTAGCCGGAGGAGAACGCGATGAAGACAACCGTTGGAGAGAGTCTCGCCCGTCGCTTGGTCGAGTGGGGTGTCGACACCATCTTCGGACTGCCGGGCGACGGAATCAACGGGCTGATGGAGGGCTTCCGTCGCACAAGCGGCGAGCTCGAGTTCGTGCTGGTGCACCACGAAGAGGCCGCGGCGTTCATGGCGACGGGCTATGCAAAGGCCACCGGCCGTCTCGGCGTGTGCTGCGCGACCTCGGGACCGGGAGCCATTCACCTGTTGAACGGCCTGTATGACGCCAAGCTCGATCACGTTCCAGTGCTCGCACTCACCGGCATGCAGGAGACGTCGGTGCTGGGAACGCGCTACCAGCAGGAGGTGCACCTCGACCGGCTCTACGAAGACGTGGCCGCTTACAACCTGATGGTCACCAATCCGCAACAGATGCCGAGCGTCGTGGACCTTGCGATCCGAACCGCGCTCGCGCATCGAACGGTCGCGCATCTCACCTTTCCGAATGACATACAGATTGCCGACGTCGAGGAAGATCCCTACCGCCACGTGTCGCCGGCGGCGTCACCGGCCACATCGGTGTTCTTCGCGCGACCGTGCGGATCGCCTGATCCCGAAAGCCTCGCTCGAGCGGCCGACGTGCTCAACCGGGGACGCAAGATCGCGATGCTCGTCGGCGCGGGTGCACTCCACGCGCGCGAAGAAGTGCTCGGGATCGCGCAGCGTTTGGCGGCGCCGATCGTCAAGACGCTTCCGGGCAAGGCGGTCGTGCCGGACGACCATCCGCTCACGACGGGCGGGCTCGGATTGCTCGGGACGAAGCCCAGTGAAGAGCTCATGGAGGAATGCGACACGCTGTTGATGGTCGGAACATCCTTCCCGTATACGAAGCACCTGCCGAAGCCCCGCGACGTGCAAGTGGTGCAAGTCGAGCTCGACCCCGCGCTCGTCGGATTGCGTCTGCCGGTCGCTGCGCCAGTCGTCGCCGACGCGAAGTTCGGGCTTCAGCAACTGTTGCCCATGCTCGAGTGCGACCGTGACAGGTCGTTTCTCGAGAAGTATCAGCAGGCGATGGATGACTGGCGCGCCAGGATGCACGCCTTGGAGGACGGAGAGCGCGACCCGATCGCGCCGCAATACCTCATGCACGTCGTGGATGGGCTGGCATCCGACGATGCGATTCTCACGTGCGACTCCGGGACGATCGCAACCTGGGCGGCGCGTCACTGGACCATCCGCGGCAGCCGTGAGTTCTATCTGTCCGGAAATCTCGCGACCATGGCGCCCGGCCTTCCGTACGCGATCGCGATGCAGCACGCGTTTCCGGGCCGCCAGGTGATCGCATTCGTGGGCGATGGCGGATTCGCAATGCTCATGGCGGAATTCCTCACGGCCGTCCGACACGAGCTGCCCATCAAGGTCGTCGTCGACAACAACAACGCGTACGGCCAAATCCTGTGGGAGCAGATCGTGCTCGGATATCCGGAGTACGCGGTGCGGCACAAGGATCCGGAGGCCGACTTCGCCGCGTGGGCGTGCGCGTGCGGCGGCTTCGGCGCGAAGGTCACGGACGCGCAAGAGCTGCCCGACGCCATTGCGAGGCTCTTGCTGCACCGCGGCCCCGGGATCGTCGACTGCGACGTGAATCCGAACGAGCCACCAATGCCCGGCAAGGTGACGTACGAGCAAGCGAAGCACTTCGCGCAGGCATTTCTGCGGGGCCAGCCCCACAAGGCCGCGACGCTCGCGACGATCGCGCGCGACAAGATCAGCGAGCTCCGCTCATGACATCGGTTCGTGTCGCGGATCCTGTCTTCCGGTCGAGTGACAAGCGCGTCGACGTCGGCGCGCTCGAGCGCGACCTACGCGAGAAGGTCCGAGGCGAGGTGCGCTTCGATCCGGGTAGCCGCGGTGCATATTCGACCGACGCATCCAACTACCGCCAGGTCCCGATCGGAGTGGTCGTTCCGCACGATGTCGACACGGTGGTCGATGTCGTCGCAGCTTGTCGGGAGCACGGAGCGCCGATGCTCTCGCGGGGCGGCGGCACGAGCCTCGCGGGCCAGTGCACCAACACTGCAGTCGTCATCGATTGGTCGAAGTACTGCAACCGCCTGCTGTCCGTCGATGCCAACGCGCACACCTGTATCGTCGAGCCCGGCATCGTGCTCGATCATTTGAACGACCTTCTCGCGCCGTACGACCTGGAGTTCGGACCGCGACCGTCGACGCACAGCCATTGCACGTTGGGCGGGATGATCGGAAACAATTCGTGCGGCGCGACCGCGCAGCGCACGGGAAAGGTCGTCGACAATGTCGCGAGGCTGGAGGTGTTGCTGTACGACGGCACGCGCGCGTGGGTCGGACCCACAACCGATGACGACTACGAGGAGATCGTCGCAGCCGGTGGCCGACTCGCCGACGTGTACGCGCAGCTCCGCGACCTCCGCGAGCGACACGCCGAGCTGATTCGCGCTCGCTATCCGAACATTCCGCGCCGAGTCTCCGGCTACAACCTCGACTCGTTGCTACCGGAGCAGTGCTTCAACCTGGCGGGCGCGCTCGTTGGATCCGAGAGCACACTCGTAACGGTGCTCCGCGCGGAGCTGAAGCTGGTGCCGCGCGTGCACGCTTCGAGCCTCGCGGTGATCAGCTTCTCCGACATCGCGGCCGCGGGAGACGCGGTACCGACAATCTTGCCGAGCAAGCCCATCGCGCTGGAGGCGCTCGACGACAAGCTGATCGACTACGAGCGCATCCGGAAACTCGAGCCGCCAGAGGTGTTCGCCTTACTACCCGGCGGCGGCAGCTACCTCATGGTGCAGATGGGCGGCGAGTCACGCGCCGAAGCTGACGAAAACGCCGACGCGATGCTCGCCCTGCTCGGGAAACGCCGCGGCGACGACGACGTCGCGTTCTTCGACGATCCCGCGCACGAGGCCGAGCTGTGGCAGGTGCGGGAGGGAGGTCTCGGCGCGACCGCCCGCGTTCCGGGCAAGCGCGAGACATGGCCAGGCTGGGAAGACTCCGCGGTGTCGCCCGACAAACTCGGCGACTACCTGCGCGACCTTCGGCTGCTCTTCGAGGAATTCGATTATGGCGAGACGTCGTTGTACGGTCACTTCGGCCAAGCGTGCGTCCACTGTCGCATCCCGTTCGACCTCCGTACCAGCGGCGGAATCGCTGATTTTCGTGCATTTCTGGAGCGTGCCGCCGATCTCGTCGTGTCCTACGGCGGCTCGCTCTCCGGCGAGCACGGCGACGGCCAAGCCCGCGGCGAGTTCTTGACGCGCATGTTCGGCCCGGAGATCGTCCACGCGTTCGGCGAGATGAAGTCGATCTTCGATCCCGACGACCGGATGAATCCCGGAAAAGTCGTCGCGCCGCATCCGCTCGATACGCAGCTGCGGATCGGCAGCGACTACGAGCATCGGGCACCCGACACGGCGTTCCGCTATCCCGACGATCACGGTGATTTCGGCCAGGCCGTGCTTCGCTGTGTCGGCGTCGGGAACTGCCGGCGTGAAGGCAGCGGCGTGATGTGTCCCTCCTACATGGTGACCCGCGAGGAAGAGCATTCGACCCGCGGACGCGCGCGACTGCTCTTCGAAATGTTGGACGGCGATCATCGGGGCGGTGTCATCACCGACGGCTGGCGTTCGACGGCGGTACGAGACGCGCTCGACCTGTGTCTCGCGTGCAAGGGCTGCAAGTCGGACTGCCCGGTCAACGTCGACATGGCGACATACAAGGCAGAATTTCTGCATCACCACTACGCGCGACGGCTGCGCCCACGCGCGCACTACTCGATGGGGTGGCTTCCCATCGGGGCCGCATTGGCCGCGCACGCACCGCGACTGGTGAACGGGCTGACCAGCGCGACGCTGACTGCAGGATTGTTGAAGCGCGTCGCGGGCATCGACCAACGCCGCGAAGTTCCGCAGTTCGCGCCGGAGACGTTCCAGGCCTGGCATCGCCGCCGCGATGTCTCGAAGCCGGCACCACGCGGTGAGGTGATGCTCTGGCCCGACACGTTCACGAACTCCTTTCATCCCCATATCGCACGGGCGGCCACAGAAGTGTTGGAAGACGCGGGCTTTCGCGTCGTGATTCCCCGAGAACGTGTGTGCTGCGGGCTCACGTGGATCTCCACCGGGCAGCTCGGAATCGCAAAGCGGGTCCTCGCAAGAACGATGCGAATCCTCCGCGATCACGTGCGTCGAGGCGGCTGGATCGTCGGCCTCGAACCGAGCTGCACCGCCGTCTTCCGCAGCGATGCACCGGAGCTGTTGCCGTACGACGAAGACATCGTCCGGCTCCGCAAGCAAACGCGTACGTTGGCCGAGGTGCTCACGGGCCTCGACAGCTGGGAGCCACCGACCCTCGACCGCCGCGTGCTCGTCCAGACACACTGCCACCATCACTCGATCATGAAGTACGACGCCGATCGCGCGCTGATGAGCAGGATGGGGCTGGACGTGCAGCTCCTCAATGCCGGATGTTGTGGTCTCGCCGGAAATTTCGGATTCGAGGAGGGTCACTACGACGTCTCCGAAGCATGCGCCGAGCGGGCGCTCCTCCCCGCGATACGAGCCGCGACTCCCCAAGACGTCGTGCTCGCCGACGGATTCAGCTGCCGCACCCAGATCGCGCAAAGTGACGCCGCCGGTCGCGGCGCGATTCACCTCGCCGAGCTCCTCCGGGCCGCGTTGCGAGGCGACGACGGCGCGCCGTACGCGGAGCGGCGTTGGGCTCTCGCCGAAGAGTGATCCCAGAGGCCGCTCCGTTCCCCGGCTGTCGCGACGAGCGA
>Ga0335082_10006541_pt1 | contig 12706 bp, 11 predicted proteins | sample Lox_Sample_41_FD_206718 | JGI IMG/M metagenome (GOLD analysis project Ga0335082, IMG submission 206718) | Soil microbial communities from Loxahatchee National Wildlife Refuge, Florida, United States - Lox_Sample_4.1 | ecosystem: Environmental > Terrestrial > Soil > Wetlands | place: USA... | reverse complement strand
CGCCCCGTAGCCTCGCTCGCGCTCGCGCATCCCGGGCCGCTCGGCCGGGGCCGCGGTGCGCACCACCTCGTAGCGCGCCGGCCGATCGGCGGCGCCGCGGGCTGCGCGGTACGCGAGCCGCGCCACCTCGACGAGGCCCGCCGCGTCGATCTTGTCGGGCGTGTCGCTGGGCCGGTGGTAGTCCGCGTGCGCCCCGGTGAAGAAGAACAGCACCGGGACGCCCACCGCGTAGAAGCTGGTCTGATCCGAGGGGCCGTAGCCGTCGCCGCCGAAGGCCACCGCCAGCGGGATGGCCGGCGCGCGCGCCGCCTCCGCGATCACGTCCTCGCGGAGCCCCTTCGCCGTCGAGGCGCCCTCCACGTACACCTTCCCGCGCTGCGGGCGGCCCACCATGTCCAGGTTCACCATGAGCGCCATGCGGTCGGGCGGGCACCCTGCCGGCGGGGCCTTCACGAAGCGCGCCGATCCGAGGAGCCCCAGCTCCTCGGCGCCGAAGGCGACCAGGACCACGGTGCGCCGAGGCCGCGGCCCCGCGGCGAAGGCGCGCGCGATCTCCAGCATCGCCGCCGTGCCGCTCGCGTTGTCGTCGGCGCCGGGGTGGACGGTCCCGGTCTTCTCCGGCGACAGCGAGCCCTCGCCCCCGAGGCCCAGGTGGTCGTAGTGGGCGCCCACCACCACGCACTCGCCGGCCAGCGCGGGGTCGGCGCCCGGGACGATGCCGATCACGTTGCTGGTCGGCGCCCGGCGGTGCTCGATGGCGACCGCGAGCCGCGCCGGGACTCCCAGGGCCCGCGGGTGCGGCCTGCCGTCGGCCGAGGCGGCGGCGAGCGCGGCGGCGTCGACGCCGGCGGCGCGCAGGGCGGCGAGCGTGGCCCGCGCCGCGATCAGGCCGGCGCGGGAGGAGACGGTGCCACGCCAGGGCGGCAGGTCGTCGGCGCCGGGGTGGTTCCAGTCGTCGCGCACCCCGAGGATCGCGGCGGCGCCGTGATCGCGCGCGTTCATCGCCTTGTAGCGCCACTCGCCGTATCGGTACTGGCGGGGGTCGCGGAAGGGGGACCTCTCGTCCTGCTCGCGCGGGAAGTCCTGCGCAACCAGCACGATCTTTCCCTTCACGTCGAGGCCTGCGTAGTCGTCGTGGCCGAGGTCCGGCGCGGTGATGCCGTAGCCGGCCCAGACCAGCTCGCCCTCGGCGCTGCCGTCGTCGCTGAAGGTGAACGGCTGCCAGTCCCGGGAGAGGGCCGGCGAGGTCCCCCCGACCTCCAGCGCGTTGCCGGGGCGGAGCGCGGCCTCGACCGGCGCCTCGAACGGCTGCTGGTACCCCTGCTCCCCGCCCGGGGCGAGACCGATCTCGCGCATCCTCGCCTCCAGCCACTCCGCCGCAGCCTCGCCTCCCGGCGTGCCGACGCCCCGCCCCGTCCGCGCCGGATCGGCGAGCCAGGAGACGGCGGCGCCGGCGCGCGCGGGGTCGAACCCGTCCTGGGACGCGGGGTGCGCGGGCGCGCGGGCGCAGGCGGCGAGGAGGAGGGCGGCGGCGAGGCCGGCGGGCGCGCGGAGCATCCCCCGAATCTAACGGACGACCTGTCTTGCGCCCCGGAGGCCGCCCATGTAAGAAACGATGCTCCCCAATGCGCCGGACCTTCTTCAAGTCCAAGATCCACCGGGCGACGGTGACGCACGCCGACCTCGACTACGAGGGGTCCGTCAGCATCGACGAGGACCTCATGGACGCCGCGGGCGTCTGGGAGTACGAGGCCATCCACGTGTGGAACATCACGCGCGGCACCCGGCTGCAGACGTACGCGATCAAGGGCGCCCGCGGCTCGGGGGTCATCTGCATCAACGGCGCGGCGGCGCACCTCAACCGGCCCGGCGATCTGGTCATCCTCGCGACCTTCGCCGAGCTCGAGGAGCCGGAGGCGCGCGCCTTCAAGCCGACGGTGGTGCTGGTCGACGGCCAGAACAGGATCGTCTCGAGGGACCTCGTCGAGGTGGCGGGCCCCGCCCGCCGGGTGATGGCATGACGGTGTTTCTTTGGCTCCGCTGATCTGAGGCCGCAGCCGGATCTCCACACCTTCCTGGAGCTGTGCAAGCCGGGGCGCGCCGTCCCGGTCCGCGTCGAGGTGGACGCGGACACGGAGACGCCGGTGTCGGCGTTCCTGAAGCTCTCCGCCGGGCGCGGGCAGGCGTTCCTGCTCGAGTCGGTCGAGGGCGGCGAGCGGAGCGCGCGCTTCTCGTTCCTGGGCGCGGCGCCCCGGACGGTGCTCCGCTGGAAGCTCGGCGACGCCGGCGACCCCGTCGCCGCGGTGCGCGCCGCGCTCGCCACCCACCGCGCCGTGCGCGTCCCGGGCACGCCCCGGTTCTCGGGCGGCCTGGTCGGGCACCTCTCCTACGACGCCGTGAAGCTGTTCGAGCCGCGGGTGCCGATCTCGAAGCCGGACGAGCTGGGGTTCCCGGACGTCCTGCTCATGGACTTCGACGAGATCGTCGCCTTCGACAACCGGCGCCACTCGCTCCACGTCATCTGCGAGGTGCGCTGCGGCGCCGGCGACGACCCGCGCGCCCTCTACCGCAGGGCCGTGGCCCGGATCCGGGCGCGCCTGCGGACCCTGGCGCGGCCGCTCGCCGACCGCCGGGCGCGCCGGGCCGCCGCCCCCGGCACGCTCGTGCCGCGGATCGCCAAGCGCGACTACCTGGCGGCGGTGGAGCGCGCCAAGGAGTACGTCCGCGCCGGAGACTGCCAGCAGATCGTCCTCTCCCAGCGGTTCGACGCGCAGGTCTCGGTGCCCCCCTTCGAGATCTACCGCGCCCTGCGGCGCGTGAACCCGTCGCCGTACCTCTTCTTCCTCGTGGACGGCGAGCGGGCGCTGGTGGGCTCCTCGCCCGAGACGCTCATCAAGCTGGAGGACGGCGAGGTGACCCTCCGCCCCATCGCCGGGACGCGCAAGCGCGGCCGCGACCCCGAGGAGGATGCGCGGCTCGAGGCGGAGCTGCGCGCCGACCCGAAGGAGAACGCCGAGCACGTGATGCTCGTCGACCTGGGCCGCAACGACGTCGGGCGCGTGTCGGCGGTCGGCTCGGTCCGCGTCACGGCGCTCAAGACCGTGGAGCGCTACTCGCACGTCATGCACCTCGTCTCCGAGGTGAAGGGCCGCCTCGCCGAGGGGCTCTCGGCGGTGGACGTGATGCGCGCCGGTTTCCCGGCCGGCACCGTCTCGGGCTCGCCCAAGGTGCGGGCCATGGAGATCATCGACGAGCTCGAGCCCGCACGGCGCGGCCCCTACGCCGGCGCCGTGGGCTACTTCGACCGCGGCGGCGACATGGAGCTGTGCATCGCCATCCGCACGCTCATGGCCCGCGGCCGGCGCGTGTCGGTCCAGGCCGGTGGCGGGCTCGTCTACGACTCCGTCCCGGAGCTGGAGTACCAGGAGACGCTCAACAAGGCGCGCGCCGTGTTCGCCGCGGTGGCGCAGGCCGAGGGGCGAACCCTCGACGCCCCTCCCAGGGACGTCGCCGCCATGCCTGCCAAGGTCGAGCGCAGGGCCAGGCGGACGAGCCTGGCCCGAAGCGACCAGGGGTCTGGGGGGCCGTTGCCCCCCAGCAAGAAGGTCGGCAGGGCCGGGCGGACGAGCCCTGCCCCCCTCCAGCCCACAGGTCGAGAGACAGATCCGAGGGCAAGCCGGAGCGACCAGGGGTCTGGGGGGCCGTTGCCTCCCCAGGAGGGCGATCCGGAGCGGAGGGCCAGGCGGAAGAGCCTGGCCCCCCTCCAGCCCACAGGTCGAGAGACAGATCCGAGGGCAAGCCGGAGCGATCAGGGGGCCGGGGGGCGGCACGGCCCCCGGAGCGATCGATGAACCCCCGGCTCGTCCTCGTGGACAACTACGACAGCTTCACGTTCAATCTCGTGCAGTACCTCGGGGAGCTGGGCGCTGACGTGGAGGTGTTCCGCAACGACCGGATCGACGTCGCCGGCATCCGCGCGCGCCGCCCTCAGGGCCTCGTCATCTCGCCGGGGCCGTGCACGCCGGACGAGGCGGGCGTGACGCTCGACGCCATCCGCCAGCTCGCGGGCGATCTCCCCATCCTCGGCGTTTGCCTGGGCCACCAGGCCATCGGCCAGGCCTTCGGCGGCCGCGTCGTCCGGAACGCCCGCATCGTCCACGGCAAGGCGAGCGCCGTGCACCACCGGGGCCGCGGCCTCTACCTCGGCGTCCCGACCCCGTTCCAGGCGGGCCGCTACCACTCCCTGGTCGTCGAGCGCGCCACCCTCCCCGCCTCGCTGGAGGTGGTGTCCTGGACGGCGGAGGACGAGATCATGGGGCTGCGGCACCGGACGCTCGACGTCGAGGGCGTTCAGTTCCACCCCGAGTCCATCCTCACCGAGGCCGGGAAGACGCTGCTCGGGAACTGGCTGGCGCGGCTCGCGGGCCGGGCCGGACCCACGGCGCGCGCCGCCGGTCGCGCGGCGCCGGTCGCGCGGCGCCCGGCCCGCCGCCGCGCAGGAGGCGCGCCATGATCCAGCAAGCGATCGCCAGGCTGCTCGACCACCGCGACCTCGCCCGGGCCGAGATGTCCCAGGTGATGACCGAGATCGCCGACGGCGGCGCCACCCCCGCGCAGGTGGGCGCCTTCCTCGCCGCGCTGCGCGTCAAGGGGGAGACGGTGGACGAGATCGCCGGCGCCGCCGAGGTGATGCGCGCCCGGGTGGACCGCGTCCACGTGGAGAAGGACGTCTTCGTCGACACCTGCGGCACCGGCGGCGACGGGCGCCACACCTTCAACATCTCCACCACCGCCGCGTTCGTCGTGGCCGGCGCCGGCGTGTGCGTCGCGAAGCACGGGAACCGCGCGGTCTCCTCCCGCTCCGGATCGGCCGACGTCCTCGCCGCCCTCGGCATCGACGTCGAGGCGCCCAAGGACGTGGTGGAGCGCGCCATCGCCGAGGTCGGCATCGGCTTCCTGTTCGCGCCGCGGCTCCACCCCGCGTTCAAGGCGGTGGCCGGCATCCGGCGCGAGCTGGGCGTGCGGACCGTGTTCAACCTGCTCGGCCCCCTCGCCAACCCCGCGGGCGCGCGGCACCAGGTCATGGGCGTCTACGAGCCGCGCTGGGTGCCGGTGATCGGCGGCGTCCTCGCCGCGCTGGGCGCCGCGCACGCCTTCGTCGTCCACGGCGAGGGGCTCGACGAGATCACCGTCACGGGGATGACGCACGTGTGCGAGGTACGGGGCGCGGAGTGCGAGCGGTACGCCATGGTCCCCGAGGACCTCGGCCTGCGCCGCCACCCCGAGCGCGAGATCGCCGGCGGCGACGCCGATCGGAACGCGCGCATCCTCCGCGACGTGCTGGGCGGCCAGCAGGGCGCGCCGCGCGACGCGGCGCTCGCCAACGCCGCCGCCGCGCTGGTGGCCGCCGGGGCCGCCTCGTCGCTCTCCGAGGGCGTGCGGATCGGCCAGGAGTCGATCGACCGCGGCGCCGCCGCCGACAAGCTGGCGCGGCTCGCGGCCATCGCGCCGAGGCCGGCATGACCTTCCTGCAGGGGATCCTGGCGCGCAAGCGCGACGAGGTGGCCGCCCGGCGCGCCGCCGAGCCGGACGCCGCGCTCGCGGCCCGCGCCCGGGAGGCGCCGCCGCCGCGCCGCTTCGGCTCGGCGCTGTCGGCGGCGGGCGGACCGGTGCGCGTCATCGCCGAGGTGAAGCGGGCCAGCCCGTCGGCGGGGGCGATCGACGCCGGGCTGGACGCCGGCGCCCAGGCGCGCCGCTACGCCGCCGCGGGCGCCGCCTGCGTCTCGGTGCTCACCGACGGGCCGGGGTTCGGCGGCTCGCTCGCGGACCTCGCCGCCGTCCGGGAGGCGGTGTCCATCCCCATCTTGCGGAAGGACTTCGTCGTCGACCGCTACCAGCTCCTCGAGGCGCGCGCCGGCGGCGCGGACGCCGCCCTCCTCATCGTCGCGGCCCTTCCCGGAGACGCGCTGCGGCGCCTCCTCGGCCACTGCGGCGAGCTCGGCCTCGCCGCGCTGGTCGAGGTGCACGACCGGCCGGAGCTGGACGCCGCGCTCGCGGCCGGGGCGCAGCTCGTGGGCGTGAACAACCGCGACCTGCACACGTTCCAGGTGAACCTCGCCGCGTCGGAGCAGCTCCTGCCGGCCCTCCCCGCGGGCGTGAAGGGCGTGGCCGAGAGCGGCGTGCGCACCGCCGAGGACGCGCGGCGCCTCCGCCGCGCCGGCGCCGCGAACCTGCTCGTCGGAGAGGCGCTCGTCCGGGCGAAGGACCCCGCCGCGCTGATCAGGGAGATGACGGCCTGACCCCGACGCTGCCCGAACCTCGACCTCGACCTCGACCTCGATTCCGACCCCGACCTCGACCCCGACCCCGACCCCGACATGCCCTCCGTCCAGGTGAAGATCTGCGGCATCACACGCCGCGAGGACGCGGAGGCCGCCGTCCGCCTCGGCGCCGACGCGCTCGGCTTCAACTTCTGGCCGCGGTCGAAGCGCTTCGTCAGCCCCGAGGCTGCCCGCGCCATCGTCCGCGCCCTCCCGCCCTTCGTGACCGCGGTCGGCGTCTTCGTCGATCCCTCGCGCGACGAGCTCCTGCGCGCCGCCGAGGCGTCGGGCATCGCCGTGGTCCAGCTCCACGGGGACGAGCCGCCCGCGCTCTGCGCGTCGATCCCCCTCCCCGTCATCAAGGCGATCCGGGTGGCGACCCCCCACGACCTCGCGGCGCTCGCGTCCTACGAGGTCTCGGCGTTCCTGCTCGACTCGGCGTCGCCCGGATACGGCGGGAGCGGCCAGCCCTTCGACTGGGAGCTCGCGGCGGAGGCGGCCGCCGAGGTCCGCGTCATCCTGGCCGGCGGCCTCGGTCCGGACAACGTCGCCGAGGCGATCCGCACGGTGCGGCCCTACGCCGTGGACGTCGCGAGCGGCGTCGAGTCCTCCCCGGGCGTGAAGGATCCCACCTTGCTCGAGCGCTTCATCCGCGCCGCCCGGGAGGCATCGCCGTGAACGGCCCACCCATCCCCACGCTCCCCGACGCGCGCGGGCGATTCGGCGCCTACGGCGGCCGGTTCGTTCCCGAGACGCTGGTCCCGGCGCTCGACGAGCTGGAGGAGGCCTGGAGGGCGGCGCGCGCCGATCCCGCGTTCGAGGCCGAGCTGGGGGAGCTGCTGGAACGGTTCGCCGGGCGCGAGACCCCCCTCGGCGAGGCGCGCCGGATGGGCGCCGAGGCGGGCGGCTGTCGCGTCCTCCTCAAGCGCGAGGACCTGTGCCACACCGGCGCGCACAAGATCAACAACACGCTCGGGCAGCTGCTGCTGGCGCGGCGCATGGGCAAGTCGCGCATCATCGCCGAGACCGGGGCCGGGCAGCACGGCGTCGCCACCGCCACGGCGGCCGCGCTCTTCGGGTTGCCCTGCGACGTCTACATGGGCGCGCTCGACGTCGAGCGGCAGGCCCTGAACGTCTTCCGGATGCAGCTCCTCGGCGCCCGCGTGATTCCGGTCGAGTCCGGCTCGCGGACCCTCAAGGACGCGATGAACGAGGCGCTGCGCGACTGGGTCACGAACGTCGCGGGGACGCACTACGTCATCGGCTCCGTCGCCGGACCGCACCCCTACCCCGCGCTGGTGCGCGACTTCCAGGCGGTGATCGGGCGGGAGGCGCGGGCGCAGTGCCTCGCGCTCGCCGGGCGGCTCCCGGACGCGGTGGTCGCCTGCGTGGGCGGCGGCTCCAACGCCATGGGCATCTTCTCGGGCTTCATCGGCGACGCGGGCGTGCGGCTCGTGGGGGTCGAGGCGGCGGGCTACGGCCTCGAGACCGGGCACCACGGGGCGTCGCTGGCGCGCGGCACGCCCGGCGTCCTGCACGGCTCGCGCAGCTACGTCCTGCAGACGGCGAGCGGGCAGATCGCCGAGGCGCACTCGGTCTCCGCCGGGCTCGACTACCCGGGCGTGGGCCCGGAGCTCTCCTACCTGAAGGACGCGGGGCGGCTCGAGCTGATGCAGGCCACCGACGACGAGGCCCTCGAGACCTTCCAGTGGTTCGCGCGCACCGAGGGGATCATCCCGGCGCTGGAGAGCGCGCACGCGATCTCCGCGGCGCGGCGCCTGGCACGGGAGCTGGGGCCGGGCGGGCTGGTGGTGGTGAACGTCTCGGGGCGCGGTGACAAGGACGTGGATCAGGTGCGGCGGATCCTTTTCACCGGAGGGGCGCCCCGCCCCCCCGGCCCCCCCGGTCGCTCTGGGGCGGCCTCCTCCGGCCGCCCCGCCGCTCGTCCCGGCCGCACGCGACGCGGTCCCGGCGCGCCCGGCGCCCGCGTGAAGCCGCGGAAGCGCCCTTCCCCGCACGGGAGGCGGTCGTGAGCGTCCGCACTCCCGCGCCCGCGACGCCCGCCGGCGCCGACCGGATCGCGGCGACCTTCGCCCGGTGCCGCGCCGCGGGGGAGGCCGCGCTGGTCGCCTACGTGATGGGCGGCGACCCGGATCTGGCCACCTCGACCGCGATGGCCCTCGCCTGCGTGGAGGGTGGGGCCGACCTGCTGGAGATCGGCATCCCCTTCTCCGACCCGATCGCCGACGGGCCGACCATCCAGCGCGCTGCCGAGCGCGCGCTCGCCGCGGGAACGACGCTCGCGGACGTCCTCCAGGTCGCCCGGGCGGTGCGGACGCGGAGCGAGGCCCCCATCGCGCTCATGGGCTACCTCAACCCCATCCTGGCGTACGGTGCGGAGCGCTTCGTCTCCGACGCCTCCCGGGCGGGAGTCGACGCGCTCATCGTGCCGGACCTCCTCCCCGAGGAGGCGGGCGATCTGGGCGCGCTCGCCGCAGCCCGGGGCCTCGCCGTCGTGTTCCTGCTCGCGCCGACCTCGACTCCGGCGCGGATCGAGACCGCGGCCAGAGCCGCGACGGGGTTCCTCTACTTCGTCTCGGTGACGGGCGTCACCGGCGCGCGAACGGCCGTCCCCGCCGAGGTCGGCGCCCGGGTCGCGGCGGTCCGCGCCCGCAGCCCGGTCCCGGTGGTGATCGGCTTCGGCGTCTCGACGCCCGGACAGGCGGCGGCGCTGGCGCCGCTCGCCGACGGGGTGGTGGTGGGGAGCGCCATCGTCTCGCGCGTCGCGCAGGCCGGCGCTCGCGCGGTGCGGGCTGCCCGGGTGAGACGGTTCGTGGCGGGGCTCAAGCGCGCGCTGCGCCCCCGCGGCCGGGCTCCGGCGCGGCCCTGACACACCCCACCGGCACCGATCGCAGACGGGAAGCGGACGGAACGGCAACGAGCCGCCGGGCGATCACGCCGCAGCCGCGGTGTGGACGATCTGGAGGCCGTCCTCGTGCTGCTGGAGCTCCAGCCGCGAGGTCCATCGGCACTGGCCGCACCAGCTTCGCGCCCCCGCCGCCGAGAGGCGGACGTCGAGGTCGCCGCCGCAAGCGACGCAGGCGCCTGGCAGGCGCAGGTCGCGGACCATGGCCGCTTCCGGCTGGCGTTCTTGCTTCATCTCCATCAGGTAACACGCGCCGGGCGCATGGCAAGCGGTGGGGGAGGGCCCCGGCCCGGGTGCCGGCCGCCACTACGTGCCGATCGGCCGTCCGATGGCGCCCGCGATCACCCTCACCTGCTTCATGAGCTCGCCGAACTCGGCCGGGGTGAGCGACTGGTGCCCGTCCGAGAGGGCCTTCTCCGGGCTGGGGTGGACCTCGACGATGAGCCCGTCCGCGCCGGCGGCGATCCCGGCGCGGGCGATGGCGGGCACGTGCTGGCGGATCCCGATGCCGTGCGACGGGTCCACCACCACCGGCAGGTGCGTGAGGGCCTTCAGGACCGGCACGGCGTTGATGTCGAGCGTGTTGCGCGTCATGGTCTCGAAGGTCCGGATCCCGCGCTCGCACAGCGCGACGCGGTGGTTCCCCCGGGAGACGATGTACTCGGCCGCCATGAGCCACTCCCGGATGGTCGCGGAGAGGCCGCGCTTGAGCAGCACCGGCCGATCGAGCTCGCCGACCTTCTCCAGCAGCGAGTAGTTCTGCATGTTGCGCGCGCCGATCTGGAGCACGTCGGCGTACTCGGCGACCATCGGCAGCGTGTCCGTGTCCTTCACCTCGGTCACCACCTTGAGGCCCGTCTCCTCCCGCGCCAGGGCGAGCAGCTTCAGCCCGTCCTCGCGAAGCCCCTGGAACTCGTAGGGGCTGGTGCGCGGCTTGAAGGCGCCGCCCCGGAGGAACGTGGCGCCGACCGCCTTCACCGCGCGCGCCGCCTCCAGGATCTGGTCCTTCGACTCGACCGAGCAGGGCCCGGCCATCACCGCGATGGCCTCGCCGCCCAGCCGTGCGCCGCCCACGTCCAGGACCGTGTCCTCCTCCTTCACCTCGCGGGAGACCAGCTTGAACGGCTGCGAGACGCGGAGCGCCTCGGCGACGCCGGGCATCGTCCCGAACAGCTCGTCGGGGTCGAGGCCGGCGATGTGGCCGACCACCGCCACCACCTTCCGCTCCGTCCCGACGATGGGGTGCGGGGTGAGCCCGAGCGCGCGGATCTTCTCGACCACGGCGTCGAACTGCGCCGGGGTGGCGTGCGGCTTCATCGCGACGAACATGCGGGCGTCTCCGGATCGGCGGGAAGCGCACAGGCTACCACACGGCAGCCGGGCGCTTCCCGGCGCGGGATCGGCGGCCGGCGCCCGCGCGGCGCCGGCGCCGTCTAGAACGTCTCGTTCGCGTTGAGGTAGAAGCCGATCATCCCGCCGGGCGACCACCCCACGTCGAGGACGAGGTTCGACCGCGACTCCTTGGAGAGGAGCGCGCGCAGGCCCGCCGCCACGGCCGGGTGGACGTCGTCGAACAGCGGCCCGGACTCGCCGGTGCCACGGTTCGACACCGACAGCGCGCTCGCCGCGACGACGCCGCCCAGGAAGTCCCAGATGTGGAAGCGCCACTCCACCTCCGCGTAGAGCAGGTCCTTCCCGGTGTAGCGCCCCTCCACGTAGCCCCGACCGGAGCGGTGCTCGGGATCGGCGCCGATCATGGGAAGGAGGAGGTAGGGGGTCTCGCCGAAGCTCGACCAGGCGTACGCCCAGAAGGCGATCACGTTGCGGCCGCGGAGCGACAGGTACGTCCGGCCGTCGAGGTACACGGAGCGCCAGTCCTGGTCGCTGCCGAGGAGGCCCGGCTCGAACCGGTAGCGCAGGAGGAGGTACGAGCCGCGCGTCGGATTGAGCGGGTTGTCCCGCGCGTCGTAGAGCGCGTTGAGCATCAGCCCCGACGCGTCGGAGCGCCCCCCCGTGCCGACGCCGTACGCGGTGAACGCGCTCGGCCGCCCCTCGTCCGTCGCGGAGTCGTGCACGTCGTAGAAGAGGTCGTAGCCGTAGCCGAGCCCGCCGTACCAGTCGCCCGCCACGCGCCGGTAGACGGTCTCGTGGATCCGCACCTGGCTGCGCTGCACCACCGTCTTCGCCGAGTCGGGCGTGTCGGGGCCGAGTCCCCAGGTCGGGTTCGGGAAGCGCCCGATCCCCCACTCGCCCGAGAGGATCCAGTCGCCGGTGGGCCGGATGCCGCTCCGGATCTCGAGGCCGCGCTGCCCCTTCTCGGTGAAGAACGCGCTCGCCTCGTAGCGCGAGAACTTCGAGCCCGGAGGGCCGACGCGGTAGCTGCCCACGGCCGCCGCGCCGGCGCCGAACCCCATGAGCGGGTTCGAGAAGACGAGCGGCAGGAGCGTCCAGTGCGAGCGGGACTCGGGCCGGGGGCCGGGATCGGGCTCGCGCCAGAACCCGGTGAGGCGCGCCAGGATCTCGGGGAGGTCGCGCTCCTGCGGCGACGGCGGTTTGCGGCGCGCCGGCTCCACCGCCCGGGCGTCGGCCGGGTCCGCGGGGTCCTGAACGGGGATGGGCGGGTCGGCCCGGGCCGCCGCCGCGGCGAGGAGCGTGGCCGCCGCGGCCGCGTGCGCCCGGCGGGCGATCACACCGCGCGCCCGATGGCGCCGGCGATCACCCGCACCTGCTTCACCAGCTCGTCGAACTCGCCCGGGGTGAGGGACTGCTGCCCGTCGGAGAGGGCGTTCTCCGGCCGCGGGTGCACCTCGACGATGAGCCCGTCCGCGCCGGCCGCCACCCCCGCGCGCGCCATGGCGGCGACGTGGCGGCGAAGCCCGATGCCGTGGGAGGGGTCCACGATCACGGGCAGGTGCGTGAGCGCCTTCAGCACCGGGACGGCGTTGAGGTCGAGGGTGTTCCGGGTCATCGTCTCGAAGGTGCGGATGCCGCGCTCGCAGAGGGCGACCTGGTAGTTCCCGCCGGAGACCACGTACTCGGCGGCCATCAGCCACTCCTTGATGGTCGCGGACGGGCCGCGCTTGAGCAGCACCGGCTTCTCGATCGCCCCCACCTGCTTGAGCAGCGAGAAGTTCTGCATGTTGCGCGCGCCGATCTGGAGGACGTCGGCGTACTCCGCGACCATGGGGAGGGTCTCGGCGTCCATCACCTCGGTGACGACCTTGAGCCCGGTCTCCTCCCGCGCCAGGGCGAGGAGCTTCAGGCCCTCCTCGGCGAGCCCCTGGAACTCGTACGGGCTCGTCCGCGGCTTGAAGGCGCCGCCCCGCAGGAACTGCGCGCCGGCGGCCTTCACCGCCCGCGCCGCCTCCAGGATCTGCTCCTTCGACTCGACCGAGCACGGCCCGGCCATCATCGCCAGCGCCCTGCCGCCGATCCGTGCGCCGCCCACGTCGATGACCGT
>Ga0335082_10006540_pt1 | contig 12707 bp, 8 predicted proteins | sample Lox_Sample_41_FD_206718 | JGI IMG/M metagenome (GOLD analysis project Ga0335082, IMG submission 206718) | Soil microbial communities from Loxahatchee National Wildlife Refuge, Florida, United States - Lox_Sample_4.1 | ecosystem: Environmental > Terrestrial > Soil > Wetlands | place: USA: Florida... | reverse complement strand
GTTGAAGCCTGAGACGTCGCCCTTGTCCCAGGTGAGACCTTCCTTCACGACCTGCATCGCCTGATCGAAGAACCCGAGGCGTCGATACAAGTCCGCGAGCTGCCCGTACGCGGGGAGCATGTCCGGCTTGATTTGAATCGCCTTCGTGTACTCGTCGAGCGCGCCGTGCTCGTCGTCGAGGTGGTAGAGCACGTTCGCGAGATCGAAGTGCGGGTCGGCGTAGTTCGGATCGAGCTTCGCCGCTTGCTCGAGGGGCTCTTTCGCGTCCGCCCAGCCGCTGCCCTTCTTGTCCGCTTGCTGCTCGAGCGCGTAGCCGCGCAGCCAGAAGAAGTCGGCGTGGTCGGGCGCGAGCTTCGTCGCGGGAGCGAGCGTTTCGTCGACTTTGTCCCACAGCTCTTTCTTCTGATAGACGCGCGCGAGCTTCCACAAGATGCGGTAGTTCGACGGATCGAGCTGCTTGGCCTGCTCGTACTTCGAGATCGCTTCCTCGGGGTTGCTCTCTCTCTGCTTGTCCGCCTCGTTCGCGAGGTTGACCGCGTCGATCGCGTTGCGGCTGCAGGAGGTGGTGAGCGCCGAGAGACCGAGGACCGAGAGCACCACGAATCGGAGTGTTCGCATCGCGTCGCGAAGTGTAGGCGGGGCGCGGGGTTTCGCGAAGCAAAATCTAAGCAGCTAGAGCGCGTACGAGCGCATCACGATCGTCGCTCGCGCGCTCGCTTCGACCGCGGGAAACCTGAGCTGGCGTACGGCCGCGAGGACGCATGAAACCACCGCCTGCTCCATGGCCGAGCCGTCGGCGCGGACTGCGGTCGGCTTTCCCGTCTCGTCGATGTCGAATCGAAGGATGACCTCTCCTTCGAGCAGCGGATTGTCGCGCCGGCCGGCGGCATAGCAATGCTCGAAGACCGAGAGCCGCGTAGAGAGCACCCGCTTCACGTCCGTTTCCGAAGCTCGGCCCGTCACGGCGACGCGGTCGAGGCGCACGACCGGAGCTCTCCCGCGCGACGGCGTGTACTCCCGTTGTCGCGGGAGCTCACGGCCCGCACCGCCCCCGATGGCGAGCCCCGCATCCAAGTCCGGCGGCGAGCCCATCGTGAGCAGACCGATCATGCCGCTCTGCGAGGCTTCTCGTATCGCCGTCTTGCGCTCCGTAGCGGCGTCGGCCGCGACGCTCGCGATCGGCGGGACCGACGCGGACGGCAGGACGTCGACCGAAGCCGACGCGACGGGTGCCGCCGACGCGCTCGCCACGGCGGACGGGGACATCGACGTCGCCACCGCGTCGTGACGCTTGCACGCGGTCGCCGCGAACGCGACGACCGCGGCCATCACGAAGCGATCACTGATCGCCAGGCGAGAAGATCAGCGGGTAGACGACGGTGACGATGCCGCCTTCCGGCTGCGGGAAGGACAGGTTGCCGAACCCGCGGATGACGCACTGGGTGACGTTCGCGTCCGGGATGTCCGAGCCGCCGTCTTGCGACGTCTGCACCGAGCCGTCGCGGCCGATGACGAACTTCACCGCGACGCGTCCCTGCAGCGACGGGTTGTTGCGCAAGCCGTCCTGGTAGCAGAGCTTGAAGCGACCGAAGTTCTGACGAACGATGCGCTGGATGACCTCCGGCGGGAGGCGTCCGTTGACGGTCGTCGTGCCTTGGCGGAGCGACGGGCTGCGCGTCTGGTGCGCGCCGCCGAGGCGGCCGTGGCCGTTGCCGAAGCCCTGGCCGGTGCCGGTGCCTGCGCCGTGACCGATCGTTCCGATGTTGCCGAGGCCGATGCCTTCGCCGCGACCACCGCCGCCTTCGCCGGTGCCCGTCAGGCCGAGGCCGCCGGCGCCGAACGAGTCGCCGATCGCGTCGCCCCACATGTTGCCGCGCGCGCTCATCGGATCGTTGCCGAGCGAGTCTTCGCGACCCCATGGCGCCGTCGGCGCGTTCGGGTCGGCGCCGCCGCCCGCGTTGAGGAGGCCGATCATACCGAACTCGGCGGCCTCACGAAGCGCGGCCTGGCGCGCGATGTGCGGGTCCTGGTTGTCCTGCGGACCTTGGACGCCGTAGCGCATGCCGGTCTTGTTGGTGTTCGGGTTACCCATCGAACCCTCTTCACCCTTGGCCTTCTGACCGGTGCCGCCTTCTTTCTGGTCCGCGTTGTCGCTGACCTCCGGCGTGTCGCGCTGCTCTTGCTCGCGCTCGGCTGCCGCGTTGAGCAAGTGCTGCATCTTGAGGATCTGATCGCGGTCGATCGCTTCGCTGTCGTCGCCGCCCATCGCGGGCATGAAGAACGCGAGCGACGCGAGGATGCCGACGTGGAGCAGGAACGAGAGACCCGTGAAGAGGTACGAGCCCGCCTCGAGCGTCGAGAAGGCGCCGACCGGCGGCGACTTGCCCGCGTTGCCCACGCTCACTTGGAACGCGATTCCCGTCGGCAGCTCCATGCGCGCCTTGCCGCCCGCGGGGATGGAGAACTCGTGCGCGCCGGAGAGCTCGCTCGAGGCACGCGCCGCGCCGCTCGACACGAGATCGGCGAGCGACTTTTTCCCCTGCCCGGGGATCTCGATCCAGCCCGTCGTGCGCGGGAGGATGACGAGCGAGCCCGCGGCCGTGACCACCGGCGCGCGCGTCGTGCCGAGCACTTCGCTCGGGACGAAGAAGTCGCACGGCACCGCGCCGGTCTCTTCACCGACGTAGAAGCCCTTCATCGGACCTTTGCCGCCGCCGAGCTGCTGGACGTGCAGGACGTTCTGATCCCACATGACCATCACTTCGACGACTTGCAGGTGCGGAACCTCGACCTCGTCGGGGTTCACGTCCGGCCCGCTCTTGATCATCTGGTACGTGTAGCTGCCGGGCGGCGCGTGCGGATCCACGTCGCTCATCGGCATCGCCGCGGCGACCGGAGCGGCCGCGGACGCCGCGAACGGGTTGGCGCCCGCGAACGGATTCGCCGGCGCGACGCCAGCGAAGGGGTTGGCGCTCGCGAACGGGTTCGACCCGGGCGCTGCCGGCGCTGCCGCGAACGGATTCGCGGGCTCGGCGGCGGGCGGCGCGGCGACCGCGGGGGCGGCGGGCGCTTCGACCGTCGCGGCGACGGGCGCCGGCGCCGGAGTCGGTGCAGCTGCAACTTGATCCGCGGGGCCCGTGCCCTCGAGGACCACCGTCGTCGATCCGATTTGCACCTGATCGCCCGGACGGATCTTGCACTTGTTCACGCGCTGACCGTTCACCATCGTGCCCGGCTCGTTGCCGAGATCGATGAGCGTGATGTCGTCGGGACCTGCGACTTCGATGACCGCGTGCATGCGCGACGCGAGCTCGTCATCGACGCGCAAGTGCGAGCGCGGATCTTTTCCGACCTTCACGATGTCCTGCGCGATGGTCTCTTTGCGCAGGAGTTGACCGCCCTGATAGAGCGCGAACGTGAGTGCGAGCTTCGACATGGAATGTCCTCGTATTGGCGAACGATCTCTCGGGAACGAGAAAACGTCGCGACTGTGACTAGAGATTCTCGACGGACTTCAGCATCTCGGGCACGAAGGAAGTACGCGGACGGATCAACGTCGTCCGAACCGGGCCGGGACGAACGCGAATCGTCGCGTCGTTCGGACCGAAGCCGCCCGCGCTGAGCGGGTCGTCGGTGAAGTTGTAGCCGTAGCCTTCTTTCGTATCCGTGGTCTTCACGTCCTGCGCGAAGGCAGAGGACGCGACCAGCAGAGCGCTGGCAGCCACGAGCGACGAGAGCACGTACTTGATTCGACGATTCATGGTGAGCTCCATCCGCTAGGTGACCCCGAAAAGGCCCGATACATTGTCACTGTAACGGGCCCCGAGAGGCCGGTCAAAGGGGATTTTCGCCGTCGCAGCTGCCCAGAGTGACAGCGGGCGACGGCAAAGGTTCCTTACTTCTTCGCAGGGGCCGCCGCGCCGCCCGCGGCCGGAGCCGGGGCCGCCGCGCCGCCCGCGGGAGCCGGGGCCGCCGCGCCACCGCCCGCCGGCGGCTGAGTCTTCGGCTCGGGGGGCGCGTCGGGCGTCTCGTAGAAGGTGATGATGTCGTCGATGTCGCCGATACGGCCGCGATCCTTCGTCCCGTCGCCCTTCACGCGGAAGATGGCGCCCTTGTACTCCGGCTTGTCGCCCGCCTTCGCGAGGAAGTCCTGGAAGATCGACTTCGCATGCTTGAGCTCGGCGATCACCTTTTGCTTGTCGCCGCCCGACTTCGCCTTGAACTCCTGCGTGAGGATGCCCTCGTTGTAGTAGGCGTCCGGGCGCTGGGGGTCGATCTTCTTGCACGCGTCGAGCTCGGCCTGGACGGCCGCGACCTGCTGGTCGTAGTTCGAGTCGGTGATCTCGCCGCGGAGGGCGAGCGCGAGACCGAGGTGCGCGTCGTAGTCGTTCTGGTGGCCTTGGATCGCGATCGCCTTGCGGAACGCGCCCTCGGCCGGCTGGAACCCGCGGAACGACAGGTTGACCTCGCCGTAGTTCATCTGCGCTTCGAAGAACGTCGGGTCGAGCGCCGCGGCCTTCGAGAAGAACTGCACGGCGAGGTTGACCTTGCCGAGCTCGTTCTGCACGAGACCCGCGGTGTTGTAGATGGGCGCGTAGGTCGGGTTCTTCTGCATCGCTTGCGAGGCGACGAGCGCGGCGAGCTCGAGCTCCTGCTTGTCGGCGCGCTTGCCGATGGCGGCGTTGGTCGCGATGCTGCGGCCGCCCTTCAAGTGGATGGCGCCGGCGCGCTTCTTCGCTTGCTCGAAGTAGTAGAGCGCGAGCTGGTTGAGCGCGGGCATGTACGCGTCGTCGATGGCGAGCGCGCGCTGGAGGTTCTTCTTCGCGCACTCCATGTCGTCTTTGCAGTCGCTCGAGCCCGTGTTGCCGTCGCGCTGCATCTCGAGCAGCGCGAGGTTCACGAGCGCGGGCACGTTCTGATACTGCGCGTCGAGCACGGCTTGCTGCAGCGACCCGATCGCGGCGTCGATGTTGTTGTCCGCCTTGAACTGGTAGAGCGCGAGCTGGACCTTGGCGTAGTGGAACTTCGGATCGTCGGAGAGCGCGCGCGAGAAGTGATCCTTCGCTTGCGCGTCGTTCTTGCAGCGCTGGTACGAGAGCCCGGCGTCGAAGGTCGACTCCGGGAACTTGCCCTGCGCCGAGGCCGCGTCGTCGAACATCTTCGCGACCTCGCCGCACGTGGCGTCGCTCCAGTCACCCGCTTTGTCGTGGGCGAGGAACGCGTCGAGCGCCTGCTGGAACTTCTCCTTCGCCGACGCGTTCACCACCGTGCCGCTCGCCGTGTGGGGGCCGGTGCCGCCCCCTTGCGGGTTGTTCACCTTGCCGTCGTTGCCGCCGCCGCACGCGACGAGGGCGCCGAGAGAGAGAGAGCCGAGGATGGCGTGAATGGCTTTCATCACTTCTTCTCCTCTTTCTTCTCTTCCTTCTTCTCCGCCGGCAGCGCCGTCGGAGCCGGGTGCCACACGGTTCCTCCGATGAGGAGCGGCGGCGGACGGTCTTCGAGACCGCTGTTCGAGAGCGTCGGCGCTCCGCGGAGCTCGTCGACGACGTGGTACTCGGACTTGTAGTTCTTCGCGAGCCACACCTCGCACGCGCGAGAGTAGTCGTCGAAGTACTGGTACTTCACCGAGTAGTCGAGGCAGGCGACGAGCGCGGGCTTCGCGCCGACGTGCTTGCCGTCGGGGAGCGTCGCGGTGCCGTCCTTGTACGGCTGCGACGCGGAGTCGAGGGCGTTGAAGTAGTTGAGCTTGATGTCGCGCCAGCTCAGCTCGTCGGCCGTGCCGCACGCGATCGCGCAACCCTTCTTGTCCCAGTCCTTCGGGTACGGCGCGCGACGGAAGTCGTCGACGAAGTCGCCCCAGAGGAGACCGACGCGCGAACCGGCTGCGATGACCCAGCGCGGCGGCGGCTCGGGCTGAAGATCGACGATCTTCTTGTACTCGGCCTCGATCTTCACGATCGCCGTCGACTTCTTCTTCATCCAGTCGGCGATCTTGCCTTTGACGTGCTTGAGGACGTCGTCCTTCTTTCCCGACCCGTGGTACTCGGGGAAGCGGATCGTATCGACCTCGGCGCGCTTCTTTTCGTCGGCGTCGTAGAAGATCGCTTCACCGACCGCGTCGAGCGCCTTGCCGAGACGGCGGACGCGCGACTCCTGCGACTCGTCGGGGTAGTCGGACTCGAGCTTCTTCTGCGCGGCGGCTTGGTCTTTCCAGAGCGCGCGCACCTTCGCGAACTCGGTCTGCGCGCCCTGCGTGCCCTTGACGTGCTCGTAGCAGCGGCCGAGCGTCGCGTGGGCCTGCACCTGGACGTCGATGCCGGCCTTGCCCATCTGGCCCATGATGCCGGCGAGCGAGTGCTGGCACATGTTCCAGTCCTCCTTGTCGGCGTAGTGCGCGCCGATGCTGAAGGCGATTTGAGCTGCAATCTTCGGCTTCGCTCCGCCGTACTTGCGTTGGTAGTAGTCCGCGTCGACGATGGCTTGCGCGTCGTCGCCGGTTCCGAGGCGGAGGAGGACGGCGTCCTTCACGGCGTCGTCGGCCTTCTCGGCCTTGGGGTTGCAGTCGCGCTCGGGCGGCGGACGATTCTTGTGGATGTCCGGCACGCACGCGTAGCGCTCGTACCAGTCCGCCGCTTGGTCGTAGACCGCGATGGCCTGGTAGTTTCCGCCGATTTCGTACACGGACTTCTTCGCGAGAGGCGACTTGTCCATGTGGTTCATCGGATTGAGGAGGACCATGCGCGCGGCGATGGCCTTCGCGAGGAGACGTCCCGCCTGGAACGACTTGGCGGCGTTGTAGACGAGCTCGTCGCACTTCTGATCCGCCGACGGCTTCTGGCCGTTGCGGATCGGCGTCTCGCAGTACTTTCGATAGAGGTCGAGGTACTGCGTTCCGGCCTGCTCGTATCCGCGCAGCGCCTCGGTCGAGCCGCTGCCTTCCTTGTCGAGCCTCTCGACGAGCTTCTCCACCTTGAGACGGAGGATGTCGCTCTGGATGCGGTTGAGGATCCCGCACTGCTCTTCGTTTTTCTTGAGCTTGTCCGCCGAGCAATAGAGCTCGAGGAATTTCGGCACCTCGGTCGACATGTCGTCGAAGCAGCCGAGACGCTTGCCGGCCGGGTTCGACGTGACGGCGGTGTCGTGGCTCGCGAGGACGTTGACGCTCTCGAGATAGAGCTGCGCGGCGTAGATGCCCGCGTCGTGGTTCGACTCGTTGAGCGCGATGTCGAGGAACGCGGAGGCCGCCTCCTCCCAGTGCTGCGCCTCGAAGTAGGTTCGCGCGCGCGCGAACTTCACCTCGACGAGCTGCTCGACGCCCTGCTGGTCGCTCGCGGCCGGGTGGATGTAACAGATGTAGCGGTTGAAGGCGGAGACCATGCCCTTCTGCTGGAAGGTCAGATCCTTCGGCTTGAACTTCGCCTCTTCGGCCTCGGCGAGAGCCTTCTTCTTCTCCTCTTTGTTGAGCTTCGGAAGGTTGCCGCTCGACTTGCGCTCGCTGCCCTTCGGGTGCTGCGCCTCGTAGATGTTCTGGAAGCAGAGCACCGACGCGTACGCGGCCTCCGCGGCCTCGGGCGCCTGCGGGTTCTCGGCGACGACGCTGTCGAACGCCGGGCCGCACTCCGCCCACTTCTGCTGGAAGTAGAGGAGGTCGGCCATCGCGTACTTGACCTTGTAGATGGTCGGCCAGTCCGCCTTGACGATGCGCGGGAACTCGAACTTCGAGAAGTCCGCCGCGTTCCAGGTGTCGACGACGCGCTTGTAGAGATACGCGGCGAGCGTCATCGTCTTCGGGTCGCCCGTGCCGCGCTGGCCTTGCGAGCCGACGGCCTCGAGGTGCCACGCCATCGCCGTCTCGGTGACGAGCGCGGCGGTCTTGTTCGAGCACTGGAACTTCGACTCGGGCGAGTGCTGCGCGTCGGCGAACTCCTTGTAGCGCTTGAGCTGGTTGTCGAGCTCGGTACGCATCGCGTCCTTGTTGCCCGACTTCATCGCCAGCGTCGCCTCGGTGATGTGCGTCTGGTAGAGGCAGCTCTTGTCGCTCGAGCGGTCGCGCGCCATGAGGTCGCGGTAGAGCGCGATCGCCTCCGGGTAGTGACCGGTGTCGAGGTAGTTCTGACCGAGGTCGTCGAGCATCTTGAACGTCTTGTCGTTCGAGCCCGACTGGTCACCCGAGATGTTGCGGAAGAAGTTGTACGCGGCCGTCGGGTCGCCCTTCAGCGCGTAGACCGGGATGACGTCGCGGCGCGCCGAGTCGGCGAGCTTGCCCGCGCCCGGGTACTGCGAGAAGTTCGTCCCGAAGTCGATCGTCTTCTTGAAGGCGTTGAGCGCCTTGTCGATCTCGCCCTTGTTCCAGAAGACGTAGGCGAGCTTGTACCAGGCGTAGCCGTACACCTTGCTCTTGTTCGGCGGGAACTTGATGACCTCGGTGTACGCCTGCGCGGCGAAGTCCCACTTCGAGGGGTCGCCCTGCGCCTCGTTGAAGAAGAGCTCGCCGAACGCGAGGTACGCGTTCGGGATGTACTTGCTGTTCGGCTTCTTCTTGATGAGGTCGTAGTAGACGCGGCGCGCGTTGGTGAGGTCGTTCGCCTGCTCGTACTCGTACGCGAGGTAGTAGAGCACCTCGTCGAGCAATCCGTAGTTCGGGTACTCGTTGATGATGAGCTGGTAGTTGTCGATGACCTTCTTGCGCGCGCTCAGCATGATGTGATTCGCCTGGTTGGCGATCGCCTGCTGGCGCCCCGCGCCCGCGGGGTCGCGGCGCTTGATGTTGTCGCGCTGGATCTCGGCCGTCGTCTTGTCGCGGAACGCGGCGCTCTCGAGCTCGACGTAGTCCTCCGCGAGGCGGCGCGCGAGCTGCACGCGGTCGGGCGCGTTGCGCGGCGTGGTGCGGAAGAGATTCTCGAGGCCCGCGATCTCCGTGATGAGGAGGCCCTTCGCGCGCGCCTGGAGGCGGCTCTTTCGCTCGTCGCGCGGCTGCGACTCGGTCGGCATCGACGGAGTCTTCTGCTGCTCGCGCTTCTTCAGATCCGCCGGCGGCGGCGCCGAGTGGAAGTTGACCTGCGGCGCCTTGCCGTGCGCGCCGACGTTGAACGACGCCGGCCCTTTGTTCTCGCACGCCGACAGCGTGTTCTTGGCGGAGTCGGCGATGCACACGCCACCGACCGTGACGTCCGCGGTCGCCACGGAGCCGGAGAGAACCACTCCGGCCGCGAGGACCACACCCGTGAGGAATCGACGAATCATCATTATCTCCCGCACTTCGAGGTGATCGTCTGACGGTAGAACCCGAGCTCGTCGCGCCAGTACTCGCCGTTGAACGGCCAGAGCACGTGCTCCTCGTCGGGCTTGACGATGTTCGCCTTCGACTCGGCCTGGGTGACCTGGCTTCCGGCGATCGCTTGATCGAGTTGGTTACGTTGGGCTGCCGTGATGTCGATGAGGATCTTCGCGCTGTCGCGCAGGTGCTCGTTCAGCTCGTCGAGGTTTCGCTGGTAGCGCTCGCGAGCGAGCTGACCGGCGTTGCGCACGGCGACCTCGCGCGCGAGCGCGAGCGCGTCCTTCACGTCGCTGCCGAGCGGCGACTCCTGGAAGCTGTTCTTCGCGTGCTTGAAGCGCGTCGACTCCTCGTCGAGGAGACGGACGTACTCGAGGTTGCGGAGGAGCTGGCGATCGGAGAGCGCGAGCTGCACGATCGGCCGGATGTTGTCCGGAAGGTCGGCGTTGTTCGTGCCGTGCTCCTTGTCGTTGCGCACCGCCTTGAGGAACTTGAAGAACGGCTCCTCTTGGTTGTCGCCCTTGAAGCGCGAGAGGACCTTGTTCAGCGCGTCGTAGATCGGCTGATACTTCTGCTGGAACTGGGCGACGATGATCGTCGCGTCGTCGTACTGGCAGTTCGCGAAGTAGATGACGGCGCGGAGAACCTCGGCCTCGGGGTAGTACGAGTTCGGGAAGTACGGCGCCTCGATCGTGTGGATGTTGCCGAGCGCGTGGCTGTAGTCGCCGGCCATGAAGTACGCCCACGACTCTTCGAAGAGCCCGTCGAGCCAGTACTCCGACGTGTTGTCGATCTTGTTCCAGTACTTGACCGCGGCGCTGAGCTTCTGCGCGTCGATCGTCGGCGCGTTGTTCTCGTCGAGACGGACGCTCGCCGAGTAGTACGTGCGCGCCATCGAGAGGAACGCGAGGTCGCGCATGCGCGCTTCGTCCTCGACGCCCTCGGCGCCTTCGTCGATCGCCTTGACGATCGACTGGAACGCCGTCACCGCAGGCACGCTCTTTCGGAGCTGCACGTTCGAGATGCCGGTGAAGAACTGCGACTGCACGTAGTACTTCGAGCGGCCTTCGACTTTGTTGAAGAGCGCGAGCGCCTCGTCGTACTGGCGGTTGCGGTACTTGTAGCGGCCGAGCAGGTAGTTCAGCTGCCAGAACAGATCGCGCTGGTTCGGGTTGTTGAACTTCGAGATCTGCTCGTCGGTGTACTTGCCGACGCGCTCGACGATGTCGGCGGGCTCGGGCAAGTCGGTCGCGAGCTTCGCGAGCCAGAGGAGCGTCTCGTTGAACTTCAGGTGGTTCGGCTTCTCGCTGATCTCGGAGAAGATGCCGTACGCGGCCTGGAAGAACTTCATGCGGTAGAGCGCGATCGCGAGGTGGTACTGCGCGAGCTGCTTGTTGCCCTCGTCGTCGCCCGTCTCGCCTTTGCGAACGCGATCGAGCGCGAGCGCCGCCTCCTGCCACTTCTCCGCGTCGAAGAGACGCTTCGCCTTCGCGGCGTCCTCCGTCATCTGACCGGCTTGCGGCGGCGGACCGAGATCCTTCGGCTGCGTCGTCGCAGCCGTGCCCTGCGTCGGGTTCGGATTCGGATTCGCGTTCGTCGGCTGCGAGTCGAGATCGATCTCTTGCGCCTTCTTCGGCGGCTTCTTTTTCTGCGCCGCGGAATCCGGTGCGATCGTTCCGAGAGCGAGCACCGCGGACGTCATCGCGAACACCCGCACGAGTGAGGCCTTACGCATCGTCATCTCCTCTTGTCGCCGAAACCAAAATCCGCGGCGCTCACGTGAGCGCCGTATTTCCTGTCCGAACAACGTTCACGCGCCGCGATTGAAAGGGATCGGAAAAGCCAACGATCCTGCAAAGATACTCCCGCGGAGGTGGGCGATGTTAGGAATGGGGTTTCTCGTTTGTCAAGGCCCATCAGCGCGAAAGCGCCGGAGCATTTGATAAAGGACGTGCGCGGGTGCGCGCGATAGGCGACGGAGGCTGCGTCGTCGGAGGGCCGGAGACGGGTCCCCGATCATCCGGCCATGGGACAAGACGAAACGCGATAGCCTTGGGTTGGGTCCGCGGCGCACGTCATGCTTGACGCCTTTGGATCCGCTCGATTAGCTTTCGCGAGGCTTGCTGGTGCCGGGGCGCTCACGGAGTCGCGCGCCCTCGAAGTGGTTGCAGTGTGCATTAGGAGACTTCCGACGATGATTCGTTCGATCTTCGCAACGCTCGCCACCTTCGTCGCGGTCACTTCGGTGAGCGCGCAAGGCTGCAAAACCACCGGTGTCGGCGACCCGTGCATTCCCGAGGCCGAGTTCGATCAAAACTTCGGCGGATTCGACCAAGGCGAAGTCAACGTCGAGTCGAAGAGCTTCCAGTGCCTCACGCGCCTCTGTCTCGTGAACCACTTCCGTGGCCGCGTGACGTGCCCGTACGGTCAGGACCAGAGCGGCACCTCGCTTCCGTCGTCGGACGGCGCGATCGGCGGCTCGTTCCCGGGCCAGGACAAAGAAGGCAACGCGTACGACCGCTGCTTGATCCCCGGCGGCAACGATCCGACGGACCAGTCGCAGATCATCAACGGGGCGCCCGGCGATCCGAACGGCGCGCTCGTTCACCCGCAGTGCGTCGACCGCGAGGCCGCGAACACCGTGTACTGCTCGTGCCGCTGCGCGAACGCCGACGGCAAGACGGACGACGGCGCGAACTACTGCACCTGCCCCGACGGCTTCAGCTGCACGCAGCTCGTCAACCCGGTCGGCGCGACGGACGTCGGCCTCACCGGCGCCTACTGCATCAAGAACGGCACCGCGTTCGACACCACGTCGTCGTGCGAGACGCCTTGCGACCCGAACGCAGGCGGCTCTCAGGACTGCGCGCCCGCGCCGATCAAGTGACGTGACCGGCGAGCGCGCGCGCGGCGATCGCGCCGAGCGCGCCGCCGAGGATCACCTCGTCGCGCTCGGGTATCGCGTGCTCGAGCGGAACCTCCACGTGGGGCGCGACGAGATCGACTTGCTCGTGCAGCGCGGCGATCTCGTCGCGATCGTCGAGGTGCGCCTGCGCGGCGCGACGGCGTTCGAGGGCCCGCTCGCGAGCGTCGACGCGAAGAAGCGCGCGCGCCTCGTCCGCGCAGCGGAGCGATTGTGGCGCGAGCGTTGGAAGAACGACCCGAACGCGCCGCGCCTGCGATTCGACGTGGTGGGCGTGCGGTTCGACGAGCGGGGGACGCACGTGGAGCACGTGACGGGAGCGTTCACGGGGTAGCTGACTCCGTCTCCGTCTCCGTCTCCGTCTCCGTCTCCGCGTCCGTCTCCGAATCCGAACCCGTCTCCGAGAACTGGTTTGGTCGCTCGGGATTTTTCAGCGTAGCGGGGGGGGCGGGGGGGGCCCGGGCGGGCCCCCCCCCGGGCGCGGGGGGGGGGGGGGGCCCCTGGTGTTGC
>Ga0335082_10006539_pt1 | contig 12707 bp, 18 predicted proteins | sample Lox_Sample_41_FD_206718 | JGI IMG/M metagenome (GOLD analysis project Ga0335082, IMG submission 206718) | Soil microbial communities from Loxahatchee National Wildlife Refuge, Florida, United States - Lox_Sample_4.1 | ecosystem: Environmental > Terrestrial > Soil > Wetlands | place: USA... | reverse complement strand
CGCCTTCATCGGTTGCCCGCACCGATGCGCGCTGCGCGTTCAATGATGGATTGTTCTGATAGGCCAGCACCAGCGCCCCTTCCAGGGTGTCGGCACAGGCGAGTGGAGACGCGAATGCCAAAGCGGCGCACGCGGTCGTGCTGACCGCAAGCCCCCGCGCCCATTCGCCCGGTCCCCAAACCGCCATCCAGAATCCTGTCCCACCGCGCGCCCTGGCATCTCTGCCAGAATCGCGCCACCCAAAGGAACGGCAAAACATAGGCTTAACGGGTCGGGGTTAAAACCCCCTGAGGGCTTTCTGGTCAAAATTGGCAGGAACTGGGGTATTTCCGCAACGCTCGGAACGGAGGGCGCTCAGAAGGCGAACGCCGGGGCCTTCGCAAACCCTGGCAAAACCGTCGCATTGGCATCGAAAATCGGGCGTCCGCCCAAATCCTCGCCACTCCGGCAATAAAGCATCGCCTTGGCGCCCGGGCCGCCCCCGAGGATGCAGACCAGCCGCCCCCCCTCCTTGAGCTGGCGCAAGAAGGCCTGCGGCGCGACCTCGGTCATACCTTCAAGCAAGATGACGTCGTAGGGCGCAGCTTGCGGCCAGCCGCCGGTGAGCGGGCCACTCACCACGGTCACATTAGGCTGTGCCGCGAGCGCCGACATTGCCGTTCGGACAAGGCTGGCATCCTGGTCGAGCGCCACTACCTGGCTGGCAATGCGAGCAAGGACTGCCGCGCCATAGCCGGTGGCACAACCCACGTCCAAGACCCGATCGCTCGACGCGATGTCGGCGGCATGGATCAGCTTCGCAAGCACCATCGGCTTGAGCAGACGGCGGGACCCTGCCTCACCGACCGCCAGATCGAGATCGAGATAAGCAAGACCGGCAGCATCCGACGGCACGAAATCCTCGCGCGGAATGTCGAGCATCGCGGACAGAATTCGCAGATCGGTGACGTCGGCGGTGCGAACCTGCCCTTCCACCATATTACGGCGTGCGGCGGCGAAATCGGTCATCGAGATCCTCAACTGGAAGTGCGGAAGGCAGGTTCTTGTGCGGCAATGAGGGGCAAAACGCAAGGTTTCGCCCGCGATTGTCGTAAGGCTTTCGCTCCTATATAGGCTTGGGCACCCGACGCCTTTTTTCCCGCGATTGGCCACGTGGCGGAGTGGTGACGCAGCGGACTGCAAATCCGTGCACGCCGGTTCGATTCCGGCCGTGGCCTCCATCCGCGCTTTCCAAAGCGGTTCGGCTTTGTTATAGGCGCGTTACCGTAGCACCGGCATGTTCCCCGGTAGCTCAGTGGTAGAGCAACCGGCTGTTAACCGGTTGGTCGCTGGTTCGAATCCGGCCCGGGGAGCCACTTCCGAACACATTGCGACACGAAGAACGTTTCCCGGCGCGGCTTCTGGTACGCTATGAACGCATGACAAGCGACCGACCAAAAGGTGAAGCGCCGCGTTCGGAGCCAGAGATCATTCCGCCGGGTGCGCAACGAGGCACGGCGCGAATGCGTGTCGTCGTTGATACGCGTAGTATCGGGAAGACTCCCCCGCTCGCCATTATTCTGGTGATTTTGATCACGGGCCTCTTATCGGCCGCGATGCTCATTCTCCTGTTGGGCGCATTCCTGGTCGCATTGCCGGTAATCGTCCTGTTCGTTACCGCTGCGATCGTTGTAGGGCTTTTGCGTATCTATTTTCAACGCTGATGGCGCGTTGCAGATCATACTGACCCGGCATCGCGCCGCGCCGGGGAACGGCATATAAACAGTTCGATGACTAGCTACTCCACCAAATCAGATGTGGGGGACCGGGAATGAGCATCATGTACCACGACGGCAACCGGCGCCTTCAAGATCGCTTCGATAGCCGTCGCATCTCTGACCGACTTGAAGAAAAACTGACGCGTACAGCGTTCAGCGACGAAGACAAGGCATTCATCGAGAGCGCCGCTTTTTTCTTTCTTGCTACCGCCGACGCGCAAGGCCGACCGGACTGCTCGTTCAAGGCAGGCATGCCAGGTTTCGTACGCGTCACGGGCATGCGCGAATTAGCCTTTCCCGACTACGACGGCAACGGGATGTTCAAGAGCCTGGGTAACTTGCTGGTCAATCCGAATATCGGGCTCTTGTTCATCGCCATGAACGACAAGCCGAAGCGACTGCGGGTCAATGGCAGCGCGCGGGTGAGCGATGCTGATCCATTGCTTGGCGAGACCGTCGGCGCACAACTTATCGTGCGGGTCGAAGCCCGCGCGATCTTTCCCAATTGCCCGCGTTATATCCCGACAATGCAGATGGTTGCCCCTTCGGTCTACACACCGCAACCGAAATGTGAGCCGCCAGAGCCAGCCTGGAAGAGCTTCGACGCTTTCAAGGATGCCGTTCATCCGCGCCAGCCGACGTGGAGAGGCTAGCCTACAAGGCTAAGAGAGCGCACCTTTTCGATGCTCCTAATACGCTTAGGCGGCGTGATCAGTTTGTCTAAAGGCGTTTAATTTTTCCGAGACGGGCCGTATGAGCGGCCGGTATTTCGCAATGCCCTCCACGCAGACGATTCGCATGAGCGCAAAAATAAATATTGCAGTTGCGATGATGACTCCTCCGCCAACAATGAACGCAACGACGATTTGATTTTTGTAAGCAGTGACGATTTGATTTTTCATTTTGCCCTCCGCACAAAAGCTTACTCGCGAAGGTGACGGCAATTGGACGGCCATTGCCCGATGTTGCACCATGACTGGTTCGGTTTTACCTCCAGATATTTTCCCGCGCGGCAATCCGCAGGCGCCAGTATGCGAATACCAAAAATCACTTTTGTGATGGCCAGCACAGCGGCCACGGGCGCCTCGTCTGAATGTGAAGGCAGCAAAATGCCCTGGTGAGGCTCATGTCAGGAGGCGACAATGGCAGCCACCACTTACCAAACCAAGACTTCGCTTCAGATTGGCAGTCGCGACACGTTTGCGCGTGTCGTCTCGCATATCGGCCAACTGATTGAAGGGGCACGTGAAGGCCGACGGATCGAGGCGCGCTACTTTGAACTATCCCAGCTCTCAAGCGCTGAGTTGGCTCGTCGCGGCCTCCATCGGTCGTACACGCTGGCAGAACTCATGTCACAACCCGTCGGCCGCGCAGTAACCGACCGACAATGAGCGTAGTTCGCGCAAACAGTTCGGAAGCGGTTGATGCTTTGGCCGCAACAGCGGACATAACGACACATCCGGTGGCGTCGCTATTGTTGGCGGGCGCGGTGTTTCTTTGAGCGCTTGGGTTCTGTGTTGCCAGCAACGAAATACGGGTTCGGATTGCACCAGCCTCGATTGCCAGCCAGCACAGTCGGCCGGCAGTCTTCGAACGAGCGGTACTGACAGTCCCAATACACGCTACCTGTGTTCACCGCGATCACCGCGCACCAGGGAGCCTCGTAAGCCCTCGCTGACTTTGGCCCGCACGTCAGAGCTGCAACTGTAGCGACGGCGGCGAAAATCAAGCGCGTCATCTCAATCTCCACGTCAGTGCTGATAATAACACCAGGCACCCCGTCGGCATTCGTCTCCGACCAGCTACCCAGGGTATAATTGCGCGCCAGATGCCGGTGACGCCTCACGCAAACGTTAGCTGCCTGTCATATGGCGAGGGGGAGCGTAACCGCCCTTGAAGAGATATGCGCATGAGAAAAGTCGTCGGATTTATCGTGATCGCCTGCGCGCTTGTTGCTGGAGCGGCTGCTTTTGTAACCGTTAACCCGCATCAAGCCTTTGCTTGCGAAGACGGCGACAAACGCGGCTCCTAGCAGACATTCAAACGCAAGGCCCCGGTCTAACCGCCGGGGCCTTTTGAATTGCGCGGAAATTTGAGGTCGAATTTACGCGTCTCAACTGACGGTTCAGTTACACTCTCATTGCTGGAGACTCAGCCGTGGAGTTCGCACATGACAGTTCCCGATGATCAGAAATATCGTCGCGGCTTTTTTCAAAACGCAGGAGCGCAAGTGACCCTCCTAATCGCTGCGACGGTTGTAATGTTGATTTTCGTTTGGAACTACATCTGACGCCGAGGGTCCGCTGTGGAGCACGCCAGCGATCACATAACCAATACTCACGCCAACAGATAGCACAGAGACGAATGTCAGTATTGTCATGGCGACCCCCCTCGCCGCCCAGCCGAGAGTTACCATAGTTAACTTTAGTGAAACGTGGTGGTGCAAACACACCATCACACGCCAAACCTGTGCCAGCCAAAATCAGGCGCGGCACATATGGCTGCTGAGCAGCCGCTGAATTTGTCAATGCTAAAATAGCGCAACCGAAATGAGTTTCCTCATGCGCATCTCCTCGGAAAACCAAACACCGCTGTTCCTGACAGTAACTTTGGACATGGTCGCCGCAGTCAGGTGGCTCCTCATTCGACAAATTAATGGGTCAGCGAAGTTGACCGAGTGACACGATCCCTATGTTTGCGAATCGAAAGAGCCCCAGCCATGACCGGTCTGGGGCTCTTGTACGCTTGCGTAACGCTTTACATCGCAACTACGTCTAAACCAGACGGTACAAACAAAACCATATGCCGCAGTTATTTCCAAACACTGAAAGCGCGGCGGTACGCTGCTATGGTTTTAGCGAGCTAATTGGCAACAAGGTGGCATCAAGGTGTCAGGAACTAGTTATTCGCTATTTAATTACCGTTGAGCCGATCGTCGTTCCGTCCCTCAAAATTTGCAGTGCTGGCAAGCACAAAACTTGACCTTCCGTCGCTAACGCGTCCGGGCAAAAAATTAAGCCCAAGCGACACGAGTCGAACCTGGGCTTAAAAGTTTAGTTGAAAATCAATTCAGGAGCGACGGCTCGATGTCTTCGCCAGGTCCGTCTCGGCACGCTCGGCGGTGGCCAACGCAGCCTTTTGAGCCAGCGTGGCAAGTTGCTGGGCCTGCTCGGTGAGAGTTTCGAACTGTTTGCGTGAATGACTGGTCGACAACTCGAAAAACTCCGTGGGAGATTTCACGCCGGACAGTTTTTGGACGAACTCAACGGTCGCTTGCATGTTGGTTTGAGCGAACTCAATGAGCTTGCTATTGTACTCTTGTGCGCGCTGGACGGCCGTTGAGTAGCTGTCTCTCATCAAGGTCATGGCGTCCCCCGCGGCGGCGCTCATCTCTTCGAATGTTTCCTTGGCCTGTGCGGAGCCGCTTTCAACTGCTTCACGAAGTACTTGCGTACCGTTACCGGGGATGCCGGTGGACTTTGTCGTTGTAGTCCGATTGGGGGTGTTCATAGCGCTTTTCCTTTGGGACATTTTCCAGGGCGGAACTCAAAAACGATGGTCTTGACTGGTCGATGCTTCCGGTCGCTGGCATCAATCATGCGAACCTACCAGTTGGGGAGTCAAATATTGCAGGACAATACAGCCAATGCAGGCCGTCATAATTCGTGATCGGAATAGTTCCACTTGTTCAGGCGCGGGGTCGCCAATACGACCGCCAATATTCAACTAACGTTTGCCAATAGACAATCAGAGACACGACAGCCGCCAACACCAGCGTCGCCATCGCCATCTGAAATAGCACGAAACCAGGCGCGTCTTTGCTGACAAATAAACTTGCAACACCGGCGCCGGCATTCAGGAGTAAATCCGCGAGCCAACCGAGCCAATCGAGCATGGAAATCTCCCGGGCAACATTTGTCCATAAGTGAACTATCTATTGCTTTTCCTCTATTCTCCATTGATCCGCATCAAATGCAGCGCGCTGAAACTGCATTCTGACAACGAAACAAGGACATATCCGGCGGTGTTGCTACTGCTAGTGATCGCGGCGTTTCTTTCGGCGTTCTGTGGTGGCCGCAACGAAGTACGGGTTCTGATTGCAAAAGCCGCGATTGCCGGCGAGCACGGCCGGATAACATTGTTCGATAGATTGATATTGACAGTCCCAATGAACGTCGAGGCCCGTGTTGATGACCGCACACCACGGAGCCTCGTAGGCCGCCGCTGGCTGTGGGCCGAAGGCCAGAGAAGTGAGCATAACGGCAGCAGCGAAAATCATACGCGTCATAGTGAACCTCCGTGGTCGACGCTGGTACCAACCCCGAACACCTGTCGATATTCTCCGGATCAAGGCAGTGGCACTAACTCTGCCGGAAATGTCTTCATGTCGGGTAGCACGACATGAAGATCGTAAATTAACACGACGTTAGGCGGTTCGCCTCTCGCCTCCGTGACGGCGGTACGTTGATGCGGCCATCACGCTGATCAAAATGCCCGTCACGACCAGAACAATGTTGAGCGTTTGCATGTCGGCCTCCTGCACGGATGCCCTTCGCCCACCCAGGCTGGATGTTTGCTCCGGTCATGAAAAACCTTGGTGAGCGGCATCACAGAAAGCAGACAATTCTTTTGATACTCATCTGGTTACCACCGCATCGGAGCCCGGAAGCGGGCATTCGTTACTGCGAGCGGCCTGTCATGAGAGCCCGCTCCAATCGGGCACCCTTCCGCAAAGCAGACTCCCCCGAACTGGGTATATCGCGCATGCGACGGCAGCACTAAGTGCGGTGCGCGGGCGATGTACTCAAGCGAGATATGTTCATGACCTCAATGAGACTTCTTTTTACGCGCCACTGGCGCGGCGGCGCTGATAGCCACGCCAGCACTTGCAACCTCCATTCACAAGGAAATGCGTCGCATGCTTATGCGTTCCAAACGGATGTGACCAACCAATCGTCGGATGGGATGGCCGACAGCTCGGTACAGATCACGACCCAAACATTCGTTTCCAGTTGATGTGAGACCAAAGCCTGGGCGGCGATTGATCTCTAATAGTTCAAGTGGCGTAATGAGAGAGGCCGCCCCAGTTGGCGGCCTCTGTTATGAAATCCACGGAGCTATTGCCGACAGGGGCCACGCATTCTGAAGCTCTTTTTGCCCCATCGCCACATATTAGCCGCCGATCGCCGTCAGCGTAGGAGTGGTCCGTCGACTCAAAAAAGGGACCGCTGCGTTGTGGCACACAGCGATCCCCTACGATCGGCCGAAATAGGGGACCAACCCTACTTGGTAAACGTTCGGCGTCTCGCACCGGTAACATTGTCCCGTTAGTTGGCCCTGGCTGTGCTTTCGATCACATCGCCAGGGCCAATGCGCTTTTTTGTGATGGCCGACACAGGCCTTGCCAGAGGGACTGCCGCGGGCCCCCACCTCATTGGCAAAGATCAAGCGACATTTCTTAGAGACACCAAACGCTCGCCCTGCGTGGACGCGTCCTCCGCTCGCGCTTTCTCTCTGCTGATGCGGGTATTGCCGCCGGGTTTGCGAAGGAGTTCAAATAGTAATGGTACGTTTATCGGGGGCGCCGCGCATGACCGACAGAAGCACCGAAGAGCGAATAGCCCGGCTGGAGCGAGTGGTCAGGGGGATTTCCAGTGTTCTGGTGTCTTGTATATCGCTCGGCGTGGGTATTGGCGCGGGCGCCTTAGTGCAGGCTGAATGGTTCGGCGCACCCCTGAATTCCCCTTGGCACTGGCAGAGTGCACTCGCGCTGTTGGCGGCAATGCTCGGCACGGCGTCATTTCTGAGAAAAGTGATAGCCGCTCTTGCCCGCTAATAATTCTGAATCTCTCTCCCCTCTTTGAGTTGAGGTAACGACGCACCCCGTTCCGCGCAGGCCGGCGTCGAATGGCAATGCACGCTTCAGCCTTCCGTAACCAATTGCGCCCAGTCTGTCCTGGCGCATTGGTATTGCGTAGCGCACTAGAGCCCCGGGCCAAATCAGACAAACCTGCCGGGGCTCTTTTTATGATATATGAGCCGTCCCGACTGAACCTCCGGGGCGGCTCATACTTCTTCGAACGCTTTGTTGACCACTACCAAATCAGATTTTTATCAAACCTTCCTCGGCTAGCCAGCCGCGAACAGTTTCAAATTTGTTGTCGGCCGAGAACGACAGAAGCTCCCCTCTATTCCTCTCCAGGTGCAAATAGAATGCACCGAGTGTGCTGTCGTCCCTGGCAATATCGGCATGTCTGTCCGCCCAGGCGCGCCATTCCTTAATGATATTGCGCTTGTCCGAGGTCCATATCTCTCTTGGCCCTCTCGGCATTATTTACTGCTCTTCCGTACGTGCGGCTGGCTGCTCAACTGAAACCGGGTCGGACGCCGGAAAAGTATTCTTAAGAGCCTCGTCAAGCGCTTTCTCATCACGTCTGCGCTCGCGCTTGCTGCGATCTTTGTCTTTATGATGAGGCTGCTGTTTCGGTTCGGCAATCATTCGATATTCTCCGAACCCCCGTGCCCAATTGCACACTACTCCCCGCCACTCATTGCGTCGAGGACAGTTTCCGCACTTCTGAATATCGTGCCGGCGTGGCGGAAGCCGATTGTTCGGCGTGTGCTTCGACTGTTAGTGTAGCGGCCATGCACGAAGCCTCCGACAAACCGGCCGCCGATTTAGTCAGGAAGGAAATCGCGCTGGCTCGGTTATCGTTATTGCGCCGTGTCACGATGGTTGCTGCGCTATTGGCCGGATGTGCGATCGCATATGGCATCGTGCTGGCCCAATTTGATTTGTCGAAAGGGCCGGACGAAGCGGAATTTGGCGCCCCTGCCAGCGATGCCCGTGTCAATCTTTATCTGCAGCCGATCCACATTGATGCCGTCAACGATTCGATGCAGGTGAGGATCAGTGTGGTGCCCCTGCCCGGTGCGTCGTCAACGATCTCCGATCGCGACTTCCTTGTTAACATTCAACGCGGCAAACAGGTCGAGCATGTGCAGGTACGGGCCACCCAACCGCTTCCAGAAGTTACTTTCGACTTTGATTTGGACGGAGGAAACATTCGCGACTATCCATTGGACCGATACGTTTCGGCGATGACATTGACGGCGAGCGAACCGGTGAAGGACGGCACCGAGAGATCCCTGCCGATCCATGTGACGGCTTGGGAAGGCATTCTCGGCTTTAGCGTGAAGGCGCAGGCGATAGCCACACCACGGCCCGACGAGCTTCAGCTCCGGTTCGCCATCCGCCGTACGGGCGCAGTTTCGTTCTTTGGTATGGCAATTTATGGCGCAATGATCGTGATGACGTTCTGCGCCCTGATCATCGGTAGCCTTGTTTTTGCCGGCATCCGGCGCATCGAGGTCACGCTCGTTGGTGCTCTCGGCGCAATCATCTTTGCGCTGCCTGCGCTGCGTAATGCATTGCCGGGCGCGCCGCCTCTGGGCGTTCGAGCCGACATCCTCATTTTTTTCTGCGCTGAGCTTGCGGCCATCATCGCGCTTTGTCTGTTTGTCGCGGCATGGGCGCGCCAGGGTGCACGGCCATGACGTCGTTGGCGACCGAGTTCGCAAGAGCGCGCCGCTGTCTATTTGAAGGCGCGCTTCACGACACTATTTGGCCCCTCACCCAAAAACCGATGCAACGTGGCCACGACTTGCGCGCCCTCCCCGACCGCCGATGCGACACGTTTGATCGAGCCCGAACGGACGTCGCCGATCGCGAAAACACCACGCTGGCTGGTTTCCAGCGCTTCGCCGTCGGCTGAAACGTCGCCACCGGTCAATACGAACCCCTTCGGGTCCAACGCTATGCGGGAACTCGCCAGCCAATCCGTGTTCGGTTCGGCGCCGATGAAAAGAAACAAATGGCGCACGGGCCGCCGTACAATCTCCCCCGATGGGCCTCGCCAGCGGACCGCTTCCAATATGCGGTCATGACCATCGAGCGCGCTGATTTCGGCCTGCAGCACCACCTCGACATTTGCCAGCCCCGAAATGCGATCGACCAGATAGCGCGACATGCTCGCCTGCAGACTTGGTCCGCGCACCAGCAGCCATACCTTTTCGACGTAGCTCGCAAGATAAACGACCGCCTGTCCCGCCGAGTTCCCAGCGCCGACGACAACGACCTCCTGTCCGGTGCACAGCCGCGTCTCGATCGGCGACGCCCAGTAGTGAACGCTTGTCCCCTCGAACTCCTCAAGATTGCTTACGGCGATGCGCCGATATCTTGCGCCGCTGGCAACAACAATCGAGCGTGCCGTCGCTCGCTCATTGTTGGACAGTCGCAATGTGAATTGTACATCGCCGGTCGCGGACGCGGCATCGAGGCTGAGCACCTCATCGGGGATCGCCATTTCGGCTCCAAACTTCTGCGCCTGATTGTAGGCGCGGGCCATCAGGGCTATGCCGGCGATGCCGGTCGGAAAGCCCAGGTAGTTCTCAATTCGGGCCGAGGCGCCCGCCTGTCCGCCAAACGCGCGGCAGTCGAGCACCAGAACCGATAACCCTTCCGATGCCGCATACACCGCCGTGGCGAGACCAGCCGGACCGGCCCCAACGATGGCCACGTCATATATACGATCTGGATCGATGGGCCCGACCATGCCAATGCAACGAGCGAGCTCGACCTCGCTCGGGTTGCGCAGCATTTGTCCGCTTGGACAAAGAACGATAGGCAACTGCCCAGGATCGACGTGGAAACGCTCGATCAGCGCTTTCGCCTCAGGATCGGTCTCCGGATTGAGCGTCTGATGCGGGTGCCCGTTACGGCGAAGAAATCCCACAAGCCGAAGCACATCGCCATTCTCCTCGCGACCGACGATGACCGGTCCACCAGCTCCCGTTTCGAGCAGGCCGACGCGACGGAGAATGAGCGCGCGCATGACTCTTTCCCCGAGCTCCGCCTCCGATATGAGGAGCGCCCGGAGACTTTCCGGGGGAATAATCAAGGCTTCGACCGGTCCCTGCGCGTGTCCGTCGACCAACGCGGGCCGGCCCGCCAATTGAGCCAGCTCGCCCATGAAATTTCCCGGACCATGGGTGACGATGAGCGCGCGGCGTCCAGATTCGTCGTGCTGGGTGATGTCGACATGACCGCTCAGGATGATCGTAAGGCCGTGACCGATATCGCCGGCCTTGACCAGGGGTTCGCCCGTACCATAGGAGCGCACCGTGCCGAACCGGCGCACGCGCTCAATTTCCGACAGCTCCAGAGCGGGAAACATCTGGGGGTGCCGCGTGAGAATGATCGGTTGTGTCGGCGCAGCCATGGTTGTTTGCAACCTACCTACTAGTGATTATAAACCGACGGCACAAAGTCGGCATCGGTTGTCTCTCATAGCAGCCCCGGGATTTTGTTGGGACGGCTGGGGACTGGAAATGGTAGGAGTGATGTCTTCAAACATCACGCGAGACCCCATCATGCCGCGTTACTATTTCCATCTCACCGACGGCAAACAGGTTTTGAACAATCACAAGGGCATTGACCTGGCCGGCAATGCCGCCGCTCGCGATGATGCGGTGGCACTCGCGCGCGATCTCAAACACGGCGCGGTCATGCCGGGCTGGAACTGGACCGGCTGGTTTGTCAGCATCGTGGACCAGCACGGACACAAGGTCGACGAGGTGCCGATCGCGGATGCGTGAAGATGACAGATGGTCGATAAACGCTTGTTGGAAAGTTGAACAGGTAACGCAAGTTAAAATGTGCTTACCAACTTGTCCTGAAATATAACGGCGTATTTAGCCGGGGAAAAAGCCCTTGCCATTAAAAGCACGGTTACCCGATCACGTTGCCGTGCGCGTCTGGAATACTCCCCGATGACACTTGCTGAGCACTATGCCGATCTGGCTGAGCGTTTTCACGCCAAGGCCAGCAAAGAGGAAAGCCTCACGCTGAGAGCTGAATGGGAAAGCCTGGCCGATTGCTATGCCCGGCTATCGCAGCAGTCGCAGTCTTTCGACGAGGCAGAGCATTCAAGCTTCCTGGCGGAACTGCTGTATGAATGAAAAACGTGCCGGCTATCGAAGACGCATATTGAAAAGCGCGTTTATCGTCATCAGCGACAAGGCGCCGAAGATCGAATGTGCGGTCAGAAATGCTTCGGAAAGCGGGGCCTCTTTGCAGCTATCAACGACCGTTGGCCTCCCCGGCAGCTTTGATGTTGTCGTTGAAGGAATGCGTCGACGTTGTCGATCGCAGTGGAGAACGGACACGCAGATCGGCGTGACGTTCGAGCCCTGAGATGCAGTTTGATACAGCAGAGGCAGAATAATTAAGAGTTTTGCGAGATCTTGGCCGGATGCGCGGATTTATTTGGTTTTTTTTGTTATCTGCTCTGGCGCTTTGGTTGGACGAGACCTATTGCGGCGGCAAGTACACGCAGGCCGCCATTCAAATGTTTACGGAGATGGCACTGCATATGCATCTGGTCTAGTCGGCCACGGTCATGCGGCACGTATCTCAGAGCTATTCGGCACAGAAGATGTCTGGCTCCGCTAAAGCGGGATGAGTTTAGCCTGATTCGATTTGGGATTCCCAAATCAGGTTGGTTCTGATTCAAGATGCTGGCTGGAATGGAGGCCAGCATCGCATGGGCCGACCTTACTCTCTTGATCTTCGTGAGCGGGTGGTAGCGGCGGTTGAGAACGGCCTGTCGCGCCATCAAGCCGCAGCGCAATTTGGCATTGGCGTCAGTACGGCGATTAATTGGGTGCGGCGCTTGCGCGAGACCGGCAGCGTTCGACCCGGGCAGATGGGCGGGCACAAGCCGAAGTCGATTTCGGGGGCGCACCGAACCTGGCTGCTGGCCCGGATCAAGGGGCAGGACTTCACCTTGCGCGGCCTGGTGGCCGAGCTGGCTGAGCGCGGTCTCAAGGTCGACTACCGGACGGTGTGGAGCTTCGTCCACACCGAGAAGCTGAGCTTCAAAAAAAAGC